>Ga0105154_1000328_pt1 | contig 21580 bp, 16 predicted proteins | sample SSWtaG_FD_89672 | JGI IMG/M metagenome (GOLD analysis project Ga0105154, IMG submission 89672) | Hot spring microbial communities from Sandy's Spring West, USA to study Microbial Dark Matter (Phase II) - SSWsed_matched | ecosystem: Environmental > Aquatic > Thermal springs > Hot (42-90C) >... | reverse complement strand
TCATTGGTCCCAACTGAGGTATCGCTGCGCATATACCTGCGAAACGTAGGATCAGGGGCACCCATTGCAGGAAAGGATATAGGAAACATAACGGTAACTCTGAGCGTTAAGGGGCTGGGCGCTACTTTCACTACCTGTGGCGGAACGTCAGTAAACAATAACTCTGTGACGCTCGACGTCGTCTTACGGCGTGGCGAAAGCGTCACAATTCCGTGCAACGTGAAGCTGGCAAGATTTCCAGAGGCAGGACACGACTACTTCTCGATACTCTTCAACACGAGCTATACTTACTTCATCGAAAAGCCGTTGACCTTCACAGTGGTGGGTGCAGGTTAACTTTCGCTTTTTATCGTTTCCTTATTGCTACATCTGCAACGTAGTGGTATACCCTAGGTGCAAAGCTCTTGATCTTCCTAATACGTAAAAGTGAGGAGCGAAAGCCAAACTCATCTATATAATCGACTATTCTCTTCACGATTACCTCCAGATCTTCCTTACGTGAAAGAAAGTGGAAGTGGAGTGTGGCTTCTGGTTTTGCAAATAGGAGCGCCGCTTCGAGGTAAGAGAATGGGGAGATGAAGTAACCCATCAATATCCTGTCTCCCACGCCCCTGAATCTAGTTAGTTTTGCGACTTCTCTACAATCACCCAGTACAGCAGTAACGTTCGTTAACGAGTTCAAGGCTATGTTCCTAAGCAAATAGTGATAGGCTTCTGGGTTCTTCTCTATTGCTATCACTTCCCTTGCGAGAGAGTGCTTAGCTATTTGTAAGGCGAAGTAGCCAATGCCAGCGAACATATCAACCACTACTTCCCCAACAGAGACTAGTTTGGGAATCCTCAATCGCTCGTAGAGGTTACCTTTCGAGAACATGAACTTCGCAACATCTATATTGAAGTAGACATCATTTTCACAGTGAACGGTTTCGGTTCCGTTCCCAGCCACCACTTCTACTTTCGGCAATCTAAATTCGCCCTCGACTCTCCTGAGGATGCAAACGGTCTTGATTCGGGGACAAAGCTCTAGCAGGGTCCTTCCGATTTCCTCCTTTCTGTCCTCTACTTCTTTCTTCAGCCTTAGCAGGGCGATGTCGCCTATGAACTGAATAGATCTCGGTAGGAGCTCAGGTCGGATTCCTAGCTTTCTCGCCATTCGTTCCCTTAGCCCCATGGTATCAGAAAGAACGAGAGTATTTTAATCGAATCGACGAAAGTCTCTTCATGGAAGTAAAGGAAAAACTCATAACCAACGTAAAGTTGAGGCTAGAAGCCTTTGGATACGATACGCGAAGATATGAGACAGCCGATTTCGATCTGATAGCAGTGAAGAGGAGGGAAAGTTCGTCGACGCTTCCAGCTCTATTGATGAAGGTCCTAGGAAACATAGATGCCCTCACAGAAAGGCAAGCAGGAGTGCTACACAAGCTCTCAGGGGCACTCTCCTATCTTGCTTGTGTAGTTGGGCTGAGATCTAGATGCGGAAGATTGGAGGAAGGAGTTATCTACTTTCGCTTCGGGATACCGAGTTTCACCCCGAATACGCTAGAAAGAGTTGTGGAGGGCAGGACAAGCGTGATTAGGTTTAGGGGAGGTCTCTTCATGAGTATAGATCCTGAGAGACTGAAAAGGGCAAGGATGAGGGCGGGTCTTTCGCAGAGTCAATTAGCCCGCCTAGTAGGAGTATCTAAGAAGAACGTCTATGAGCATGAAAAGAGGATCAAGCCAGCGCGCGTTGAGGTAGTGAAGCGAATGGAAGCCATACTCGGAGAGCGAATAACGATAGGTCAAGTGTCTCCCAGGCCGCTTGTAAACTACGGGGCGCCGAGACTTGATAGAGATGTTAGGTTCGTCGATGAAAATCTGAAGAGATTGGGGTTCTCTACACTTCCTCTAGCATCAAGACTACTCGAGCTACTGGCGTCTTACGAGGTAAACGTCTTCACATCGATAGCAAGTAGAAGGGAGGCGGAAATGAAGGCAGAAGAGATAGCTAAGTTCACTGATCAAACTGGAGAAAAGACGTTACTGGTAACTGAGTCGAAGTTGGGAGAAAAGTATGGGGTTCCCAGCCTAACCTTCGAAGAGATCTCGAAGCTATCTACTGCCAAGGAACTACTCGAGCTGCTGAGTTCGTGATAGAAGATGGTAGTCAAGATATACAAGCCACTTTCCTTAAGGGCTAAGATAATACTGGCAGCGCTCGTGATAGTTACTAGTGCCGTGGTGCTCTATCTAGCAACTAGCGCCATAAAGCAACATGCCTCTTGGCTTCAATACGTTCAGCAAGAGTACGAGGTAGTAGAGGTAGGAAACGTGCATAGGGAGTTCTCCACAGTAAAGGAGGCCATAGCATTCGTTCAGGAGAAGGAGGGAAACGTCACCCTGGTGCTACGAGATCTAAGGCATAACCCGAATCCAGAATGCGGTGGATATGAGTATGGAATATACGTCAACGAGAGGAACGTATTCTACGACATCTGTCAGAGCGGGAAATATACAATCTATAGACCTAAACCGTTCGGCGTAGAGGCCGTGTCAAAGAAGCTGAATGAGATACTCGATAGGATAGAGAGGGGGATCAGGGCCTTCTTCTTTGGGGAAGGGGAGGAGGAACGATTTTTATCGGAGGAGTGATAAGGTAATTCAATGGAAGCTAAGGCCAGGGCAGTAGTACTCCTTCTTGCACTAGTAGCTCTAGCACTTCTAACATGCTATAAGTTGCTCTTCGGAATGGATTGGCTTTCCTTCCTCTACGCGGCCTTCATCATAGTAGTGGCATTTGCAGTACTCGATTTCTTCCTAGGAGGATAGGAAATCGAGGTGGCCTGCAGTAGCCTGCCTTTTGTTAGGCTCCTCATCGCAGTGGCGAATCATCGTCACCACGCAACATCTATCTGAGCGTCTCCCAACTTACACCCGGGCGGGCTGGGCCGTTTCACCGCTCGCGCCACATCGCAAATGCTAAGGCGATCATCGCGTATCGTTTCTGTTCCCAGCCGACGCATCTCTGCGTCCGCAAACGCGCGCCCTTTTAACCCCCGATCCATTACTGGGGGTGGGTGGGCAGAACTTCCTCCCCACTCTGGGTTTTATCCCAGAGCAGAGGCAGTTGCTCTACAGGCCACCTCTCATAGCTATGATGCGACGCCTAGCCTAGGCTACGTCGGCGTAGGAAGCGGTGGGCTGAACAGCTCGGGTCTTGCGACCCTCGCTGCTTACACCCCCGCCCCATCCAGCGCTCGTCTACCCGCTGCCGGGCGCCTGTTTTCGGGGGCGGCTTCCCGCTTAGATGCTTTCAGCGGTTATCCGCGCGGCGCGTGGCTACGGGGCGATGCCCTGTCGGACAACCCCCACACCAGAGGCGCCGGGAGCACGTTCCTTTCGTACTAGTGCTCCCTTCCCCTCAGGCGCCAGCACCCCCGGCAGATATAGTCCGAGCTGTCTGTGTCGCCCCAGTAGGGGATTTCGACTATCCCAAGGTTCCTCATAGGATATTCCTCGGTGGAGTCCACACATCACATGTTCCCCTACAGGGGTCACGACGCTCTAAACTCAGCTAACGTCCCCTTTTAATCAGTGGACTCCTGCACCCTTGGCCGCTTCTGCACGGCCAGGAGAGGGGGAGCCAACAACGACGCCGCAACGCACCCCGTCGGTTCGAACCCTCGGGGGCCACGACACCATTATCCCCGGGATAGCTTTTCTCTTGCCACAGCCCCTCATCTAGAGGAGACTGTGGATCGCTAGGCCCGGCTTTCGCCCCTGCTTCCCCTATTGTTAGGGAAGCAGTCAACCCGGCTTTTGCCCTTGCACTCAACCCCGGATTTCTGACCCGGGTGAGCCGAGCTTAGGAGGCCTCCGATACCTTTTCGGAGGCGTGCCGTCCCAGCCAAACTGCCCACCTAGTGCTGTCCCCTGCTCCCGCAGGGTAAGCAGCGCAGCAGTGAAAGGGTGGTGTTACATTGGCGCCTCCACAGGACCTGGCGGCCCTGCTTCTAAGGCTCCCACCTACGCTCTACATCCACCGCTGCGCCGCAACACCAGGCTGCAGTAAAGTTCCACGGGGTCTACTCTTCCCACCGGGGGTCCCTGGCCTATTCACCAGGACAATAGTTTCGCTGGGTCCCGCCCCGGGACAGCGAGGGAGTCGTTAATCCATCATGCAGGCCGCCAATTAAGCGGCAAGGGATTACGCTACCTCTGTCTCTGGGCGTCGCTTTCATCGCACGTGCTCAAATGACCGCCCAGTTAAGACGGTCAGAGTTACCGCCGGCCTACACCGGGGCTTAGGCGGGTTGGAACCCGCTTTCACACACCGGCAGTGGCCACGACTCACCGGCCGTACAAAGCCTTTCGACTTTGCGGCCGGCTATGTTTCTTAACCGGATCGAATGGCGTCTTTCACCCCATTCGATCCGTTTATTAAACAGTCGCTCCCTCCTTGTCACTGCGACCTGCGCCACCTCGCTTGGGCGAGGTACGCAGGCACCCCTTCTTGCGAACTTACGGGGCCAATTTCGACCAAGACTAGGCCAGTACTCTTTCTTCCAACTCACGGAAGAAGTTTGGGTCGAAGTTCCCTTCCAAAATGGCTAAGTCGACGAGTATAGTCGTTCGTACTAGAGTAGGTGTCTAGCCTAGTCCTGTTTGCCGAGTTCCCTAGGGCGGGTTCTCCCAGCCACCTTAGCCTACTCAGCCAGGGCACCTGTGTCGGTTCTCGGTACGGTCACCCCGCAGCTTCACGCTGTGCTTTCATGGATCCCAGGAGTCGCCCGAACCTCGCTTTCGCGAGGCCCAAGAAGCTTCGCCCGGTTCTCGCCATTACGGCTCTCCCCGAACTTCGCTTCCTAGCGGTTGCGACGGCAACCGTCGGGCTATCCCGAGACTCACACAGCGCTTCCTAGCCACGGGGTGGCGCCGGAATATTAACCGGCTTCCCTTTCGCCAGGCAGGAGTTACCACCTGGCTTAGGACCGGCTAACCCTCCTCGGATCGACCTTTAGGAGGAACCCTGGCCCTTCCGGTGGCTGGGGATTGAGGGAGACCTACTCATGAATAGCAGACCTCCTCTCTCACCCAGCTTTGCTGCTACTCCCACCAGGATTCTCGTTGCCGCGAGGTCCACCCTCGCTCACGCGAAGGCTTCTACCCTCGCGGCACGCCCCCCTACCGCCGCTCAGCTCAGCTGAGCGACCCGGGGTATCGGTGGCCCGCTTAGCCCCGTCCATTTTCCCCGCCCCGCGCCTCGGCGGGTCCGCTGTTACGCGTTGTTTAAAGGGTGGCTGCTTCTAAGCCTACCTCCCCGCTGTCTGTGGCGCGGGACAAGGTTCAGTGGCACTTAGCGGGCACTTGGGGACCTTAACCCCGGTCTGGGTTGTTCCCCTCTCGACTAAGGAGCTTACCCCCCTAGTCTCACTCCCGCCTTCTACGCGTGCGACGCATTCGGAGTTTGACAGCGCGGCTGAGCCAAAGGCCCTTGACCGCGCAATCAGTAACTCTACCGCGCCGCACGCTCCGGCGGGGCTGAGCTGAGACTCATTTCGGGGGGAACCCGCTATCGCCGCACACGATTAGCTTATCACTCCTAGTCCCAGGTCAGGGGAGCGGATTGAATACCAGCACCCCTTCGGGCCTCCACCTCCCTTTCGGGAGGCTTCGCCCTGCCCAGGACTAGATCGTGCGGCTTCGGGTCTCACCCCGGTGACTTGCCGCGCTTATCACACGGGCAGGCCTCACCCGCTTGGGCGGGCTGCGCCTGGCTCGCTTTCGCTTCGGCTTTCGCCTCGCCACCGAGGTGAACTCCCTGGCCCGTTTTTCAAAACGGACGGCGGTTTCACCCTCGCAGAGCGAGGGCCTAGCCGCCTTACCGTAGCCGTCTGGTTTCAGGCTCTTTTCACCGGGTGTTACCCCTGCTTTTCAGCTTTCCCTCACGGTACTAGTCCGCTATCGGACTCGTGCGAATATTTAGGATTGGAGGTAGATGTCCCCCGTCTTCGGGCTCCATTTTCAAGGAACCCTACTCAGGGATCTGGGGAATCCGCCTTCCTGTCTTCCCCTACGGGACTTTGGTGTGGAACGAGTGGCTGATCTCGAACTTCTCACTCGTTCCATATCACCCTCTATGGTGGGGCATTCCAGCCCACTTCGGGTCAACAGGCTAGGCGGTACCCCCAGCCCATACTCCACATCCGCACTCGCTTCTCGCGAGCGCGTTCGGTTTGTCCTCTGCCGGTTTCGGTCGCCCCTACTCCCGGCATCGCAATTGCTTTCTTTTCCTGGGGGTACTAAGATGTTTCAATTCCCCCCGTAGGCCCTCGCAGGCATGTGCCTGCGAGTGACGGGCTTTCGGCCCGTCAGGATTTCCCATTCGGCGATCCGCGGTTCGAAGGCCGCGTGCGCCTCCCCGCGGCTTATTTGCTGTCTAGAGAGCTGTTTGACGAGAAGGAATTAGGAAGTACTATGGGTGATAAGGAGAAAATGACAGCTCTCTAGATCGCAGCTTGCCACGGCCTTCCTCGCTGCACGAGCCGAGCCATCCCCCAGACGGCATGGGAGTAGCCCAGGCCAGGCGTCGCTTCATCGCTCCGATGGAGCATGCGACACTTACTCCACGATCCCGTGATCGGGAGCGCACATCAAATAGGCGGGTCCGCTGCGAAGCGGACTTCGCCTCCAACACGAGAGTTCCAGTTTCTATACTTCTCACCCCATGGACCGGCGGGGATTTTCGCGCGCGATGCGATTCGAACCCCGAACCTCCGCCTTGCAAGGGCGGCGTCCTTCCGTTAGACCACCGGCCCACGGCAGATTTCTCTTCTGCCGTGAGCCTTAAATTTCTCCGCCTTCATCCCGGGTGTCGAGATCGCCCGTTCATGATGTAGTCCTGTTGCCCTTAGGCGAAGCCGTCCCTCGCTCCTCGTGTTTAAAGATTTGAGGTGATCCAGCCGCACGTTCCCGTACGGCTACCTTGTTTGTCGAACCGCGAGTCGATGCCATCATCTCGGCATGGACATCAGCTCAAGCCAAATGATACTTCATCTCGTCCAGCCGATCTGTCCGCCCGTCTCGCGGTTTTACGACTTAGCCCCCCTTGACAGATGCCCGGTTCGAGCGCAGCAGTGCAGCGCATTGCGCCACATCTACTACGCTCTCACCGAGCACCCGTTCGGTTGGCTTGACGGGCGGTGTGTGCAAGGAGCAGGGACGTATTCAGCGAGCGTTGATGACGCCCGCTTACTAGGGATTCCGGCTTCACGAGGGCGAGTTTCAGCCCTCGATCCGAACTGGGCGCGGGTTTAAGGGATTAGCTCCGCCTTTCGGCGTCGCAACCCGTTGTCCCGCGCATTGTGACCCGCGTGTAGCCCAAGGGCTTTCGGGCCACACGGACCTACCGTCGCCCGCCCCTTCCTCCCACTTAGCGCGGGCAGTCCCCCTAGAGTGGCCGCAGGCCATGGCCTGCGGTACCAACTAGGGGCGCGGGTCTCGCTCGTTGTGGCAGGGTCCCTGCGGCGGACGCTTCGCCCGGGAGCCCTGTTTCCCTCACTTAAGAGGACACCTCACGGCACGAGCTGACGATGGCCGTGCAGCACCTCTCGGCTCGTCAGGTAAGCCCTTCAGGCTGACCATCATCCTGCCGTCAGCCCTGGTGAGGTTCCCGGGGCAGAGTCCAATTAAACCGCAGGTCCCACCCCTTGTGTGCTCCCCCGCCAATTCCTTTAAGTTTCAGCCTTGCGGCCGTACTCCCCAGGCGGCCCACTTAACGCCTTCGCTCCGGCACTGCGCGCCCCCTAGAGGCGCGCAACACCAAGTGGGCATCGTTTACGGCTGGGACTACCGGGGTTTTTAGTAAGCAAAGTTACGCTAGTCTCAGCGTGTTGCTGAAAGACTCAGCGTAACTTTGCCCACATCTAATCCCGATCGCGCCCCCAGCTTTCGCCCCTCACCGTCGGGTCCGTTATCGCCAGGCGCCTTCGCCACTGGTGGTCCCCCGGGGATTAACGGATTTTACCCCTACCCCCGGAGTACCCCTGGCGTCTCCCGGCCCCAAGCCCGGTAGTTTGCCTGGCCAGCCCTCCAGTTAACTGGAGGATTTCACCAGGCACTTGCCGGGCCGGCTACGGGCGCTTTAGGCCCAATAATCGTGACCACCACTCGGGGCCCAGGTATTACCGTGGCGGCTGCCACCTGTGTTGCCCACCCCTTATTCGCCGAGCTTTTTACACTCGGCAAAAGCCCCCAAGCCGAAGCCTGGGGGCACTCGGAGTCCCCTCGTCGGGCTTTCGCCCATTGCGAAGGTTTCGCGCCTGCTGCGCCCCTTAGGGCCTGGACTCATGTCTCAGAGTCCATCTGGGGGCTCCCGCTCTCACGGCCCCTACCCGTTATCGGCTTGTGGGGACTTTACCCCCACAACGACCTGATGGGCCGCAGCCCCATCCTGCGGCGCCCATGGGCCTCACGACCCACGAGCCTTTTGGCGATGGAGCGTTCCAGCTTCCATCGCCCATGGGGTATTAGCCTCAGTTTCCCGAGGTTATCCCCCTCCGCAGGGTAGGTTAGCTACGTGTTACTCAGCAGTGCGGCCCTGACACGGGTTAGCTTTGCTAACCCGTGTCCGGACGCCTCGCATGGCTTTCGACCGGAAGCGGCGGTGAGTGTGAGTGGGAAGAAACCAAAACAAGAAAAGGTGTTCGGACCGACCCAGATCAGAGACTACTTCTTCTTCTTTGCCATCCTAACCACGCCGCTTCCGTTAGTCGGACTCCGATAGCAGTGGTCTCCGGCAGGATCAACCGGAATCAGCGAGGGAGCTATGAGCTTCGCCCTCTCGCCGGGCAACAGGACTACATCCGAGTTAAACATGAATTTAACCCTTCATCAACCCACCCTTTCGGGCGGGCCTTCTCATCGAAGCCTATAGCTTCTCGAGTGTCGACGTGATATTGCCGATACTATTTAAATAGTTTGTTAACCTTTATAAACTTCTCTCCGGTTTCTAGTGCTAACTCAACAAGTGCACGTTACCGATTCTAATTCGCTTTAGTCCTGCTAGCTTCGCTGCTCTTAGACAGCGTAGTGCCTGCTCACGTGAGGTAGTTGGTAGATCTCTGAGCAAGAATGCCGGATAGAAAGCTAGAAGGGAATAAGGCAGATCTTCATTCAGTTCTGCGATGAACTTCGCTATCTTAAATACTTCGTCTTCGTCGACGTAGAAAGGAATGAGTAAAGTAGATGCAACGAGAAAGCAATCATGCCTAGCTTCCTCCAGCATACTTGCTAACATCGCAAAGTTTTCGTAGCTTCGTTCGTTTGAAACACCAGAGATAGCCATTGAGAGCTCGGGCGAAAAGAACTTGAGATCTATCTTTATAGTTCCACCACTCTCAATCACGTAGTTTGCGAGGCGCTTGAGCATAGCAGAATTTTCTAATCCATTAGTCTCGAGACATATTCTAACAGGCTTCTTCGATTCCATTACTAATTTTGCCACATCGAGAGCGTGCAGTAACTGTGGGGCAGGATCGCCACCAAAGAAGCATATGCAAGCGACATCATCCGTGACTTTCTCGTAGACGGCCTTACTCGAGTAAAAAGATGTCATCTCTTTGGTCAGGAACCTGAAGTGCCAATTCTGACAGAAAAGGCAGTTCATGGAGCAGGCACCGTAGAAGATCGCTAAGTTTGATTTTCCCCTCGTATCCCTTTCTGCGCAACACCAAGAGGCAACACAGTTCGTTGGTAGAGGATCGTAGTAGTACTTGAGTAGACCCTTTTCTGGGATCCCAGCAAGGTGTAACAACTTTCCATTCTCATTTTTTCTCAATCCACAATAACCCAATCTACCATTCGGAATTCTGCACTCATTGGCACATAGTGCACAAGGAATTCCTTTTCTAGGGATCTTAGGCGGCAGGCCAAACTTCTTCCTGCTTCTGGCATGGAGCCCCAAGAGTTCCGTCTCTAGTTCTCTCCAGTGCTCCACTATGCAAGACTTGCAGTAACCTATGATTTCGCTCGCCATATTCCTTCCACAGAGCTTACAAGTCATCATGAAAAGAAGTCGTTCAAAAACTATTCATGTTTCTCTCTATCGGCTATGCAGGAAGAAAGATAGCAGAGGTGATTTCGATACTGAGGCAATACGAGACTAAGGCCTTGGTTGACATCAGGAGGTGGCCGACTTCGAAGTACACTGAGTTTCGAAAAGAAAACTTAGAAGCGACATTAAGGGGCATGGGAATAGCTTACTTTCATCTACCTGAGCTCGGTGGATTCAGAGGAAACTACGAGACTTACGTGAAGACAGGAGAGTTTAGACGTGGGTTAGAGAAGTTACTAGAACTCGAACGGAGTTATGAAGTAGTTTGCCTACTTTGCAGGGAAAGGAAATCGAAGTACTGTCATAGGAGGTACGTCATAAGGGAGTTAAGAAGGCTTCGGAGAAAGGTTGTAGAACTCGAATAGGCCGCGACTGGGATTCGAACCCAGATCTGGGGCTCCACAGGCCCCCATGCTAACCATTGCACCATCGCGGCCATCACGCAGTTAAACCCGCAACGATCGATTATAATCATGAATAAAACTCTTATAGGGTTTAGCCTCCTATGCCTAATCATAAGTGCGCTTTGCATAGAGGGCGAATTAATGGCCACTCTGGAAGGTAAACGCGTGGTGATGATAATAGCACACGAGAACTTTAGAGATGAGGAGTTTCAAGAGCCATACGATCTATTGACTAGACTGGGAGCGCGCGTTGAAATAGCTAGCACCTCTCTCGATGAAGCTAAGGGCATGTTAGGTAAGAGAGTTAGACCGACCATGCTATTGGAAGAAGTCGATCCAAACCATTTTGACGCGGTAATATTCGTGGGCGGAAGCGGGGCAGCAGGCTATTTCAACGATTCCAGAGCACTTGGATTAGCTAGAAGGGCATATGAGGCGGGAAAGGTAGTTGCAGCCATATGCATAGCGCCAGTAATCCTAGCTAATGCTGGTGTGCTTCGCGGTAAACGTGCTACCGTTTGGAATGGAGACTTCGTAAGGAAACTGGAAGCAAATGGTGCGAACTACACGGGTAATTCAGTAGAAGTAGATGGAAAAGTCATAACTGCGAACGGCCCACGTGCTGCACGGGCATTTGCGGAGGCCATAGCTAAGGCGCTGAGTAAGTGAAACTATCTTATCGATTGGGCACTGCGAGCTCCCCTATCCAACAAGTAGTTCACGACTGCTATGCAACTCGAGGCGAGGTAACTAGTTGGACCAAGCGACACCTTGATTGCACCGCACTTCCTCGCAATGAAGTTCTCGATCTTCTTCGGCAAACCTAAGTGATCGCCGAGTACGAAGCAAGAATTGAAGTCGAACTCAAGCTCGGTTATGTCTTTTCCCCTTTCGTGCAAGATGTAGATCGAAAATCCAGAAGAATGAAGATCGCTCACGAGTTCTTCGATTCCACATCTCATAACCGCTATACCTCTCTGCACCTTAATCCATTCCTTTACCTTTGGATTCTGTTCTAGTTTCTCTAGTGCAATCTTAATCCAACTAGCTAGATTTCGCTCGTCTGGTGATACGTGCTGAAGTAGCGATGCGTAGAATGCTATAGTGATTGGAGGGGAGGGAGGACCATTGAGCACAGCGAAGAAACTAGCATCATCACGCAGTTTATGACTGAGCCAAAGGGCTTGCGTAATACAACGTGCAACTAAATCCAATCTACCACCGCTGCCGGGTAAGTCGTTTAACGAAAAATCAGGAGCTGTCCGTGCTTTTCTAGCGAACAATACGAATGCTCTCATCTCTAATTTAGGCATTAAATCAAGAAAAATAACATGTTCAGAAGTGGTGCTGCTGAACTTCCTTTGCATGGGGGTAGATGTCCTGCCTGGCTATTTGCGCGAATGAGAGAGCTAGGTAGCGCTATATGCGAAGCCATAATAATCGAATTCGGAACCAGGGAGCTACTGGCTAGGTTAGCAGATCCATACTTCTTCCAATCGCTCGGTTGCGTTCTTGGTTATGACTGGCATTCCTCAGGGCTTACCACCACGCTGACAGCAGCACTAAAGGAAGGACTGAATCTAGAGGAGCATGGTGTGGCGTTATGTGGCGGAAAGGGGAAGGTGGCAAAACGAACACCGATGGAGGTGGAGGCACTAGGAGATAAGTTAACTACCAGGAAAGTGGAAGAGCTCAAACGCGCCAGTAAGCTGGCGGCAAAAGTGGATAACGTCGTGCTCCAAGATGGATTCGATCTCTATCACCACGTGATTTGTTTCGACGAACGTGGCAATTGGGTAGTTATTCAGCAGGGAATGAACGTTGAGTCTAGATTAGCGAGAAGATACCACTGGATCTCTTTCAAAGTAAGGAGCTTCGTCGAAGAGCCCCATGCTGCTATATGCTCAGACGTCAGACAAGACTACGTGCTCAACCTTACCTCGAAACTCAGTAGAGAGGCAAGAGAGGTTAGTTTAGATCTGGTCAAGGAAGGAAACTTCACTAAGTACTTCAGAGAACTTAAACACAGTAGCCAGCGCACACTAGACGAGATCCTCGGAAATGCACGTTATCTAAGGCTGCCACGAAACTTCCCTTGGAATGCACTAAAGGAGGCTTACGAGCTACAACCAAAGAGTTACGAAGAACTCCTCGAAGTTAAGGGAATGGGGAAGAGTGCAATAAGGGCACTTGCGTTAGTAGCGAAGCTGATTTACGGCGCGAGCATAGATTGGCGCGACCCCGTTAAATATAGCTTTGCCCATGGGGGGAAAGATAGAGTCCCCTATCCTATCGACAAACCTAACTACGAGAGGAGCATAGCGGTTTTGAGAGAAGCGATAGAAGGGGCGAAGGTAGGAAATAAGGAAAGACTTAACATGCTCAGGCGTTTATCTGCTCTCACCAAGCTCTAGCAGAGATTTATCTACTTCTCCTTTCGATACTTGCTCCTTGACCTTTCTCGCTATTTTCGGACCGAGCAAGAATTCTAGCGTTGCCAATGGAACCTTCCTAAGCTGTGCTATCGTCTTTATTCCAGCATTTGCGAGCTTTCTTGCCCTAACCCTACCTATACCTTCTAAGGAGACTAAACTGAGTAGATCCTCACGAACACCATGGATTACGCGAAGCCTAAGCTTTCTAAGTTCGCGTGCCATGGTTTTGTTACGGAGCAAGAGCATGAGTTCCTTCGCAGAATAGAGCAACCAATCAGCTATTTCTATTCTAGCTCTTAGCTCACCTGGGGTTAGTCTGAATCTCTCTAACAGGCTAGCTTCACTAGCCTCGTTAATCCAAGCTTCCAATGCTAGCGCAGTCTTTAGCTCGCATAAGAAGTCCTCATACTCATCGCTCCAAGGTTCAGGAGGGGCAAAGATAAGCTCATCAGCGCGAGTAGCAGCTTGTTCGTCTAACTCATACCAATCTCGCTGGGAGACGTGTAATAGTGGAAACATCTCTGCACACTTCGTTAGTAAGTGGAGCAAACCGAGTGGGGTAACTGTTTCTCGTTGCGCTAAAACATCGATGATCACATGGGCGGAAAGGGGGTCGAGATAGAGCTCGACTACACGTCTGCCCAGTCTGGTGGCCTCGTACTTTTTCTCTTTTACCTCCACGAATTTCCAGGCAATTAACGAGCTAAGTACCTTTTCTACTTGAGATAGTAATTCATCGAGGTCTCCGTACTGCTTTGCATAGAAGGTTTTGGAAAAGAACTCTTCGAGTTCGGTCTCATTTCTTGCTAAACCACTAGCTATGAGCGCGAGTACGTGCGTTCTCAATACAGGTTCCATTCCCAACCTAGAATAGATCTCTTCGACTTCACCGTGCAAGTAATGCTCGACGAGCTCTCTGAGCTCAGCCTTGCTTCTCGCTATCAAAATCCCTTCTCCCCACTTATCGTACTTCGGTCTTCCCGCTCTTCCTAACATCTGCATGACCTCGAGGACAGGCAAGTAAACTGAGCCACGTAGCGGATAGTATCGTCTTAGATCGCGAATTATCACGCGAAAGGCCGGTAGATTCACGCCTGCTGCTAGAGTAGGGGTTGCTACTATGAGTTTGATGACACCACTTCTGAAGCTGTCTTCCACAACTTTACGTTGCTTCGCCAGCAAACCGGCATGATGGAAGGCGACACCATTCCTAATACACTTTGCAAGACGCTCACATTGTCTGGTAGGTGGCTCGAGTACATTTAGCACTTCGCTTGCTAAATTTTGGAGCAACTCTCTCTCCTCTTGCGTTAAGTAGCGCTGCACTAGAGGCGCGAGTTTCTCTGCGAGTGCTTCGGCATAACGTCGCGTAGCAACGAAGTACAAAGCCTGCTTTCCTAAATTGAGCGTATTTTCTGCTATTGCCAACTCAATAGGAGATATCGAGGGATTTAATTCGTAGTTTTCTCTAGTTTCGAAGTAAATCGCGTGATCGAATGCTATGCCTTTGTAGAGTTTAACTGGCCTCCAGTTACTCTCCACTACTTCTGCGTTTAGCCACTCAGCTATTTCCTCAGCATTCTTTATTGTTGCTGATAGCGCAAGGATTTGTGCATTGCAGAGCATTCGTAGCTTAGTAAGCGTAACCTCGAGAGTTGGACCCCGATCAGGGGAATCTAGCAAGTGAACTTCATCACAAACTATTAAGCCTATCTCGTTTACCCAGCTCACACCATGTCTCAACAAAGAATCCATCTTTTCATTGGTTAGAACTATGAGATCGTACTGCTCTAGCCAAGGGTCTGCAGCATCGTAATCACCAACGCTTATCGCCACCTTAATTCCTAATTTAGAGTAGCGCTCCTTGAACTCCTGATACTTTTCGCTAGCTAGGGCTACTAAAGGGACTAGATATACGGCTTTCTTTTTCTGGTTTATGATCGTGTTGAGTGCTGCAAGCTCTGCTATGAATGTCTTTCCGCTTGCAGTTGGTGCTGCAACTACTAGGTTCCTTCCATCGAGTAAACCATGCTTTAACGCTTTTCGTTGGACTGGGTTTAACTTTGGATAACCTGCAAGCTCAAGTGCAAGCTTGACTATATCATCTGCCTTCATCAAAAAGAGTAAGTTTTTGGTGTTAAGAGCTTGACGTTAGCTAACCAGTTCGACTTAAAAAAGTTCCTTCGAACGCTTAATTGAGATGCAGGTCTATCCAGGAATACTCCTGATGAACGGTGTTGGCTATGAGAGCAACGTATATTTGATAGATAGACAACTGCTCGTGGATACGGGTACGGGACTGTTCTTTCCACAACTAAGGGATAACCTCGTGAACTTAGGTGTTAAACCACATCAACTAGAGCTTATAGTAGCAACGCATTGCCACTACGATCACATAGGGGCTGCAAAGCACTTTCGCGATTGGTGTGAGGCTGTAATAGCAATAGGGAGGAAGGACGCACCTGCTCTAGAGAATGGGGACGATAGACTAACGCTTGCTCATCTCTTCGGGAAACGAATGCGTTGCATAACCGTGGACAAGAAGCTTAAGCAAGGAGATAAGCTCAGAACGCGCAATTTCTGCTTCGAGGTCATAGAAACTCCAGGTCACACGCAGGGGAGCATTTGCCTATACGAAAGGAAACGGAAGATCCTGATAAGTGGTGATACTCTCTTCAGTGATGGAATAGGAAGAAGCGATCTGCCAGGCGGAGATAGAAGAGCGCTGAAGGAAAGCTTAGAGAAACTTTCAAGACTCAAAGTAACTTACTTGCTTCCTGGCCACGGCATGCCAAAGATAGGTGGAATAGAATTTCTATTCAAACAGATTCTTGCAAGGTTGAAGTAGTTTTATGCTACACATAAATCATAAAACTTAAATAGGTTGCTATCAATTCTATTTCAGGTGATCCCATGACGAAACGGAGGAAGCGGGAAGAAGAGAGGAAGTATAGGTTCTTTTGGGAGGAGCCACTAGAAGAAGTAGAGCGAATGCGTCATGAACTAGAGGAGGCGTTCAAGAGCTTTTTGTCAGAGCCATTTAGATTCGAGCTTACCATACCGAGAGTAACGTTTCCGAGATTTGGACTGGGCGCTAGATTTAGAGAGACGGAGAAGGAACTGATAATTCACATACCATTGCCTGGGTTTAAGAAAGACGAAATAGAGCTAATGGTGACGGAGAACTACGTGAGGGTTAGGGCAGAGAAGAAGGAAGTAAGGAAAGAGGAAAGCGAGTCCAGCTATTTTGCTAGTACTGCCGAAAGCAGGGTAGAACGAAGCTATAGGTTGCCTAAGGAAATAGTTCCAGAGAAAGTAAGGGCCAAGCTCGAGGATGGAGTTCTTACAATAGTTGCACCGAAAGCTAAGCCTGAGCAGAAGGAGAGAAAGATAAGGATAGAGTAGGAGGTGTTTTTTAGTTTTCTCTCTTCTACTAAGCTTATGCAGCTCTGGCTAGATCTAAGCTGGATAAAACGCCACTATGCACCACTGATATTGCTAGTGATAATAACCCTGAGTTTCTGGCTACGCGTCCACAACTTCCGTTATGAGTGGCTAATGAACATAGACTCTTACTTTCACATGCGCTACATGCGTTACATCTACGAAGGCGAGACTGAGCACCTTACCTTACTTCACGATGGCGAGTTAGTCGATGCCATAGATTTGATCTATGATCCGCTTAGTCTGGCGCCTAATGGTAGGTTATTCAGACCAAATCTCTATCACTACTTAGGAGCCTACAGTTATGCACTAACTAAGACATTCTTCCCAGACCTGGAGCTCTGGAAGTTCTTAGTGTACTTTCCAGCCGCCCTCTTTTCGCTAGCTGCGATTCCTGCCTACTTCATAGGAAAGGTCCTCTACGATAAGCGTGCAGGCCTGTTACTAGCATTTCTTTTCCTCTTTAATCCTGCAATTCTTGCAAGAACGATGGGAGGAGATCCGGATAACGACTGCTGGGTATTACTCTTACCCCTAGCTCTCTTTGCAACGTTCCTGTATGGTATGGAGGAAGAAAATAGAAGACGCGCACTAATCTACTGTGCACTTGCTGGTGCTTGGTTTGCTGCACTTGCACATTCCTGGGTCTACTGGTACGCCTTCTATCTGATGACGGGCTTCGTATTACTCAAGTTCCTCTTAGAGGTTAGCATGGATAGTCTCGCAGGGAAGAAGATTAAGGTGGCAATTTCTGAGAGGAAGGAACTGCTAATTAGATATTGCGTGGTTATCATTGTGTTTCTAGCATTAACAGTACCGTGGCTCGGATTCGTAGAGGTGCTAGATCATCTACTATTTGGTCCATTTGGTGCATTCGCGCTGAAGGCGGAGGTAGGAGATTTTCCGAACGTCTACGTTAGCGTAGCAGAACTCATGGAGGGAGGGAGCGTTAGAACTGTAGCAGAAAGGGTAGGAATACCACTCTTCTTCTTCGCACTGGTGCTCTTCTTGCCCTATTCACTAGCTAGCTTCTTATTTAAGAGAAAGCATCTCGATACGCTGCTCTTCGTTTCCCTCTGGATGCTAGGTTGGCTCTATGCAAGCATGGTAGCGATAAGGTTCACCATATTTCTAGTATTTCCATTAGCCTTGGCAACGAGCATAGTTTTAGTCAAGTTGCTGCGCTTCGCTAAGGGTGAGGATAGAGATCTTTTCGGGTGACGAAATGACGAAAAAAGAGTTACAAATCAAGCTAAACAAACAAACGATAACAAGTGCACTAGTAGTGTTACTGATAATCGTACTTTGCTATCAGAACTACTCGTTATCTGAGCAGCTAATTCGCACTCATCAAGTTCCCATATATTCTAAGAACTGGATAGATGCGATGCTCTGGTTGAGAGATAATACCCCAGCTTGCACAGTAATAGCTACTTACTGGGATCCTGGCCACTTCATAACCGAAGTGGCTAGGAGACCTGTGATATTCGACGGTGCCTCCCAAAACGCGAAGTTTACTTGGGAGGAGCAGGGAATACTCGATGTGAGCGAGATTAAGGAAAAAGTGGGACATGACAAGTTTACTTTCACGTACGACTACGAGAGAAATGTAACCACGATTACGACTGCTCGCATTCAAGACGTTGCCATAACTCTCCTCACCTCCAACGAATCCCAAGCTCTAACTATACTTCGTCGCTATCTCATGCCCAACTGCAGCTCCATGTATTACTTGGCAACCGGAGATCTAGTCGGCAAGTCCCAGTGGTGGAGTTACTTTGCTACTTGGTCTAGAGATGTATACAGCGGGACAAAGTACTTCTACTATCCAATAGCTCTTACCAAGACTCAACCTTTAGTTAGAGAAAATGCGGTAGTTTACGTTTACGCTATAGGAAGAGAGGCTTCCTTTCTAGTCTACGAGCTCGACGATAGTCTAGAGCTCTACTATCAGCAAGGAGAGAGACTTGGTAGAGTCGAACGCTTCTTTTACTTCGTTAACTTCACAGGAGAGATGAAGAGCTACGATGATGCCGAGCTCAGGGGTATGGTCTGGCTAGCACCCGATAAATCCTGGCTCGTCTACATACCACCAGAACTAGAGAATTCCCTATTCACTAGGATGTTCTTCTTTAATGGGGCTGGGTTAGAGTACTTCAAGCTCGTCAAGAACTTCGGTGGAGAAGTTAAGGTGTTCAGAGTAGATTTCGACTAGCCTTCATGACTAAGTCGCTACCTACATAACTTCTTGGCGAAGTCCACGATCCTACTAGGAACTGGAACTTCGATTTTACCTAGTAGCTCAAGATCTTCTCGTTCTATCGCGCCGCTCAAGGGTAAAAGTAGTAGGTAAATCATCAGCGCTATCGGTGAAAGAATCAAGAGCTTAGGTAGCGGTGGCAATACCATCATGCCTTGTATAAGTCTGATGGAAACGATCGTAACGACTGCCGCCAGGAAGGAGAAGGAGATAGCCTTTAGCGGTAATTCGAACTTACTCTTTAGCATGAGAAAAGTGAATTTCACTTCTATAGTAGTAAGAGAAAAGAGAAGTACGAACGTTAACAAAGCAGCAAGTGAAGCGCCTAGGACGCCGAGAGATGGAATTAACGTGAGATTAAGCAAGAAATTCACAATTACTACTAAGACGACGAACCTAACAACTCTATTGAGCTTATCCATCGCCAGATTACAAGTCAGATTTACCTGTGCTAAGGTATAAAAGAGATAGGCTAGACTCAGAAGCTTCAAGGCGGCTGAAGCTTCTTCGTATTCCCGCCCGAAGAATATCAATACTATGGGCTCTGCAAAGAGAAAGAGCAAGAGAGCTAGGGGGATTGCGACTAGAGAGGCAAACTTGATAAGCAAGTACATAGCTCTGCTAAGCAATTGCACGTCCTTCTTCGCCCAAAGTTCAGCTAGCACAGGCAAGAGTACAGTCGTCAACGAGCTAGCGAAGAATAACACCAGCATTGCAGTAGGAACAGCAACTTGGTAATAGCTAACTTCATGGGCTGAGCGAAGTGAGGCTAAGAGTAAAGTATCGAGGTTCGTGAGCAAGGTTAGAGAAGTTGATATCACGAATACCATTAGTCCGAATGAGATCATAGTTCGCACTACGCGCTTTGCTTTGTGTTTAACTTCGACTTTAGCCGGAATAGCCCTTAGGGCAAAGAAGGCAACGTATATTCCAGCGATCACATTACCTACTGCAAAACCGATTGAGGCAGTGGTAACGTTCTTAGCTAAGGAGAAGAGGAAGTGGAGGGAAACTAGTGTAGCCAAGACGTAGACTAGACTAAAGGTAGCATAGGGCAGAACCTGCTTTCTTCCCCTGAGAAATGCGACGAAGCTAAGCGAGTAGAAGCTTAGTAAGGTACCCACGGCTAAGATCCTTAACACATTACTTGCAGTTGGATCATGGAAGAGAAGCGTGGCTATGGGATTAGCGAGCAGAATGAGGGGAAGACAAACTACGCACGTGAGAACGAAATGGATGAGAAGGGCGTACTTCAAGTAGATCCTCACTAGTCCCATTCTTCCCTGCTCCATAGCCTCTGGTACGAATTTAGCAAGTGCTGTGCTCAGTCCTAGATCGCGAAAGATAGTGAGCGAAGTTAGAAGGCTGATGGAGGCGTAGAGTATTCCATAATCTCCGACGCTTAGCTCTCTTGCTAGGTAAATTCGAAGTAAGTAGGCAACGATGGTAGAGATCAAGCTTCCGAGGAAAACTATACCAGTTCCCTTTGCTACGAAGTCCACGTAGTTCTGCATTTTAATCACACTCGAAGAACTTATATCTCAAGAGGGTAAGGAGCGCTATTATGCCATCGGTCCATTTAATCTTCTTACCTTCCTCTTTTTTTCTGGGCTTATAGCTAATGGGAACCTCGTAGATGTGTATACCTCTTTTTGCTATTTTCGCCGTAACCTCAGGGCAGAACTCGAAACCGTAGCATTTGAGGGTTACGCCCTTTATTACCTTGGAGTCGAAGACTTTGTAGCACGTTGCAACGTCAGTAATCTTGGTTCTAAAGAGGAAATTGGTCATCCAGGTAAGGACCCTTCCGCCCAACCAGAAGCTAAAGTATGAGATTCTGTTCTTAGGATTTAATGCCCGCGATCCGTAGACAACACTTGCTTTACCCTTAAGTATAGGGGCGATGAGCCTTTTGTAATCTCGTGGATCGTACTCTAGATCTGCGTCTTGAATGATGATTATATCTCCAGTAGCATAGCGCAGACCAATTCTAATGGCAAATCCCTTTCCACTTCGCTTTTCTCTATGCACGAGCTTTATGTTCCTATACTTCTTCGCTAATCTTCTCACGATCTCCGGTGAGTTATCGGTAGATTCGTCCACTACTATTATTTCCTTTTTCATGGGAAGCTTTACCTGTTCTATCTTCTCTATGATCTTTCCGATCGTTGCTTCTTCGTTGTAACACGGAATTATTATCGATAGCTTTCCCTTCCTCATGCGATCACTTTGTATATTCTGGCTACGCTTAAGTTGTTCACAGAATATTCCCACACGAGTTTCAGGTATTTATCGAGAGTTGCGCCCCAAGGATGCGTGTAATTTCTGTAATCAGGAACTACTAGTAAGAGCTCGTACTTTCTGTATTCGTTGCCTCTCATAGCAGGATCTATCCAGCCTTCAAGCTTGATATATCGAACACCATATCTTTCGAAGAGGTCACGGAAGCTATCTGAGTACTTCACCATGAAAGGATCGAAATAATTTGAGATTCTTCCGTTTTCGATTTCATATTCACTTTTTATCCAATAAGCATTCCAGTAGAGATAGGATACGTTGTACTTCTTTAGTAACTCCCTAACTTTACTTGAGTCGTTTCCGTAGAGCATGATCGCTACCTCTGCCTCACGCTGTTCTATCTCTAAGAACGGCGAGTTCTGTGAACGTCTGCTTATGACGACTTTCCTTCCGGTTAAAGCGTTTAGCGCGAAGCTGAGTTCCTTAGTAGAAAGAAAGACATCACTAACTCTCGTATTATCTTCTATCCACTCCTTTGTTGCTAAGAGGTAGTCTGGAAGTTCCTCTTTTCCTACCTTTATCCATCGGTCTTTTTCTACCTTTTCTGCAAAACTCAAGTGATGGGCTAGGAGAAGCAAGAGTATGAGAACTAAAGTACATCCCAACCCAAGTCTACGGTCGGACTCATGGAGTGTCGTCAACG
>Ga0105154_1000324_pt1 | contig 21676 bp, 24 predicted proteins | sample SSWtaG_FD_89672 | JGI IMG/M metagenome (GOLD analysis project Ga0105154, IMG submission 89672) | Hot spring microbial communities from Sandy's Spring West, USA to study Microbial Dark Matter (Phase II) - SSWsed_matched | ecosystem: Environmental > Aquatic > Thermal springs > Hot (42-90C) >... | reverse complement strand
CTTGTACAGTAGAGTACACGGAGTAGTATACATGAGCGAGAGAATGCCACACTACTTACCCTCACTAATTCACAGTAGTGAAGACGTAGAGAAATTAATCGATGTTACAGTGGGATTCATCGAGAAGATCGGCTGATCCACTCAAAACACACCACCTCGCCATACGAGCTTTCTAGTGAATGTGTTGTTTCTCTGGAGATCTCCTTGGTTTTAGCTACTAGCTAGTACAGATTAGTGTGGGCTTAACTATTAGTACTCCGCGTATACTTGTGAGTTTACTTGTAAGCTCCTCTACGCGTTCACTTGGACCTTTAACAACTATTGTTAAGAGACACTTCTCTCTATCCAGGTGAACGTGGTTTGCAAAGAGAATTACGTCTATGTAGTCATGCTGGAGATCTGTTAACGCGGAGTCCACGTCTCCTACTTCGTGATTGTAAAGCACGTTCACAGAGCCCACAACCACGCACTTCTCTTTAACGCGGAGTTCTGATAAGTAGAGTCTAAGAGCCTCCTGAACAACCTGGCTAACACTACCAGTACCTCTCTTTTCAAGTAAAACTCTGAGTTCACGTTCAAGCTCACTTGGAATATAAATGCCCATTTTCCTACTTGACACCACGCACACCAGAGTACGTCTATACTTCTCAAGAATATAATGAATACCAGCTAGTAACACTAATACACAGCTGTTTCCTTAACTCTCTACTCCAATTGTACTAGTGGTGTATCTTCGTGAAATTAGTAGCTATATTAACTTCGCGGAGTTACTACTAATTAGACTAAGTATTAAGGTGAAGATGTGTGGTTACTAGTTTAAAAGGCCGTCACGTACTTACTTTAACAGAGTTCTCTAGAGAAGAGCTCCTCTTCATTATTGAAACAGCTTTTAACTTTAAGTCTAGGTATCTCGCCGGCGAGAGAGTTATACCAGTTCTAGTGGGGAGACACCTCGCAATGATCTTTGAGAAGCCTAGCACGAGAACTAGAGTTAGCTTCGAGACAGCTATGAGAGAACTAGGTGGAGACGCAATATATCTGAGTGCTAGTGAATTGCAGTTAGCGAGAGGAGAGACTATAGAAGACACAGCGCGAGTTCTCTCGAGATATGTTGACGGCATAATGGCGAGAGTCTACGAGCACTGGAAACTAGAAAAACTAGCACAGTACAGTAGAGTCCCAGTAATAAATGGTCTAAGTGACCTACACCACCCCTGTCAAGCTCTGAGCGACGTCTTCACTATTATGGAGAAGAAGGGCAGGGACATCACGAAGCTCAAAATAGTATTTGTTGGTGACGGCGGGGACAATGTCTTACACAGCTTAATGCTAGCAGTCGGAATACTCGGAGGAAAGATTACTATAGCATCACCTAGAGGCTACGAGCCCCACCCGAGTGTAGTTAAGTTGTTCAATGAGTATGCCGCTCCCAACGGTGGTGTTTTTGAGATCGAGAGAGACCCGTATAAGGCTGTTGAGGGAGCTGATGTAATATACACAGATGTCTGGGTTAGTATGGGACAGGAGAAAGAGCGCGAGAAGAGAGTGAGAGATCTAGAACCCTACAGAGTCACAGTAGACTTAATGAGGAGAGCTAAGCCAGACGCTATATTCATGCACTGCTTGCCAGCTAAGAGAGGAGAGGAGGTAGTTGACGAGGTTATTGATGGCAAGTGGAGTGTTGTGTGGGATCAAGCTGAAAACAGAAAACACGCGCAGAAAGCACTTCTAGCACTAATAATACCGTAAACCCTCTACTCAACTCGCTTCTAAAAACACATTTTTTACTTCCTAGTTCTCTCGTGTAAAATAGGTGTTTTAAAGACCTGTTACGGGTGTACTGTGTGAGTATTGAGAAGAGCATTGAGAAGTTTGTTGTGAAGCTGGATAGCTGGCTTAACTATGTCGCTGAGCGCGTATACAAGTCTCCGAGAGCTCAGAGAGTACTAGTAGTACTGCTAGTAGCAGTCTCAGTTGTACTCGCAGTTCTCATACGCACAGCTCCGTTTAGCCTAAACGGCTTTGAGTTCTTCGAGTTTGACAGTTACATAGAGTACTGGCAGGCTAAATACGTCTACGAGAAGGGACCTCTAGCCTGGTATACGCTGACAAGGAGTAATCCAGATACACACATATTCTGGCACCCCTGGGGCAGAGACTTCATATTCACAAGCTACCCGTTCTTGCCACTGTGGATAGGGACAACATATCACATTGCAAAAATATTTGGATTCACCCTGCAACAGTGGGCCGCTATACAGCCAGTACTCTTCGCCTCAGTAGCAGTAGTTGTGGCGTATTTCGCGGGCAAGGAGGTCTCTGGTAGCAGAGTAGCGGGAGTTCTCGCCTCGCTACTACTAGCTGTGCTTCCAGCGGCTATTGAGAGGTCTGTTATTGGCTACGTGGAGAAAGAAGGTGTTGCAGCTGTTTTCATAATGCTCTTTATCTACTTCTACGCTAAGCTACTTAAAGAGCTCACAGCTAGCACTCCGCGAAGTAGACTACTACTCCACACTGTGCTCGCAGCTCTCTCTCTTGCTCTTGTGGGTTGGCTTTGGGGTGGATATGTGTTTATACTGGGTACAGTAGTAGCTTTCATAGTGATCTCTCCAGTACTGCTAAAAACCTACTTGAACAGGGATTTCGTCCTCTACAATATACTACTAGTGATCCTGTCTCAGGTGTTTGTGCTTCCATCACCAGCTAGTGCGAATACCCTGGGTTTATATCCACTCAAGCTACACGGATTAGGCTTGGTTCTAGTAGGCACTTCGCTACTAGCACCCCTCTACTACTACTTAGGAGTAGAGCACAGAAAACTCGGCTTTAAGAAACCCCTGTTAACGACAGGCAGGTACATACTACTATTAATAGTCCTGTTAATTGCTGGCGCTGTACTAGTAGCTCGGGGAGTGCTACCTATTAGTGGTAGATTAGCGTGGGCTCTAGGTCTCAGATTTGTACCCGTACAGCCACTGGTCGAGAGCATTGCTGAGCATCAGCCACCTCTCGCAAGTCCAAGTACAGTTATGCGTATGCTTCACGCGTGGGGTGTATACATAATTTACTTAATTATAGCATCACCACTATTCATGAGTGTACTAGGCGCTCTCTACTTACTCTACAAGAGCACACCTGAAAAAGTGTACTTAGCAATAGCGTTCGCAGTAGCCTTCTACTCATATCTAAACGCTGTTTACATGATTGGCGCAGCTGCTTATTTCGGTGTGCTAGTGGTGAGTTGTTTTATTGGAGCACTAATACTCAAGCTAATACCTAAGCGAGTATTTCAAGTAGTGAAAACCCGCGGTAGGGGATCTCGTAGAGAAGTAAGGGGGGTTACAAAAACCGAGATGTACACTAAAACATTGACATTACTGCTACTAGTAGCCATATTTGCTAATACTGGCTATACAGCATATGTAGACTACACTATAAATTCAAGAATACTCTATACGTTTAAGAGTGGTGTTAGTGGATTTAACCTTCTCAGCGACTCCTGGTACAGGGCTATTGAGGCAATTAAATCCACACCACCCAACTCGCTGGTTATCGCGTGGTGGGACTATGGCTACGGCATAAGTGTGCTCGGCGAGAGGGCTTCTGCGGCTGATGGCTCAACAATAAACAACACGCAAATAGGCATAATAGGGCTAATACTACTCTCCGACACTACGGAACAAGCAGCTAGACTAGCCAAACTCTTAGGTGCTAAGAGCAACACGACATTTCTCATGGTGATAGAGGGGCTCTTCATATCTGAAACTGAGAGTGAAGTGGTAATATGGCCTATTATAGTGGGAAACGTTCTTCCGGGTGTAGTTGACTGGCCAAAGAGTTTATGGATGATTAAAATAGGAAACTCAGTTGTAGATGAATTAAGAAATAAGGGTATAAATGTCAGTGAAATTAACACTGCAAAATTCCTCTACTGGTATGGTGGGGTCCTTTCACCTCGTTTTGACAATCCGCAGAACACACCACTTATATACAGAATTATAATTGACGCGGCACTCTACTGGGCTAGTAGTCAAAATAAGACAGCACGCTTCTGCTGGTTTAGTGGAAGTGAACAGTTTCTAGACTACGACACTAGGCGCTTAATAGAGAGTGAGCTGAAAATACGCGTTGACAAGTCAATAGCACCTCACTACGAGAGTTGTGTCTCGGAGAGACCACTAGCTAACGACACTTACCTTGAGCCGTACGCTGTTATAATAGAGCCTTTCAGGGATCCGGCGACTGGAGAACCCGTTGTAGTGACCTTTCAAGGCCGCAGTGGAGTGCTGTACAGTGTAATAGTGATATACAGGTTCACGGAGATACCTGAAAACTAAGTGTTGTCTTTTCTCTTAAAAAGCACTCTTCACGCATATTTGTAGGGTGTGTTTAGTGTTTAAGCGTAAAGAACCCCTGAGAAGGGCGTTTGAAGCTCTCTACACTACGCGGCTATTCAGGGATCGTGTGAGCAGGCTTTACAATAGACTTGAGGAGAGGAGAAACGAGCTTAAAAACAGAATGGTTATGTTTGAACTCAGAGGCGAGACTTACTTGGCTAAAAGATATGCTGAGGAAATAGCTAAGTTGGATAGTCTACTAAAAAACCTAGCGGCTATACAACTCGTTCTCGAGAAAATAGACACTGCACTGCAACACGCTATAGTTGTCAGGGAGTTCAGCACACTAGTCGAGGAGTTGAAGCCTATTTTACAAGAGCTCTCCGAGCTACCACTAATTAGAAGTATACCTGACATGGGCCTGCTACTAGCTGATCTAGAGGAGTCTGTCAGGGAGCTAGCTGAATTACAGACGGCACCTCCAAGTCTAACTACGAGCTCGCCTAGTACCAGTGAAATTAAGACTATACTGGAAGAAGCCCGTGAGGTTCTGAGAAAGAAGCTTGAACCCTAATTCCACTAGAGCTGTATTGTGTATTTGCGCTCTTCTCTGATAATCGCGAATTTCACATTTGAGTTCTTGAGGGCTTCTATTATTTCCTGTGGCATTCTCTTGTAGAGCTCACCTGGAACTAGTACAATGTGCTCTTTGTAGTTCTTGTTTAGTAGTGCTGATCCAATGGCGTAGGCGAGTTGCCTGTACTGAGCTGAGAGGGGTAGTGCCGGGTCTATAATCCATATACCGGAGAGCTCCTCTTCGCTCTTCTCAGCTATTACATCCGGCTCTAGTGGCTTAGTGGTCTTGTTGACAGTTACATCGTAACCCTGTTTCTCGAGAATCTCCATGATCTCCTCGACCAGCTCTTTCCTGCTAATTGTGAGAACTCTCTGCGATCCAATATACTTCTCTAATTCACCGTGCTCTTCAGGGTTATACAGCGTGTACTTACCCCTCTCAACTCTGTAGAGAAAGAGCTTCTCGGGGTCACGATACCTCTCTCTACTACCACTATTAACAGTGACAAGGTCTATTTCAAAATCCAGACTCATTTCTGACCTGGAGGGATCCCTCTTTAAGACCTCTGCTACGAGCTCTTTACGTGTAAAAGTAGTCTTACCACTTCTATAGAGAGACTCAGCCGCCTCTTTTAGTAGTAGCCAGTTGGGTTTTTTCTCTAAGTTCTCATCTACACTCATACTCTACACCGGGTTTCTAGGAGACTTGGTCTTAGCCTGGGCTTTAATCAGGGAAAACTCACCTTTCAAGTAACCCTATTACCTTATTGGTAAGCCCTCTTATAATCCTTGCTACTTCTCCATCTCTATCTGCCAGGAGATACGGGGTACTACTATCTACAGCTATGTTCACTTCGGGTGCTAGTGGTATTCTAGCTAGTAGTGTAGTCCCGTATTTTGAAGCCAGTAGTTCCCCACTAAACCTCCCCATAATACCTGTCTCTCTGCCACAGTGTGGACACTTGAAGTAACTCATGTTCTCCACTACTCCGAGAAGCCTAATTCCCGTTGACTTGGCGAAGTTCACGGCCTTGGCTACTATAACCTCGTTTAGAGCATTAGGCGCAGTGACAACTATTGCGTGTGTTTCAGGTGGCATTAACTGAGCTATAGTTATAGCAATATCGCCTGTACCAGGCGGCATGTCCACAATTAAGTAGTCTCCCTCACCCCACTTAACTCGAGCAGCGAGCTCTAGTATAGCTCTAGATGCTAGTGGACCGCGCCACACAATAGGAGTGTCTGGTGAGTCCAGCATTAAATTCACGGCTACCAGCTTAACTCCCAGAGGACCCTCAACTGGGAGTATCTCACCCTCCTCGTCGAGGTAGTGTCTAGCTCCCTGTAATCCCAGTAGTAGTGGTGTAGAGGAGCCATAGATGTCGGCGTCAAAGAGAGCAACTCTCCTGTCTTGCTCGGCTAGAGCCAATGCTAACATTGAGGATACAAAAGACTTGCCCACTCCACCCTTACCACTAATAACTAGAATTCTGTACTTGTAGTTACTTAGTTTCCTCCTAGCCCTCTCCTGGAACATAGAGGCTATATCGAAAACACGCTGACTACTACTCAAGAGCAGGGACACCGCGACTTCGCAACCGTGGTATTTTGAGCTCAATTGGAGCTAATAAGTAGTGAGCGTTAAAGCTAATATACCGCGCGCTAAGTATTCACGTGGAGAAGAGGGCTTTTAGTCTTGAAGTGCAGTATTGCACCCGCTAAAATTATTCTCTTTGGTGAGCACTTCGTAGTTAGGGGTAAGCCCGCTCTCGGTGTTGCTGTTAACAAGTACGCTAGAGTCTGCGTTGAGAAGGGTCATGGCGGAGTGTACTCGGCTCAGCTCGGAGAGCTGGAGAGGGGGTCTCCGCAGAGAGCCCTATTCGACACTGCGCTTGAGCACGTGGAGAGCTTCACGGGTAAACAGGCTAAGCTAGACGTCTACGTGGACTCCTCAATACCCGTTGCAGCCGGCTTGGGTTCCTCGGCGGCGGTGGCTGTGGCGCTGGTGCACGCCTCTCTCACACTACTCGATGTTGAGTTTAGTAAAGAGGATGTGAGGAGAATTGCTCACGAAGCAGAGAGAGTAGTTCACTACAGGCCAAGTGGCGTTGACACAACACTCTCTACTTATGGTGGTTTTCTCTACTACAAGCAAGGAGAGTTCAGGCTTCTAAGTGATCTAAGGCTCCCGGGTGATCTCGGCGTGATTATAGTGGACACTGGTGTCAAGAGAAACACTGGTCTCGTAGTGAGAGAGGTGCTTGAGAGATATGAGAGGTGTGAAAGAGCTGCAAAACACATTTACGAGGCTGCTGGTGAAGTAGTTGAACTCGCCATAGAAGCTATAAAACGCGGAGATAGCAGGCTTCTAGGAGAACTCATGTTAATAAATCACGGACTACTCTGGTCAATGAGCGCCTCTAGTAGAGTGTGTGACGAAGTAGTATACACGCTACTAGAACTAGGAGCTCTTGGAGCAAAAATTAGTGGTGCTGGCAGGGGTGGAGTAATAATAGGGCTTTTCAGCAGAGATCACGCAGAGCAAGTAGCCGAGAAACTAGCGAGTAGGGGGTTTAACGCCTTTATAGTGGAGCCCGACTACATCGGGGTCAGATCAGCCGAACTTCCAGTACAACCGTAAAAGTACTGGAATTCCCAGTTTTTCCAAAGCTAAGTAGTTTTAGGGGGTTTTCTAGAGTGTAATTAGAACTAGATTGTTAAACTTTTTTAGCTGTTTTCACGTAGTTTTAGAAATGTGATGAGTAAAGCGGTCTCTGAGTAGTGATGTAACTCCCATGGCCTGATCACTATGTCAATTGTCAGAGAGCCCAGTACTAGACTAGTGTTGAAGGAGTCAGCGGCTATGTTTATAAAGCTAAATATGGTTTTCGCGGAGATGCTCTCAGAGATATACGAGTATAATAACAGAATAAGGAGTACTGGATATTACCTAAAGCCAGTTCACATGACTACGAGAAGACTAGCAGATGGCACTACGCTAAAGTACTACTACTATGGGAGGTACTGGTATAGAGTCGAGAAAAATAGAGAGGGAAAAGTAAGGTGGATTTACCTCGGCAGAGAGAAGCCCTCACCCGACCTGCCAGATCCTCCCAGAAACCCACTTGAGGGTGTTGTAATCAAGAAGTACAATAGTAAAGTCGAAATAGAGTTCTCTAGCGAGGAGATTCTCAGAGATATCTATGAGAGACTATCTAAATACGAGAAAAACACTGATACTTATCACTAACCTCTTAGTCTATAAAGTGCGGTTTATACTGATTAAGTGGTTCTTAGCTTTTACCGCAATTTATTAACTTTCATCTATAGAGATACATATGTAGGTGGCGAGGTCTCAGAGAGGCGAATATTGTGGTCAGAGATTACGTTGTAGACGGCATAGTAACGTTAATACTGCTGAGCGCGCTGAGCTACTCACTCTTAATATCAATGGGGGCATTCAGCTACTTTACTTACAGACCTCGCCGAGGCAGTACAAGAGCTAGAAACGTGGAGATAGTCATAGTGTCGAAAGCTAGTGAGAAAGTCAAGAACTCTCTCTACGAGGTCTTGAGATATCACGTTGAGAAATATGGGAGAGTACTCCTCATAGTAGACGAGGAGGCACCACTACTACCGAGATTAAGAGGACTTAGAGGTGTAGAGCTCATTGTAGTCCCCTCAAACTACAGAAGAGACCTCATGGGGAAAGGCAGGGCACTACAGTACTTCGTGGAGTGTTGTGTAGATCCATCTAAGTGGTATGTATTTATAGATGACGACAACTTAATACTAGACGACTCGTTCCTCTACGAAATACCAGTATACGAGAAGCTCAACTACGTAGCAGCTAATGGTATTCTCATACCTCGTCCCGGTAAAAGCACAGTTGCCTACATCATGGACTGGATTAGATTTGTAGACGATCTTTTCCTCTTCCGGTTCTTCACGGGTCTTCTCGGGAAGCCCCTACTCGGACTACATGGAGATCTCCTAATAGTTAAGGGCAACGTGCTGAGAGAAGTAGGGTTTACTAAGAGGACTCTTACAGAGGATTTCGAGTTTGCTAAAGAGCTCGTTAAGAGAGGCTATAAGACGTGGCAGTCGAGTACTAAGGTCTCAATCAGAAGTCCTAACAGCGTGAGGGATCTCATTGCACAGCGTGGTAGGTGGTTTAAGGGTGTTGTAACTGGTATGAGGGGCTCTCCTCTATTAATGAAAATTGTTGTGATAGTTAGAGGCTTCACTTTCACAGTTGGAGTACTAGTACTAATGTTCCTTCTACCCGCGATCTCCTACATAGGCTATTTCTGGTTCATTGTACCCGCAGGTCTCTACTACGCCGGCACGTATATCTACGGCGTTTACAACTCACGTAAACCCCACATGATATTCCTAGTCCCCTTCTTCGGGTTTATAGAAGCTGTGTCAAGAGTCTATGGTCTCGTTAACGTGAACAACTACGTTGTCATAGACAAGAACTAGCAGGAGACAGAGAGATGTGGAGGAGTACTTTTAGATTTAAATATGGAGAAGTAGAGGTGTTTTTCGGACCAGGCTCTCTCAGAGAGCACTTAGCTAGTAGAGTGCAGAAATACAAGAAAATACTAGTGGTGACTTCCCGTAGTGCTGCTCGCGTCTCCGGAGCTCTCAGTGATGTGGAGAGGATTTTACGAGAGTGTAGTGTAGACTACGTGGTTTACAGTAGCGTTAAGCCTAACCCGTACACCGACACAGCTAATGAAGTAGCTCAGCTCGCACAGGAGAGCGGTGTCGAGGCTGTTATGGGTATTGGTGGGGGCAGTGTTATTGATGTGGCCAAGACAGTGTCAATTATCACTAGGAGTAGTCTGAGAGCCGAGGACTTACTAACTAGGAGAGTACAGGTCCCAGAGACACTACCACTAATTATTGTCAATTTAACTCACGGCACAGGTTCCGAGGTAAACAGGTTTGCCGTATTGACGCTGAGTGGTACTATTGAGAAACGTGGTTTTGTAGCGAAATACCCCACAATCAGCTATGAGGACCCCCTGTACACCACTACGCTTAATTTAAAGCAGACACTTTACACTACACTAGACGCTTTCTACCACGCCTACGAGGCGGCGACATCAAGGAGAACAAATCTACTAGTACTCTCCCTTGCCGAGACTGCTGTAGCCAATATCGCCGAGTACTTGAAGAGAGCTCTCAGAGAGCCGAGCAACTTGGAGGCGAGGACAAGACTACTCTACGCTTCAATGCTTGCAGGTGTGAGTATTGATATTGCTGGTGGGGCTCACTTAAACCACGCTATAGAACACGGCTTCAGCGGATTAAAACCAGAACTACCACACGGCGCAGGGCTCGCAATGCTTGGGCCAATGGTGGTGTACTACACGCATAAAGCTGTTCCCGAGATCTCCGCTAGACTACTCAGACACCTAGACCCCTCTATTAAGCCTGCGAGCGAGGACGCTGAGAGAGCTATGAGAGTCGTGGAGGAGTTTCAGAGAAATCACGGATTTAACGAGAAGCTCTCTGATTACGGCGTGGAGAGGTCTGATATTGACAGAGTAGTAGAATTCGTCGTGAGGAGTATTAATGAGAGATATCACGTAATGATGCCTTTTCCAGTAACTAGAGAAGTGATTATTAAAATCGTGGAGAGTGCTCTGTAAACACTAGAGGTCTCTCGTGGAGCTTCGAGTCTAGGCTTAAAAGGTGTTTATGTACATAATTTTTACTCCTTGGTGAGCTCTGGGAATTGAATATAGTATGGGGAATGTTCTTAGTAAATAGTATATCAGCTGTCTTTAAAGTGCTCAGTGTGACTGGAACAGACTCTGCTAGTGTGTTTGTAGACATGTTAAATGATATTGGAGATGCTGTAGGTTTAGGCTTAATACTACTGGGTTTAAAACTAGGAGGCAAGTCTAGGAGTATATTCTATCCTTATGGCACTCGTAGAGCGCTGTACGTGCTGGGCTTAATAGCGATCTCTATTTTCAGCGGAGTTATCTTTGCCACGGGCATGTACAGGGTTGTAGAGGTTCTCCTTGGAGATTACGAGGTGTATTCAACACGCGAAGCCCAGGTGTTCTTTACAGTGGCATTTGCTATTAACACTCTAAGCCTATTTACAGTATACAGAGCTGTGAGACTTAACTCTACTAATCCAGCTATAGAGGGTACACTACTCGACGCTGTGAGCGACTTTTTTGGTAGTGCACTAGCTTTACTAGTAATCCTCACGGCTAATCCGCTACTAGACGTCATTGGGGGTCTAGTAGTACTCGTTGTTATTCTAGTATCAGCTTTCTCAATAGGTTACAAGTACTATCAGGTACTTGTGGGCAGATCTCCACCTAGAAGTGTTATGAAGCGTATTCTCACAAGCGTGCTTAATCTGCCCGAGGTGAGAGACGTGAACGTGTTTAATGCACTAATGATCACAGAGGATGAGTACATGCTCGTACTAGAAGTAGAGGTCGACAGAAATCTAGACGTAGAGGACCTAGAGGCTCTCTCCGCGAAAATAGAGAGCACGGTGAGATCGGCAGATCCTAGGTTTAAGCACGTTATTGTTGAGTTTGTAGCTGAGAGAAGAGAGCCCAAAACCTACAAGGAGATTATAAGTGAACTAGAGAGCGTACCCGACTCCGAGTAAGCACTTAGTACTTTAACTCAAAACTCTTCCAGGTAGAAGTGGTTTAGAAAAAGTAAGAGTGTAGAGATGAATTTGAGTACTAGCCGAGAATACGTGTTAACTTCTCAGGGTTCATTAGAGAGAGTAGTGGTAGTATGTCTCCTGCCTCGGCTTTAACGTTCTTGGCTATTTCTGCGAGCAGCTTTTGATACGCTGTCTGCTTCAGCTCCCTAGTAATAGATGAGAGCGCGTCAGCGTAGTCTACTGGTGCGGGTATACCCGTTCCAGTGCTTATGTGTACTAGACTTGAGAGTAGGGCTTCTTCAGTTAAAGTGCTACTCGTCAAGTATTCTATTTTAGTTGCTATTGGGTACAGTGTTCTCGGGGCTTTGTAAAATGCTAGTTTAACGGCGTATCCCACGGGTATGTTGCTTACGAGCACCTCGTACCATTTAAGCCTAGTTTCAAGCCACTCTTCCTTAACACCTGGTTTATCTCTGAGTTTTCGCAACTCGCTGTATATGTCTGAGTGAACACCTGCAATTAAATACTCGCCAGGTCTTAGTACTAGGCTCATAACTGCTCTGTCACTCAGTCTAATATTGTGAAAACCTAGAATGTTGACTATGTCTCTCGCGTAGCTTCGCTTCAAAATACCCACCACAGCTGTGTCAGTCCTATCTGCTAGCTCTAGTACTCTACTCGTCAACTCCACGACTTTTACTAATAGCTCTCTAGTAGAGCCCTCACGCCTACCAAGAGCTCTCGGAATAATCTCCCCGTCTAGTAAGAGCACGTCAAAGTCTACTTCACCACTCTTCTTCTCCTCTAGGAGTTTTAGAGCAGTAATTCTCTCGTAGTACCTTGCAATAGTACTTGTCAAGTCGTCGTTAAACCAGAGTTCTGTGTAGGCTTTAGCGTCAACACTATTTTTACCACACTTAGACCCGTAAAGCACACTCGCGACAACTACTATTCCTAGATAACCCCCCACAAGCTCTATTGCAGGTGCAGTATAGCTGGAATCTACTGCGGCGTAGCAGAGCGTCTCGGGTTTTCTCGCTACTCCAGTAGTGAAGAGGTCTCTTCTAGCTTCAATAGCTTTTCTAATTTCAGCTATCAGTGCTCTCGCCCTCTCGATCTCGGCGATGAGTTTACTAGTAGTTCTCGCAATAGCCTTCTCTACAATTTCTGGAGCAACGCCAATAGGCTCCTCGCTAACCGGCTGATCTGGGAGGCTCGGCAACTTCTCGCACCCTAATTAACATTGGGTATTTAAGAGGATTACCCAAACCGGCAAAGAAGAACTCTCGTGTCTCTAATAGTGAGAGAGCCTCAAGCCTCACGCCAGCTAGATCTACGAAGTTTCTGAGCTGGTCGAAGTCGTATGGGGTTTGCAGCTTACTAAAGAACACTGTGTTCACGTTGTTCCTTACATCTGGTGTGAAATCCACTACTCTCTGACTAGCCAGTATTACTCCGAGATTCCACTTCCTGCCCTCACGTAGAGTCTTTTCTATTAGTGTATTTGAAGGCCAGCAACCGTGCTGACACGCGTAGTTGTGAGCCTCATCAATAATAACTAGTGTGTTTACAGGCTCGAGTTTCTCGGCAATAATCTCCCAGAGTCTCTCGAGAAATCTCTTCACGATTACTCTCCTAGTCTCAGTCTCCACAGTACTCAAATCTACTACTAATACTCTATCTCTCCGAGCTCTCTCCACGAGCTCGTCTACGGTTTTAGACATGTTATTTAGTCTCTTCACGTAGTACTCGGCGAATAGGGTTATGTAGAGGAATAATTTCTGTATAGTTGTCCCGCGAGCCCCCATATCTCCAGCTGTCTCGGCAACTGTTTTAGCTAATTCACTCGCATTCCAGAGCTTCCTGCTCGAAGTAGCTAGGGTGAGTTCTTCAAGTTGTTTTCTTGTTAATGTCAACTGCTGGGGTCTCCTTAACTGTTGGCAAAGCACCTGGTTGTTGTTACACAGAATAAATCTCACTAGTGCTAGTGGCACGTACTCCTCCACAAGCCTCTCCACAGAACTCAGAGTAGCTCTAAGACCCTCAGTAATGGTATCTATGTCTAGGACTATTTCATCGGCTCTTACTGTTTTCTCGTGCCAGTAGGGTACGTAATCCATTCCAGTGTGGTCAAATATAATTACACTCCAGCTGGTCTTATCGAGCACCTCATCTACTAGTGCTTTTACAAGCCTGGATTTACCTGTACCAGTAGTCCCCACAACTGCTAAATGATATTTCAGGGCTTCGGGTTTCATGGGCATTTCTAGCCCACTGTATTTGTGAACTCCAATTAGGAGTCCAGAGCCCATGTCTATTCTCAGATCACTGGGAGACTCTACCAGGTATACTTTTGATCTCGGCGTTGGGGGTATCGTGGAGGCCTCTACTCTACCACTAACTATCTCGCCGATAATTCTCACAAAGGAAGTCTCGTAGGGTATGTCAATACCCTCTTCTGCTATTTCAGGCTTCTCTATAACAGCTGATCTCTGGCTCGTGGTTAGCAGTGGATCAAGTTTAGTTACTAGTCTCAAAACGCCGAGATAGCTCTTCTTGAACTTAACGTCCTCGATCACCACGAGCGCCTCCTCTCTGACATAAGCCTCGGCATCCTTGTATATAAGTATAGGAGCCTCACAGGATCTGGCATTAGAGGCGACTACACCTATTTCTCTCAAAGATTTCACCCAGTATCACTCTATGGCTTTTAAACTGAAAATAACTTAAACGTTAAGAGTAGACAGCCTGTCGAAGCGAGTGCAGGTAAGGGTGTGTCCTAGAAGTGAGTACTGGTAGTAGCGTAGTGTTGTGTATTGGCTCGCAGAACCCCGTGAAAATTCGCGGTGCAATCAAGGCGTTCTCGAAGTTTTACGCTATTAAGTCAATTGTAGCTAGAAGAGTTGAAACAGGCATACCGCCTCAACCAATCGGCTTAGAGCAAATTATTGAGGGTGCTAGGAGAAGAGCCGAGCTAGTTATGAGCAGTGAGTGTGATTTTGCTGTTGGGATTGAAGCGGGTTTTCACATAATTAACAACGAGCCCTTTGACGTGGAAGTAGCGTATGTTATGTCAAAGACAGGTGAGCACTCACTGGGATTTTCACCGGCGTTTCCAGTGCCTCGTAGAATTTACAGTGCAATTACAAGCGGCGTGTACAGGGAGCTCGAAGAGGCGGTTGAGAGGTTATTTAATGTCGAGAGAGTCGGGGATAGAGAGGGCTTTATTGGACTTCTAACTAGAAAAACATGTGAACGCTGGGTTCTCAGCTACTACGCCACTCTCATGGCTTTAGTGAAGTTTATCAATAAAGAGCTCTACAGTTAATGGACACGCCGAGAAATACCAACTTTACCTCTCCTAGCGTAGAGTACTACTTGATAGGGCATTTCACTAGAAGTATACACTACTATGTCTCTGAAACCGCGCTCCAAGAGAAATTCCTCTGCTTCACTAGTTTCTACGAGGTCTCTGTGAACCTCAACTACCAGAGTACTTGCTCTCCAGAGCTCACTACTAGCCTCTCTTAGCAAGTCTAGCTCTAAGCCCTCCACGTCTAGTTTAACAATATCTACGTGTTCCAGGTACCTTAGAACAGTGCTGAGTTTAACGCACTTCACGGGTATTTTCCAGGCAACACTAGTAAACACCTCTACGTGCTCTCTGAGTATAGAGGAGACAGCGGGGTTATCGCCAATGTAGAGCTCGACTTGACCACTCTCTGTGCAAAGAGCTCGCGGGTAAACACGCACTCTAGCACTACTAGTAGACACCATCTCGGCGTTTCTCGCAAGATATGGTAGTACTAGTGGGTTAGGCTCAAATACATGCACTAATCCACTTCTATTAGCTAGCTGAGAGGAAGCTGTAGTGTAGAAGCCGAGAAACCCTCCAGCATCTAGGATAACACTACCTGATCCCGGCACAGCGTAGTCTACCTGGAAGTAATCACAGTCTACAAAGACGTGCTCAATATTCAGAATAGCAGGTTCAAGGTACTCCACAGGCACTACTAGCGGGATGCTCCTGCCCGCAAACCTCACTCTCACTTTAACATGCGGAATTTTTAGAAGACGTAGGAGAATGTGCGTGTTTCTGAGTATACGAGTCTTCCAGGGTTTCTCAGTGCACAGCGGACTCAGCGACGCCATCCCTCTTCACGAGATCCTCCAGCTCACCCGGCTCATCACAGTCATTACTCACTACGCGGTTTCTCTTATTAATTTTTCCAAGTCTAGTCTCCACGTAGAGTCGAGCTCATAGTACTGGGAATAAATCTCTCCTCTCTTACTAGTTTCATGGTGGTGAGTCTTGGTTAACAGAGTCTTCCTCGTAGAGGACTTTGTGTACAGAGTTGAGTGTGAGGGCTACTCTCCCAGCGAGGAGGAGATCAGGGCTATAGGCGAGGTTCTGGGTCAGCCGACAAAGAAACTCAACGTTGTGCTAGATAGGTACTGGCAGGTTTTCAACAAGAATATTGAGAAGAAGTGTAGTAGTCTTGGTAATAAGTCTGTGTGTATATACACGTGGAGAAGTGGTGTTCCCTTTAAAGTATACCCCTTAGCACTACACGCTTTTGGCACAGTTATTCTCTTTGAGGGGGATAAGCCCGTAAGTGTGCTGGCTTATCCGTTTAACAAGCCACTGAGCTACGCCAAGTCACCTGGCATACCTGAGAGCGAGCTCAGAGGAGCTGTACCCAGAGAAGTCACTGTGAGAGTTGATGGCTGGCACTTAACACTCTACTATAACCCATTAATTGAGAGATGGGTTTTCGCCACGAGATATGTCTTGCACAACATGTACTACGTGAAGGGCAGGCTCGTGGAGGAGCCACTAGACACTATTGCCAACCCCTACGTTGAAATAGCTGATGCTAAGGCAAGAGAGCTGGGACTGTATGAACTAGTTGACAAGTACAGGGGCTGGACATTTACATTTGTCCTTGAGGGCCCAGAGCCCGCTATTACTAGGCCACCCTATCCCCTAGGCGCAGATCCCGGGCAATTCAAGCTGTACTTGTTAATGGCGCGGAACCCTCAGGGCAGGCTCTACACGTGGAGTGAGACGCAGAGACTACTAGGTCTCGAGACACCTAGACATGTCGAGCCGAGAGAAATTAGCGAGCTCTACGGAGAAGTCCGTGGAAGACTCGATGTGAGGTCGTACATTGCCTACATTGATAGTGGCGACCCCGAAAACCCTGTTTTAGTTGAGCTGGAATCTGACTACTACGCTGACGCTATGAGCGTTAAGTACTTGAATGATGCAAAGTCAGCTGTGCTGTTAATTACAGAGAATCTAACAGAGAAGTTAGTGGAAATGCTCAATGAAGATCAGGCTCGCGTAGTTAGAGATCTCGGCAGTAGAGTCCGCGAGCTTGTAGAGTTTCTCAACACTAGTGCTTCTCAAATCTCTCTAGAAGACATTGCGAGAGCTCTCATAGACTCAGCTAGAGAGCACGGAGTTAAAGGGCTCTACTACGAGGAGGTCTTCAAGAACTTAAGGGAGGGGAATATTAAGAGAGTTGTTAGAAAAGTACTCAGCACTCTACTAGAAGGCAAGTCTCTGCTCTCAGTTGAAGTTGCACAGCTTGTAGAGAGTTTCTTGGAGTCCTTGAGGAAAAGTGTACGTGGAGCTTAATTACAGTACTAAGAGGTCTCTTGTTTTTAATTACTCGCAACCAGCATAATTGTTCCGGTACCGCCATGACTGCGAGTCTAGCAGAGCTAATAGAGGCTATTAAGATAGTGTTGTCGGGTGACACATCACTACTAATACTGTTACTAGTGCTTTTTGGAGTTACTCTAGGATATATTAGTGTCAAGGTGTTCAGGTACCTCCTCTCACTTGTAATAATACTACTACTGGGTGCTCTCCTCTCTCTGTGGTCTCTCAACGAGCACGTCAACACAGTAGTAGCTGGAGTTAAAGAAGTAGCTGTGAGCACATTAGCTCTACTTCTAGCTCTGGGATTACTCTCAGCGGGACCCTTCACGCTGGGATTTCTCATAGGAGCTTTACTAGCAGTAGTTAAGGAGTAGTTACCCAGGGTAAAAGCGGCTCGGTGATCGAGGGCTTCTTCACTACTCAGTCAAACCCTGCCCTCTTCACAGCCCCCAGTTAAATACTTGCAGAGTGTGGGCTATTATACCGTGTACAGCTCTAAACACCTAGATCTGACTGTACTTATGAGGTAAAAAGCTATTTAAAAGTTTTACTCTGTAATTAAAACTCGGAGTACTAATATTGAGGGGTCTATTACGTCATCTGGGGGGTTTTTGAGTAAGGTTTTAGACTTAATTGAGAAAGTGTCAAGAGAGCTTAATTTACCTCCTTTTGTTGTACTAGAAGCTAAGAATATTGCTGAGAAGGCTATTCGAGAAGAAGTGGCATTTGGTTTTAGACCAGAAGATATTGCAGCGGTGTCACTCTATGTGGCGTGTAGGAGACATAAAGTACCGGTGTTAATGCGCGAAGTAGTGCTAGTAGCGAAGTCTGATAGAAGGAGAGCACTAAGCCTCTATAAGCGTGTACTAGAACACCTGGGCGTAACAGTGACCCTGCCTAAGCCCGAAGACCACTTATACTACTTAGCAGAGAAACTAAATCTAGACAAGGACATAGTTGAGCACGCTGCGAGGATAATTAACGAGGCTAACAAGACGGGCTTCTCTGTAGGCAAGAATCCCCGTGTACTGGCGGCAGCGGCTATTTATACTGCGAGTGTTCTAGCTAATAAGCCGTTACCCGTTAAGAACCTCGCGAGTATTTCTAAAGTGACGTCAGTAGCGATAAGACTACTCTCGAAGAAGCTGTCTGAGCTACTGGGATTTAAGCTCGCCTAGACTCGGTGTACTTCGCAGTAATAACCTTGGAGTAGGGGTATTCCCTTACACTAGTGCTAGTTCCTGTTTTCTCTGAGATACACCTAGAGATCTCTTCTAGTGCGCTGTCCCCGGGCACTGGTGAGATCTCTACTTTAAAGCCCTCTCGAATTGGAGTTATGTACATCTCTTCATAGTACACACTACTCTGCTTAACACACTCCTCGATTTTTCTCTCAATATCAATGTAGTCTACTCTTCTCTCCAAAATCTCAGCCATAGTACAGAACAGGTATTCCCGGCTATTTAAACGGGCACGTTGTGATCAGCTCTATGCGGGTATAATAGTCTCCGCGTCGAAATAATACACTGGTAGCGTGGTGAGCATTTTTGGGTTTTAGACCTAAAACCCGTCCTCCTAGACAAGAACACTACAGGTGGATGAGAGAGGGCACTCCTAATTTCGACGACAGGGTCTTTAGACATCTAAGTGAACTAGAAGTCATAGCTAAGCGTGACGTGAAGTACGTGTACACGACAACACCAGTAGGCAAGGCCATTGAGGACATGGCTTCTTCGCACAGAAGCCTCTTAGTGCTCTCAGCTGGTAAGTTTGCGGGGCTACTTACAGCTATGAACATAGTTAATTACCTTGGTGGAGGAGACCTCTACGGAATTGTGGAGAAGAGGCACAATTACAGTGTCTACTCGGCACTCCAAGATGAGCCCGTCGGGAATATTATGGTGAAAAACCCCGTTTACGTCTACGTGGATGAGGGTATTAAGGAGGCGTTAACGCGAATGGTTCTCTACGGTGCAGGCATACTCCCAGTTCTCACTAGGAGTAACGAAGTGTACGGTGTTCTCACAGAACACGACTTCGTGAGTTACTTAGCTGGACTCGCCAGTTTCGGTGCTAGAGTTAAAGACTACATGTCAAGACCAGTAGTGACCGTAACTACTGGTGCTAGCTTAAAGAAGGCTCTCGAGACAATGACTTATCATGGATTTAGAAGACTACCCGTTCTAGAGGACAACGTAGTAGTGGGCATTATCACAGCCGTAGACGTAGTGAGGTTTTTCAGCCCACCTGGTATCTACGAGAGAACTACTAGTGGTGATATAAGAGAAGTCCTGGAAACACCTGTTGATGAAATAATGTCAAGAGATCTCGCGACAGTACACTCAGAAGACGACTTAGCAGAAGCAGTTAAAACCATGTTAACTAGAAACGTGAGCTCAGTGCTAGTAGTAGATGAACAGGGTGTTTTAGAGGGCATTTTAACAGAGCGCGATGTGCTTTACGCTATTTTAGCACCTAAATAAAGCTTTGTACTTTAAACTACTTTTTCTGATCACGCTTGCTCTCATTTTCGAGCTCACTTAGCCGCTGAGCTGTGTAGTTTTAAAGTGCTGTTTCTAGTTGAGAGTAGTGTGTTAGTGTGAATGCTATGAGTAGTAGTGAGCCGAGGTTTATAGTAGACACAATGCTCGGTACTGTGGCGAGGTGGCTCAGAATACTCGGCTACGACACAGTGTATGACAGAGATGCAGATGACTGGCAGATTATTAGGCGAGCTGAGCTTGAGGGGAGAATTATAGTTACAAGAGACAGAGCTCTTTACCACAAAGCTGTGAGAAACGGTGTGAGGAGTATTTACATACCAGACTCAGACATGTCGACAAGACTTGCTCACGTAGCACTACTAGCTGGTATAAGACTCTACATTGACCACGAGAAGACCAGGTGTCCGGAGGACAACACACCTCTAGTAAAAGTTAGTAAAGAGAGAGTTAAGGGTAAAGTACCGGATGCCGTGTACAGGCTCTACAACGACTTCTGGCTCTGTGAGAGGTGTGGTAAGGTCTACTGGATTGGGAGTCACTGGAAAATGATCGAGAAAATACTGGAAGAGGCGAGGTCTAAACTCAAAGAGCTTAAATTGAAAATTACACCTAAATAGTACTGTGAATCTGGGTGTTACTCGTGAAATCCAGTGTTCTACACCCCTCAGAGCTCACACTTGAAGAGGGGGTTTACCTTGTTAGGCTTGCGAGGAGGGCTATTGAGGAGTACTTGAAGAGCGGTGTTAGAATTAAGCCCACAGATATTCCGAGCGAGAAGCTCTTGAAGCCCGGCATGACTTTCACTACTCTCGAGACACTAGATGAGAGAACAGGCAAGACTACTCTTCGCGGGTGTATAGGCTTCCTAGCCCCTATTAGGAGCCTCGTGGAAGTCCTCGTGGACTCAGCTATTGAGGCGGCTACTGGAGACCCAAGATTCCCGCCAGTGGAGTTGTGGGAAATGGATAACATTATAGTCGAGGGGACAGTTCTCTCAGAGCCCACTCTACTCAGAGTCGAGAGGAGGAGTGAGTTGCCGAGATACATAGTTATAGGTAGACACGGACTGGTAGTTGAGAGAGGTTTATTCAAAGGCACGCTACTACCGGTAGTTCCAGTCGAGTACTGCTGGGACGAGGAGACTTTCCTCGCCGAGACGTGTCTCAAAGCTGGTTTAAAACCAGACTGCTGGCTTGACCTCTCAACTAAAATTTACTACTACGAGGGGAGAGTCTTCAGGGAGAGAACTCCACGTGGAGAAGTATACGAGAGAGATATGAGTGCAGAGTACAGAGAGAAGTGCCTCCCAGCGTAGGGCTAGTTACTCTGTGACCAGGAGCCCTTTCATGAGTAGCTTTCGGGCCACCTCCTCAGCTACTCTCCTACTCTTACACTTAACTATAAGTACTGATCCACTCTCCTCAACGAGTAAGCCACTGTAATTTGCTATAACTCTCTTTGCCTCATCGCTATTTAGAGCTAATATCACGTAGTTCCCGCTAGGATCTCTCCGCGAGACTATATTTCTAATTACTCTCTCAGCGCTCAGAACTAAGCACCTCTACTGTGAAGTAGTGTTGAGGCGCGTGAATTTTTAATTTTTATTTACAGTATCAATTCCCGCAGTAAAGTGGTGAGAGGTCTTTGCGCAGAATTACCGCTAAAGACGTTGTGTCAATACAGTACGATATTGCGCTTAACAGTATTTCTAACTTTACGCGGAGTTTTATTGAGAGTAGTAAAGCGCGTGTTGTTGTTATGGGCTTAAGTGGTGGTGTGGACTCGGCTGTACTGCTCGCAGTGCTTACACGTGCTTTGCCGAGAGACCAGGTAGTGGCGTTGATAATGCCTGATTCCAGGGCTACTCCAGAGGAGGATGTGGAAGACGCACTATACCTCGCCGGGATCTTCGGCGTTAAACACCATGTAGTCT
>Ga0105154_1000320_pt1 | contig 21800 bp, 20 predicted proteins | sample SSWtaG_FD_89672 | JGI IMG/M metagenome (GOLD analysis project Ga0105154, IMG submission 89672) | Hot spring microbial communities from Sandy's Spring West, USA to study Microbial Dark Matter (Phase II) - SSWsed_matched | ecosystem: Environmental > Aquatic > Thermal springs > Hot (42-90C) >... | reverse complement strand
AGGTTGTGCTTAGCCATCACGTTCGTGTAGAAGTTGTTGTCCACGCCGACGTGGTACTCGTCGGGGCCTATGACGTTCCTTATCACATACCTACCCCTGGCGGGGTCCCACTGAGCGCGGGAAACCCAGAACCTCGCGGTGAGCACCAGGATGCGTAAGCCGCACCTCTCCAGGAACTCCCTATCCTGCGTGAACCTGTAGTACAGGTCGACAGCGTAGGCGACGTCAGCGGTTATGTGGTGCTCTAGCTCGCCCGTGAGTATTCGAAGCTTCCTCTGGCCCGCGAGGTCGAGGGGGATCTCTCGGGGGGTAGCCTCGAAACCGTCGTCAGCGCTCTCGCACGGGTACTGGGCGCCCTCGTAGCCGTGCCTCCTAGCGTTCTCGACTGCCGCGTCGAGGTTTTTGCACCTGTACTCGAGCATCTTCCTGGCAGCCTCGGGTTTGAAGAGCAGGTAGAAGGGGAGAGCGTAGATGTCCGCGTCCCAGAAGACGTGCCCCCTGTATTGGTAGCCGTGGAGCCCCCTCGCAGGTAGTATGAAGACCTCGCTCTCGTCGTTGTAGACCTGGAGTAGGTGGAAGGTGTTCAGGAGCAGAGCGTTTGCGAAGTCTTCGTCGCCTTCTACGCTCAAACCGAGCTCTCTCCACTCCCTCTCCCAGAGCTCCCTGTGCTCTTCGAGGAGAGGCTCAAACCCCTTGCTTGCAGCCTCGCGAGCCTGCCTCAACGCGTCCTCCGGCTCTAAACTGAAGACCGCGTACCTCTCCACAAGGAGGCTGGTACCCGGGGATACATCCACGCAAGCTGCCTGCCCGACGTGCTTGCTTGTGGCGTAGAAGCCCCCTCCGATCCCTCCGGGCAGTTTAGCGAGAGACACTATGCGCAGCCTATACCTGCCGTCGGCGGTTTCCACGTCTAAGGTCGGGAAATCCCTGCACTCAGCGCTTACGACCCTGTAGAGCTTGACGGAGACCTCCGGGGGCACAGAGGGGTTTGTCGTGTCGAGCTCGACAGGGGCCTTTACGCAGAGCCTCCCGCTGGCGTCCAGGCTCCTGATGGAGGCTCTGATGCCAACCAGGCCCTTGAGCACCCTGTGGACAAACCTCCTGCTGCTGTAGTGGACTCTACCAGCGGGTGACGATAGAGTGGCATTTATCTCGAGAAAACCTCCCCCAATGTCTAGAGTGTACTTCACCCCCTCTGGGACCATTGGGGCTCCCTCCAGCTCAAGGTACAGGGCGTGGGCACGGGGGAGGTTCACAAGCTCCCGGTAGAACACCGGCGTGGAGCTGTAAACCCCGGAGACCAGTGCTCCGTGCTTGGACTCCGCGAACTCTGGATCCCCTCTGATGCTCACAAAGCCGTTTGAGAGAGTGGTTAGAGTGGCTATGACCTCCCTGCTCATCCTATCCTCTGTGAAGGTGAACTTCCTCACGCACGGCACCCTACGGCCTCCAGCAGCTCAGCCGGCTCCCAGAGGGAGAAATCCTTCACGACGAGATCCGCCCCGTAGCTGGCAAGCCCCTCGTCGAAGCACCCTACCGCCTTGCCTCCAGCCTCCTTGGCCGCCTCAACCCCGGCTGGCGAGTCGTCGAAAAACACGATGCACTCTGCGCTGCGAACCCGCGAGAAAACTTCCTGCAGGGCTCTCCGGAAAACTTCGCGCTTCGACGAACCCTTACCGCTCACATCGGCGTCGAAAAGCTCAGCAAGCTTGAGCCCGCCTACCCTCACCCGCTCAGCAAGGACGAGAACGTTCCTGGACGCCGACGCGAGCACCTGCGTGATGCCGCCAGCCCGCGCTTTGCAGATGAAGCTGACTACACCCCAGTTGACGCTGTACCTCCCCTCCTCCACAAGCCTGAGGTACACCCTGGTCTTGTACTCAGCAAACTCCTCGACAACGCTCCCACCTCTCTCAGCTAGGAGGTGGGGAGCGAGGTTCTCGAGGATGTTTCTGGCGCCTTCGAGTCTAGGCCTGCCCGAGACGTACCTCGAGTAGAACTCGTGGCTGAAACCCCTGATCCCCCAGTGCTCGCAGGCGAGCCGCCACGCATCCTCGTGGGGGGTTAGGACTATCACGCCATCAAAGTCCCATACGAAGGCGGCCGACCTCGGCATCATCAAGTTACTACTGATAGTGGTATATAAACTAGATTTTAATGCGAGTGAGAACCACCTTGAAAGCTTCAGCATAGCCTGCTGCGCCTCATACCGTCTTAAGCCCCAGGTGAGGAAGGGAAACGCCTCATCAGGGTAGGGCGTGTGTCGGCACTGCGCACCTCCAAGAGCGCTAAATTATGCTCGCGAGTCTGAGCGGGAGAAGGTTCGCTAGTACTAGGCATTAGAGTCGGCGAGCGCTACCTCAGGATTCGAGACCGGCTGCTGGCTCTACGCTCAGCTTAGACCGCACGGTAAACCTTATACAGGACTACATGTAGGTCTACTTAGGGCATATGGGCTACGTGACGGTTTCAGCTAAGATTCCTAGGCGCTTGAAGGAGATGCTGGACAGGTACGGTATCAAGCCGGGGCCAATCATCAGGAGAGCTCTCGAGGAAGAGGTTAGGAAGCGTGTGCTGGGCGAGCTTGAGGAGAAGGCGAGAGAGCTGAGCGCGAGGCTCGCCCACGTGAGCGACGAGGAGGTTGCTGCCCTGATACGGGAGGACAGGGAGAGCAGGTAGCGCGAGGGGCAGGTGGGGATGTACCTGTTCGACGCGAGCGCCATTGTAAACCTGGTTAAGCGGGGTTCGCTCAAGCCGTTGGGTGGGGGCGCCAGCCTCGACCTGGCGGTGTACGAGTCGCTCAACGCAGTCTGGAAGGAGCACGTGCTGCAGAGCCGGGTGGACGCGGGTACTGCAAGGGGGCTCGTGGAGGTCCTGACGGGTGTGTTCAGCGTGATCCCGCTGGAGAGCATCAGAGGGTTCGAGTTGGAGGTGTACGAGCTAGCATACAGGGAGGGGCTGACCGTGTACGATGCCGCGTACCTCTACGTGGCGCTCAGGGAGCATTTGACCCTGGTGTCCGATGACAGGAAGCTCCTCGAGAGGGCTTCACGCCACGTCAGAACAGCCAGGACCGCAGACATCCTGAAGCAGCAGTAGCAGCCAGCCAAGCTGGGCAGCAGCCAGCCAATTCACGCGCGCATCTTATGCTAAAGCGCCGCCGTCACGCTAGGGCAGCTTCTCTCTGAGGTCGCCCGGCCCGATAGCTGCTCGCGGCAGGCTTACCTTCTCCAGGAAGTCTAGCAGCTCGCTGTCGAGGGTCAAGAGAGGGAGCCCGCCGGTAGCCGCGGTCGCGTAGAGAAGGTTGTCGAAGAGGTCCCTGTGCCCCAGGCTGTACAGCTTCACTGCGAGTAGGTAAGCTTCAGGGAGGGTATCGGCAACCTCGAGTCCGTAAATGACCCTGACTGCTCCCTCCCTTGCCATCCCTACGGCCTCCTCCAGTCCCAGCCTCCCCTGCTTAGCCTCTCTCAGGAGCACCATGACTGCCTCCAGGAGGCTGTACGGAGAGTAGTACGCCCGAACTCTCTCCCTCCGCGCAGCTATGAGCTTCAGGCAGCCGAGAACCTCCTCACCGGCGTCCACGCCGAAAGCCGGGAGGAGGAAAGACGTGTCAAGCAGCACCTTGAGCATCGCGGGCGCCCAGCAGCTCCTCCTGAGCCTCCACGCTGGCTCTCTCGAGCTCCTCGGGCGCTAGGCGCAGCCTCTTGGGGGCCCGCTTAGCCTCAGCGAAGAAGTCCGGGAGCCTTCGCAGCACTATGCTCTCACCCTCCACAGTGAGGACTAGCCTCTCCCCCTCCCTGAGCCTCAGCTCCTTCACGACGCTCCATATGAAAGCAGCTTACCTCAAAAACTAGTTTATTAGTGCAGGGATAGTTTCTCGAAAACTTCAGCATTGCGCGCTACTGCACCCATGCGGACTCGCACACCATGATGGGGAAAGAAGTTGTGCATCAGAAAATACCGCTAGGCGGTGCGCATGGGGGGTCTGTGCGCGAGGTCTTGCGTACGAGGCTGCGGGGCGCTCCTACTTCCGCTACCCACGGTGGAGTTAAACCTCTCTACCTTGCCGGCTCCTTCGCTCTGATGGTGGCAGTCTGGGTGGAGGTGTAGGAGGCTGCCGGTAGGCGTGGGGAGTGCTAGCACTGAGCTACGGCTTTGAGCAGCCATGCATTGCTCTTTATCTCGCTCAGCCTCGGCAGCAAGTCCCGGGCCATGAGATCCGAGAGAGCAGCTACCTCTTTGTCGCGGCCGCAGCCAAGCACTCCCAGTACCTTATCCCTGTATGAGTAGAGCGCAAGAAAGCTCCTGCCCCTCATGTCCCCCTCGATCACCAAGTCGTCCCAGGTGGGCGCGTGGCCGGCATACCTGATGCTCACGCCGAACTGCCAGGTCCAGAAAAAGGGCACACCTCTGTAGGGGGTTTTGACACCTGCCATGTTCAGAGCGGCTACTCTCCCCAGCTGCTGGGCTGTACGCCAGTGCTCTATGGATACACGCATCCCGGTGCGCCAGTCCGGGAAACTTGCGACATCTCCCGCGGCGTAGACTCCGTTACCTGCGTGCATGTACTCGTCCACAGGGATCCTCCCCCTCTCGTCCAGGCTCAGCCCTCTGATGAAGTCCACCACGGGCTCTATACCTACCCCTACGATCACCATGTCGGCTGGCACCCGCTTACCGTTATCCAGCACAACACCCTTGACCCTCTCATCTCCCTCGATCTCCTCGACCGTGTGCCCCAGGGCGAAGGCGACACCATTCTCCTCGTGAAGCTCGCGGAAGAAGACCCCGACCTCCTCCCCGAAGACCCTCGAGAGCGGGGTGCTCTCGGGGGCTACCACTGTAACCTCGAGCCCTCTGCTGCGGAGTGCTGAGGCTATCTCCATGTTCAAGAAACCCGCGCCGACCAGGACAGCGCGTCTGGAAGCGGTAGCCCACTCCCTGATGAGGATAGCGTCGTCCAGCGTCCTGAGCGTGAACACGCCTCTCAAGCTCTCGCCCGGAATCCCCAGCTTGCGGGGCCTACCCCCTGTGGCGACCAGCACCTTGTCGTAGACTATGCTCTCGCCGCTGTCCAGAACCACCGTTCTCGACCTAGCATCGAGCTCCACAACCTGCCTACCCAGTAGCAGCTTCACACCTAGCGCGCTCCAGAAAGCCTCGTCCCACAGGTAGAGGCTCTCCACTCTCATCTCGCGCATGAGGAAGAACTTGCTGAGAACAGTTCTGTCGTAGGGCAGGTGCTTCTCAGCCGAGATCAGCACGATCTCGCCGTCGAAACCAGCCTCCCTTAGGGTCTTGGCGGCAATAGCCCCGCTGGCCCCACCCCCTATCACGACGTATACCTTGTCGCTCCGAACAGCGGGAGGCTGCACCCTGCCTGCGGTCTCCTCTGCACCCTCCACGGGAACCTTTACCAGAACCGCCTCACCTCTCACTTCCACGGTGAACCTGCGCAGGCCGCTGAGCGCGGGAGGCTCGAGCACACTCCCTGTCTCAAGGTCGAAGACCGCGTTGTGCCACGGGCATATCAACCTCTTTCCGCAGATAGCGCCCTGGGACAAGTCCGCTCCTTTGTGCGGGCACCTAGCGGAGACGGCGAAGAAGCCCTCAGGAGTCCTCACCACGAGAATTTCCCTGCCTTTAACCTTGACCAGCCGAGGTTCGCGGAACTCCTCAGCTCTGCCCAGGTAGAGCTCCTCGGAGCTCATCCAGCCCAGTCTAGAGCTCTCCCGAGCTAATTTAGCATTACGCGGCGCGCGCCAGAGCTACCTGGGTCTAACCTGTTTTTCTGCGAGGAAATCCCTGTCAAGCTCGACCTCGTGCGCTTCGGAATCTGTTTTTCTGCAGCGCCTACGCGCAGTCAGCCGCTCAGACGCCCCCCAGTAGCACGTTTAAACCGGTTTCCAGCCAATGCTTGCTGTGGGCTTTGTGAAAGTTAAGGTGGGGGTGTTCAACCCGGCTGACCCGAGCCGGATCCTGGAGGTCGAAGGGGTAGTTGATATCGGTGCCGTGTACACGGTGGTTCGCAGGGACATCCTCGAGAGCCTAGGCTTGAAGCCGCTGGGCAGGAAGAGGTTCAAAGCGTTTGGCGGCTATGTCGAGAGAGATATGGGCGAGGCAGGTCTTCTCCTCATGGGTGAGAGGAGGACTGTGCCGGTGATCTTCGGGGAGGCTGAGGACGCCCTGGTCATAGGGGTCACCGCGCTGGAGATCTTCGGCTTAGAGGTAGACCCTGTCAGGGGCACGCTCAGAGAAGCGGAGCTTCTCCTCCTGTAGCCCAGCTGCCGGGAGGTCTGCTCTCAGCTCTGAAGAAAGGAATTAGAGGGCGTGGCGGCGTGGTTGCGTGAGGGAGCATGCGGCAGCTGGTCAGAGTCACTAGGGAGAACCTGTTCTACGGCTTTGACCCCAGCGTGCCTCCCGCGGCTAGAGCTGCGCCTGGAGACCTGGTGGAGTTCGAGTGCCTGGATGCGCTGGGCGGGCAGATAGCAGACGAGCGGCAGGCTCTCGAGAGCATAGACTGGAGCAAGGTCAACCCCGCTACGGGACCTGTCTACGTGGAGGGCGCTGAGCCTGGAGACGCGCTCGCCGTCAGGATCCTCAGCATAGAGCTGGCGGAGCGGGGCGTCGTGGTCACGATCCCAGGTGAGGGCGCGCTGCCCCACAGGGCCCGGGAGGCTAGGACGAGAGTATGCCGGATCGCGGGGGATTTCGTCGAGTTCCTGGGCCTCAGGCTCAAGGCGCGGAAGATGATCGGGGTTATCGGCGTGGCCTCCAGCGAGAGGCTGCCCACGGGGACCCCCGGCAGGCATGGGGGGAACCTCGACACAAGGCTCATCACAGAGGGGGCGACAGTGTACCTGCCCGTGGAGTTCGAGGGAGCGCTGCTGGGCCTGGGGGATCTCCACGCGGTGATGGGCGACGGCGAGGTGTGCGTGGCAGCGTGCGAGGTGCCCGGCAGGGTGCTCACCCGCGTGGAGGTGGTTAAGGGCTTGGCCCCGAGGTGGCCTGTGGTCGAGCTGGGCGATGCCAGCTACGTGCTCGTGTCCAAAGAGGGGCTGGAGGAGGCCGTGAGGGCGGCCGTCGAGGAGGTGGTCGGCGCTCTCAGCAGGGCTCTCGGCTTGGACTGGCACGACGCCTACATGCTGGCAAGCCTCGCCGTCGACGTCGAGGTAAGCCAGCTGGTAGACCCCCGCAAGACAGTGAGGATCAGGGTGCCCAAGGACCTCATCCCCACCGCAGAGCTCCTGAGAGCGCTCGCTCCCAGATGACCACACTCACAGCTCAACAGCGTGGAAAAGCGTAACAGGGTGACCCCCCAGGAGTCAGGAGGCTCGCTCGAAGTAAAGTGCTCGAGGTTGAGCAGGGTACACCCCTAGCGCGGCTGTTTCTCGTGTCTCCGCGTGCAGAGCAGCTAGCCGGGCTTCCCCGCCAAGTTGACGACTCTCTGGTTGAAGGGGTCGGGTATGGCGCCCCACTCCGGCCTGTAGGCCGCGTAGCTCTCCCCGTGCCCGTCGCCGATGTCGTAGAACGCCCAGATCCCGACGCCCTCTCCGCCCCTGACCAACCCGAGCTTCCTAGTTATCCCGCGCAGCCACTCCTCCGGGCTGCCTGCACCCTGGTAGCCGGTCACCACGAGCTGCCTCTGGAAAAGGCCTGAGTACACGGCTAGTGCCTCCTCGGAGTAAAGCTCAGTGACCACGAGGAAGGGCGGCTCGTGCTCGGCGAGGGCACGCGCCACCTCCACGTAGGGCTGGTCGATCCAGGCGGCGTAGAACGGCTTCAACGCTTCGGGCAGCGTGGAGTAGAAGTCCAGCAGATCACCGGCGCTGGCCCTGTGCCTCCAGCCATACCACACGGCAATCTTCCAGGTGGAGTTGAGCTTCGAGAGGTAGCTCATCACTTGGAGTACCAGCCGGTTCATCCCGGTGCCAGGCTTGAGGTAGTCCTCCTCGGGCCCGTACTTCCACTTCGGGAAGATAGCCCACAGCACCCTGAGCCCGTGCCTCGACGCGAGCTCGTCGACCACCTTCAGGTTGCCAAGGTAGAGGGGGGTGTCCTCCGCCGGCACGATGACGATCACCGTGTTGTAGACGAGCGACAGCGCCTCGAAGTCCTCCTCCACAACCCCCATGTACTCGCTTAGGTTCGCGTAGGCGTAGAAGTAGATTCTGTCCCCGTACCTCTCCCTCCAGAAGGGCGTGCAGGCTCTAGACGGGAGAATGTACACAACAGCCCTCACACCCCCTGGCCCAGCGGGGTTCCCCACACTCTCTGGTCCAGCTGGGCTCTGCCCGCTGCCCCCAGCCCGCTCCTCCAGTCTTCTCAACTCTTCGAGGAGCTGCTCCCTCTTCGCCTCCATCTCCCTTAGGGACTTCTCGAGCTCCTCAAGCTCCCTGTGCATCTCTGAGATCTTGATGAGAAGAAGAGAGGCGGCGACCAGCGAGGAGAGAGACAGAGCCAGCAGAGCGGCTGCAAGGTAGCGGATATTCACGTTGCCCTCCCGCGGGGCGAAAAGAAAAATGTTACGCGGTAGAAACCCGCTCCGCAATCCCATGCCCTTCGAGGTCGCAAAGCGTATATTGCCCGTGGAGCGACTAGCCCCTTGGAGGATGAGTGCACGTCAGGCTGACCGGTGATGCGATTGGTCTTTCCTGACACCCCTGCGGGTGCTTTCTCCCGCGCTCGTGCTCGCCCAGGCTCACCCGAAGGTGTAGCTGGCTCCAGCCCCGCAGGCTAGTACTCCCCCGTGGACTCTGCTCAGCGGGTCGAGCGCCCGCTTACCCGTGCAGTGGCACGCCACCAGCTTCTCCACCCCGAGCTCCCTGAGCCTCCTAGCGGTTGCCAGCACCTTTTTCTCGTCGCTCTCCACCAGGTGGAGGCCGCCGATGACCGCGGCGATGCTCCTGCCGGGCAGCTTCCTCAGGGCTTCCTCCACAAGCCTCTCAACCCCTGGGTGGGAGCAGCCCACCACCAGCACTACGCCCGCTCCTGTTTCGACGGCGAGCGCCTGCTCCCTGATCAGCACACCCTTGTACTCCACCTCGAGCGGTCCCACCAGGTGCAGGCTCCCGGCCAGGCTATAGGCTACGCCGGGAGGCGCCACCGCGACAGTGGGGTTGCGTGAGAGCAGCGCCGAGAGGCCTCCCGTGTGGTCCCAGTGGTTGTGCGAGATGACGACAGCGGAGATGCTGCGCGGGTGCACACCCAGCACGCCCATGTTGTAGAAGAGCACCGCGGGGTCGCCGCCGGTGTCGAAGAGAAACCTCGCCCCGCCGACCTCCACGAGGCAGGCGAAGCCGTGGGCTGGGATCAGCCTGCGGTCGTGCTCCTCGTTGTCGTAGAGAACCGTGAAGGTTGCAGAGCTCAAGCCTCGAGCCACGGTACCCCTGGCGCCGGGGCTGCTATAGCTTTTTCCCGGGGTGGTTCAGGACTCTAAAGCAGCGAGGAACAAGGGCACTGTGCCCCGGTCTAGGAGGACTGTGCGCAGAGGCTTCCTGCCAGGCTTCAGCGAAACACCCCACTTGACCTCGAAGCCTCTGACGCAGCGCTCGAAGACCGCGATCACGTCAACCTCGGTCCCATCCCTCCAGTAATAGACGGGGGCCACCCTGGAGAGGTGCGAGGCTACTGTCGCCTCCACCACAGCTGGCTCGCTGGGCTCTACGCGCGTGTAGCGCGACAACACCCGGTAGAGGAAGGGGTCCATCAGGACGACCTTCTTCTCCTTCCTGTAGTCCACCCTCCCGTCGGGCGAAGCCCAGTGCATCACTTTAGCCACGAGCAGCTTCTCCAGGTGCTCGACGTAGTCCCTGGCTGTGTGCGGCGATGAGATCGAGGTGGACCTGGCGATGGCGTGCCAGCTGACAGGGGTTGTGCCGACCTCGAGCAGGTAGGTGAGCAGCTCCTTGAGGTAGGCCTCGTTCTTCCCCAACTTGACCCAGTCCGCGACGAGCCAGTCGAGGTAGGTCTTGTGGGACAAGTAGGTTACCCGCCCCTGCGTGAAGTACTCGCGGATTGGCAGTGGGAAGCCCCCTGTCTTCAGGTACGCCGAGAACATGCCCGCGAGGAGCCTCTCGTAGGGCTTCAGCGCTGCCAGCTCGCCCAGGAGGTCCTCCGCATCGGGCCTGACCGCGGGCAAGTCCAGGCTCTTGAGCGCCCTCACGTACTCGCGGAAGGACAGGGGAAGCATCACGATATCCCTGCCGCGCCCTCTCCTCCCCGGGAAGCGCTCAGAGCCCGCCACCAGCTCCAGGCTGGCTGACCCGGTGACCACGATGACATCGCTTGCGAAGACCCCGCGGTCCACCCTGGACTTCAAAGCCCTCCACCACTCCTCAACGAAGGTGATCTCGTCGAGGAGGATCACAGACGACTTCACACCCCACCTCTCCCTCGCCGAGAGGTAGGCGTCCAGAACCTCGCCTAGCTCGCGGTAGTCGCTCAGCTCGTCGCAGGAGAAGTAGAAGACCGAGCGCGGGTCGCGCTCCCGCGCGAGCTCGTGCGCCAGTATCTTGAGAGCGGTGGTCTTGCCGACCTGCCTAGGCCCCGTCAAGAAGTGCAGCGCGTAGGGTTCGAGCGTGATCTTCCTGAGTACCGGCGGCACCCAGCGGACAGGCGAGTTAAACCATTCCTCGTAGACTGGGTCCCGCTCACCAAGCCACCAGGGGTTATACTCCTCCACGTGCACCAGCACTGCACAGGTATATTTAAGCTATTTGCAGATAACCTACACAAAGCTTATATTTTCTTGTAGAGAGCTTACCCGACGAAGAGCTTACCCCATGCCAGCTGCGCCGCCAGCGCGGAGTAATAAAGAATTTTTATTTTACGCTAGCTTCAAACTCCCGTGAGCAACCGCTCTAGTAAAGATTTGCCCAAGCTGCTCCTGGGACCACTTCTCTTCCTGCTCTTCGCGCTAGCCCCGCCGCTGCCGATGGTGGAGGAGGCCGCCCTGCTCGCCAAGGCGCCCTCACCAAAGGCTCCCCAGATCGCCCTGGGAGGTCTGCTCTGGGTGGCCTCCTGGTGGGTGACGGAGGTAGTGCCCCTGGGCCTCACGGGTATCCTCGCGGCAGTGCTCTTCAGCTTCCTCGGCTACGTGTCGTGGTCCAGCGCGCTCACCAGCTTCACGAACCCCATCATCTGGATCTTCATCGGGGGCTTCGTGCTCGCAGCTGCCTTCAGGAAGTGGGGGGTCGATAGGCGGGCTGCTCTGGCTATCGCTAGGCTGTACAGGGGCGGGAACCCCGCGCTGACAGCCTTCTTCGCAGCATGCCTTCCAGCCTTCCTGCTCACAGTCACAGGCTCCATCACAGCTTCTGCGAGCGTGGTGTTCCCGATAGCGCTCTCCCTCCTCTCCATGGTGAAGGCGTCCGACAGGTACACCGAGGCGACGATGCTCGCACTTGGAGAAGCGGCAACAGCAGGGGCGATGCTCCTCCTCATCAGCACTCCTCCGAACCTCATCGCGAAGCAGGTGCTCGAGTCCAGCGTGCCAGGCTTCAAGCTGACCTTCGTCGACTGGCTCATCGTCGGGACGCCCCAGGCGGTGGTAGGGCTCATCGTCTCCTGGCTCGTAGTATTCAAGCTGGTGAAGTTCGAGGAGAAAGAGGTCAGAGTCCCGCTCGCCAGCGGCGAGAGGAAACCTCCGTCCCTCGAGGAGAAGCTCGTCCTCGCAGTGTTCGCGACCACGCTCACCCTATGGATGCTCCCCGGGGCGCTCGTGATCGTTGCAGGCTTCGACCCGGGCTTCGAGCCCATCGCGAGCACAGTGTCGAAGTGCCTGCCCGAGGCCGCTCCCGCGGTGCTAGCCGTGCTGCTGCTAGGCCTCTTGAGGACGGGTAAGGGACCGCTGCTGACTATGCAGGAGATATCCGAGGGCATTGACTGGAACGTTGTCTTCATGTTCGGGGGCGGCCTAGCGATGGGTAAAGCCCTTGACGCCAGCGGCTTCTCACGCTGGATCGCGCTCGTAATCTCTAGGGCCGGCGCGCTCGACACCTTCACCCTCTCCGCTGTAGCAGCCCTCCTCGGCTTCCTCATCACCTTCCCTGCCTCCAACACGGCTGCAGCCATGATCACAGCACCTCTTGTCGCCTCCATGGCCAAGGGGGCTGGCGTAAACCCCGTGGCACCAGTGCTCTCCGCAGCACTCGCGTGCTCCATATCCAGCGCCCTACCCTCCACAACCCCGCCAATGGCCATCGTCTACGGCTCCAGGAAGGTTCGGGCAGCCACCATGTTCAAAGTTGGGATCCTGTCAGACCTCCTCAGGCTGGCATTCCTCGTGGTGACGGAGCCCTACCTCGTCAGCACCCTGCTGGCCCTGAAGCACATCCCCTAGCGAAGTGCTTCGAAATTACTCGTGTCCCCACTCGAGCTTCTTCAGCATAAGCACTAGGGTCGCTGAGAGCCAGGCCGCTACGCTCAGCGCAGAGACCCAGAGTGGGTAGGCGTGTAGGTGCCCGGTCAGGGCCTTACCCATGTCCACCAGGGCCGCCGTGGGGATTGCAGCGCAGAGGCTGCGCAGAGGCTCCGGCAGCACCAGCGGCGAGTAGAACACTGGGGGGAGCAGTGTGGTCACCGTGTAGAGAGGGTTTGTGACAGCCGAGATGTTCATCGGGTTCTTTATCCTCAGGATCACCGAGAGCGAGAGGAAGAGGCCGAGGAAGGTGGCTACGACCGAGAGCAGCACAACCAGCAAGAGCCCGGACAGGCTGATACCAGCCATCGCCGCGACGAGCAGCACCAGGGGGAGCTCGCTCACGAAGAGCGGGATGAAGGAGCCCAGGACAGAGCCCAGGATGTACTCCGCTGGTGTCAGCGGCGAGGCCACCCTCCTCTCGTACTCACCCATGATCCTGTCGTACCCGATCCACTGCGCAGCAGAGTTCAAGCCCACGCCCCAACCGCTCGCCAGCAGCAGGGCTACCGTCATGTGCCTCAATGCCTCCAAGCCGCCCCACGCCGAGGCCAGGATAGTGAAACAGACCACCATGACTAGGCTCTGGGCGATCCACATCCACTGCCTCCTGAAGACCACGAGCTGCTCGTAAGCCACCCCGGCGATCCTCCAGAGGAACCTCACGGCTGCCACCTCTTCACCATCTGCAGGTACACGTCCTCCAGGTTCACCTCGTGGACTCCGTGCACATCCACCTCCAGCTCCCTGAGCAGCTCGTAGAGCTCCTCCCTCGCTCTAGCGTAGACCACCAGCCTGTCCCCCAGGCGCATGTGCGGCACGTCGCCGGGCAGCTCCCCGCGGCTGTTCACAAACGCTTTGTACCTCCAAGGGAAGGACTCCAGCAGCTTCTGCGGGTTGCCCGCGGCAACAGTCACACCAGCGCTGATGAAAACCACGGTGTCGGCAGCCACCTGCGCCTCGGAGAGGTTGTGTGTCGTCATGAACACGGTCGCCCCCTGCGCCGCAACCTCCCTCAGCACCCTGAGGACCTCGTAGCGCCCCTCCACGTCGATTCCCGTTATCGGCTCGTCGAGGAAGTAGACCTCCGCGGGCTCCGCGAGCACAGAGGCTACGAGAGCCCTCCTCCTCTCCCCGCCGCTCAGGAGCCACAGCCTCCTCCCCCTGAGCTCCCACATGCCGAGAGCCTCCAGCCACCTCCTCGCCTCCCTCTTCGCGTCGGAGTAGCTGACACCCCTCTTCATCAGGCTGGACACCACGAGCTCCTCAGGCGTCAAGTCCAGGCTGACGCGGTACTCCTGCGGCATGTAGGCGATGATCCTCCTGACCTCGCGGTACTCCCTCACCACGTCGAAGCCGCAGACGTACGCCTCACCCTTATCCGGCTTGAAGTAGGTCGCTAGGATCCTCGTCGTGGTGGTCTTCCCCGCGCCGTTAGGGCCCGCCAGGACACTCACCGACTTCTTCTCGAGCTCGAAGGTCGCCTCCCTCAAACCCCACACGCTGCCGAACTTCTTGCCCAGCCCCCTCGCAACCACGGACATGCCGACCATATGTGTAAAACTGAGCTTACATATAAGCTTTTCTTACATATGTACTATTAGCTTCGGAGAATGCGCGGTGCAGCTGCGAAAAGCTGAGAACGCGGAGCCGAAAGAAGTGAGAGCACGGAGCATCGCGGCTCTCGTCGGAAGAAGCGGTAGAAAAGCTGGGGTCGGGCGCCTTTTCATCCAGCCCCGCTTGCGGGGCAGTCGAGGCGCGATCCTGCCGGACCGCATCTAGGTACCTTCACGAGGATAAATTCGTTTCCCCCGGGTCACGCAGTGATGGCAGCGTGGCGGTGTTAGACTTTTGTCGAACTGCCCTCGGGAGACGCGTGCAGCGTTGCGGTAGTTACCATGTTAACCCCTCGGTATTTAGCCTGTTGACGAATGGGCGTACGAGGGCGAAGTTGAACTGCAACCCTCAAGCCCTGATGGAGGCTGCCAGGAGCGAAGGTAGGCGCAAGCTGCTGGAGCACGAGTCCCTCTGCCTCTGCGAGTGCTACGGCATCCCCGTGCCGAAGTACGGGCTCGCGCGGAGCAGCGCGGAGGCCGTTGAGATCGCGAAGAAGATAGGCTTCCCAGTCGTAATGAAGATCGTCAGCCCGGACATCATGCACAAGTCCGACGTCGGAGGAGTGGCGCTAGGTGTGAGAACCTTCGAGGAAGTCCAGGAGAAGTACACCTCCATCATCCGCAGCGCGATGCTCAGAGCGCCGGGAGCCCGGGTGCACGGGGTTCTCGTCCAGGAGATGCTGCCCAAGGGCCTGGAGGTGATCGTGGGCGCCACCAGGGACCCGTACTTCGGCCCTGTTGTTATGGCCGGGATCGGCGGTGTCTTCGTGGAGGTGCTCAAGGATGTGAGCTTCAGGGTTGCTCCCCTCACGCCTGTAGACGCGGGGGAGATGCTGAAGAGCCTGAAGGGGTACAGGCTCTTCGAGGGTTTCAGGGGTGAGGGGCCCAGAGATAAGGCTGCTGTGGTGGACGTGATCCTGAGGGTCTCGGAGCTGATCACCGAGCTAGACGAGGTGGCGGAGGTGGACCTGAACCCCGTGATGGTTTTCGAGGAGGGGCACGGCGCCAAGGTGGCCGACGCCAGGTTTGTGCTGAGGTGGTGAGCATGCCGGAGCACCTCTACAGGCTGTTCCACCCTAGGGCAGTAGCGGTGGTGGGGGCCTCCAGGGATCCGTCGAAGATCGGGCACATCGTGCTGAAGAACATACTCTCCGGGGGCTACCCGGGCAGAGTTTACCCCGTGAACCCCAACGCTAAAGAGGTCCTCGGCCTGGAAGCGTACCCGAGCGTCTCGAGAATACCCGGGCAGGTGGACGTGGTCATCGTAGCTGTGCCTGCGCGGAAAGTGCTCGACGTGGTGGACGACGCCGGTATCTCCGGGGCGGAGTACCTCGTCGTGCTCAGCTCGGGCTTCAAGGAGGTCGGCAGAGTGGATCTCGAGGGGGAGCTCGTGGAGAGGGCGAGGAGGCACGGCATGCGCGTCCTAGGCCCGAACATCTTCGGCTACGTGTACACCCCCGCGAGGCTCAACGCCTCCTTCGGTCCATCCAACGTGCTGCCCGGGGGCGTGGCCTTCATCTCGCAGAGCGGCGCCCTGGGGATCGCCCTGATGGGCTACTCCACCGTCGAGGGCATAGGCGTGTCAGGTGTCGTCAGCATAGGCAACAAGGCGGACATCGACGACGCGGACATCCTGGAGTTCCTCCGGGAGGATCCCCACACCAAGGTGGTCGTAGCGTACGTGGAGGGGGTTGCCGACGGCAGAAGGTTCCTCGAGGCTGCCAGCAGCTTCTCCCTGCGCAAGCCGCTGGTGGTGATAAAAGCCGGGAGGACGGAGGTGGGCGCTAAAGCTGCTGCGAGCCACACAGGCTCGCTCTCGAGCGGGCCTGCACTGTGGGAAGGGGTTTTGAGGCAGGCGGGCGCCCTGCAGGTGGGGGATGTGGAGGCGGCCTTCGACTACGCCAGGCTCTTCTCAGCCTTCAACACGCCACCGGGACCCAACGTCATGGTGATCACGAACGGCGGAGGAGCTGGAGTCCAAGCGACAGACACTCTCGCGGAGTGCGGAGTGCACCTGAGAGAGCTCCCGCCCGACTACGTGAGCTACCTGAGGACATTCCTCCCCGACTTTGCGTCGACGAGGAACCCCGTAGACATTACCGGCGGGGCTCCAGACGAGTTCTACTACCTCGCGCTGAGGAAAGCGCTGGAGCACCCTGAGATCCACGCGGTCCTAGTCCTCTACTGCCAGACGATGATCACTAACCCGCTCAGGACTGCGGAGGCTGTGGTCAGAGCTGTGGAGGAGGCGGGCTCCGGGAAGCCTGTGGTCGCGGGGTTCATGGGCAGCGAGGAGGCGCGGAGGGCTATTAGCTACCTGCTGGAGAGAGGCATACCCGCGTACCCGACGCCTGAGAGAGCTGCTCGGGCTCTCGCCGCTCTGTACAGGTACGCCGCGCTGCGCAGAGTCGTAGAGAGAAGGCTCGAGTACCTGCGGGTGGCGGGAGAAAAAGCCGGGTTGAGCTGCTTGAAGAGTGTTGTGCGGCGCAGCCCTACAGGATTGCCATGACAGCAGCCATTGCGAAGGCCACCGTGAGGGCCCTGAAGAGCGCTGTCACCAGGAAGTTTCTGTACTCCTCGTACAGGTAGCTCGCTGTGAGGGCGTGGACCAGCTCGATGCTCATGAAGGCGTAGTAGAGGCCGTAAGCGTTCATGGCGATGAAGCTCTTCACAATCTCGAGGCCCTCCTCCGAGATCAAGTGCAGCGCAAGGTACGGCTTCAGCGCGCTGTCTACAGCCAGGGGGTTGGCCGCCAAAGAGACCCACCATGCGAGCGGGAGCACCCTCACCAGGTACTGCAGGGCTGCAGCTGCGGAGAAGCGGACCCACCACCTGCCCGAGGGGACCTTCTCCTGGATCACGCGCCTCAGGAAGAGCTCGTCCACGAGCAGCAACGGCAGCAAGAGAGCGAGGAGGTAGAGCATCAGCGCGAACCTCAGCGGGTTCATCGAGTAGTTGGCTACGACACCGGTCATCGACAGGTTGTACATCACGTACATGAAAAACCACAGGATCACCACTGTAACTACGCCTGCCGGTAGGTTCTTCACGATGCTGTCCCTGAGCCCCGAGAGCGCGCTCCTACGCAGTAGTGCGTAGACAGCCACAGCCAACAGGAGCGGCACAGCGAGGAAGAGGAAGTAGTATACAGTGTACTGAGCTCCCGAGAACCTCGCGAACTGGTACTCGCGCCAGCCCCAGTCGACGATCAGCGGGAAGATCGCGTAAGCCACGAAGATGTAGTACAGCACACCCACCAGGATAACAACCAGTGCGACTTTGCCCGGAGTCGCTGGTTTAAGCGCAGCCACGAGCCCCTTGCCCCTCAGGTACCTAGTGGCAATGTAGGCTAGCGAGAGCATGCCCAGCAGCGCGAAGAAGCTCGCCGACGAGGAGACGGACGCGAGCACCGCGGGGTCTAGGCTGAGAGACGGCTTACCCATCCCGAAGCTGGCAAGGATCCACTCGACAGTCTCCTCAACAGCTTGCCTCGTGAAGACAATGGTGTAGTGATCCACGCCTGGGACTACGACAAGCTTCCTCCCCGTACCCTCCCTCAGCGACCCGAAAACCTCGGAGGGCTTGCCCGCGGCCCGTGTCGCGTAGTTGAAGAGCAGCTCGGCCAGGGAGGGGGGTGTGATCAGGTCGTAGCCGCCCACGATTATCAGGAGGTTCTTCGGGGAGGTGGTGTTCACCGCGTTTATCTCCCAGCCCACGTAGGGTCCTATCATCACCACGGGGTTCACCGCGGGGACGAGCAGGGCGAGCCTCAACACAGCTCTAGCACCCATCGAGTAGCCCACGGCCCCTATGCGCCCTGCGTTCACATCACCCCTCTCGGCGAGGTAGCGGACGGCAACCACGAGGTCGTTGGAGATGTTGGGCGCGGCAAGGGGATCCCCGATGTAGCTCACCCCTCCCTCGCTGCCGTCGTGGCCCCTGTAGTTCAGCGCCAAGACCAGGACTCCGTTCCGGGCCAGCTCGGTGGACAACGCATTCATCGTGTCTGAGGAGGCTCCCAGCCCGTGCACAACTATAATAGCCGGCAGCTTGCCTGTGCTACCAAGCGGCTTATACACTAGGCACCTCAGCCTCGCCCCGTCGAGCCCAGTCACGTAGACTTCCTCGACCTGCACCCCTTGGAACAGCAGGCTCCTAGCGGTCGCCGCGGAGGAGAGGGCGAGGAGCACTGCCAGCAGTAGCACTGCCAGCGCCGCTAGAAGCTTCCTGTCCACCTTTTTCCTCTCCTGCTTCACAGAAAATATACCTTCGCACAGGATTTATACCATGAGACATACGTGTTAGCCTGCTGCTTTTCATATCGCAGAATAAACACTTTGTTGTGATAGAGCGCGGCTTTTCTCCGCGGCGGGCAACTCCGCTGAGCCTCTTCCTGCTGTTAGCACTGCTCTCAGGCGCTGCTGTGCTGCATGCTTCCTCCAGCGACCCCTACCACCCCTACGGCTACTTCAACCACCCCTACCCCAACGTCCCCCTCAGGGCGGGCGACATAGTTGTCGGCCACTACCCTGGGCAGGAGTACACAATCGTTGGCTACTGGTCTCACACCGGGGTACTCTACAGGTACGACTCGACGCTGAGAGACTGGCTCGTCGTCGAGGCGTTGTTCGAGGGGGTACGTGTCAACACCCTGCGGGAGTTCATGTCGCGCTACAGCGCGGTGGTGATCCTGAGGGTCAACGGCGTGTCCGACAGTACAGCAGCGAGAGCAGCCAGCTGGGCGTACTCGAAGCTGTACTACCCCTACGACTGGAACGGCTACTACAAGCAGGTGTACGGCCCCTCGTACTACTGCTCGGAGCTCGTGTGGGCCGCGTACATGGCTACGACTGGCGTCGATATCGACGCGTACGCGTGGCTCCCCCAGAACTGGTACGGCGTGCTACCGGGGGAGATCGTAGCGGACTCTGACACCTACGTCGTGTGGTACAGCAACCTGGAGGGCTAGCCGGGCGTCCCCCTGGGCATCCCTCCCTTGAAGCGGATTTTTTCCAGGCTAACAGTGTTACCCTCTCGGCTTTTAGGCAAGTGTTGAACTTTCTCATTGGAGCTGGTATGAGCTCTGAAATCGGGGTTGTGGGCGCGTACAGCACGAAGTACGAGGCGAGATCGCAGAAGGAGACACACGAGATGATAAGGGAGGTTGCCACCAGCGTCTTCAAAACTGTGGACAAGGGCATGGAGCCGGAGGAGGTAGACCTGATCGTTGTTTCGAACTACTCCGACAGCTTCGGAAACATCCTCCACACAGCGCCTCTGGTCGCGTCCTACATCGGGAACCTGCGGGCGACGGGCTTCAGGGTGGAGAACGCCTGCGCTGCTGGCACGACCGCGGTCTTCCTAGCGTGGAAGCTGCTCTCTAGCGGCTCCTTCAAGAACGCCTTGATTGTGGGCTTCGAGAAGATGAGCGCCCAGGGATCGACGGCTAGGGCTGGCGAGATTCTGATGAGGACGGCTAGCCCCGAGGAGTACAGGGTGGGCGCTCCCTTCGTGAGCCTCTACGCGCTGATCGCCCGGGAGTACATGAGGAGGTACGGCGCGACCGAGGAGGATTTAGCCCTCGTGGCTGTGAAGAACCACGAGAACGCTACCCGGAACCCTCTGGCGCAGTTCCAGAGGAAGATCACCGTGGAGGATGTGCTCAAGTCGCCCTACATCTCGAAACCGATCAAGCTCCTCGACTCCTCCCCGCTGTCCGACGGGGCTGTGGCTATCCTGCTGAGCGCCGAGCCGCGGAAGTACACGGACACACCAGTCTACATCAAGGGGTTGGGCTTGAGGCACGACTTCCCCGCTGTCTACCAGCGCGAGGACATGGCTGCTCTCGAGGCCGCGAGGCTGGCTGCGCAGGATGCGTACAGAATGAGCGGGGTGAGCCCGAAAGATATCGACGTCTTCGAGATCCACGACGCTTTTACGATCTCGGAGATCGTGCTGTACGAGATGCTGGGGCTCGCAGCGAGGGGCGAGGGCTACAAGCTGATGAGAGAAGGGGTCACGAGCTTCTCTGGCTCCCACCCCGTCAACCCCAGCGGGGGTTTGAAAGCGAAGGGCCACCCGATAGGCGCGACAGGGGTCGGCATGGTGGCCGAGGTGTACTGGCAGCTGCGGGGTGAGGCAGGGGCGAGGCAGGTCAGCGGTGCGGAGCTCGGGCTTGTCGAGAACCACGGGGGAACTGGTGCTACCTCCGTGGTCATCGTGTTCGGGAGGTGATGGAGGGTGGTGTGGAGGGTTAGGGTGTTTAGCGAGCTGTACACCGCGGTTGAGCCCTTCAAGAGCACGTACATAGTGGCTGTGGTCGAGAACGAGAAGGGGGAGAGGAGGATTGCCAGAGTTCCCGCAAAGTACTTCGGCAGGCTGAAGGAGGGCATGGAGGGGGAGCTCAGGGAGGAGTGGACCATCTTCGGCACAGTACCCGTGTTCATCCCCGGCAGCGAGGAAAGGGTCGGGAAGGTGGTGCTGATCACGGGAGGAAGCAGGGGGATTGGCGCTGCTATAGCTGTTGAGTTCGCCAAGCACGGCTACGACGTGGTGATAGCGGATATAGTGCAGGACGCGGAGACCGAGAGGACCCTGGAGGCCGTGAGGAGCCACGGTGTCAACGCCTGGTTCGTGCTCATGGACGTGTCGAAGAGCGAGAGCGTGTTCAAGGCTGTTGACGAGGTGGTCAGGCTGGCTGGGAGGATAGATGTGCTGGTGAACAACGCAGGCATAACCCGGGACACCTACCTGGAGAGGATGCGCGAGGAGGACTGGGACAGCGTGCTAGCTGTCAACCTGAAGGGAGCGTTCCTGTGCTCTAAGGCCGTGTTGCCTGTGATGAAGAGCATAGGGGGCGGCGTTATAGTGAACATAGCGTCCGTGGTGGGCATCCTCGGAAACATAGCCCAGGCGAACTACGCGGCCTCAAAGGCCGGTATGATAGGTATCACGAAGGCTCTCGCAAAGGAGCTAGCCCCCTATGGCATTAGGGTCGTGGCCATAGCGCCGGGCTTCGTGAGGACCAGGATGGCGCTGGCGGTGCCCACGGGCCTGCTGCGGGAGTACCTGAGGAGGATACCGATACCGAGGCTCATCGAACCGGAGGAGGTCGCGAAGCTGGTCTATCACGTGGTCGAGAACGAGGCGCTCAACGGCGTGGTGATACCGATAGACCTGGGCACCACTATCGCAGCGCCCTTCGCCTGAGGGGCGCGGAAAACTCACGTGTACTCTTTCTCCCAGTCCCTCTTGGAGGCGAGCATGAAGTCTACAACCGCGCTCAGAACCTTCAGCTCAGCCCTCCTCAGGGACTTTATCAGGCTCACGCGGGAGACGCCCAGCATCCTCGAGAGCTCCACGCTGTCAGTCCCCTTGGGCCAGGAGTAGTAGCCCTTGCTCAGAGCCAGCCTGAGGAGCTCCAGCTGCTTGGGGGTCAGCTTGTTAAGCTGCGAGACCATCCTCAGGATCGGCAGGTAGTTTGCAGTCACCATGACGAACTCCTCCTCAGGTATCTCGTGGATGTAGTACCTCCTCACGTGGTCCTTCTCCCTTATCCTCGAGAGGAAATCGAGGAACTGCTTCCTGCTGACGAAGCCCAGGGTCCACCTCTCGACACCGTTCCTGGCGATCCAAGGTGAAACGAACATCGCCCCCACGTTGACGCTAGCCTCCATTGTGTGAGTCTTCGAGATGTACATGTACACACGCCAGGTGTCATCAGTTCTCCCGAAGATCTTCACGCTCTTAACCTCGGGGAGCTT
>Ga0105154_1000318_pt1 | contig 21831 bp, 18 predicted proteins | sample SSWtaG_FD_89672 | JGI IMG/M metagenome (GOLD analysis project Ga0105154, IMG submission 89672) | Hot spring microbial communities from Sandy's Spring West, USA to study Microbial Dark Matter (Phase II) - SSWsed_matched | ecosystem: Environmental > Aquatic > Thermal springs > Hot (42-90C) >... | reverse complement strand
ATTATATATAGTGCTATTGCTTTCCCAAGCCTCTTCATATACTGCAAGAGGATTGGAGGTACATGGCCACCATGAAGAGGAAGCTCGGCAAAGCCTTTTGTATACATATCTATCAACTATGATGTATTTCTTAAAATATTTATAAATATTGACTCTTTACCAAAAATATTCGTTAACGATAATATAACTTTATAGCTATATTTCTCTATATATTTAATGTGGCAGGGCGTTGATATTGATTATAGCACCTACAAAAATTGAAGATGTATGGCTATTAACTTTCGAATATGATGGTGTTGCATCTTTAGGGGGTTTGGGAAGAGCTGTTGCAATGTATGCAAAAGCACTTTCTAAAGATGGATATAGAGTCACTGTGTTTATGCCTTCTCATGGTAGACATATGTCTAAAGATAAAGGTTTTAAACCTATAGAAGAATTCCATGTTTGTGGATATAGAGTTGGTGTTGATGGTAATAGATATTGGTATTGTATAGGAGCTGAAGAGATGTATATCGATGGTGTTAGAATTGTCTTGTTTAAGGGTCTAAACCCTGATACAGGTAGATTTCTTGATGATTGGCATATATATGCCTATGCAGAGGAGAAAGCATGTCTATATACTAGGGCTCTTATACATTGGATTGATAGATTTAACAATGTTCCTCATTTAATCCATGCAAATGATTGGTCATCAGCATTGGCTGGAGTAGCTCTAAAGATATTCTTTGAGTTAAAGGGATATGCAATACCCCTTGTATACTCGATTCATCTACTATCATGGAGATCATTTCCATGGCATTACGCCTCCAGCGATTGGTGTGGACTACCCGATGCTCTTCACAGAATATGGAGATTTCATAGACATGAAACTGTAAATACGAGAGGTCTTTGGGATGGTGTATATGGAAACATTGATTGGTTTGCATCAATAGAGTCAGATATACTGGTATCTAATAGCTGGAGCTATATGAATGAGATCCTTAATCGCTTTGGTAGATGGATGGAGGAGAAAACTTTTGTTATACACAATGTTACTGACTGGAGTGTTGAAGATGTTGAGAAAAAGGTGGAGATGGTATTTAAAACTAAGAGCCGTTCAGAACTTAGAAAAATATTGATAAATGAGTTTCTTAGAAACTTAAAGAAAAGAAAAATAGGTGAGATATATAGCTGTAGACTCCTTGTATCAGCAGCTGGTAGAGTTACATGGGGTAAAGGATTCGATATACTTGTCAATGCATTGGATTATATAGATAGAGATGTATGTGTAGTGGTAATGGGTATACCCATAGGTGATATAGAATATGAAAGATTTTTATCTAGTATTGTTAGCAGTAGATGGGGTAGAGCATTAATCATATTAGATCCTGTTGATCAAGAGACATTGAAAACTGTGATATATGCGTCAAATGTATTTGTAGTTCCATCGAGATATGAACCATTTGGATTAGTATCTATAGAAGCACAAGCTCTAGGAACACCAGTTGTTGTTTCCTCTATTGGAGGACTCCCTGAAACAGTTCTAGATTTAAGGCACGACCCCATTAATGGTAGCGGTATTGTGGTTTCAATAAATGATTTATGGGGTATGGGTGAAGCTATAAATGATATATCTATTTTAACAGAATTAATAGATACAAACGATATATCTATCTTAAGAAACCTTAGAAGTTTCTGGGCTAAGGATATAGTGTATAGAAGTCCTCAAATTAATTTAAGAGCTAATGCTATTAAATGGGTAGATAGTAGGTTTAGAGAAAATAGATTGAGAGAGCTATTAAGATCGTGTTATGAGAAAGCAAGAAACTATGCATATTATAGAGCACTATCACCACTATAAAATGAAAATCTCAGTAAACCTTATAAGGCAAACTAATAGCTGTTTAGCATCTAATAATGTAAGGCAATAGATATGACATTAGCTATAGAGGTTAAGGGCTTAGTTAAAATCTATTCAAGGAATGTTATAGCTTTAAATGGTGTTGATCTAAATGTTGATGAAGGTAATATTTTCGCTCTTCTAGGTCCTAATGGTGCTGGTAAAACCACGTTGATTAGAATTATAACTACACAGATTAAGCAGACAAAAGGCTATGTAAAGGTTTTTGGATATGATGTGTCTATCTATGGATCTAAGGTTAGATCATTTATAGGCTATGTTCCTCAGGAAATGTCTTTGTGGAGCGATTTAACAGGATATGAAAATATGTTAATATACTCTAAGATCTATGGCATACCATCTAATAATAGAAAAAAGGTTATTGAAGAACTTCTAGATTTTATGGATTTAAAAGAGGCTTCTAATAGAATGGTTAAAACGTATTCAGGTGGTATGATTAGAAGACTTGAAATAGCGATAGCTTTGATGCATAAACCAAGGCTTTTAGTTCTTGATGAACCTACAATAGGTTTGGATCCAGCGGCTAGAAAACTTGTGTGGGAGAAGATAACTGAATATCGAAGGGAATACAATATGACAATATTCTTTGCTACTCACTATATGGATGAAGCAGATAGATATGCAGATTTTATAGCTCTTATGAATCGGGGTAAAATAGTAGCTAGGGGTAGACCAGATGAACTTAAACAAAGCATTGAAGGTGGTAAAATATCACTGAGATTATCTATAGATGGTGTAAAGGCTTTAGATATAATTAGTAAGGTAAGGGATGTCACTATATTGAGTGTTAATGGAGATACAGTAGAATTTTCAACACCAAACATACAGCATGTTTTACCAAAAGTCTTAGAGGAGCTGTATCAAAATAACTATAAAGTTTATGAGGTAGAGATATATGAAACAACACTTGACGATGTCTTTATAAAGCTTACAGGTAGGAAGCTTGTTGAGGAGGAAGAACATGGTAGATATAGAGATGTAGTTGCTATGAGAAAAATGATTAGAAGGGTTAGCTGAAATGTATATAGAATTCAAGAATATCGCTGTATCTATTCTAGCTATGGCTGAAATGGAGCTTAGGAGACTTAGACATGATCCTCTTGAAATCATTACTAGAGCTATTCAGCCAATTCTTTGGATAACGGTATTTGGTGTTATAATGGCTAAAGCCAGAGCATTTTCAAGTGTTGAAGACTATATATCTTTCATTACACCAGGTGTGATATTACAGTCATCAACATTTATTGCATTAGCCTATGGAATTTCCCTAGTATTTGAGAGAGACCTAGGTGTGTTAAAGAAACTGCTTACATCTCCGATACCTAGAAGCTCTATAGTTATTGGAAGAGCACTTGCAGGTGGTATAAGAGCTTCAACACAGTATATAATAGTTCTCATATCAGCTGTAGCTGTTGGTGCTAAAATCATCTATAATCCTCTAAATCTATTGTTAGGCTATATACTTCTTATATATGGCTGTATAGGCTTTACAGCACTATCTATGATATTGGCTATAACTATGAAAACACGTGAAAGGTTTATGGGGATAATAGGGGCTATAACCATGCCTTTATTCTTTGCAAGTAATGCTCTATATCCTATAGATGTGATGCCTGAAGGTATAAAATATCTTGCTGTTGTAAATCCCTTAACATATGTTGTAGATATACTTCGGAAGCTACTTACTTATAACTCTTATGAGATTCTAGTTGATATAGCTATAATATCTGTTTTTGTTTTAATATCGATAGCGGTAGCTATAAAGATGCTGAATAGAATAATAGAATAGATATTCTAAATATATTAAAAAATCTATTTCGAATCCTGCTATTGAATAATTTATTTTGTTGAAGCAGATCTATTTTTTCTTATCATTGGAGGCTCAAACTTGTCTTTAATAAGATATCTTTCAACATAGTCTATAGCTTTATTTCTTCTATTTTGATGCTCTTTTAAAAATCTTGCTACTCTTTCACCTAGTTCAGCCTTACATTCACCACATAATAGCCTTCCTCCTTTACATGCATAGTATCTCTCAAGCAGTTTTTTATCATCTTCCTCAAACATCATCTCATACATTTTATAGATGGGGCATATATCTGGATTACCACCAAGTTTCCGTTGAAGCTCTGCTGTTGCTTGTCCACCTGTATAAGCCCTTAATACTTTGCTATATGCAGTTTCTGGTGGATCTGTGGTGTATATAGCTGTTTCTGGTTTTGATGAAGACATTTTACCTCCAATGCCAAGTCCTGGAAGGAGTTTGCTATGGATTTGACAAGGTTTTGGGTATCCTAGCGATGTAGCGATATCTCTTGCTATTCTCCAGTATGGGTCCTGGTCAATACCAGCAGGTATAAGTATTTCAACAGGTTCTCTATATAGCTCAGAGGGTAGGAATGCTACAGCTATTTGTAGTGTGGGATAGAATATCATGCCAACATTTGTAGAGTCTGTGAATCCAAATGTAGCTCTCTGTATAGAGAATGTAATTTTCTTTGCAATCTTTATAGCTATTGGATATAGAAAACCTATATCCTCTGAATCTATTATTACATGGGTTTTTCTATAGTCTAAGCCAAGAGCAGCTAAATCAAGTATATTTTCATAGGCAAGGCTGTTAAACACCTCAAACTCTTTTTCCTCACTATGCCAAAACTTTTCATCGTCTGTCATCTGAAAGAACAGCTCTAAACCAAGTTTATCTTGAAGCCACTTAGTGAATATCCATGGAAGTATATGCCCAAGATGTGTATTTCCAGAAGGTCCTCTACCGGTATATAGTGCACATCTCTTGCCAGATCTATATGACTCTAAAAATCTATCGAAATCTCTATGGGAATAGAAAACCTTTCTACTTATCAATATATGTAGCTCGTTTACAAGGCTTTTTAGTATATCAATTTCATTCTCAGTTAAAGGCTTTGCCCCAAATATCTTTACAAGTCTATCATAGTCAACAAAAGCTTCTGCTTCCCATGGTGTAACAGAGGCTGTGCCTAGCTCCACAAAGGCTTACCACCTAAATATAGATATGTCGTGTTATATATTGTTGTTTTGCTTAATTTAAAAAGTTTATAGTAATGATATAGATGTGAATCTTTTCATCAATATATTTACTCCTAGGAAAAGCAATAGTATTCCAAACACCATTAGCATTACTCTATATCCTTTTCTCCCAGTTATCGCTATACCTCTTTTCCCAGCTTCAGCTATCATTGATAGCCATAGAAAATCAATCCAGATATGACTAAGAAACATTATTATAACTCCAATAAAGCCTATTTCGAGAGCTAGCAGTATTAAGCTAAACCCTATACTTAACCACCACAATAGAAAGAATATATTTAGAGAAGTAAATAGAAATCCAATGACAAATGCATTGCTTGTTCCCTTAACACCTATATCCCTAGTACCTACTTTGGGATTTGATAAAGATTCTCTGATAAGCGATAATGCAAAGAACGTTAAAACACCAACACCAGCAACTGTAATTATATCTCCTATGAAACTCGATAGAATATCTCTAATAGTATTCATTGCAAATGCTATTAATACAACATATGGTAATTCAAAAGACATATGTCCCAAAGCCACATATACCCCTTTTCTCCAACCACCATTAACACCAAGAGCTATTGTTGCAAAGGTTAATGGACCTGGGCTTAAAGCACCAGATGGCGAAGCTATCAATGTCTGTATAACAACTGTATATATACTCAATGAGCTAGCCTCTTGGCATCTCTATCTGCTGAAATACTGCAATAATATGAAGAAACTCTGTCAATATATCTATTAGATGATGCACACAGCTTTCCTCATCATCAAAACCCTTCTCTCTACAGAATGCTTTAACCATATTCCAACCAACATCATCTTCACTTAAAATAGTGAGGCAACCATTTTCAAATCTTTTAATAGAGGATTTATATAGAGCTATCGACGCTCTTAAACTATTGAAAAGCTCTAGCAACCTCACAATCCTATATCTAGATGAACATACATCTACACCATATACATTATTTAACACAGCTCTTTCAACATTATCTATCTCAACAACAATTCTATTACCTTCATCAACACTAAACAAATTTCTTAGCTTCATAACCAACGCCGTTAACCATACCTCTATAAAAATCTGTAAGCAGGTTAAATTAAAAACCTAATGTATATAAGTATATACCTACATACCTAATACAAAGCTGATTTGCTACACATTTATATTAACTAAAAGACCTTACCAATATTAACATCTATCTCTTTAAAGCTTTGATTTACATAGAGCTACATAAGATAATATTGGTTGTTAATATAAAACTTAAGCTATGAAGAGACATGAATTTTTAGACATGTTTCACATTGACATTAACCAGCCCTAAGCGATGTATATCCGAGCTCTTTTTCAAATGTTTATAAACATTCTTAATACCAACCAATATAAACATGTATAAAACTTGAATCAGTATCGATGGTATTGACATTGTATTTTAAGTCTTTAGAAGTATTTCTTGGTTTTCTATTTTTATATGTAATAGAGATTTCCATAGAGGTTTTCGCAATGTGTGTTTTGATGCTTTTCATCAATACTTTATAGCTTTGTAATCTGTAATCACTTTGGCAGGGTATCCTTTGGTGTATTGAATGAGGAGGGTTATGCTTAGGTTTGCTGGTTTTGGGGTTGAGTTTGTCGATAGAGATAGGGCTTTGAGGCAGGTTGAGGAGTTGGTTAGAGGAGTAGTTATACAGCCAATAGTTGTCTTTGGTCCTGAGGGCTGTGGCAAAACCGCTTGGCTTAAGCAATCAGCTGAAATCCTTAGAGAACTTGGTTTTGAAACGATATATGTTAATCCATTGCATAGGGAGGTGATCCCTTATACAGATGTTAAGGAGATTGCTCAAAAGTTTGTCGAAGGTGTTGCAGAGGTTGCTGGAATTACTACACAATTGAAGCTAGCCAACCTTGCAACGCTTGCTGTTAGAGAGCTTCTTACAAAGTGGAGAAAGAAAAGAATAGGTGTACTAGTTGACGATGTTTTTCAGGCTATAGGTTTAAACAAGGCGGAGACCTATGTGAAGGAGCTTCTTGGACTAATTGAGTATCCTCCAGCGGACTACGAGAAGATTATAGCAATTGTAGCTACTAGTGAGGGCGTTACCAGGGAGAGGATTGGTAGGCATAGATGGGCTGATATATTGCCTATGTGGAACATGTCTAGAGAAGGTTTTGAAGAACTTTACAAAAAGCTTCCAGACCCAAAGCCTCAATTTGAAGAAGTTTGGAGACTAGCTGGCGGTAACCCCTATATACTTGAACAGCTTTACCAAGCTAAATGGGATACAAACAAAGTCATTAAATGGATTGTGAGGTCTAAAAAACTTGAAGCCTTCATAGCCTCTCTAAGCAGTACTGAGAAAGTGTGGCTTTTAGAAGCCATTGAAGATCCAGACACGCTCTTTACTAGAGAAAGAATACCGTTTATGCTTAAGCTTGTTGAGCAAAACCTAGTAGTTGACACTCTTCCTAGTAGAGAATCTGATAGCTGGATTGACAAACCACCACCAGAAAAAGATCTTGAGATTGGCATTGGTAGAGATGTTGCATGGCAAACACCACTGCACAAAGAAGCAATTAGAAAAGTTCTGCAAACATATAGATGGGTTTACACCTCATAATAGCGGAATATATGCTACAAATGTCTTTAGTAATGCCAAGAGCAGAGCTCTACCTTTCTAGTACAAGCTTTTAAACCGCCTAGATTTCTGGTGCTCTGCTTTATCAATAGTATTGCTGAACCCTTTACAGATGAGTATCTCTACCTACAGCTTATAGACCTATGCCATTGGTCTCTCCAAATAATTTAGTGGACTCGTCATTCTGAAGAACCATATAGTAAACGAAACCCATATAGATGTTTAATAGAGATACTGGAAGAAGCTTTGGAGAGATTGGTCAAGAACTCTTAGCTTTTTTAGATGGGGTTATATAGAGATTATGGCTGCTTCGCTAATAGTTACCCTAGTTACTGTCATGAAGCAATTTCTGTATATGTTATCCTTATAGCAAGGGCTATGATACATGCTGTCAACTATGGTATTATAGTCGAGAAAATAAAGCTTAAAGCAGTGGTGTCTCTATTAATTGGATTTATAATGATGTTTTTTAGATGTGTACCGAGGTAAATAATTTATATAATGTTCAATATTGTTAAGACTTTGAAGTATTAACATCTCTGCATTGCCTAAAACGTTAAATCTTTTAATTTTTACTAATGCGAAAAAGCTGGTGAGTGTCATGAGTGTCAAGGCTACAGGTAGGTATAGATGGATCTATCCTATGCTCTGCTTTATCATAACGTTTCTAGGAGGCACTCTATACTCCTATAGCGTTATTGGCTATGAAATTCAGAAGCTGTGGAGGGTTTCTGCAACAGAGGCGGGGATACCTTACTTCACTGCTTTAGGTATCTATGGGTATCTAATGGTTTTGGGTGGGCGGTTCTCGAGAAAAGGTTTAGAACGGAGAAGATACCTCTATATCTAGGTGCTATACTGTTTGGGTTAGGATTTACAGCATCCAGTTTTGTTGATAGAAACATGGCTCTATTCACTGTAATGTACCTTGTTGCAGGGCTTGGTATAGCTTTTATGGATAGTATGACCCTGCCTATAGCTACTTCTTGGATACCTGATAAACCAGGTTTAGCTGTTGGTATAGCTAGAACAGGTTTTGGAATAGCTTCTCTTGTTGTAGCACCACTGTTTGAATATCTCTTTAAGGTATATGGATTCAACATCGGTTTAAGGATTGTGGGCATTGCCTACTTAGCGATATCTATAACCGTAGCCTTTCTAGCTAAGGTAAATCCAGAATATAATAAGAGGCAGATCTATGGAGATATAGGTAGAGCTTTGCTAAATGTTTTATCCATGAGATGTTTCTGGGTAATCTACATCCTATTTTTTGCAGGGCTCTTCACACCACTAGCTTATATAGGCTATGTTAAGCAGATAGGGATAGAGCTGGCATCTATAGATCCAGAGGTTATGGGTTATCTGATAGCTGTTTTCTCTATATTCAATGGTTTAAGTAGAGTGTTGTATGGGAAGATGATCGATTCTAGAGGGTTTCTATTTACAGCAATACTAAACTATGTATTGATGATATGTGCACTAATAGCATTATGGCTATACCCTTCACAGATGATCTTCATAATCTCATCGATTACTATATATCTAAACCTAGGAGGGTGGCTGGTTATAGCACCTACGGAAGTAAGGTCGATAACATTGCCTGAGAACTACTCGCTAAGCTGGCCCTTGATAATGACGGGCTACGCAACAGCTGTATTCATAGGTACAGCAGTTACAGGAGTCGTTAGAGATACTTTCGGGAGTTTCGGAGCTGTATTCCCAATAGCATTGTCTGTTATACTAGTCCTTGGTTTAGCCCCTACCTATCTAATCTATAGAAAGATTTGTAGAAGTTAACTCATTGAATAGAGAAACATTCTATCTATGGAATTGACTCTAAAATGGTTAAATAGACCTGCTTTAAACACATTCATCACTACAACTCTAACAAATCTTTATATGACTAACTACCCATTCTAACCACCATCAACTATAACTAAAGCTATCCTTAAACCCTATTTTATATAGGCAAACACCTTATATTCACATATATTTACCACTATACTAGCTGTATCGCGGGCTGTTATAAGGTTGATGGTTATGTGTAGAATTTATATGTTTTATTCTGTTTTTGTATTGAGCATGTTTAGACATGGGCTATGCTCTAAGTCTAGGAGGGTTAAATGTAGATAGAAGCCCTGTGCCATTATGTTCAACAGCTCTAAAAACCAATAGAGACACTAAAATCTCTATAGATAAGTAGAAAACATGTAGAGCAACAAGTAAACATAAATCAATAAGAATAACCACCAAGAATCAAACGGGTTTGAAAGCAGAATTGAAAGATTATTGAATTATCGCTAATACTATGGTTCTATATTTTAAGCATTTGCTTGGCTTTGCACATATTCTGTATGTTAGGTATTGTTAAATGCAAGTATAATTACAGATGGTTAATGGACATTGCAAAATTAAGGTTCTTATATGCGTCTCAATGGCTTTATAAATATCTATAAATGCTTATCTTAAGTCTTAGAGTAAAAACTCATAGCATAAGGTCTTAATTTGCTAACAACTATGATTATTTAGCTTGGCTTCTTCATCTATTTAATTATAGGTCTCCAAGCTCCTTTTTGTATACCTCTACTAGTTTCTCTCCCCAGTTATCTATATCTTCTAGCCTCCCTAGGAAGAATCTCAGGACAGGGGGTTCATATACCCATTTTAGCCCTTTGACTATGTCTCTGTGATTATATAGCCATAGTATTCTATCTATGAGATAGTCTGCATGTGATTTCAAGAAAGTTCTTCGTGGAAAAGCTATTCTGATGAGCTCTAGATCTGGATAAACCTCTCTCCCACTCTTGTCCCTATCCATCGACATGGCTCCTCTCTCCATGGATCTCACCCCAGAGGCTAAGTAGAGTGCTGTAGCTAGTGAGCCTGCTGGATATGCGTTTCTGGGTATGTGTGGCAGGAATTGACTGGCCTCTATGTGCACCCCTAGTCCTCCTGGTGGAAGCACTACAGGAATGCCCTTCCTGTCAAGCTCCTCTACAACATACTTTATGAGCTCCAATTCCGAGCCCACTAAGTTCTCATCGACCATCTCCTTAAGGCCCACAGCCATAGCTGCTATCTCTTTAATAGACATTCCCCCATATGTTGGAAACCCTTCATATACAGGTACATGAATAACCAGCTTTTCATAAAACTCTCTCCTGTTGGTGGCTATGAACCCTCCCCTGACAGAGGGAGCTTTCCTCGCACTCATGTAGAAGATGTCTGCATAGCTCACAAACTCTCTAAGTATATCTACGAGCTTTTTAGAGCCATAACCAGGCTCCCTTTCCTTAATGAAATACACATTCCAGTCCACCATGCTCCCATCCAGAACCAATGGTACTCCAAACCTGTCACAAAGCTCCCTAACTTCCATAATGTTTCTTATAGACACTGGCTGACCTCCAAGTAGGTTTGCCACGGCCTCTACCCTAACAAAAGCAACTCTATCCCTCTCTCTCCTCAGGACCTCCTCAAGCCTAGCAACATCTATATTGCCCTTAAAGGGATGCAAGCTCTTAATATCCAGAGCCTCCTTCACAGGAAGCTCAACAATAACCCCACCAACCAGTTCAATATGGGCTTTAGTTGTAGTGAAGTGGTAGTTCATGGGAACAAGGCTACCTTTTCTAACAAACACCTTAGCAAGTAAGTGTTCTGCTGCCCTCCCCTGGTGAACAGGTATAACATACTTAAAGCCAAGAATCTCCTCAACAGCTTCAGCAAACTCATAAAAAGTTCTGCTCCCAGCATAAGCGTCTTGAGCCACCATCATAGCCGCTACCTGGTTAACACTCATAGCATTTACACCACTATCTGTAAGCATATCGAGAAACACGTCCACCGCCTTTAGCTGAAAAGTGTTCCACCCAGCCTCCCGAATAGCCTTAAGCCTGAGATCCACAGGGGAAAGCTCTATAGGTTCAAAAACCCTTACCCTATATCCATCAACCTTAAGCACACCACCACTTGCAGACTTAACAACTATCATACAAAGCACCACTTCTACAATACACGAAGCTCCTAATAAACCTAGCTATACAGCTCTTCCAAGGCTCTCTACTTTATATTCACTATTGATAGTATCGTTCTAGAAAACTTAGAAGAGAAAGAAAGCAGTCCATATATAGCGACGATAAATCGAGCTGCCTCCAGATGGGCTAAATGAAGAAAATGTGGGAGAAGTTCTCTGTGAAGGTATCTATCAACATGATGGAGCTGAATATGCTATTAGAAAGCATAGAGAAATGTATAAACATATTGAAAAAGAGGCTAGATAACATAGTCGAGATTGCTTCTAAGTTAATTCAACTTTATTAATTTGATTAAATACCTTAACCTCCTGATGCAAGTGGTTGAACAAGAATAAGAATTCTATCTCCATCATTTAACTTTGTTGTTGGATCTTTAGCTACAACTCCGTTGACTACTACTATTACTTCTTCGTTTAGATACATGTTGTAGAGTATCTCCCCAATCTCCTTTCCTACTATTTTAGGCAGGGTTTTTTGGAAAATATCTTGAACTTTAACATCTGTCTCCTCTAAATCAATCCATATATACTTCCTCCCGATTTTCTCTGCTATTGTCCACATAAACTCTATAAATATCTTCATAACCTCTTATTCACCTTGGTAGTTTACCGAGTTTCTCAAGCTCGTCAGCAACATCTTTAAGTCCTAGCCCCTCCAATTTCTTTCTAGTTGGTATACCTGTCTCGATATCCCATTCTCTAACTGTGTAGTAGTCGTCGAGTAGTTTATCTAGTTCAAATATCTGTCCTTTTGATGGTGGTCTAGGGACAGGTTCTCTAAGGAGTCTCTCAGGAAGTGTATCGTCTTTTCTTGAGAAACCTTCTCTAACATTGAATGCTCTCTCTAGATTTACTATTCTTTCCCCAACTAAGAATAGATACTGAATATTCTTAAACTCCTCAATACCTGTAGCAGCGTAGAGCATTTTAGAGGCTAGGTCTAGAGGTATCATCGATCTTGGGAATAAGCAGAAGCCTAAAGCTTCATAAGTTGCAAACTCGTCTTGTACTCTCTTACATATAGCTCCTTTACCTTCTACTGCAAAGGGATCTACTTTCTCTGGGGATCCGGGAAACTCGTAGGATACCCATCCATACATATGGCTTGCACCTATATTTGCTGTGGCTAGGTTAAGTCCATGGGCTTTACCTGATCGAGGATCGTAGGCTGGTAGCTCAAGACCTTTTACATGTATTGCAAATCTCTCTGAACCACGGCCAATAACCTCAGCTGCTCTTTTAACACCTTCAGCAAGTATGTTTCCGATACCTTCTCTTAGAGCTATTTTCCTGATAAGCTCTAGAGCAGGTTCCAAGTCACCCCATCTAGGCTCTAAACCATCTAACTCTCTTTTAGCTAGAATACCTTTTTCATAAAGCTCGTACACAAAAGCTATAACAGATCCAGCCGATATTGTGTCTAGTCCATAGATATCGCACAACATGTTTGCATACATAATAGCCTCTAGATTAGTTACACCAAGGTTTCCTCCAAAAGACCACATAGTTTCATACTCAGGTTTATCCCATATAATCCCTGCAAAAGGTCCTTTAGATGTTTTGAAGTAGTGCCAACACTCCATAGCACAGTTATAGCAGCTATCTGTTTTAACAATATATCTTGCCAAGGTCTCTGGTCTAAACATGTCTATGTTTTCTAGCTCAACCTGTTTAAAGTTATATGTTGGGAAGTGTCCTAGGGTGTAGAACAGATATACAGATCCAGCTGTACCTAGGCTTCTAAAGGCATGGAATGAAGGGCTTTTGTGGTATAGATCTAGCTGTTGCTCTACAAGTTTCTCAAACTCTTCTTCATCAAATAGCTCTGGTTTCTTACTACCTCTAACAACAATTGCCTTCAAGTTCTTAGAGCCCATAACAGCTCCTCCACCACCTCTACCAGCACTTCTAGTCTCCCCAGTTTGAATTGAAGCAAACCTCACGAGTCTCTCCCCAGCAGGACCTATAACAACTAGCTTAGCATCTCTATCAGTCTCCCTAAGCAACATCTCTGAAGCATGGGTTGTTATAGAGCCCCAGACATGGGATGCATCTCTAAACTCAATAGCATCATCGTAGATCCAGAGGTATGTCGGTTTCTCAGCTCTACCCTCAATAACTATAGCATCATAGCCAGCAAACTTCATCTCAGCGCCAAAACCACCTCCACCAATACTTCTAAAGTATGTATAAGTCAAAGGCGATTTAAATATTGCAAAGAATTTGCTAGCACTATGAGCTCCTGTACCAGCTAAGGGACCTATAGAGAATATCAATAAGTTCTCAGGTGACAATGGATCTATACCAGGTTTAACATTATCCCATAGTATCTTAGCCCCAAACCCTCTAGCTCCAACAAAGTTCTTTGCAAGATCTATAGGCGTGTCTATAATCTTGTAATTTTTAGTTGTTAGATTTACCCATAAAATCTTCCCCGCATAGCCATATAGTTTAGATATAGACATAATTTAGCCACCCTAGCAATCTATATATGTATATAACCTATCTATATATATATTCAATATATAACTTCATCTAGTTTTAGATTAACATCCGTAATTTTTGCACCATCTCAATAAAGGTATTTAGAGTTGCTCAAAAATCACCACCTTAAAATAAGGCTTTCAATTGAAAAACACTTTCGACTCGTAAGCCACTAGTTGCTAGATACATCTTATAGTTCTCTTCTTCATTTCTGCTTATGTTTTTATTCTTATAACTTCTTTACTTCTAGTCTACGATGCTATGTATACATTATAGTTTAAATACGGGGTTGCAATAGATTGTAATAAATGGTGGTATAGATGACGTCTACAGCTGTTTTATCTGTTAGGGTTAGAAGGGAGCTTAAGGAAGAGGCTGAGAGGCTGGGTATAGATATTAGGAGTGTTGTTGAGAAGGCTTTGGAGGAGGAGATTAAGAGAGTTAAGTTGGAGGGGTTTAGGAAGCTAGTTGAAGAGGGTTTAAAGAATATGAGTGTCTCTGTTGATGAGTGGGTTAAGGCTGTTAAGGAGTCTAGACTCCAAAGGTGAGGAATGTTTGAGTGGTGTTAGATGTCTTCTTGATGCATCTGCTGTATATCCTCTGCTAATTGAGCTACGCGAAAAAGTTCTTGAATACATAGACCTTTTTACAGTACTTGACTTGACTATATATGAAGTTGGTAACGCTATTTGGAAAAGCTATAGAAGAGGCAAGTTAACAAATATAGACACTGTAACAAAGTTATTCGAAGAAGTTCTGGGAAGTGTAAAGAAGCTGGGTATAGGGAATGAGATTGGAGAGGTTCTACAAATAGCTATAGAGAATAACCTCACATTCTATGATGCATCATATCTCTATATAGCTAGAAAGTATAGTCTAAAACTTGTTACAGAAGACCAAGAACTCTTAAGTTTTCCCGAGGCATTGAGTGTAAAAGACTTTGTCAAAGAGCTGAAACCTCGATAACTCAAATAGAGAATGTATTGCAAGACTAAGAAGGGATATAGAATGAAATTGAAAGATATACTGTATTTGTCTTTAAATGGTGTGAATAATGGATTTTATTATTTTATATGCTGAGAATATTGTAGATGCTGTGATGCAGGGTCAGAAACCATTGGTTTTGATGAGGCTTCTTAAAGAGTTTGAGAAGACATCAAGCAATTTTATTAGAAGCAATATGTTCATCGTTAAAAGATTTATTGCCTAAGTCACAAGCAAAGATTTAGATTTCTATAGTTTTAGCAATAGAATTGTGATGTGTTTCTAAACAAGGATCTAAAGAATCGTGCATATTTAAGAGAAGTAAAATAATTAGTTGAGATACCTAAGAGGATTCACGGACTTTACAAATGCAGGAACTACCTGTGAAGCGCTCTAGCATTGTCTAAGGTGTTGAACATACACTATATACACTCTGTATACAGTAGTTGCTGGTACTGAAGTCTACATACAGCACTTAACTTAGTGTAGAATGCAGTATCTATGTCTAATTTTTGGGCTCTATAAATACCATTTCCATTGTGCCCTATTTATTCTGCAATCAATGGTATATGCTATGGTGCTAATTGCTGTAGAGGTCTATTTATGAGCCTTAGCAAACGATGTAGCTATAGACACTTGCTAGCTTGCTAACCGTTTCTCGGTAGATGGTGGTTCATAGCCGTTCATGTGCACTGGTTTCGTGCCCCCACCATCTACCTCTCAACGGCTGTTTTCCCTATTGAAACAGCCCTTGTGAAGATAGTGAAGGCTATTGACATTGGTTATGCAGGTTTCTTCACTGGTAAAGAGTTTGAAAGTGGCAAGGTTTATGTGAGATCTCGTTGGCTATATCTTTAGTCGTATTACTTCTCAATACCTATTACTATACTATCGCTGTTTATGAACTCTGGTAGATTTATCGATGTATAGCCTTTCTCTGTTTCTATCCTTGGTTTGAAGACTCTTCTAGATTCAAGCTCTATGCCTTTCCATCTATATGAAGATCCATCTATATCTAGCTTTATAGTGTAGTTGTAGTATGGTGTATAGAAAACTACTTTTCCTTTCCCTATCGAAATCCTTATCTCCTCTAATTCCCTTGGATCTCTACCCTCCTCCTTGATGAGCTTATTGTTAGCAGGCTCGATATCGAATAGATCGTAGTTCTCAAACAACCATTTAGCGAAAGCTACATCATATGCACCGGGAAATGTTAAAGCTGTTCTCCAGTCGTAGGACAATCCCCACGAATCCTCTTTAGGAAACCTCTTTCCCAATACATGCCAATTCCATATACCTAGAGCACCATAGGCTGTACCAGCTTTAGCACCTGATAACAGGCTTTGCCAAACAGCTTTCCTAACATCTAACCTAGTAAACCTTCCAAGCCTCCCTCCAGCATAGCCCATACCCTCGTAACAAGGCTCTCCATTAACAATAGGTCTTTTCACTTGTAATCTATAGAATTTCTGTGCAAGTTCGTAGGCTAGGAACTGCTCATCTCTCCGATGACTTGATTGATACATGTAGAAATCTAGGTAAGGAGAGTATATAAATGGTTCAGGGATAACCACACCTCTAGCTAAATGCATTGTGGTTAAACACTGGGGAGCCCTCTTTTTCGCAACCTCAAGAGCCGTGAGATAATATTTCACAGCTTCATCTGTTTCAAAGTTTGGATCTCCACTTATCACAAATATAGGGTTATACTTAGCGAATCTATCGACAACATACTCTACATAGCTCTGAAGATATTCAAAAGGTATGATCTTAGAGGGTGTTAGCTTTGAACCCCATGTACCCTTAACATAGTTACACCATAGAACTACTAGCGCTGGTACAAACCCATTTTCAACAGCAATCTCAACCATTTTCTCAACTCTATCAAAGTACACCTCATTAACTTTAGTGAAATCCCATCCACCTGAGGAAGTAACCTCAAAAGGCTCTATATATAGATCAGACTCGCTTCTATCCCATTGAGGAAGAATATTTATTTGAATCGCGTTAAACTCCTGTGCTCTCCTAAACTCTAAATAATACCTCCAATCATCTATAGATGCATTAGTAAAAGCACTCCAAGCTGTATCTGCTAAATAGAAGAACTTCTCCCCATCTCTCAAAAAGTAATCTCTTGAATCAGATATATATATCCCACCCACACATCAACACCAAATGATATTAAAACAAGGTAGAAAGTAATATGTCTTTATAGTAAATCCCATTACTCCATCGCATATCTAAAATCAAATTGCTTAGACATGCCAAGACTAGAATTCGAGGTATACTCTTATTATATCACTCCTTTTTGTAGATATACTCCATCATTTTTCTTCTTAGTTTAACCTCAAGTTCTACTGCGATATCTTTCTCTTTCTCAAATATATTCTCTTTCTCAATAACATCTCTTCTCCAGTTGAAGTTTTTAGGTGGTGGAGGTATGAAATCTCTATTAACTTTATATAGTTCGGGGCTGGTTCTTACTACCATCATGTCTTTATATATTTCGTATAAACCCCATTGATATGGAGCACCCATTTGAGGTGGCCATAGCAATAATGTGTAGTCTCCCCATCTTATGCTATACGAATTTTTATAATGACCACTTATAGCAAATTCCCTAATACTCTCAACCTCACCACTTATTAATGGTAGAAGTGATTTGCCGTGGATTTCAGAAGGCTTTGCTGACCATGGGCTACGTGCTTTATTAATATCTATACCAAGGAAATCGAGTATTGTAGGCATTACATCTATATTTTCAACAAATGCTTTTATATGCCTGCCTTTACCAATACCCTCTGGATGTCTTATTATTAACACAGCTCTAGAGAGTACTTCGTAAGGCCATGGAAACATTTTCTTAATTATACCGTTTTCACCCAATGGAATTCCATGATCACTTACTACTATTATCATAGTGTTTTCCCAAAGCCCTAACTCTTTCACTTTCTCGAAGAACCATCCAACCCATCTATCTACCAATGTAACTTCACCTGCATACTGAGCTCTGATATGTTTAATTTCTTCATCTGTAAAATCCTTGGCTAGACCTCCACCCCAGATAATAGGTTTATCATTGTAATCAGGAGGAGCATATAGATTATAATATTCCTCTGGAGGATCCCATGGTTCATGAGGATCAAAACTATCTACCCATAGAAATATCCTATCCTTCCTACCCTTCTCAACCATACTCTTAAGCCAGTTATACGCAGCTCTCATAACCTGGGCTACAAAATGATCCTCTTCCCCCCTCCAATGAGCAGTATTCTTCAAATACTGAATAAACATCTTCTTATTCTCTTCCCTGGGAATGTAGATATCTATAGAAGGTGTATACCAGTTTTTCTCATGCCATTTACTCAAATCAACATCAGCATCTAAAATATATGGATCACCTTCTTGGCCTCTTATCCATATAACATAATCAAATCCCCTTTCATATGCCATACCCGGTTTATGCATATGATAAGTATCAGATACAAGAGCTGTAACATATCCAGCATCCCATAGAATCTCAGCTATTGGAACATCGCTGGGTTCAAGTCTTTGCCAACCTCTAAAAGGTAAGGTATATCTCCCAGTGAACAATGCCGTTCTTACAGGAAGTGTAGGTAATCCTTCAGCATAAAATCTCTCAAGTATTGCTGCTTCACTAGCAAATTTATCTAAATTAGGGGTTTTGATCCATGGATTACCATAGCAACCAAGGTGATCAGGTCTTAAACTATCCAACATAACAACTATTACATTCATAAGATATAACCCCACAAAATATATTTAGTGACATGGAATATATTAAGTTTTAGAGAAACTTGAAAAGCATATCATAACCATGGTTATAAAAACAGCTTACTTTCCCATGGAAATCTACAATGGATTATATCAGGCATTCCACTAAGCCATTCTCTACTCACAATTATAAAGTGTGCTTCTATAGGTTTGTTTTCACGTATAATTTTAACCATTATGTGGTTCCACCCTTCTCTAAGCTCTGTCTCTGTATAATTTGAACGATCACTAAAATAACTAGGTCTCAAGGGAACAGGCTTAACTGTCTCATGAATTAATTTGTCGTTTAGCCAAAGCTTCATACGACTATTGTTTGGTACACCGATAACTACTTTCCTCCTGCTTGGAGAGTAGATATAGTGCCTCAGATATACTATCCCTGGCTTTCCATTAAAGAATTGCTCAATCTCAAGAGCATTTCCAGGCCATGCTACTTCTCTCCATTTCTCACTCTTCATACCGCTCACATAGAGATCTAATTCTCTCTCTGGTTGGAAGATAGCATCTAGAGACAGAGGTTCACGATAAACTTCTGAAACCAGCCATCTAAAGCCTCCAACAAAAACTATCGGGATACTCATAAGTCTTGGTCTACCATATAGCAATATCTTAGCTGTACACTCATTTGAAGTGTTTATGTTTTCTGCAGATGCCTCGATAGTGAATCTAAACCTAGCTTTTTCTCTAGGATCTAAAGATATTGGACATGGACATACAGGCTTTAGAACCCAATTTGAAGGTATAGAAATATTTAGTGTTCCTCTAAGCGGTGTTAAACGGGTGTTTTCAATCTCTATAAGGAAATTATTTGGTTTGTTGGGAAGAATAGCTGGTCCATCTAAGTATGTTACAGAAACTTTTACACTTGTTAAATCGAAATCAACTCTATTGGGTGGTAGATTCCAAAGAGATCTCACTTCTCTCACTAAAGACTTTAGAGCAACTTCAGCATTTGTAAATTTGTCTTGGTCTGAAATATCGATTGGAGCACCAAAATGTTTTAAAACTTTCTCGCCTATGGCACATACCTCGTCAGTTAATTCTTCAACAGTTTTTGGTACATATACATTTTTTATTCCTTCACTAACAACTATTTTATTGCTTAGTGGTTTAATCCATTCTTCTGGAAGATTGCTTGCACCATGTATTATACCCCATATTGCTCCGACAGTTGCACCAGTACAATCTGTATCCCATCCACAATTCACAGCTTTAGCTATAGCGTCTCCAAAGCTCTCTCCATAGAGTAGTCCTATTACTTCAAAACCTAGATTAATAGGTGCATATTGAGCTATTGGACTATAAGCCGCTTCCTTAACATACTCACGAGCTTGCCTCCAATCCAACCCTTTTAAATATGATTTTAAAGCAGATTGAATAGCTTTAGCTATCATACTGTTCTCAGGTATGGCTTCCAAACCTAGCTCAACAAGCTTAACCCTATCATTTATAACAAAAGCTGCTGATTCGACAACAGCATTAAAAATTTCTCCATAAACACCTTCGCCACCAGCATGATCAACTATAGCATCTTCATAAGCATATTTTGCAGCTATATTTGGAGCACCTGGAGCTATACATGCCCATATCTCAGATCTTATAGGGCTACCCATACAATCTTTAAACCAGTTGTTGTACCAGCCCGAAACAGGTGGTAGTAAACCTTTTCTTAAATTTGTCTTATGGAGACCATACTCATCTGGGTTATAAAATATGCAGTCAAGCCAATATTCAGCTAAATCACGTGCCGTTATATTGATACCTCTATCCCTTAATGCTTGAAGCCAAACAAGCTGAATCTCTAAGTCATCATTCGGTATCCCACCTTCAACAATTTTAGGATACCACCAAACATTGAACATCTCATCCCGTCCATATATATCCTCTAGCGGTCCACCGAAGGTTCCACCAGCATTCTTGCCTAACCAACAGCCACAAACCTTATCCCAATAAGTCTTCCTACTAATACTAATTTCCACTTTTATGCTCATATAATGCTCCCACCTAGAATTTCTATTAAGTACCCCATTTAATATTGATTTTATAAAAAACTATTTAAAATGATATAGATATGTTTAGAATTGGCTATGTCTTTATGAGAAGCGTTTTGATTTCAAATGGCTTTACATATAGCTTTAATTTATCTATGTTTTCAGCTATTTCTATAAGCTTCTTCAGCTCTATGATATCTGTTTCTATAACTTTAGATGCTTTGAATCCTAGCTCTATCTCTACATCTACATCTTCTCTATATGGGTTGTAGAGCCTTAGTATATACCCTTCACCATCTTCAGAAGGTTTAAATGCTGTAACAATTACTTTTGCTGGTTCTATCCTCACCATTTTTATATCTTCAACAGTTCCGCTAACTATAACGGCTACAGGTTTGAATATAGTTTCTCTAGCGATCTTAGGCACCTCGGCTTTCTGGTAATCGCCTTTATGTGGATAGAGATAGTAGGTTATCTCGAACTCTCCTAGATCACTCCATGGGTTGGGGTATGTTGGGGACTTTATTATGCTAAGACCTATATCTCCTCTGATACCTGTGTATCCATGTCTTGAAGGTGCTATTACCGCCAACCCTTTTTCTTCATCTGATATATCTGCCCATCTAACAGCAGGCACCTCGAATTTTGCTTTCTCCCAGCTAGTCTCCATCTTCGTAGATCTCTCGATAGCTCCAAAGGGTATATCATACCAAGCCTTCTCAGCTTTAGCTGTTGTTCTAAACCAATGCTTAATTAGAACACCTTTATTTCTCCACACAAGCTTACTCTTAATCTCTACAACAGGGCTATCTTTGTAAACACAAACCCTTTGTATAATCTTTGAAGATTTGAATCCCTTGGCAAACTCTACACAGGTGACTAGAGGCCCTTTTACAACTATCCTTGGTTTTTCTATAAGCTTTAGCTCAACGCCCTGGGTTAGAAATTCT
>Ga0105154_1000311_pt1 | contig 22051 bp, 18 predicted proteins | sample SSWtaG_FD_89672 | JGI IMG/M metagenome (GOLD analysis project Ga0105154, IMG submission 89672) | Hot spring microbial communities from Sandy's Spring West, USA to study Microbial Dark Matter (Phase II) - SSWsed_matched | ecosystem: Environmental > Aquatic > Thermal springs > Hot (42-90C) >... | reverse complement strand
TTACTGGCTCTTCCAGAAAGGTGGTTTAACCATAGATGTTGGGAGAGCTCCTTCCTCGAAGCTTCCACCCCTATTATTTAGATTTGATCTTCCAAGTGAATGGAAAATTTTGCTAGCTATACCGACTATTGAAGGATTAGGATTGCATAGTAAAGTCGAAGAAGAGAGTTTTAATAAACTCGATACAGCTTCTCTTAAAGATGCTTCAACAATCATTTTAATGAAACTACTCCCATCAATAATGGAAAAGGATTTCTTGAAATTCACTGAGGCAGTAGAAGAATTAGATGCTTTAACTTCTAGCTTCTTTAGAAGTATCCAGCTTGGAGCGTACCATCAGTTATCTAGTAAGGTGGTAGAATTAATGAAGAATATTGGTGTACGTGGTGTTGGTCAGAGTTCATGGGGGCCGACAGTCTATGGTTTCGTAAGGGAAGACGAAGTAGAATATATTGCTGGAAGGCTTAAACCTGTGAAAGTCTTTAGGTATGTATTTACAGAGGCACGTAATCATGGTGCAGAAATAATAGAATTATAAAAAATATTGAGGGTTGCATGTGTATCAACCGTTGAGTACTATTTTGCTTTAGCTGTTTTCTTAAGTATGTTTCTTATAACGTACTTTAGTATTCCCCCATGTTTATAGTATTCAATCTCTATATTCGTGTCAAGTCTCGCAATTACATTGAAGATTATTTCTGAACCATCTTCTCTTACTGCTCTTACCCTAAGCTTCTTTCTTGGGTATAATCCTTCTTCTATCCCCTCAATATGGAAGACTTCTCTTCCTGTTAGCCCGAGAGTTTTCCAATTTTGTCCTTCTTCAAATTGTAGTGGTAGTATACCCATGCCTACTAGATTACTTCTATGTATACTTTCAAAGTTTTCTGCAATCACGGCTTTCACCCCAAGGAGGTATGGTCCTTTAGCAGCCCAATCTCTTGAGCTTCCCGCACCATATTGTTTTCCTGCAACTACGATCACGGGTATACCTTCTTCCATATACTTTTGAGAAGCTTCATACACTCTCATTAACTGACCGGTTGGGAGGTGTATCGTCCAACCTCCTTCTTTTTCAGGTGTTAAGAGGTTTCTTAGCCTAACATTATCGAAGGTACCTCTAATCATTACTTCGTGGTTTCCTCTTCTTGAACCATATGTATTGAATTCTTCTGGTCTAACCCCTCTTTCAATTAGATATCTTCCTGCTAAACTTTCCACTGGGATCGATCCTGCAGGTGATATATGGTCTGTAGTTATTCGGTCACCTAGTAAGACTAGAGTTCTAGCATTTCTTATATCTCTCGGTTCTGAGGTTTCAAGAGTTAAGTCTTCAAAGAATGGAGGTTTCCGAATATAGGTAGATTTCTCATCCCATGGGTAGAGATCTGTTGCCTCCACCTGTATTTGCCTCCACTTCTCGCCCCCCTCAAATATCTTACTGTATCTCTTCTTAAAATCAGATGGGCTGATCGCCTTCTCTATAACTTCTTTAATTTCTCTATTACTTGGCCATATGTCTCTAAGATATACCGGCGCTCCATTCGGGTCTAATCCTAATGGCTCATTGTATAAGTCTATGTCGAGTCTTCCTGCTAGAGCGTATGCAACAACGAGTAGTGGGGAAGCTAGGAAGCTGCCTCTGGTTAATGGATGTATTCTGCCTGCGAAGTTCCTGTTCCCACTTAGTATGCTTACAGCGTAGAGCTGATGAGATTTGATTGCATCTGAAATCTTTGGTGGGAGTGGTCCACTATTACCTATACATGTTGTACAGCCGAATCCTACAATATGGAATCTCAGAGCTTCTAGATACTGGAGTAAGCCTGACTTCTTAAGATATTCAACTACTACTGGGCTTCCAGGTGCAAAACTAGTCTTAACCCATGGTTTGGTAGATAAACCTCTTTCTACAGCTTTCTTAGCGAGGAGGCCTGCACCGATCATTAGTGTAGGATTAGAAGTATTTACACAACTCGTTATAGCTGCTATAACTATGCTTCCATGCGTTAATTCCGTCTTTAACCCATCGAATTCTATGGGTGCTCTTGCAGATGAGTCTACGTTGACCCCCCTCTTTCTAGATTCTTCAATGTACTCATTCAATACCTGAATGAATCTTTCTTTTACTTTGCTTAATGGGATTCTATCTTCTGGATTTAATGGGCCTGAGATTGAGGGCTCGACTTCACTTAAATCTATCGTTATTACATCCATGTATTCAGGTTCTGGGGATGATTCATCTCTAAATATCCCAATCTTCTTTGAGTATTTCTCAACAAACTTAATATGTTGTAAACTTCTACCGGTAAGCTGGAGGTACTTTAATGTTTCAGTATCTATTGGGAAGTATGCTGTTCTCGGACCATACTCTGGAGACATGTTAGAGATTGTTGCTCTATCTGGTGCAGATAATTTACCAACACATGGTCCAGTAAATTCAACTATCTTATCTACTAGGTTCTTCTTTCTAAGTATCTCTGTAATCGTTAAGACTAAATCTGTAGGTGTTACTCCCTCTCTCGGTTCTCCCACCAATTTTACTCCGATAACTTCAGGTATCGATATATAGTACGGTTGTCCAAGCATTACTGCTTCAGCTTCTATTCCTCCCACACCCCATCCAAGAACCCCTAGAGAGGAGACCATCGTCGTATGCGAGTCAGTACCTATAACAGTATCCGGGAATGCTGCAAGCCTGCCATTAAACTTAGTTAAATGTATGACTTGCGCAAGATATTCAATATTAACTTGATGTATTATCCCAAAACCAGGAGATGCAACCTTCAAATTCTTGAACGCTTTCTCAGCCCACTTTAAGAATCTGTATCTCTCTATATTCCTCTCAATTTCCACTTCCATGTTACGTTCAAGAGCATAGACAGTACCATAATAGTCTACTTGGACTGAATGATCTAGTATCAAGTGTACAGGGACGAGTGGATTAATAATTTTAGGGTCTCCTCCAAGCTTCTTTACTGCATCTCTCATTGCTGCAAGGTCAATAAGTGCTGGAACACCTGTAAAATCCTGTAAGATTACTCTACTGGGAAAGTATGGGATCTCTCTCCCGATATTGTCTCTCCAATTTATCAGCGCTTTTACGTCTTCTTCTGTAACGATCTTTCCATCTAGGTTTCTGAGAGTGTTCTCAATAAGAATTCTTATGGAGTATGGTATTGAATATAGATTTACATCCTTGACCTTAGCTGGATTCCATATTCTTGCATTCCCCTTATATGTTTTAAATATCTCGGTTGCATTCGAAAATTTCATCGATAATACTTTCATTATTCTTTCTTATATACTTAGTGTAACCATACAGAATGCGGAGGTCTTGATTAAATTCTTAAGAAAGATGGAGATAAGTATTAAGATGCAAGTTTTTACAATGCAATCGTTAACTCTTTGTCTTACGAGACTAAGAATATGCTTGAGAAACCGTAGTCAGACTTCTACAGAAGCTCTTTAGTGAGACTTGACCCTTCTTTAATACCTCTTTTTCCAACGCAACTTAGGTTTTAGGTGATAGTTGCATAGACCTTCCTTCAGATTCCCAGAGGATGAGGTTATCTAGCTACTATGAACCGTATCTTAGAAATTCAGTAAATAATACAAGGTTAAGAAGAAATTAAAGAACTTATTATACGAAAAGTTAAGAGTAAACTTTACAGTATTCTAAGGAGCTATACTTTTGAAATCTTGGAAATTATGAAGTGGAAGTAGAAGAAAGAAACCTTTTTAATTAGAGATTGAGTAAGCTTTACTGGGATGCTTTTTTCTCAGCTTGTAGAGTATTATGAGAAGATTGAGGCGACGACCAGCAGGATTGAGATGACGAACCTTCTAGTAGAGTTGTTAAAGAAGAGTCCACCAGAAGTTATCGATAAGATCGTCTACCTTACGGTTGGAGAGATTTATCCGCCTTTCGTAGGAATCGAACTCGGCGTAGCTGATAAATTAGCTTTAAGAGCTGTTAAGTTAGCTTCAGGTCAATCTGATAAACTCATTAAAGAAGAATATGGTAAGCTTGGAGATATTGGATTAGTAGGTGAGAAGCTCCTCGAGAAACGTAGTCAGATAACGCTTCACATGAAAGAATTAACAGTTCAGGAAGTATATCAATCATTAGAGAAGATTGCTAAGACTACTGGGGAAGGAGCTATGGATGCAAAAGTGCAGATTTTAGTTGGTCTACTATCTTCAGCGACACCTAAGGAGGCTAAGTATATTCTGAGGATAGTTACAGGTAAGCTGAGGCTAGGAGTAGCTGACATGACTATACTTGATGCACTCGCAATACTATATGGTGGTGGGAAAGAAGCTAGAGAGCTATTTGAGAGAGCTTATAATATAACTTCAGATATAGGTTATGTTGCAAAGATTGCTGTTACTGAAGGATTAGAAGGAATAAAGAATGTAAAGATAACGATTGGTAGACCTATTAGACCTATGCTTGCTGAGAGACTTTCATCAGCTGAAGAGATACTCTCAAAGATGGGTGGATTATGCATAGCCGAGTACAAGTATGATGGAGAGAGGATGCAGATACATAAGAAAGGTAATGATGTAATAATCTTCTCAAGAAGACAGGAAAACATTACTTCACAATACCCAGATGTTGTAAGAATGGTGCAGGAGAGCATTATTGCAGATACAGCAATTCTAGAATGTGAAGCAGTAGCGATTGATAGAGAGACAGGAGATATTTTACCATTCCAGGAATTAATGCATCGTAAAAGGAAACATGAGATAGATAAAGCAGTTGAAGAATATCCTGTAAGCTTATACTTCTTTGACGTATTATACGTTGATGGAAGAGACTTAACTCTCCAGCCTCTTGAAGAGAGGAGAAAAATACTTGAACGAATCATTAAAACAAGTGAGAGGGTCAACCTAAGTAAGGCAATCTATACAGACAATCCTTTAGAACTTGAAAGATTCTTCCATGAGGCAGTTGAGATAGGATGCGAGGGGCTCGTTGTTAAAAGCTTAGGCAGAGAAGCAATCTATAGAGCTGGAGCGAGAGGGTGGCTCTGGATCAAGTATAAACGGGATTATAAGAGTGAGATGATAGATACAGTAGACTTAGTTGTGGTTGGCGCATTCTATGGGAGAGGGAGGAGAAGTGGAAAATACGGCGCACTCCTCATGGCCGCTTATGATCCTGAAAGAGACGTATTTCCATCAGTTTGTAAAGTTGGAAGTGGATTCACAGATGAAGACCTAGAGAAATTACCAGCCATCCTTGAGCGGTATAAGATACCTCATAGACATGCGAGAGTCGAGACAGGCATGGAAGCAGATGTATGGTTCGAGCCAAAGCTTGTATTGGAGATTATAGGTGCGGAGATAACCCTAAGCCCAATACATCGTGCAGGATGGAACATAATAAAAGAAGATACAGGGCTAGCTATAAGGTTCCCAAGATTCACGGGTAAGTATAGATTTGATAAAGCTCCAGAAGACGCTACAACCATCAAGGAACTAATACAGATGTATAATTCTCAATTAAAGAAGATAGTCGAAACACTGACCAGTTAAGAAGATGTGAGAAAATGTCAGAAGAAGAGAAAGAACAAGTAAAGGGTTTAGCAAAGATAAAAGAATACCTAGAGCAAAAGATTAACGAGCTAGAAAAAGAGTTAGATCTTCTAAGACAGATAGTTGAATTAGTAGATAGAGAACTTGTCGAGAAAAGTTTTAAGAAGCCAACCATACCTTCAGAAGCTAAAGAAGTTGTTAAAGAAGCTCCAAGGGAAGTACCCGTTAAACTTGAGATACCTTTTACACCTGAGATCGAAGAAGGTAGAGTTAAGATTCTAAAATCTAAGACTGGAGACAGCTTAGCAACAGTGTATATTTCACCAAATGAGTTGAGATTCATTATTAATCCAAGCATTAACGTTAGCTATGATATGAAGCCTTTCTCATCATTCCTAGTCAAGAAGGTTTTAGAGGCCATGGCTAAGACGGATTTAGAGAGGATTGAGAAAGGCAGGCTCCCCCCAGGTCAGGAACTAAGCTATAACATAATCCAGGACGGTGACAGAGTTAAAGAAATAGTGATAAGGAATTTTAGAGAAGAATACAGGCTTAGAGAGATAGTTAATGCTATTAGATGGACTCTTGAGACGATAATTGAGAAGCAGTCTACTCGCCAATAATAGTCGCTATTATCTTTCTAGACCTAGGCCTAATGTCTAGCTCAACTAATACAACTTGCTGCCAAGTTCCAAGTATAGGCCTACCGCCTCCAATAGGTATAGATATGCTTGGACCGATAATTGAAGCTCTTACATGGCTATGGCCGTTATAATCTCCCCATTTAAGATGATGCTTATATGCAGCATTTCTCGGAGCAACTCTCTCTAGAACATTAAATAAGTCCTCTCTTAAACCATCCTCGTACTCTATTGTTGTTAGAGCTACTGTAGAGCCTATGGCAAACAAGTGCAATACCCCCTCCTTTATACCAGACTTTTTTACCTGTTCTTCAATCTTCCCATTTAAGTTTACTAGATCACCCTCTCCAGAAGTCTTAACATTTATCTCGCCACGGTAAACCTTCATATTCTACACCATTTTGAAGAGATTTCTAGAGAACATCATAAATATATCTTAGAATAAACGTTATCTAGAACAGTGTAGAGAGCCATGGTGAACTGGCAAAACAATGCTGTAAAAATTTTCCTAGCTGCATTACTAGTTTTAGTATTACTCCTTCAGAATGGTTTACATACTGTATATCCATATCCCGAAGTAACAATAACTATTAAAACAATAGATAACGTAGCTTTACCAAATGCAATAGTAAAAGCATATACTGTCGTGGATGAAACTAAGTATCTCAACGATACTAAGACGACAGATAGCAGTGGAAGGGTTACGCTCTCAATCAAAGAGAAGAAGATTTATAGACTTGAAATATTTTATCCTAGTGGTTTCCTAGTTAATGTTACAACAAGTTTTAACTACTCTGCTTTACCAAAGAAAGAATTGTACGTCAACGTACTTAGTAAGTGGACTTTAAGAATTACCGATAAGTTTGGTAGAGATCCATTACCTAATGTACCTGTCCGGATTAAACTTCCTGAAGATGAGAGTATAACCTTGGCAGGCAATACAGGCTCCGACGGAAAAGTTCAGTTCAACTTTGTCCCGCTGGGCATGACCTCATCCAAAGTCTATGAGGTTAATATTACTTATGCTGGACAAAATTACATCAAAGAAGCTGAATGCTCTGAAAAAAATAAAGAAGTCGCTATCAAGCTTGAACTTTTCAGAGTTTTAGTAGCAGTTAGGGATGTTCTTAATAAGCCAGTAGAAGGTATAAGGGTAGAGATACGGAAACAATTAGATGAATATGCATTATCCACGGGTTCATCAAATTTAACTGGATATGCTGTGCTAAAGCTGGTTCCAAATGGTGGTTATTATCTTATTGCTAAACTAGGAGAGTATGAAGTCTATCGTTCAGAAGAGAAGATTGTTAAAGTAATGAATGCTGATGAGGAAGTATCTATAACTGCTCAAGTTGTAAGATTAAATATTACAGTATACGATTTTGATGGTGAAGCTATTATCTCGAATCTTAGGGCTGAGCTCGCTGGAGAGATAAGAGATAGTGGGAATAGGCTCGTATCGACAGCCTCATCTCTAAAGGGAGAATTAAGGTTTGGCTATGTACCTCTTGGAAGATTCAGGTTGAACGTTTTTATCGCTGGAATTAATGTTTATTCTCAAGAATATGAAATAAACGAGCAAACTGCTAAGGGAAGTATTAGAGCAAGATTCTTTGATGCTAAGTTAACGATCGATGGGTCTTCTCTCGTAAACTCAACTATAACTAGGTATCTAAAAGGAGTATTAAAGAAAGATATTCTGGAAATACCCCTGGATTTCTCAACCGGGTATATGTCTCTGGAAAATGTGCCTGCTTATAATGGATACTTAATTAAGCTTTACTACAAAGAATACGAAGTGGCTGAGACAAAGATTGACATCACGAAAGACGGAGAAGAAATATCTATGAAGATAAGAGGAAAGAACATAACCGTAAATACCCTTAACCTATATGACAAGCCTTTATCAGCTGAGATAAAAGTTTATCTTGAAGATGGTGATGAATATTTCAAATTTAAGACTGATAATTCTGGCTTAGCGAAAACAGGTGAGTTCCTGCCTATAACATATAAATTCAAAGCATATATTATGGGGGTTGAATGCGGTGAAGTAACCGTCCAACCTCAAGCTTCAGAGTCATATATAATGAAGCTGAATGTTGGGGATGCCTACATTAAACTATATGATAAAGACCGAGAATCAACTATCCCAGATGCATTGATAGAATTATATGTAGAAAACTCGAAGGCAAGTAGCACGACGAATGCTTCTGGGATTGCTTTCCTCAAGAATATACCTTTTACAAAATACCTGTATAGAGCATACATGTATGGTTTTAAAGTTGGAGAAGGAGAAGTAAATATAGGCTTAGATAGGCAGCTCGTAGAAGTGGTTGCACATGGTATCTTAGATTTAAGATTAACTATCGTAGATGGTGAAAAACAACCAATAGATGGAGGGAAGATCATTATAACAGTTGGAGACAAGGAGATAGCAGCAAACATAGATCAGAATGGTCAAGCTAGAATACCTAATCTTCCAAATACAACCCTCTATATCGCTGGCCTATACTATAAAGATGTAAAAGTAAGGACGGATACTCGTGAAATATATCTAGTTAGCGATGAAATGCCTGTAACACTCAGTGCAAATATCTATACATTACGGGTTTCTGTGAAATTGAAAACGGGTGAATTAATGAAGTTCGGAGAAGTTAATATCTATGTAGGCGGTAAGAAAACTTCGAAGATCACTCTCTCAGAGAATAATCCATTTAGTGAGAGGCTTCCAGGAGGGGAATTAATGATAGAAGTAGTATTCAAGAACACTAGGGTTGCTTCTAAGAGTTTCACATTAGATGCATCGAAAGAATTACCAATACAAGCTGATGTATATAGGTTTGTGACTACTTTCTACAATACTCTCGGTGAAAGATTGAAAGGGCTAAGTCTAAGGCTAGAACGTGAAAATACTCTAATAGAAGAATTAGAGACGGATGAGAATGGAATGATAGATACCTACCTACCTGGAGGAGCCTATAAGATTAAAATAAGCTATGGTGATAATGAATATAGTTCCTCTATTGAGATAGGCAATGAAACTCAGTTAAACTTTATGCTTCCAATACAAGTATTTAATCCGGTCATCATAATGTTCCTCCCACTAATAAATGCAGTAATAGTCTTGCTGCATTTTATGGGAAAGCTTAAAGCTAAGGGTCTTCGTCAAAAGAAGAAACCTATGAAAACGATTAGAAAAGTACTGAAGATATAAGGGGTGGATACGTTGAGGAAGGTCAGTAAAATACTGGATTTCTTCATGTTTACATTATTGATTATACTATTTGGATTACTGATCTTTGCGATGATATATAGTATTAGAGGAGAAGTCTTTCCAATACTTGTAGTAAAGAGTGGAAGTATGGAGCCAGTCTTATCTAGAGGAGATGTAATCATTATACAGAATGTCTCCCCTGAAAATATTAATGCAGACCCAGTAAATGGAGACATTATAGTCTTCTATAAACCTGGTACGAACGTATTAATTGTCCATAGAGCTGTACAAAAAGTTGATGAAGGATTCATAACGAAGGGAGACGCAAACACTAGTTCAGACTATTTTTCACCGGTCCCTCCTGAATATATCATTGGAAGATGGACTGGAATAAAGATTCCCTACTGGACAGGTCTAGGATATCTCTCACTATTCCTTAGAGGTGAAATCTATCCACCATATGGGAAAATAGTATTGATAGTCTTGATTATTCTAAATGTATTCCTGATTGTAAAAGATGTTGTTTCAAGAGTGAAGAAGAATTCTCAGAAAGAGAAGATAATAGAATCTTAGAATAATCGTCTATTACTGTCCCTGTGGCAGTCTTCTTTATAACTTTTAAACAATACGCTATAGCATTAAATAACTCAGAGAGTTCGAGACCCTGCTTTAAGTATGGTTCCACCTTGCTAATATTGACAACTAATTCAATTAACGCGTATTCTGCTCTACTATATGGCTTAATAATCTTAACCCCCTCATACGCTTTAACAACTAAGCAGTGGAAATTTGCAAGACTTACCTCATCGTAAATATTCTTTACAGTAAACTCGATATATGCTTCAGCATTCCTCAGTCTAGCTGCATCTACAACTTCTGAATCTTCAATCTCTTCTCTAAGATACTTATCCTTATCTTTCATGAGGTACTTAACGAAAACAGCTGGATCCCGTGTGATATTTACTACACCTACACGTTCTTCTATCAGATTCTTGTATGTCTTAGTCTCCTTATAGATTCTAAGAAGGAATCTTGAAAGATTATCATCCAAGAATCTCAAACCCATGGGTGCAGCATCTACTTCACCATCTCTAGATTTAGTTGTTAAGATAACTTCATAGACCATGTTTGGAGATACGTTGGGCAAAATATTTCTGATATGCACGTATCCCATACTCATACCGTTATTAATCTCTCTACAAAATGTGTTTTAAGTTTACTCTAGTGAGAACGTGTAGAATAGAAATCAGAGCTTATCCTTTATTTTACGGAATCCAGCCTGTTAAAAGTGTAACTGCAATAGAAGAAGCTAATAAATCTGCGGTTGCACCTGGTCTTACTCTCCAGCTTCTCCTCATCTTTCTATCAAGCTCATATAATGCTTCTAATCCTTTCTGGGTGCTTACACCTCCTAAACTTAGAATTCTAGAGGCCATGTATGATATCTGGTTTGCTATTGGTTTTCCACCTCTTCTTAATATATGTGTATCTAGGTATTTTGAGAGAAGTTCGAGGAAAGTTTGAGCAAGAGCTTCTCTCATAGGCATTTTCTTAATATTCCTTACTAGCCTCATGGCCCCATACATTGTTCTAGGATATAGTCTAACCCATTCATAAGCTACTATCTCCCTATCTATAAAGGGGCTTAGAGCATGTAAAGGTTTCAGCTTATTTTTTCTTATCTCAATATACGTTTCATCGTTTAACACATCCATAAAAGGTATTCTACCTAAACCTCTCGGTGAGACAAGTCTTACAGCATTAAATATATGGATTGTGTCTCTCCAATCCATTCTTAATAATATTATTTTCAGGTTCTTTTTGAGAGTTCTAAGTTTTACTGGTTTAGTTCTCGATAATGAAGATGCAGCAGCAATGGGAGATATTAATAATAGTGCTCCTAGATGCGTATTCCCACCTTTCTGGTATATCATCATACTCATAGCTCCTTCATAGATTACTTTCCCTAAGCCTCTACCACATCTCTTATAACCAGTCTCTGCAGCATTCTTAAAGCAAGAATATAGTGTTGAGGAAGATAAAAGGAAATGTTCAAATAATGTTTCTCTAAAATCATGGTACCTATCAACTAGCCCAGGCTTAGGTGTTGTGGATACTTCTAGTAGTAGAGCTGAGACGCATCTTGAAGCTATCCAATCTAAATCTGTACTTAACACTGTTACTTCACCATTTTATCCAGTATCTTAGGTATCGATTCTATGGTTGTAAGCCCAAATACTCTGAACTTTCTCAACATATTCCAATATGTTAAGTTGATATTACCTACCAATCCCTCCAAAAACTTTTTTAGGTACATAGTCTTCTCCTCTCCTTCATAATCCATGTCAAGCAGTAGTATTACATGGGCAGGTTTTAACATACTGATCTTTTCCACCAAGTCTTCTCGCGACCTGTATATTATGATTGTCCCTTTTACACCTAAAGCTCTTAATGCTTTAAGGTCTCTCTCTCCTTCAACAATTATTGGAGAACCATCTTCAGATTCTTTAATTATTCTTTTAATTATCTCTAAGAGTTCCTCATATTCTTCTATGTATCTATGCTTCTTCGTGGATATCACCCCACATATCCATTACTATAGTCATCAGAAACATTAATCTTCCATTTATTAAGATAGATTACCTTCTAGAAGATAATAGAATCTTATCTTATGCTCCCATAGTTTAAGAAAAACCGTGTCCAAGAAATCAAGGTTTTACCATTTTTTGACAGCTTATTCTACTCGAAAACAAATTTAGTAGCTCAAGAAGTGATACGGTTGTATTACAAATCTTTTTTACATATGTAGTTTCAACTACATCTCAGATTCGGAGGTGAGAACTGGATGAAGGTAGTAACAGTTCATCTTCCAGAAGCATACTTGGAAGCAATAGATGAGCTCGTTAGAAGAAAAATCTATCCGAATAGAGCTGAAGCAATTAGAATGGCTGTAAGAGACTTTATCCAATCGGAGGCAAACATAAGTGAATGATGAAATCTTTATTGATACAGGTATACTAAATAGTGTAAGAATAACATTAATAGGCGTAGGAGGCGCTGGATGTAATACAGTTAATAGACTATCATGCGTAAACCTAGGTAACGTTAACCTGATTGCAGCAAACACTGATGCACAACATCTAGAAATAATCAAAGCACCACATAAAATAATCCTCGGGAAAACCATAACAAAGTTTAGAGGTGCGGGTGGAGACCCAGCTAAAGGAAGAGAAGCAGCTGAAGAATCCATAGATGAGATTAGGGAGGCACTCGAAGGCTCGGATATAGTATTCATCTCGGCTGGGCTAGGGGGAGGAACGGGTACTGGTGCAGCACCACTAATAGCTGAAGTAGCTAGAGAAGAAGGAGCGGTGGTTATAGGTTTCATAACTCTTCCATTTAAGTTTGAGGGAAATGTTAGAAAGAGGATAGCTCTGCAGGGACTAGAAGATATGAAACGTAACTGTCATACTGTTATTGCAATAGATAATAATAAACTCTTAGAACTCTATCCCCAGTATAGCCTAAATAATGCTTTTGCCATAGCTGATGAAGTAATAAGTAATATGATCTTAAGTATTACTGAATCTATACTCAAGCCTAGTTTAATCAATATAGATTATGCAGACTTCAAAACAATAATGATGAGAGGGAATCTAGCAGCTCTAGGTATAGGGATGTCATCAACACCGAATAGAGCCGAAGAAGCAACTTTTAGCGCGCTAGAATGTCCTCTGCTAGACGTAACATATGATGGCTTAACTGGAGCAATAATACATGTAACAGGAGGAGAAGATATGAAGATTAGCGAAGCAGTTAGACCTGCTGAAATAGTCTCGGAATTAATGGGTGAAGAAGCCTTAGTAATATGGGGTGCAAGAATAGATAGCTCTCTAGACTCTAAGCTTCAAGTATCGCTGATTCTAACTGGTGTAAGTCGTAAAGAATCAGAGGTAACAATAAGCAAGCAAGGAGAGAAAGACGAAGCCTTTAATGATGAAGACTTGGAGAAGATAATAGAAGAACTAGGTATAAAGAATCTCAGCTAAGACTCTTTCTTATCTCCTCCAACTTTTTTATTTTTTCTCGTATATCTCTTTCATTAATCTTCTTAAATAATGGTTTAGGCTCCTTTATCATGTGTCCCGGGAGAAGCGTCTTCTCAGCATCACTCCATCTTAATTCATTAACATTCTTGTCTATATTCAAGTATTCTAATAATTTTTGAGATGTAAAAGGAAGGTACGGGGACATAATTACTGCTAGAGCATGGATAACCTGTATCAATACATACATTGTTCTCTGTGCTTCTTCAGGATTTCTCCAAGGAGATTTTTCATTTAAATACTTATTACCTTCTTGAGCTAGATGGAGTATTTCTTTTAATCCATCTCTAAATTCACATGCTTCAATCTTCTGCTTAAGTTGCTCCACTATATTACAGCATGTATCAAGCATCTCTTTACTTCTCTCATCTAGCTCTCCCGGGTCTGGAATAACCCCGTTCATTCTTTCATACGTAAATCTTAACACCCTATGTATAAAGTTGCCTAAAGTACCTATTAATTCTCCATTGATCTTATCTGCGAAATCCTGCCACTTAAAATCTGTATCTCTTGTTTCAGGAGCAATTGCTGCTGCATAGTATCTTATAATATCTGGTTCATATTCAGCTAATAAATCGTGAAGCCATATAACCCAGCCCCTACTTGTTGAGAGTTTCTCTCCTTCTAGATTTACAAATTCATTCACTACTACATTGTATGGAAGGATGTATTCTCCATGAGCAATAAGTAGAGCTGGGAATAGAATAGTATGGAAGAAGAGATTATCTTTACCTATGAAGCAATATAGCTTTGTCTCATGATCCATCCAGAAATCTCTCCAAGCTTCTGGACGATTTAAAACATTTTCAGCCCAGTCTCTTGTTGCTGAGATGTACCCAAGGAGGTTCTCAGCCCAATTATATATTACTTGTCCTTCTGAACCAGGGAAGGGAGCTGGAGGACCCCACTCATAATCTCTAGTAATATCTTTATCTCTCAATCCTTCTTTCTCTAACCATGAGATTGTTTTGTTGTATGTTGCTTTTCTCCAATGTTTCTTATCTCTAACGTATTCCAGCACTTTAGATGATAGTGTACTAAGCTTAAGGAAGAAATGTATTTTTCTAATTATTTCAGGTTTGTCTCCACATAGAGTGCATCTTGGGTCATGTATCTCGAAAGACTCGTACCATGAACCACATACTTCGCATACATCTCCATACTGGTCTTGTGCTCCACATTTAGGGCATGTACCCTTTACGAATCTATCCGGTAAAACCATTTTATCTTTAGGACACCACCACTGCTTAATCTCTTTAGGATAAATATACCCTTTCTCCCAAAGTTTCTTATAGAATTCTCTAACCACTTCATAGTGTATAGGCTTGCTAGTACGTGAAAAAATATCAAAGCTTATTCCAAGTTTCTCGAAAACTTCTTTCTGCAGTGGATAGTATTTGTCGCATAACTCTCTAGGCTTCATGTTCTGTTTGATAGCTTCTAGTACGATGCTACTAGCATTTTCATCTGTACCGCATACGAATACAACTTCATCCCCAAGTAATCTATGGAATCTCGCAAAAATATCAGCTGGTAAGTATGCTCCTGCGAGATGACCGAAATGTCTAGGTGCATAAGAATAGGGAAGAGCTGCTGTAACTAAGTATTTTCCGAGAGCCCATCACCTCTATGATAATCCAGATTAGGAAGTTATATATTTAATATTCGTTTAACCCTCTTTTTGAGGATTTAAAGGTTCAAGCCTAGCCTCAACTTCTTCCGAAGACACCTCTGACTCAAGTAGTAGTCTAGCTTCAATTTCTTCTGCGAATTCTCTTGCAAGCTCTTTATCTACTGATATTTGTTCATCAACTAAATCTATTGGGAAAGGTATCCCAGTTACCATGTTTGCATTCTTGAAAGTATAAGCTAATACAGTTTCGAAGTCTATTCCTTCACCCAGTTCTAGGCAAATGGGTGCAGCATACCTTGATAGCCTAGCATGTATTCTAGGTCTACTAGTTATTTCTTTAACAAGGTCCCCACCATCTCCATCTTTTAAATCAATTTGAGAAGTAGGTGGGGATAAGTCTGTAGCCGTCTGTATCTTGAGCTTCTTGTTAACGTAACTAAATGCATTCCTTTTATTCTCTTCTAAGGTATTCTCTTTTCTGATTACGCCTCTTTTAACCATTTCATTATACCATGTTACAAGGCTGCTGTAGTGTAGGTAGGTCCATTCATCTTCTACGATATCCCTGTAATCAAAGTATTTTCCAAAAGGCATTATGGAGCGGAGTATAGACCTATCATTCCTGTTTAACATAGATTCCTTATTCCACGTCTTAGAGAGGATCCATCCATCTATTGCACACGTTCTAAGCCTTTTTATCACACCTACTGCTTTACCTGATTTAACAAGCTTCCTAGTTAAGTCTAATGTGTGTTTTACCAGCTCCCACCCACTTCTATATTCTTCTATTCCAAGACTTGTTAAATCCAATCTTTTTATCTCACTACATCTAGTTCTAAAACCATAAAATGAGCCATCGACAAGCAGTAAGTCAACATCGTATTTTTCGATGCATCTTAAGGCCATCTCCCTCTCCTTGACTGTCATCAGAAGTGTAAGTATCTTTCTGGTCTGCTGTATCTCACCTATCTGATTAACCATTATGTATCCTCCCACCATGTTTTCATCATCTTTATCAGATATTATCTCACCGTCTTCAAATACCATATAGCAAGCAGTATAGACCCCTATCCTATACCCGAGTCTATCGCTAAACGTAGGTGAAGAAGAACCATCCACAGCTCCAATCCTTAGATCTCTACTAATAACTTTAGGTATATCTTTAATCTTCAGCAGGCTGGCAATTCTTGAAATTTTCTCTCTTTCACATTTAATCTCGTTAAAAGCTCTCGTAGCTGCTTTCTTAGCATATTCATAGAAATCTACTTGAAGCTTGAAAGGTAGCTTACTAAACGCTGAGGTCTTTTCTTCCTCAAAAATCTCTACTCGCCTCCGATGCTAGAGATAGACTATCCTGCTTATTAAACTTCTAAATAACTAGCGGGATCATTTTCTATCAATTCTACTGTATCTGGAAGCTTATCAGTAAAGGGATAGGTGATGGATTCATTCTCCCCAAGAAGTAGAAGTGTCCTTCTGGAAGAGTTAATAGAGTTTCTGGAGAGATATAGTAGGATGCTGCAAGCTTCTGAGCTTCCTCTACATCTAATGGGTGAATCCTTCCAATAAACTGTGTATTTAGATTTCTTCTTACAGCAGCATTTAACCCAATCTCTCCAGCCATTCCTTGGGATAAAATTACTATCGATAAACCATAGCTTCTACCCAAAGCGCATAGATCTATAATCATGTCTGTCGTATCTCTCTCCATCCCCCTCGGCTGCCATGGAGCATATTGTGGTCCTTCGTCAATTACCAAGGCAATATTTAAGGTCTGCTTTCTCTCCATTAATTTTTTCAAATATTTTGTCATAGCTGTAAAGACTGCGAGTTTCTGTTCTTTGATTCCTTTACTCATGTCTATAATAACAATCCCTCTATCTTTTACTTTTGCAACTATTTCCCAAGGCTCTATTACTCCAGTGAATCTCTCAAATTCTTCTTCAGTAATTGTTTCAAATGATGACTCAAGCCTATTCAATTGAAGTGTCTTTGTATCTTCTTTTACTCCTGGAGAACTCATTATTATCTGCCTAGCCTTCTGTAGAATTAGTTCACGGCTAACAGCTGGGTCTTTACCCCTCCAGTCTACTTGTCTTAAAGCTGTCTCAACAGCCGCCGCCACAGGATTTTCTTCTCTATCATAGTATCCAAAGTTTCTAGTTATAGTTCCAAAATATTTTACGACTGTCTGGTTATCTACTTTTATTTGGTCTAGAGTTATTGTTGACTCAAAGTATGGAGCATAATCGCTTCCCTTCCAATCCATAACTATTACATCGTATCCGGCTCTCCTAAGTAAAGGTATGATCTCATACCTTGTTAGATAGCTTTTACCTGACCCAGTTACACCGAAGACTCCTATATGATAATTTATGTATTCTTTGAGGACTGGAACCTTCCAGTTTGGTTTCCCCCAATAATGTCCTATAGATAATTTACTCTTTCCAAGATACTGCATAGGGCTATCCTCATCTGTAAATATCTCGACAGTTGATGTTGGAGCAATTATGATTCTATTCTGAGAGATACCGTTATCATTTATCTCTCCGATGACTTGAAGTTTAAAGAGGAAATATTCTTTTACACTACTGGGGACTCTCCTACTCTTAGCATAAGCTACGCCAGGTGTGAAGGTTCCTGTTCTTAAACTCTCATTTATCCCTAATCCTCCTCTGCATACTGCTAATACATTCCCACCATTCTTATTCTTAATCAAGACTAGACTTTCATTCTTTACTTCCTTCTCCATTCCATCATACAAGACAACTGTAGCACTAGACTCACTTGCACCACTACATATTATGCCGATTGGGATAGGCATCTCTACTTTAATTATTTCATAGTTTCATAAAATGATTTCTATTTACTCTCTGGCCAAGGAAGGATTAATCTAAAGACAAGATAAACTTAAAAACAGCCTTTACGTGGTAAGGAAAGAGGGCTTAGCAGGTATGACTGTAGAAAGCTTCATAGACTTACTCTACGGCTCTCTTTTCTGGATTTCTGTCTTAACTTTCATCTTGATTATAGCCTATATTCTATATAGAGAGATTTCAAAGAAGTAAGATTTAACAGTTGCGTGAACGAATCCTACCATAGAATTAACCTTGTTAACGCAGGCTGATCAGAAATTCATAGAATCACTATTTAAGAGATATTATTTGGAGAAAGCCAACACAGTATATATTCCAGAGAGAATAAGTGAAAGAGAATTCGGTTATTTTCCATTTGAAGAGAAAACTATGATTAGGCATCTATACATAGATTCTCCAGAGAAGCTGAGAGAATTCCTTATAAAGAATAACCCTCTCCACGTATATCATTCAGCGGCATTCTATAAGTATCCTAATGCACCAATGGAGGAGAAAGAATGGATGGGAGCAGAACTAGCTTTCGATATAGACGCAGATCATCTCAAGACACCCTGTAAAAGAGAACATGACTTCAAAGTATGCTTGAAATGTTTCACAGCTTATCCTAATCAAGTAGATCGATGTAGTAAGTGTAGCAGTATACTAATGGATATTGAATGGGTTTGTGAGTTATGTTTAGAAGCAGCTAAACAGGAAACAAGTAAGCTAATAGATTTTTTAGAGGGAGACCTAGGCTTTGAAAAGATCAGGATAGCATTCTCAGGTAATAGAGGCTACCACATCGTGATTATGGATGAAGAAGTCTTAGAACTTGGACAGCTAGAAAGAAAAGAGATAGTAGATTACATTACTGGAACAGGTATCTCATTAAGATTAATGGGATTGATTGAAGATCCTGAAAAGGATAAAGCTACCAAGATAAGTGGACCAGACATCTCCGATCCAGGATGGAGAGGTAGAATAGCTAGAGCGTCGATTGAACTAGCTATAAGATCAAATGCTGTTGAACTATCTGAACTATCATCCATAGATTATAGATTGGTTCAGAAGTATGTTGATGTTCTGAGAAAACACTCAGAAGAATGGAGTGAACGTTGTGCATGGGACACTCTTCCAAGAAATGTAGTAAGGCTGTTAGGGAAAGCAGCAGCAAATTATGCTTCTGCAAAAATCGATGTCGTGGTTACCTCAGATATTCATAGATTAATCAGGCTTGCAAATACACTTAACGGTAAGTCAGGATTACTAGCTAGAATAATTAAGTTAAATGAGCTTGAAGATTTTGACCCATTTTCCCAAGCTACCGTATTACCATGCGATAAGACGATTAAAGTACATGTTCTAAGAGCTCCAAAATTTAAGATGCTTGGAGAAGAATTTGGACCATATGAGGATATGGTTACTCGGCTACCAGTCGCCGTGGCCGCATTCCTTATAGCTAAGAATGTAGCTACCCTCTCGAAACCAACCACCAACTAATCTAAAGAAAATTACAACGCTGACTAGGAAAATAATTTTATTATCTAAGTAGTATTCTCAATTGTTGAGGATGCCAGGAGAAGTATCAATATACGAACTTGTTTATGAGCTTTGGAGAATAGAAAACTCTACAGATGAGTTAGGTAGGCTTCCAGAAGGATTCGAGGAAAAGCTAAGAGAATACTTCTCAAGATTGAAGAGTTATCTTAGAGTCTCAGATAAGATGATGATATCTACCAGTCTGAGAGAAGCTGAAGTAGATGCAGTAGCTAAACTTGTTCAATCATTATTTAAGATTAGGCTGGAGAAGATTATTAGAGCAGTCGAGTCTGGTTCTTACCCTGAAACTATGTCTGCATTTGAAAAGAATATATATATATCACTCCACAGAATCCTAACAGAACATAGAAAGTATGTTGAATCAATAATCATGGCGACAGCATATAGTGGATGGAAAATTATTGAATCTAATTATGACGTAGTCTGTTTTCAGCAGGATTTCCCTCAAATTGTTGGAGAAGACTTAAAAACTTACGGTCCCTTCAAGAAAGGAGATATAGCTGTTCTACCAAAAGCTAACGCTCAAACTCTTATAGTTAAAGGCTTAGCAAATAGAATAACTATTATGTCTCCAGAGCTTGGGGGTGAGTAGAGAATATCTCTGAACCTTCTACTGAGATTATCAGGCTACTTAAGATTACCCGCTTAATCTGAGCTTGGAAAGGTGTATAGATCTTAAGTAGATTCTTTCTAGGGTTAAACATCGTCAGTAAACCTATACCTGAGAATGTATAGTTAACATCATATAGATGGCATAATATCCCGGCTCTATATATTCTACAAATTTCTTCTAATCCCTCATCGATTACTATACCTTTATCTTCAGCGAATGACGCTAAGAGCTTATTTATGATATGAGAGATTCTATGAACTCTGTTTTCACCTGTGACATATTCTAATTCAACCCAGGAGATCGGGATAGTCCGTACAATTGATCTCCTCAGGAACTTCTCATACATCATCTCTCTAAGCTTCTTCCTAGCTTCCAGACTTCTCTTCCTAACCGTGAGGGGTGGAGGAAGCTCTCTAACATCTATAGAGTATTTTCTACAGTATTCTTCTAGTTCAGGAATAGTATCACCTATAATGACTAAGTGAGTTGGATTAAAGATCTTAACTAATTCTTTCTTATGGTATATTGCTCCTTCACTATTTATCCAACCATCAACGTCTATTACAAGATTCTGGATAGAATACTTGGTTATCAGATTACTGTAAAGTTTTTCTACAGATTTTATATGCCTAGCCATCACGGGTGTAGGAGAAGTATATCCTACAGCTTCCATGTTTTCAGCTCTAGCATATGATATATCTGGCAAAGGATTCTTCAAGTAAACATATCCAATAGTTGTAGGCGGACAGATGCTTGACTGGCCTACATCTAAATCTATGAAGATGCATGTTTTCTTCATGCTTATAATGATGTTCGCTCCAAGAGTAGCCAGAGAAGTCTTACCTGAATCTGACTCTCCCATAAACATTACAGTTGATCTATCTAGCTCAGCAATCTCTTGAACAGTCTTAAGCCATTCGTCTGGTATAGTATTACCATCTACTTCTTCTATCGATCCACCTTCTCCAAACGTATACTCAATCTTAGAATCTTCATATGCATATACTGGTCTAGATCTCCAGCTCTTAATTACGATCTGTTTCTTCTGAGGTATAGGGCATCCCAGTATGGATGCTTTACCTTCTAGGAGCTTTATTGACGCTGGACCATTAACTATTAATGTCTTACCAGATTTTAAGTCGTAGGTCGGCATTAGGTATCACCCTTCTTAAACCTCGACCTTCTTCTAAGTAATAATAGTATAGCTGAGTATTCATCTTTGCTTAAACCCTTCTCTTTAGGAATCAATCCTCTAGCTGTCCTAAATTCATCTATAACTTCAATCTTTAATCCCTCAATACTTCTAAGATACTTAGTCAACATCTTTAGAAATCTTGATAATTCTTCTTGAGTTGTCGTTGAGCCTACCAGAATCATCTTCTCTTCTGCTTCTCTATGTCTATCTAGGAAAGCCTTCACATCCTCAAACATACTCAATTCATGAAAATACTTCGAAGTTCTTATAATTTTATCGTTTACCGAGTAGGCTACACCAATAGTCTTACCTGGATCGATAGCTATCAGAATATTCTGGTACGAGTCAACACCATTCAAGACTTCTAAGACTCTTTCAATAAGTTCTTCTAAGCTTTGATAATCTTCAAGATATAGAATCCTACGATTAACATCTTCTACTTGAAACTCGCCCCTCTTAGTTACTATAACATTTATTGATAAAGGAAGATTATCGATACTGAGAGTGTGGATAGTCTTTACACCCATCCTAGATAAGGCCTCTCTGAATAAGCTTGCAAACTTCATGTCTAAAGTTACAAGCCCTACGATCTTCTTCATCCCGATATTATCTTGAGATAAGCGTTTAATAGGTTCTACCCTAATCTACATATGGTGGTTGACGTGGGTCGTAGAAGGAGGAAGATTGTTA
>Ga0105154_1000310_pt1 | contig 22094 bp, 19 predicted proteins | sample SSWtaG_FD_89672 | JGI IMG/M metagenome (GOLD analysis project Ga0105154, IMG submission 89672) | Hot spring microbial communities from Sandy's Spring West, USA to study Microbial Dark Matter (Phase II) - SSWsed_matched | ecosystem: Environmental > Aquatic > Thermal springs > Hot (42-90C) >... | reverse complement strand
GGGGGAAACCCGGGCCTAGCGAACGCTCGTGCCCCCTTCGGTGGGGGCCGGGCATGACAGAAAAGTTACCCCGGGAATAACCGGCTCGTCGCGGGCGAGAGTTCACATCGACCCCGCGGTTTGGTACCCAGACGTCGTCTCTTCCCAGCTTGGCCCTGCAGCAGGGGCCAAGAGTGGGGCTGCTCGCCCATTAAAGGGGAACGTGAGATGGGTTTAGACCGTCGCGAGACAGGTCGGACTCTACCTGCCGGGACCGCTGGCCGCCTGAGGGGATGGTCCGCTCAGTACGAGAGGAACGGCGGGCCGTGGCCTCTAGTGTACCGGTTGTCCGGCAGGGCACTGCCGGGCAGCCACGCCGCAAGGGATAACCGCTGAAAGCATCTAAGCGGGAAGCCCACCCCGAGACGAGGCGGCCGCTCCCGGTCCGTTGAGCCCCGGCGACGGGGCTCGGGACCGGGACGAGGGCACCCGTAGAAGACGGGGTTGATGGGGTGGCGGTGTAAGCACCGAGGGCTAACGCCCGAGGTGTGAGCCGGCCACTCCCAATAGCCCGAGGCTGTCCGCTGGCGCGGTCCTGGGCACGAAGCACCCCACGCGGCGCACTTTCCACGTTTTCTGACGTAGACCTCCTAAGCAGGCAACAAATTTTAGTCTCCCTAGAATGCTTAGCTGGAGTGGTGGGCTTGGCTCTGAGGATTGGGAGGTACCCCCCGGCGCTGATGCTGGAACCTGACGCGACGCTGCTTGACGTCCTTGTGGGAATGGCTGAGAAGAGTGTCCGGCACTGCGTCCTCGTGTCAGACGCTGGCACCCCCCTGGGAATGGTCTCTGCCAGGGATCTGGTAGACTTCCTGGGCGGTCGAAGGTACAGGAGCGTGGTCCTGGAGAGGTTCGGAGGCGATGTCTACAGGGCTTTAAGCGAGACTAAGGCTCTCGAGTTGAGCTACCAGCCGGCCTGGATCCCGGAGTCCTCGCCTATAGAGGATGTTCTCGCGAAGTTCATGGAGCTCAAAATGGGTGTGCTCCTGGTTCTGAGCAGCGACGGGAGGGTTAAGGGGTTGATTTCGGAGCGTCACATCGCGAACCTTCTTGCAGACTACGAGATGTACGTGAAAGTCAAAGAGGTTATGTCCACGCCTCTCATCACCCTTGACCCCCATGAGACCGTGGCTAAAGCCCTAGAGACTATGAGCAGCCGCAGGATAAGGAGGTTGCCCCTGGTGTCCCGAGGCATTCTCAGCGGTATTACCACGATAAAGGATGTGCTGGGCTTCATCGGGTCTGAAGAAAGCCTGTCGAGGCTGAGGAGGGGTGACTGGGAGCAAGTGTACAGCACCCCCTTGCAGAGCATCGCGAAGAGCCCTGTCATCACAGTGAGCGCTAACGAGGACGTAGGCAGGGCTCTCGGGATTATGAAGAAGCACGGTATCGGCTGCGTAGTGGTCGAGGACTCCGGGCTGCCTGTAGGGATCCTCACTGAGCGTGACATTATAACAAAGCTTCCAGAGGTCAAAGGCGTCGAGCTCTTCTTCGACGCTGCAAGGAATGCTCTCTACATCTCCAGGGTAAGCTTCTAGAAGCAGCGCGCTAAGCGAAGCCCGCAGTTTCCGCTCAATGCGCGTACTTGACGGGGAGCGAGTGGGGGAGTAGGAGGTACGTGCGCAGCGGCTCAAGAAGCATTCAGAGTGTGCGAACAACTTTTTAAGGGGCTGTCGAGGTATAATTGCTAGGCCGGGGTCGCCTAGCCTGGTCTAGGGCGCCGGACTCATAACTAGGGATCCGTAAAGCGGGAAATCCGGTACTCCCGGGTTCGAATCCCGGCCCCGGCACCACAGTGCTCTGGGTTTTCCTCGGATCTCCGCAGTGCTCAGAAGCGTGGTGGGGCCGCCGGGATTTGAACCCGGGATTCGGCGGGCGCCCGCGCTTCGAGCACCCTCCACCTGGGCTCCCGAAGTCGATCCCGAGTCCTGCGCCCGAGGCGTGCCAGGCATCCTACCAGGCTGGACGACGGCCCCCTTGGTCTCAGGGTAGTTAGGGGTTAAAGGTTTTGCGGGGGGAGGAGGTGGTTTTCCGCGAGCTCCAGCACTTCGCGGCAGCAGAGCCCCGCGGCCCAGTATCTGTCCCACCTGTGTGCTCGCGTGCAGACCCCCTGCGCAGCTAGCTCACCGCAGTAGTCTCCTCCTCGCTCTTGAGTATCGCCACGATTGCTGCATTTTAGGTCAGCTTTCCGCCCTGCCTGGAGCGCTGAGAGCTTCTCGCCGGGCAGCATCAGCGAGTCTGAGAATATTGCTTTTTGCTTTTTCCGACGCCGTGGATAGTGAAAGTATAGACCCCTCTCGGCTGTGGGCTTCGCATAGGGGTGCTGGAAAGGTTTATAACGAGTGGGACGTGGGGGGAGAGGGTATGCCTACGTGGCGCTACTCGGTGGAGCTGGATCCCGAGAGGACTGCTAAGGCGTCGCTCAGAGACGTCAGCATGTCGTACAAGGCTGCTGTGGAGACTCTGAGGTTGATAAAGGGGCTGAGGCTCGAGGACGCGAAGAGGGTTCTCCGGGAGGTCATCGAGATGAAGAGGCCCGTGCCTTTCCGCAGGTACAACAGGAAGGTTGCGCACAAGAGGGGTATCCAGGGGGCAGGAAGGTACCCTGTTAAGGTGGCGAAGAATCTCCTACGCCTGCTGGAGAACCTCGAGAATAATGCGGAGTTTAAGGGGCTTGATGTGTCCAGGTTGTGGATCGTGCACGCTGCTGCTCACAAGGGTCCCAGAATTAGGGGGTATATGCCGAGGGCTTTTGGTCGCGCTACTCCGTGGGATGATCAGCTCGTGCACGTCGAGGTGATCGCAGAGGAGAGAGGGGAGTAAGCATGTCGATGACCACTTCGAAGAGGGTTGTTTCTCAGGGAATTAGGTACATGATGCTTCACGAGTTCCTAGAGAGGAAGCTCATGCGCGCGAACTACGTGCACTCGCAGTTCTTCAAGACGCCTATAGGCACGAAGGTTATAATCTACGCGGGGGCTCCCGGTCTCATTATAGGGAGGCGCGGGGCGAACATAAAAGCGCTCGCCGAGATTCTTGAAAGGGAGTTTGGGCTAGAGAACCCCCAGATAGATGTCATCGAGGTACCGCAGCAGGATCTAAATGCGAAAATCATGGCTTACAGGATCGCGAGGGCTCTTGCACGCGGGGTTAAGTTCCGCAGAGCCGCTCTGATCGCTCTCAACAGGATAATGTCCGCCGGTGCCCGGGGGGCTGAGATTGTGATCAGCGGCAAGCTGACAAGCCAGCGGCACAGGACTGAGAGGTTCACGAGGGGGTACCTGCCGAAGTCTGGAGAGCCCGGCGAGGAGCTGGTAGACGAGGCTACCGTGCATGTGCTTCTCAAGCTCGGCATGTACGGTATCAAGGTCCGCATAATGAGACCAGCCAGAATGCCTGATTTTATTGAGATAAAGGAGGCTGCCGCATCACCCATCTCAGAGGATAGGGCGCAGGAGGTGTAGCGGATGCCGAAGGGTGTTCTCAGCATAGACGAGATCAGGAAGATGGCGCCGAAGGAGAGGAGGAGGAAGCTCGCGGAGCTAAGAGCAGAGCTCTCGAGGCTACTGGCACAGGCTCAGCGGGGTTCGCTGGAGAAACCCTCCTCGATACGCAAGATTAAGCGCACTATAGCCATGATACTCACTGTCGAGCGTGAGGAGGCTAGGCAGGGGGCAAGGAAGGCTTGAGGATAACCCCCCGGAACATACTCAACCACGAGCTCATAGGCCTCGAGGCGGAGGTCGTAGATTCTGCGAATAAGTGCTTGGTCGGCGCAAAGGGGCTCATACTGGATGAGACGCGGAACACCCTGCTTCTCGGAGAGCCTGGCGGCACTAAGAAGCGTGTGCTAAAGCACATCGCGGTTCTCAGAATTAAGCTTCCCGACGGCACTACGGTCAGGGTGGACGGCCGGGTACTTGTAGGTGCACCCGAGGATCGCCTCAAGAAGCATTTCTACAGGTGGTGAGCGCGCGCAGCCGATAGGTTCTCGCAGCACGCTGTAGAGGCGCTTGTTGTTGAGTTGTTGAACGAGTATGGGGCGAGGTGGACTTCTTCAACATCCTGGGGCTTCTCACCAGTTCTCTCTCGATACCGCGCTACAGGTGGTAGCAAGCTCCGAGGTAAAGTTAAAAAAGCGCTGCCTTCTGCGACGGTGTGGTGAGCATGCAGGGTCGGAAGATTCGAAACATCGGGATCCCCAGCCTCATGCCTCCGGAGAAGGTGTGCAACGACCCCCTTTGCCCGTGGCACGGCAGGCTCCCAGTGAGGGGGCAGATAATGCGCGTGAAGATAGTGAGCGTGAAGATGAACAGGGTAGCCACGGCGGTGCACGAGTACCTGCACTACGTGGAGAAGTACAAAAGATACGAGAGAAGGCGCAAGAAGAAGCACGTACGCGTTCCGCCGTGCATCGATGTGAAGCCGGGCGACGAAGTGATAATAGGCGAGACCAGGCCTCTCGCGAAGTCCGTTTCCTTTGTAGTCTTGGCGAAGGCAAAGTGAAGGAAGGTGAGCTAGTATGGCGAAACGCGGGCCGAAGGTAACGGGCGTCTCCTACAGGCTCGATCTCACGCCGGGCGTATTCATGGAGAGCCTAGTCAAGGTTGCTGATAACTCCGGTGCAACCCTGGCCAGGGTGATAGGCGTGGTCCGCTACAAGCCGGTGTGGAGGAGAATCCCAGGCGCCAGCGTCGGAGACATGGTTGTCGTGTCCATCAGAGCTGGGAAGCCCGAGCTGCGGAAGCAGGTAATGAGGGCCGTCGTCATACGCCAGAGGAGGCCCTACAGGAGGGCGGACGGCACGTGGATAGCATTCGAGGACAACGCTGTGGTGATAATGACCCCCGAGGGCGAGCCTAAGGGCACAGAGATCCGCGGTCCTCTGGCGAAAGAGGCTGCCGAGAGGTGGCCCAGCCTAGCCCCCCTGGCTACCATCATAGTGTAGGCGCAGGGGCTTGAGCGCCCGTCTTAGGTTCGAAGCGCTGCTGAGGTGCGCTGCAGAGCTTCTATCCGCTAGGGGCGCGGTCACCCTCGAGGAAGTTTCTCGCTGTGCAGGAGCGCCTTTACCTCTCGCTGAATTACTCCTAGAGGAGCTTGAAGTGAGGGCAGGAGAGGAGCTGAGCAGGAGCATTCTCCCCCTGCTGCTTATTCGCGCGTGGCTGAGAGGGTACTCTCTCCTTGATTTAGCGCTGCACAGCGGCTGGAGCACACTTGAAGAGCTGGTAGGGGTGATCTTCGGCGAGTTTGGTTTTCAGTACAGGAGGGGGGTGCGCGTGAAAGTGAAAGGAGAGAGGCACGAAGTGGACGTTCTCGCTTGGAGGGGCGACGTGGCTTTCTGCGTAGACTGCAAGCGATGGGCTAGGCTCAGGGAGAGCGCCTTAAGGCGCGCAGCGCAGGCTCAGGCTGAAAGGTGCAAGGTGCTCGCCAGATGCGCTTCATTGGGGTGTGTAGAGGGCTTCGCCACACATTACCCCCACACCTACCTGTACCCCGCGGTAATCTCGCTGCACAAGCCCCGAACTCCGGTCTACGAAGGGGTCCTGCTCCTCGACCTCTACGCCCTAGTGGACCTGCTCAGAGAGGTAGACCTGCTGCACCTCGCCGAGCTTGGAGCTACGCCGCTGGTTGTTGAGACTTCTGAGAGGCTACCTCTGTGACCTCAGGAAAAGTACAAATACTAGGTTCATGAAGAAGGGGGAGGAAGTAGGGGCCGGTAGCTCAGCTAGGTAGAGCGGCGGGCTCTTAACCCGTAGGTCCCGGGTTCGAATCCCGGCCGGCCCGCCATCGCTTCTAGAACCTGCCCATTGGCTTGCTGTACACGTGGAACCTATGTTAGGTCTCCGCACGCGCAGAAAACTTCATGGAGTATGTCGTAGAGCTGCTCAATACCCTCGCCTGTAACAGCGGAGACGACAGGCACTCTAGCGGCGATTCTGAAATTCTCCATGGCTAAGAGTATTCTCTCCGAGAGGTCTCCAAGTACTCCAGGGACCGTCTTCAGCTGCTCTCTAAGCATGTCGAAGTCCAAGAGCCCCTCTGCTAGCTGCTCCACGCCCCGCAGGAGGTCTGACTTGTTCAAAACGGGGACGACGTCCACGCCAAACCTCAACTGCACGATCAACGAGAGCAGCCTCAAAACCAGCAAGTCCTGGGGCCTGTGGCTGAGGGTGGGGTCTAGCACGAGCACGCCTGTCACGTGACCCAGCTCCTTAAGCCTCTCGGTGAACACCAAGCCGAAGTCCCTGAAGAGGAAGAGCTCCATCTGGCCCGGGGTATCCACAATCACGTAGGGCTGCTTGAGCTTCGATATCTCGTCGAGAAGGGCGTCGATGAAGCGCAGAAGGAGCTCTGTGCTTCTTATTAGCGCACCGTTAGGCCCTAAGCGCTCTCTCCGCATGACCTCCTCCAGCCTGACGTACTTCCTGACACTGACGTTGGGTTTGTAAGGGAGATCTTCGGCGCCAGGATCCAGGTTGACATAACCCACTGGCATGAGCTGCTTTGCAGAAATCCAGCTGCCCAGCGCTCCTGTTAGCGTCGACTTACCGCTGCCAGCAGGCCCTGTTATAACAACGAAGTGCTGCAAAGGCATTAGATATCCTAGAAAGAGCCCCCAGGGAGATTTTTAAACATAGCAATGCGCTGGGAAGGTGCTGAGGGGAAACGCTTAAATCGCGGGGGATAATAGGAGTATATGGCCGTACCGCCTGAAAGTCCACCCCCCGCTACCAAGCGTGCAGCCCCCTCGCAGTGGAAGCGGGGTGGGGAAGCCAGGTATCCCGCGGGGCTCATAACCCCGAGGTCGGTGGTTCAAAAGGCGGTACGGCCGCCAGGGCGACTTCTACGATCACCCAAGGTAAAGCTAGACAAGGCTCTCTCAAGGGCCTGCGTGTCGAGAAGCTGTGGCGCCGGGGCCGGGATTTGAACCCGGGCGCCCCGCAGGGGGCAGTGGCTATCCGAGGCTGAAGCTCCAGGCCACCGCCTTGGTCCGCTCGGCCACCCCGGCTCCTACAAGAAAGAGCTTATGCAGGGCTTTAACGCTTTCGCGCGCGAACGCTTTCAGGGCTTCGAAGATCCTTGAACAGCGGTGAAGCACAGCAGTACGACAGCGGTAAGCACAAGGTCGAAGACCGGGGTTTTTCACGATACAGGCAACAATCCTCTCTCTTCTGCACTCGATGGAGCAGCATGTCCATCGAGGAGATTTTCGAGCGGTACGTTGAGTCTAGGATATTCAAAGACAGAGAGAAGCTGCTGCCCGACTACGTCCCTGAGGAGCTGCCACACAGGGACGAGCAGATATTGAGGCTCGCAAGCATTCTGGCACCTGCGCTCAGGGGCTCGAGGCCCTCTAACGTCTTCATCTACGGGCTCACAGGCACCGGGAAGACTGCTGTGACGAAGTACGTTTTGAGGAAGATGAAGGAAAAAGCTCCGCAGGCTGTTGAGCACGCCTACATAAACTGCCGGCAGAACAACACCAGCTACCGCGTGCTCGCGGAGCTCGCGAAGCACGTGGGGGTGAAGATCCCCTTCACCGGCTTAGCCCTCGGCGAGGTTATGAAGAGGCTGCTCCAGGGGTTGGAGCGCAGGAGGTACGTGCTGATAGTCGTTCTCGACGAGATAGACAACCTGGTGAAAAGGCAGGGTGACGATGTGCTCTACTTCCTGACTAGGGTCAACGAGAACCTGTCCAACAGCAAGGTGAGCCTGATAGGGATAACGAACGACCTGAAGTTCACTGAGTTCCTGGATGCCAGAGTGAAGAGCAGCCTTGGAGAAGAGGAGTTAGTCTTTCCTCCCTACAATGCTATGCAGCTGGAGGACATTCTCAGGAGGAGGGCTAGAGAGGCGCTCCACGAGGGGGTTGTCGACGACGAGGTGCTGAGAAGGGTTGCAGCTATCGCCGCGAGGCAGAACAGCGACTGCCGTCTTGCGCTGGACATTCTGCTCAAAGCAGCTGACATCGCGGATAGGGAGGGTGCTTCGAAGATAACTCTGGAGCACGTGGAGAAGGCTAGGAATGAGATTGAGAAGAACCTAGCCGTGGATATCATCAAGACGATGCCTCTTCACGTCAAGCTAGTCCTAGCGTCTATCTACCTGCTTTCAAGGAGGGATGGAGTGCGCATGATAACAACGGGTCTCATCTACGACAAATACAAGGAGCTTGTGAACAGGGTCGGCATAGAGCCCGTGACCTCGCGGAGAGTCAGCGACATAATCAACGAGCTGGACGTCGTCGGTATAATAAACGCGAAGGTGATAAGCCTGGGGAGATATGGCCGGACAAAGGTCGTCTCCCTGGGGGTTCCCACGAGGAACGTGGAAGAAGGCTTGATGTCCGATCTGATACTGCGCTCTCTAATCGAGAGCGCAGAAGACTGAGCTCCGAAGCACACCCGTCTTCTACTCCCTGAATTCCCAGTTCCACATCTCTCTCGCCAGCTTGCCGTCGTAGAGGAACTTATCTCTCTTTGCTTCCGCTTGCTTTGTCCGCCGCTTGTGCTCTTCGAGGAACTTCACAACTCGCTCAGCAAGCTCCAGCTTGCACTCACCACAAAGGAGATTCCCGGCTCTGCAAGCCCACTCTCTCTCCTTTAGCTTCTGGTCATCCTCTTCGAAGAGTATGGAGTACCAGTGGAAAACTGAGCACACTTCTGGGCTCCCTCCGAGCTTACGCTGTTCCTCCGCAGTAGCCCTGCCCCCAGTGAACGCGTTCATAATCTTTCTGCGAACCTCCCGGGGGTCGTCGTTAAGCAGTATCGCTGTCTCAGGCTCTGAGGCCGACATTTTGGTCTCTGGACCGGTCAACCCCCATACAAGCTTAGATAGGAGCTCCGCGGTCTTGAACCTCTTCAGCCTGGGTGCGATGTCCCTCTGGAGCCTGAAGTAGGGATCCTGGTCTATGCCGCAGGGTATGAGCGGCCTTCTGTTCTCGAACAGCGTGGGTACGATCTGCAGGGCGGGGTAGAACACTAAGCCTATCGAGGTCTCCCCGTCGAAGCCGAAAACCGCTCTCGCTGTTGACAGGTTTATATGCCGCGCGACGAGCACCGCTGGCTTGTACATCTTCGCGATGTACTCGGTATCCTTGAAGATGAAGGTCTTGTCCTCGTCGAAGCCCAGCGCTATTATATTGAGGATATCCTGTTCAACGTACGGAGCCACCTCTTCGAGCGAATCCACCTTCTTAGCTAGGAACTTCTCTTCATCAGGTATCTCGATGTAGACGTTAACAGAGAACTTCTCTTGCAGCCACTTCGTCATAATGAACGGGATTATGTGGCCTACGTGCATGGGCGACTTGCTGGGCGCGCGCCCCGTATAGAGGAAGAAACCCCTGCCGGCTCTCACATCCTCGAGCACCAGATCTAAGTCTCTGTGGGCGAAGAAGAACTTCCTCCTAAGGAGGGGGTGGAGGTCGCCTGCGAGCTCTTTTATCGCTTCCAGGTGTCTATCCTCGACTCGCTCGACACCGAACTCGACAACGAGCCTATCGTAGTCCACCCTTCCTCTGATTTCCCAAGGGGTCACGCTAAACTGCTCCATAGGTCACCGGCACTTCCACGAGTCTGGCATTTTTCTTTTTCCCTTGCTGACATGCTAGGCTTCATTTTCCCGATCACGAGGAAGAGCTCAAGGCCTAGTTTTTACTCTCCAGAAGTCGATTCCAAGAGTTGGTGCCCCGGCCGGGATTTGAACCCGGGATCCTCGGCTCGAAAGGCCGATATCCTCGCGGCCTGCGCAGGCTGACCGGGCTAGACGACCGGGGCTCAAAGGAGGGAGTGCTCAAGGAGATTAAAAGGTTTTGGGCGCGCTGCGAGGAGCTCGGGGAAGCATCAGCAGTGGTGCTTGCCGCCGTCCAGGCAAAGTGGCGCCGGGGCCGGGATTTGAACCCGGGCACCCCGTAAGGGGCAGTGGATCTCGAGTGTGGCTTTTAATATGTCCACCGCCTTGGTCCGCTCGGCCACCCCGGCGCCTTCAGGTAATACTCTCCTCCCTCTTTCTTTAAAACTTTTACGCGCGCCTCCGGCTCTGACTCCAGTCCGAAGAAGCGTGGCTCTCAGTCAGTCTAAACCTGGCTGGACAACTTCTGTCGCTGCGCACGTCGTAGTTGCCACGCATGTTCTCAGCTGCGCGACCCTGAAAGCACGTAACCTTTACGTAACCTTTGATAGCCCCGTGCAGAAAGCGGGGTGAAGGTAGCGTGCTTGCACGTAAAACTTTTCCCTGCATTTGACGGTAAGGGTGTCGGCGAGCGTTAATAGCGCTTAAGAAGATAGGTTTTTACAGCTTAAAGGATTGCTCTGCGCGAGGTTTATGTCCGCAGATAAGGGCTCCAGGATAGTGCTGTGGTTCGAGGAGCTCACAAAGGACGATGTGCCCATCGTAGGCGGTAAGAACGCGAACCTCGGCGAGATGATCAGAGCAGGGATACCTGTCCCCCCGGGTTTCGCTGTAACTGCTTACGCTTTCAAGCGGTTCATAGAGGAGACAGGGATCAAGGACGAGATATACAAGATCATACACGAGTACGTTAAACCGGGTGCCTCTGACCCTAAGGACTACGAGGAAGCTAGCAAGAGGATCCGCGAGCTCATCGAGAAAACGCCTATGCCGCGCGACATTGAGGAGGAGATAAGAAAGGCCTACAGAGAGCTATCCAAGCGGGTTGGCAGAGACAACGAGTTCGTAGCTGTGAGGAGCAGCGCTACTGCGGAGGATCTCCCCGATGCGAGCTTCGCGGGCCAGCAGGAGACATACCTCAACGTGTGGGGTGAGGATGAGGTCGTGGAGAAGGTTAAGAAGTGCTGGTCCAGCCTCTTCACGCCCAGAGCCATATTCTACAGGGAGAGCAAGGGGTTCGCGCACGAGAAGGTGCTGATAAGCGTAGCTGTCCAGAAGATGGTGAACTCCCGCTCCGCTGGAGTCATGTTCACAATACACCCTGTGACTGGTGAGGAAGATAAGATCGTGATCGAGGGAGCGTGGGGTCTGGGAGAGGCTGTTGTGGCCGGCAAAGTAACGCCGGACGAGTGGGTTGTTGACAAAAGGACGCTCACGATAATCGAGAGGAGGATATCCGAGAAGACCTTTGAGATCGTGAGAGACCCTAAGACGGGCAGGAACGTGGAGAGGGAGGTTGAACCCGAAAGGAGGAATACCCCCTGCCTTAGCGACGAAGAGGTAAGGAGGTTGGCCGAGCTCGCTATAGCCATCGAGAAGCACTACGGCAGGGCCATGGACATAGAGTGGGCTATCGACAGGGACCTGCCTTTCCCCCAGAGAGTCTTCATCGTTCAGGCTAGGCCTGAAACCGTGTGGAGCTCCCGCAGGGCGGAGGCTAAGCCAGCGGAGGTTAAAGCCACGCGGCTTGCAGAGGCGAGAGCGGTTGTCAAAGGTCTGCCTGCCAGCCCCGGTGTGGCTTACGGCAAGGCGAAGGTCTGCTTGACACTGGAGGATGCGAAGCAGTTGATGCAGAAGGGCGACATACTCGTCACAAAGATGACGGACCCAGACTGGGTACCATACATGAGACTCGCGGCAGCGATCGTCACCGACGAGGGTGGCATGACCGCACATGCGGCGATCGTCAGCAGGGAGCTGGGTATACCCTGCATCGTGGGCACTAGGGAGGCCACCAAGGTCATGAAGACCGGGGACTACTACACCGTGGATGCCAGAGCGGGCATCGTCTACGAGGGCTACGTCGAGGAGCTCGCAGGTAAGAAGGAGGAGAAGCCTGCTGCCGCTCCCGCGGCTGCGCCGATTGAGATCGTGCTGAAGCCTGTCACCGCCACAAAGATCTACATGAACCTGGGCGTGCCTGAGAAGATCTATGAGTACAAGAACCTGCCGTTCGACGGCATTGGCCTCATGCGCATCGAGTTTATCATGGCTAGCTACGTCGGCGACCACCCGCTCTACCTGCTCGAAACTGGAAGGGGCGACGTGCTCGTGAACAAACTGGCCGAAGGTATAGCGATTGTGGCGAGGGAGATCTACCCAAGACCCGTCGTCGTGAGGTTCAGCGACTTCAAGACCAATGAGTACAGGCAGCTCAAGGGAGGGGAGAAGTACGAGCCGCACGAGGACAACCCGATGCTGGGCTGGCGCGGTGTGAGCAGGTACATCAGCCCCCAGTACGAGAAGGCGTTCAGGCTGGAGGTCAAGGCGATCAGGAAGGTTAGGGACGAAATGGGCCTCAGCAACGTGTGGGTTATGGCACCCTTCGTGAGGACCCTCTGGGAGGCAGAGAAGTTCATCAAACTCCTGGCCGAGGAGGGTCTGGAGAGCAGCCGCGACTTCAAAATATGGGCCATGGCGGAGGTGCCGAGCATAATCTTCCTCGCGGAGGAGTTCTCTAGGTACTTCGACGGCTTCAGCATAGGCAGTAACGACCTAACTCAGCTCACCCTGGGTACGGACAGGGACAGCGCCATACTGCCTAAGATAGACCCGAGGTACTTTGATGAGAGGGACCCCGCTGTCAAGACTGCTATAGCTATGCTCATCGAAAAGGCGCACAACTCGCCTTACGGCTACAGGACTGTCAGCATATGCGGCCAAGCGCCCTCCGTTTACCCGGAGTTCACCGAGTTCCTGGTGAGGCACGGTATCGACAGCGTGAGCGTAAACCCCGACGTGGTTGCCAGCACTCGCGAGCTAGTCAGCTCTATCGAGCGCAGGATACTGCTCGAAAGAAGCCTTGGCATCGAGCGGTACGACGAGGAGCTGGGCTGGCCGATGAAAAAGCAGCGGAAGGGGTTACCGAACATCTGGGCGCGCAGGGTCGACGATGTCTTCTAAGGCTACAAGAGGGGTTGCGCGAGTTTTCTACTGAACTCTTTCTCGGCGCAGCTGCAGTCTACGTGGAGCTCGGGCAGCAGACCACTGATCACCTCGCAGACCTTGCGGAAGCTACTCGCGGTTCTTTGGGAAACTGAGGACAGGAACTCCAGCTGGTCACTCACAACCCCGACGACCCACGCTTTACCCCTGAAAGCACCCACCCCCCACGCTGTCGCTAGCAGCTGGACAGGAGTCACTCTGTGAGCCCAGAGACCTCTGAAAATCTCTGCGTCTATGTTCTCGAACAGCACTTCTAGAGCAACAACCTCGCCCAGGTTCCCCCACTCGGTGCTCACCACATCCACGACGATTGCCTTCTCTGCGCCGCGAAGGAGCTCTACAGCCTCGAAGACCTCGAGCTCTACGGTCTCCGCGGGTGCTCCGCACTCCCGCAGGGCTTCGGCGGCCAGCACGCCGAAGGCGTCATCCCCGGCCAACCTGTTACCAAGGCCTATGATGACCGCTCTAGGCACAGAGAGACTTCACCTCGCGCAACAGGTGGTCCACTATCAGCTCCCTACAGAACTCTCTGCTACCCGAGGGCTCACACTCGATCACGGTTATGACGCGCTCAACTCCTAGTGCGGCAAGCCCTCCGAGGAGGTCATCAATATCCAGGGAGCCCCTGAGACTCGCGCTCAGGGACCTGAGGGCTTCCCCATAGTCTCTCGCGGATGCGTTGAACTCCCTAGCGTAGAGCCCAGGAGCGCGCCCTCGCTGCTTCAAGGCGTATATAACGACCTGGCTTGGCGAGTGCTTCTCGATGATATACTTCGCGGCGAGACTGTCGACGGACATATCCTCGATAACCACGTTGCTACAGCCAGAAAACTCCGAGGCGAGCGAGCTCATAGCTTTCACAATCTCCTCGCACTCAGGGCTTGCGGCGCAGACAAACCCAAGCAGCTTCTTCCGTTTATCTAAGAGCTGTCGCAGCGGCAAAGGAGGTCCATGTAGCTCGACAAAGTCCAGGAGCGTCTCTAGGTCGCCCTCTCCAGCTCGAGGCTCGAGCTTCATCACTTTATCCTTTAGAGAGGTCAGGAACGCTTCCCTGAGAATAGCAGCGGGGTCTAGCAGCTTCTTCAAGGTGTAATACGCTGCTGCTACCCTGCGGGTTAAAACCTCGACCCCTCTACCCATACGTTTAACGCCCAGTTAACTCGCTTGCCCCCGGTTTTTAACAAGAAGCTACCACTACTTAAATATCAAGATTTCTATATATTTTGTTATCTTTTTTCTTTATGGCGCATGTAAGGGCTGTGCTTGGTAAAAGTATAACTAGCATGCTACTTATAATATAATAAACTATGAAAGACTATGCTAAGTGTAGTAGTTAATGATAATAGTTCCCGGCTGTAACGGGGTATCCGCCATGAGGGGTAATTTAGACGGGGGACTCCAGCTATCGAGGAGAGACTTCCTAAAAGCTGCGGGTTCAACAGCGCTCCTAGCATCCTTGAACTGGCAGGAGCTTTACAAGGTGGCTTTCTCACAGGTTGCTGCCGGAGCGATAAACATCGTCTGGTTCGAAGCTCAGGACTGCGCGGGTAACACAACAGCCCTCATTCAAGCTACCTCACCGGATCTCATAGACATACTGGGCGGGAGCTTCCACCTGGTAGGACCCGGCAGGGTAAAACTGGCCTTCCACGAGACAGTGATGCCCGAGTGGGGTGAGAGCGCTCTCGACATAGCAAGGGCTGCGGCACAGGGGAAGCTCGACCCCTTCGTTCTCGTTCTCGAGGGGAGCTTTCCGCAGGATGAGAAAGCCGGAGGGCCGCCTCACAGCGACTACTACTGCTATATAGGGGAGGAGGGAGGGAAGCCTATCTCGTGCGTGGAGTGGATGCGGCGGCTGCTACCCAAGGCTGTTGCCGTGGTAGCGATAGGGAACTGCGCCTCGTACGGTGGCCTCGTCGCCAACAAAGTTGTAGAGAGGGTTCCAGGCCTGCCTTCCTCCTCGTGGTCCGACAGCCCCACGGGAGCCGTCGGCTTCTTCGACGATCCGATACGGGGCATAAAGGGTCTCGTCAACCTCCTACCGGAGGCTGAGCCCTTCAGGAGGTTCATAAAGGGCGAGTGCAGCCTGAGACCCGGGGAGATAAGGGCTGACTGCAGGCCTGCCATGGCAGTTCCAGGCTGTCCTGCTGCCGGCGACGGGCAGCTGAGGGCCCTCGCGAGCCTAGTCCTCTGGGCTCTGGGGGTGCTCCCGCTGCCGGAACTCGATGAGTACTGGCGTCCCAAGTTCATCTACGGTCGGACGGTCCACGAGCAGTGCCCACGCGCAGGCTCCTATGCGGCAGGAGACTTTAGGCGGCACCCCGGGGATAATGACTACAGATGCCTCTACGCAGTGGGCTGCAAAGGCCCGATATCAAACTGCCCGTGGAACAAAGTCGGCTGGGTCAACGGTGTTGGCGGACCTACGAGAACTGGCGGTGTCTGTATCGGCTGCACTATGCCAGGCTTCACGGATGCTTACGAGCCCTTCTACAAGCCTCTCCAGGCGCCGCGCGTACCCACAGGCTTAGAGGGCGCGGCAGCCGTTGCAGCCCTCCTAGCGGGCCTCGGCCTCGGTTACCTTACTACCAAAGGCATTGAGAAGGCAAAGGCGGAAGCCGAGGAGGGTGAGAAGGCATGAGCGTGAGGGAGCTGTTCATAGACCCGATCACGAGGATCGAGGGACACCTGGCCCTCCGCGCTCTAGTCGACGTAGCTACGCGTAAGCCCACTAACGTCTGGGTCTTCGCGACGATGTTCCGGGGCTTCGAGGTCTTCCTGAGGGGCAGGCCGCCGGAGGATGCTATTCACATAACCTCGAGGGTATGCGGCGTCTGCGGTGCTAGCCACGCAAACGCAGCTATGCACGCTGTGGACATGGCGTACGGTGTAGCGCCAGAGCCTCTGGGGGTTGTGCTTAGGAACATGGCGTTCGCGATGACTGACCACATCTACGACCACCCGCTCATACTCAACATGCTGGGTGGTCCTGACTACAGCGAGGCCATAGTGAAGAAGCTCACTCCCAAGGTGTGGGCTGACGCGCAGAAAGTCGATGCGCCGCGCAGGGATGTCCACGGCTTCGCGAAAATCGCAGACATAATGAGGGCTCTGAACCCGATCGAGGGGAAGCTATGGCAGCTCACGGTGAAGTACCAGAGGATAGCCAGGGAGGCCGGTGTCCTCCTCTACGGGAGGCACAGCCACCCGTCAACAATCATCCCCGGTGGGATCTCAACCGACTTGTCTAACGCCGAGCACCTACTGGTGGGCTATACCTACAGGCTGGTCAAGCTCACAGCCTGGGCGAAGTTCCTTTACGCCGTCTGGCAGGACCTCGTTTGGTTCTTCGAGGAGCACGAGAACTACAGGGACCAGGGTACAACCTACAGGAAGCATAACATGGTGAGCGGGGGCCTCTTTGATAACCCCGAGGAGTACTCCGCGCTCGACGGCTCTCCAGAGGACTTTTACAAGGGCATCGATAAGGCCGCGTCGAAGAGGGTTGTCAAGCCCGGGGCCTTCGTGAACGGCGAGCTAGTCACTAAGAGCTACAAGGAAATCAACGTGAGCATCATGGAGCACGTGGGGGCGTCGTTCTACGAGGACTGGGCAGGGAAGTTCCCGCTTTACACCGAGAGCGACCCCGAAGGCACGAAGCTGCTGTGGGGCAAGCAGGACCCAGCTCTCCACCCGTGGAACAAGGTGACAATACCGAAGCCTGAGGAGAAGCGCTGGGACGGCAAGTACAACTGGGCTACGACGGTGCGTTTCACTTGGAAGGATGGCACAGTAGTGCCCTTCGAAGTTGGTCCGATTGCACGCCTTGTTGCCACAGCGTACCAGCCCAGCGACTTTGGTCCGGGCAACGGTGTGCTCAGAGTGACGCTGCCGAGGAGCGGTGGTGCAGAAGACCTCCCGCCTGCCGTCGTTGAGGAGATGACCATGGAGTGGAGGGCGCCTGCTTACTCGACCACGCTCCAGCGAGTGCTCGCGAGGGCTTTCAACGTCGTTATAGACGTGGCGGCAGCGTGGAAGAACCTCCTTGCTGCCATCGAGCTGGTGCAGGCGGGCAGAACCAGGACCTCGAGACCTTGGAACCCGCCGGCGCGCAGAACCTTCGGAGTTGGTTTCACCGAGGCGCCTAGAGGCACTGTGAGGCACTGGCTGGTCCAGGAGGGGGGCAGAATAGTCAACTACCAGATCCACGCGCCGACCACAGGCAACGTGTCCCCGAAGGACAGATGGGGCATGTCGCCCTTCGAGCAGAGTGTCGCAAACAGCGTGATCACCGAGGAGGTTGGGCCTGAGCACTGGGAGGGCCTCGACTTTGTCAGAGCGATAAGGTCGTTTGACCCCTGCCTCGCATGCGCTGTCCACATACAATTCGGGGATGTGAAGACGGTGAGAAAGCTGCTGTACAGGTGACCAAGCAATGGACCTCCTAGACCTAGCCATATACACTCTACCACCCTATGTCGTGGCAATATTCGCATTCGGAGTAGCCTATAGAGTCTCAAGGTACATCTTCATGCACAAGAGAGCCCCAGTGAAGAGAAGGCCGAGACCTGCTCCCAAGCTTCTCATAGGGCTTGTAAAGACCTTCGTGGACCCCCTGATTCTAGGCGCCCGCCTCAGGAAGTCAGACTTCATCAGCGGCTTGATACTGCTCCATATACTCGGCGTGATCCCGGTAATATTCCTTCTCGGGCAGCATGTTGCCATGTTCTCATACTGGTTCCCACCGTATTCCGTGCTGCGCCCCCTCTCCATACCATCCTCTGCCACCTCTCCTGCATTGACCCTCACAGCTCCCGTGAAGCCAGTGAGCGAGATGTCTTGGACGTATGTAGAGAGTGTGTGGGGACCCCTAACGATCGTCCTCAACGGCGACCTGCTTGCCATTCTTGCGATGCTGGGTGTGATGTACAAGCTCGGTGATAAACTGTGGAGAGCGTACAGGAAGATCATCCACGTGAGATTGGGGGACTTTACAGCGCTGTTGCTGCTGCTCGCGATACTTGTGACAGGCTTCTTCGCAACTCATCACCTACCCTCGGGAGATGTGCCAACGTACAGGTTCGTGCTGGGCATGCACATCTTGCTGGCGGAGATCTTGGTCGCGGCGCTACCCTTCACGAAGTTCTGGCACTTCGTGTTCGGCTACTGGTACGGTAAGCTCCACGAGTGGTATGACCTGAAGTACAGGAGGGGTGCTCTATGAGCGCCTGGGAGGAGTTCAGCATCGATGCTGTGAAAGCAGGAGCGAGGGATGCGGCTGGCCGGCTGAACTCAGTGCTTCTCCACTTTGTGGAGAACTGCGTCAGCTGCGCGCTCTGCGAGATCAACTGCCCCTACACCCCGGCTGGGGAGGAGTACGGTCCCGTTGAGAAGGCGGAGCCCCTCAGGAAGATCCTGAGGAGCCAGGTCTTCCTGGCAGCGAAGATCCTACCACTGCTCTTCGGAGCAAGACTGCCGCGGAGCGCGGAGGAGATCAACAAGTGGGCTGAGCTCGCGTACCGCTGCACCAATTGCGGGCTCTGCTACACAACCTGCCCCTTCGGGATACACAGCGGTACCATGATACAACACCTGAGGTACTTCTTGGCGAAGACGGGTCGCGTGCCGACACTGCTCAAGATGATGATGGAGTTAGAGACCTCAGGGAACATACTGTCAGCCGAGGGCTTCAGCAGAGTGTGGTCGGAGCTCTTGGAGAAGCTTAGAGGCTTGGGTGTGACTTTCGATAGGAAGGGTGCGAAGTACGTCTATCTACCCTCCCTGGCAGAAGCCTTAATCACGCCCGGAGCTGTTATCGGAACAGCGAGGATTCTGAACAAACTAGGCCTCGACTGGACAATGCCCGACAAGCCTCTCTCTATACGCGCGCCGATCGCTAGCCTGGTTGGCGACAGCGAAGCTGCGCTGGAGGTCACGAAGAGGATGATCGACTACGTCGCCGGGATTGGAGCCTCTGCTGTTATTTTAAGCGACGGAGGCTACCCGTACCGTTTCCTTAGGTTTGATGCTCCCGCGCTGCTGGCAAAACCCTTGGGCTTCGACGTTGTCCACGTAGTCGAGCTCCTGCACGAAGCTCTGAAGAAAGGCGCCCTCAAGCTGAAGGGGGCTGACCAGAAGGTGACCTGGCACAGCCCCTGCCAGCTAGGGAGGATGGGCGGTCTTGTTGAGGAGCCGGCTGAGGTGCTGAGCGCGGCATCTAAGAACTTCGTCGAGCTGGAGAGCCATGGTTTCTTCAGCAAGTGCTGCGGTGGGGGCAACGGCGTGGCCTGCGTGGTTACACCGACGGTTGAGATGTTCGAAGGGCTGCTGGGGACCAGGATCCCCATCTCGGAGAAGGAGAAAGTCTTCATGGATAAGCTCTACAAGGACATGCTGATCGCTAGCAAGGCTAAGGTGGACGAGATCAAAAAGAGCGGTGCATCGGTGGTTGTCACGGCCTGCGTGGGTTGCGTGCACACATTACACTTAGCGAGCAAAGCCTACGGGCTAGGAGTAGAGATAAAGACTCTTCCCGAGTTCATCGCAGAACTGCTTCCAGAGTGATCATGCCCATTAACGGTCATTTTTCTTTATTTTTCTTCCTAGTTCTCATTTCATCGTACCTGAGGAGTTGTTCTCTTTGCGGAAAGGAGCTATCCAATAAGGGTGAGGATCAGAGGTACTCCTGCTCGTCATCGACTCAGAAAGGCTTTGCACATCATCTCCAAGATTGTGCTCGTGCTCAGCGTAGATAAAGGTATTCGTCGAGCAGAGACTGCCCTGAAATCTCTTCCGCAATCTCGCGCTCTTCCCCCGCCTCCTCTCCTTTGCCTTGGAGCTGCGCTTTTATCGCTTTTGCCAGCGCTGGTCCTATGCCCGGGACTTTTGCTAAATCTTGCTCGGTGGCGAGAATCAAGTCGTAGAGCGACCTGAAGCCGTGGTTGAAGAGGCTTCTCGCCCTCACCCTACCTATGCCGTGCAGAGACACGAGTTCGAGAAGCTCTTCCTTCACTCCGTGCTTTATGCGCTTGCTCAAGACGCTGAGTTTTGTCGAATGCTCGGAGAAGCCGGCGACCTCCGCTACTTGGGATAGCGAGTAGGCAACCCACTCGGCAGTCTGCGTTAGTGAGTAAATGTCCCCTGGGCCCACATCGTAGCGATCCACGATAACATCCTCTCTGACCTCGTTTATCCAGTCCTCTAGCAACAGAGCGGTTTTCAGGCGAGAGAGGTACCACTCGTACTCGACCTCATCCTCGGGCGGGCTGGGGAGCTCGCCCCCGCGACTCTGCAGCAGCTCCTCGATCCGGTCTAAATCCTCCTTTTTGACGCTGATGGTCGTCATGTCTGGCGTGGAAGCCAGCAGGAAGAGGTAGGAGAGGGTGCTGCTCTGCTTCGTGCTCCTGAAGAACTCCAGCCCCACGTGCGCGGTCATGGGGTCTATGTAGAGCTCAGCTACACGCCTGCCCACAGCTGTCGCTCTGATGACAAGGCCCCGTCTCTCCAGGAATCCCGTGCTCAGGAGCCACCTAGTAACCTTCTCGACAGCAGTCTCCGCTGCGAGGGATCCGAACTGAGAGGAGAAGAGAGTCTTAGAGAACACGCTCTTAAGGGATTTTTCGTCTTTAACACTGTCCTCTGTTGCCACCAGCGAGAGCACCTGCGACCTGAGCACCTGCTCTGAGCCTAGCTGGGAGAAGATCCTCTCGGGTGAGGCAGAAACGTACTCCTTCATAAGGAACTCGACCTCTCTAGCTGTCCTAGCTATGAGCACTGCCTCCCCCTCTACATCGTACCTTGGTCTCCCAGCGCGCCCAGCCATCTGCTTGTACTCCATCACGGAGATCCTCTCATGGTAACCTAGCTCGATGTTGTACCTCCGGTAGTCAGTTATGACTACGCGCTTCGCAGGGAGGTTTACCCCCGCTGAGAGGGTCGGGGTGGCGACTACGACCTTGAGGGCGCGCTCCCTGAATAGCTGCTCGACTATGCTTCTCGAGGTGGAGGATAGGCCGGCATGGTGGAAGGCAACACCGCTTTTCACGAGGTTTGCCAGCTCCTCGGATATCCTGTCGCTGTGACTATGAAGTATCCTGGCGGCAGCCGCTGCCAGGAGTCTGTGCTCGCGCTCGCTCAGGAACTTCCGGACTACCGCGGAAACTCTTCGTGCGTCACCGACGGCGGCCTTCCGCGTGGGAGAGAATACCAGCGCCTGTCCTCCCTCCGTGAGCGTGTCCAGCACGAGGTCCACTAAAGGATTCTCCTTGGGCTTTACTTCCCTAACCTCGCCGTCGTGGAAGTAGATCACCCCGTCGTAGTAGACTCCCTCGCGGAGCTTCACGGGTCGCCAGTCAACCCTCACAGGCTTTGCTCCCAGCCAGCTCGCTATCTCCTCCAAGTTTTTGACGGTGGCACTGAGGCCGAGGAGCTGTATACGGGGGAAGGAACTCCTGATGCGCGTGAGAAGCATCTCCAGCACAGCTCCTCTCCTCTCAAGCCCAACCACGTGAATCTCATCGGCGACAACCAGCGAGAGGCTGTTGAACCACGGTGCTTTGTGCCTGAGCAGGCTGTCTGCTTTCTCGTTCGTAGTCACAATCACGTCGTACTTCCCCAGTGCTGGGTCCGAGGAGTCGTAATCGCCCGTGCTGAGAGCCACTCTATAGCCGAAGGACTCGAAGAGCTCCCTGAACTCCTGGTACTTCTCCGCTGCCAGCGCTCTGAGAGGCGTTAAGTAGAGGGCTTTACCCCCGTTCATAAGGTGGCGTAATGCTGCGAGGACTGCGACGAGGGTTTTTCCCGAGGCTGTAGGGGCTGCCAGTACGATGCTCTCTCCATCCAGCGCGCCGCTTTTGATTGCTGCCTCCTGGGTTGGGTAGAATCTCTCTATCTTCATCGCTTCGAGTAGCTTCCTCGTGGTTCTTTCGTCGAAGTACTTCGAAAGTATGTTAAACGCCTCGGTCATCAGGCGGCTGCCCTTAGTCTCACACGGTCGTTATTATGTAGCCTTGCCTCGGCATCATTATCTCTCCGCTCTCGTAGAGCTTCTCCAGGACTTTCCGGACGAAGGCCTCGTCGAGCCCCCTCGCCTGCGCCTCTTTCACCACGTCCTCCACCTTGACCGGGTTCCCGTCGTTGCTCCTCACGAGCTCCTTGACTATGTCGAGGAGCAGGATGATCTTCTCCCGCTGGGACTT
>Ga0105154_1000307_pt1 | contig 22222 bp, 21 predicted proteins | sample SSWtaG_FD_89672 | JGI IMG/M metagenome (GOLD analysis project Ga0105154, IMG submission 89672) | Hot spring microbial communities from Sandy's Spring West, USA to study Microbial Dark Matter (Phase II) - SSWsed_matched | ecosystem: Environmental > Aquatic > Thermal springs > Hot (42-90C) >... | reverse complement strand
TGATAGCATGGGGACCCACCCGGAGTGATGCTGTTAGAAGGCTCAAGAGAGCGCTCTTGGAGCTCAGGATAGGCGGCGTGAAGCACAACAAGTACTTCCTGCTGAGAGTGCTCGACCACAGCAGCTTCATAGACGCCAGCTACACCACGAGGCTTCTGGAGGAGGATAGCCTGTACAGAGGCCTCGAGAGTGAGGATAAGCAGCGCGTACTGCCAGCGGCACCTCGCGAAGAACAACGAGGCAAGAGACGAGAGGAAAGCAGCGTAATCAGCGCCTGGAGGATACTGGCGCGCGCCAGGTACAGCGCGTAAGACGCGGACCCGAAGAAAGGAAAAGCTTTCCCACGCAATCAAATCTCCACGGGGTTAGAGAGCGTAGATATTTCCTTGTACTTGCTCAGTCTCTCGGCGAGGAACCGCGGTAGAGCGAAGAGGAACCTAAACTGCTCCGCATCTAGGAACCTGAGCGACAGCCTTGCTAGCTTGCTTTCAACCTCCTCTCTCGGAACCTCAAGAGGATCCCTGCCCAGCGACCCTAGGACGAACCCCCAGTCGCTGTAGAACGAGGGTACAAAGACCTTGTACCTTCTAGCTATGGGGAACACCGAAGCCACGGTGTTGTGGATGACGGCGAACACCCTCTCGTAGTACCTGAGAGAAGTAGCCTGAGTCACGATCACACCGCCGGGGTTCAGCCTCTCCTTCACCTTCTCGTAGAACTCCTTTGTGTACAGCAGAACCCCTGGCGTGCCCTTCACGGGGTCTGTCACATCGAGTATTATCACGTCGAACTTCTCCTCCGTCTCCTCTATGAACTTCCTACCGTCCGCGAAAACGAGCTCTGCCCGTGGGTCGTCGAAAGCCCCTTCGTGCCACTCGGGTAGGTACTTCTTACAGAGGTTCACGAGCTCTTCGTCTATGTCCACCATGACTACTCTCTCGACACTCTCGTACTTGAGAACCTCGCGCAGTGTTGCGCCCTCGCCACCACCAATTATGAGAACCTTGCGAGGATTCCCGTAAGTGATCATCGCGGGGTGGACCAGGCTCTCGTGGTAGATGAACTCGTCGTACTCAGCGCTCTGTATGAAGCCGTCGAGGAACAGCGCAAGGCCGAACGACCCAGTCCTAGCTATCGTCACCCGCTGGTACTTCGTGCGCCCGTCGAATATCAGCTCCAGGATGCCATGGATGTGTGCTTCATGAGAGCTCAGCCACTCAGTGTACCATAAAACACTCATCTCGCGGTATCCTTCTGCGCTCACGTGCTCGCTAAAGCCGAGGAGGTAGATAAGATGATCGCGTGCGGAGTCAGGCGTCCTAGCCCTCGTCACAGCTTTTCAGTAGTTCCGGCGCTCTTCATCCTCCAGGGAAAGTTAAACGTAGAGAAAGAAAAGCCTTTTTTTAGGGTGGGATTTCGGGGAGAGCGACTACTTGGCCGAGATCGCCTCCTTGCCTTTCTCGGTGATCTTATACTTGCCCTCTGCTGTTCTCTCAATGTACCCTGCGTTCATTAGACCTCTGACCTTGCCCACGACCTTTCGGACATCCAGCCCTGCTTTGCTAGCGATTTCCTTGCAAGTAGATGGCGCTCCGAGCTCGAGCAGTGCTTTAAGTATTGCAACACCGGTTTCATCAAGTTTTCCAGCCTTGCTCTCGGGCATTCACCTACACCTTTCCCTGTTTCTCTACATAAGTTTAAGCAGAAGTGGCTATTTTACTTAACTCTTGAGCAACCAGGGCTATTTTCTCGTAGATCGATGGAGGTGTTATAGGGCTCGGGATTGTTATGAGAGGAACTTTGTACCTTGCAGACAGCTCCTCGGCCTTAGACTTGAGGGGGGCGGGGTCGTCGCTCAGCGTGATGATCAGCTTTACCTCCCCCGCAGCGAGGGCCTTCTCGATTCTCGCGATGTCCTCTAAGGTGGCTGGCAAGCCCTCCTCCTTCACGAGCAGATATCCGACCTCCACCCCAGCCCACGAGACTGCATACTGGGCCGGTGGTCTAGTGGCAAGTGCGGTCAGGTTCAGCGCTCCGACCCTGCGCCTCAAGCTGTCCACCGCGCTCACAAGCTGCTGCAGCTTCTGCTTATAGCAGGCTGCGTGCGCGGGATCCACTTCCGAGAGCTTCTCAGCCAGGTAACCGATGAAGATCTTGTAGTTGTCAGGGTCGTAAACGGGCATGTGGAGGTTTGGCTGCCTCGTGCTCGGGTTCAAAAGGATGCGCATCCCGGGTATCCTCGGTATCTCTACGAGAACCGCTGCTAGCTCTCCGCGCTCAACGAGATCCCTTATCCTGGCCTCGAAGGGTGCATGACCGGTGGATACGATTACACGAGCTTCTCTCAGCTTCTCGACATCCCCGGGAGACAGCTGGTAATCGTGGGGATCCACCCCGGGGGGCACGATCGACAATGCCCTGCCGTCGCAGAGGATGAGGTTGAGGTCCTCGGCTATCGAGGGGAAAGTAGCGACCGCGAATACCCCTTCACTGACCGGCGGCTTGGCGGCTCTCCCCAGGAGTATTAAAGCTAGCGACAGCGCTACTGCTGCAGCAGCTGCAGCTGCAAGCAACCTGTACACACCTCTCCTTAGAGTAACTCGCGGTTTGTGCACAATCGCTGTGTCCCCTTGCTGCGTAAAAAACTTTATGTGCACGTTTGAGGAAATATACACACGGGGGCTATGCACAAGGGGATCGTACTGATTGGGCACAACCTCGTGTTTGCCTATGGACCGGACGACGTCGTGCTTAGAGGTGATAGCTTCGAGTTCAGGGGACCCGGTCTTGCGACTGTTCTCGGACCGAACGGAGCGGGGAAGACAACTTTCTTCAAAATTCTCCTCGGGCTTCTCAAGCCGCAGAAAGGGCGGGTCCTCGTAAACGGTATCGATGTTACAGGAGATCCCGCGAGGGCTGGGAGGTACATGAGCTACGTGCCGCAGCTCTCAAGCATGAGGCGTGATATACCGGTCACACCTCTAGAGGTTATAGAGATGGCGTTGCGAAGCAGGGGGTTGCGCGGGCGCGCTGTGAGGGAGGCTGCCGCTAAGCTTCTGGAAGAGGTCGGAGCCTCCGAGGTTGTGGACCACACTCTCGGCGAGCTGAGCGGCGGGCAGCTTCAGAGAGTGCTCATAGCTAGGGCTTTGGCGCGAGACACAGATGTGCTGCTGCTGGACGAGCCCCTCTCAGGAGTGGACCCCAAGGGCAGAGAGAGCCTGCTGAACCTGATAGGAGAGATTGCGCGGAGAAAGCTCGTTGTCATGACAACCCATGATCCAGTGCAGACGCTGAAGAGGAGCAACTACTTCGTAGTGTTCAACCGGGGCATTGTAGCGCAAGGCAGCCTGCACGACGTGTACAAAGTGGATATCCTCAGGAAGGCTTACGGGACGGTGCTCGAAATAGAGAGGTGCGTGCACGTGATCTGAGGTGGAGGTACATGGACATTCGCTGGTTCCTCGTCATGGGGGGTGCGGCGCTGGCGCTCAGTTCTATGAGCCCCATAGTAGCTGCCAGGAGGCTCGGGTTCTTCGCTTCAGCCCTCCCGCACTCAGCGCTCTTGGCTGTGAGCCTGGGGTACATGCTCTCGATGGTGCTCGGCTTAGACCCCTTCACGTGCTCGCTCCTCCTCAGCCTGCCTGTGTCCTACACCTTCACCCTCCTTCTGCACAGAGGCGTGGACACGGAGGTAGCGACCTCAGTCTTCGTAGCTTTCACTTCCTCCTCGAGCGTAGCTGCAATGTACTTCGTGCTGACAAAGTTCCCCGCTGAGACAAGCCTGTGGTCGTACATCCTGGGAGACCCCCTCCTTGTGAGCTGGAGCGAAGCCCTGGCGATCTTCCTCATAGCATTGCTTCTGACGGCGCTGGCGATCCTGGTTTACAAGGTCGAGGTGATGGTGGGCTTGGACGCCGACTTCGCGAGGGTTTCCGGAGTCCGAGTCGAGCTGAGAGACTACCTGCTGACAACCATGCTAATGCTGGCCTCGGTCGGGATGCTCAGGGTAGTAGGCTTTGTAGTGCAGCACGTTGCTATCCTGCTCCCCGCGGCTATAGGCGCGCGCTTAGCCAGGAGCGCGAGTCAGTTCATGCTAGTGAGCATTGCGCTGTCTCTCCTCGCGAGCCTCCTTAGCGTCATCCTTGCCTCAGTGGTCGACATGCCGCCCTCCGCAGTCTACGGCCTGCTCCTCATGACAGCTTACATACTGTCCTCGCTGAGGTGAGGCGCCGTGCCCGCGAAGAAGGTCCGATTCGGGGTCAGCCTCGATAAGGATAAGGCAGAGGAGCTGACGAGGCTCGCGGAGGCGCTCGGCGGGGACAGGTCCTCGCTGATCAGCATGGCTGTCGAGGAGTTCCTGGAGGAGAGATTCCACCTCCTCCCGCAGCACTCTTGCGAGGGCGTGCTCGTCGTCAGCTACTCACCTGAGCAAGAGGAGAAAGTTTTCAGGGTTGCGGAGGAGTTTAAAGACTGCATCCTAGGGAAGCTGCACGTGCACAGCTCCACCGGTCTCTGCGTCGAGGTAATCTACGTCAGAGCTAGCAGCCTGCGCATCGCAGAGCTGCACAGCAAGATGCGGAAAACCCGCTGTAGGTGCAGGTTTGTGCCGAGCCACTAGAAGAGCTCCTTCAGCCTCTCCAGCCTCCTCTTGGACCTGATCAGCAGCTTGTTAGCTGCCTCGACGAGCATGGGGTACGCCCACGGCTCCAGCAGATCCACGCCGTGGAGCCTCAGAGGGGTCTCAAGCCTCTCCATGCTCATCACTTCAACCACTACACGCCTGCCCAGGCCCTGGATTCCGCTGTGCTTGAAACCGCTGTTCCTGGCTTGTACGAGCAGTTTCCTCGCCGCCTCTAGGTCCCTAGCGACTATATGGAGTATTGGCGGGTGGACAGAGAACCATACGCTCAGCTCCTGGCAGCTGTTCAAAGCTAGGACGAGCTCCTCGACCTTTATTGGGCGGTGCCACTTGGCCAGGACTCTCAGCTTGCCTTTCTCGCCTGGGTGCCCGCAGGCTGCAAGCTGTATCCTCCCGCTGCAGCTGGATGTAGTGTAGTAATCGCTGCTGGAGTTGATGCGGTCGAGCAGATCCACGATGTCCGGGTCTACGCGACCCTGGAGCAGGTGCTCCCTCAGTTGGGAGAGAGCCTTACTCTTTAGCCTCTCCCACTCCTGGTCTCCCGCCGGCTGGGGCGTAGCAGCCTCACCCCTGACCTCGTGATGAGTATGGCTCCGAAGGAGGGGGGTCTCCAGTACCTCAGACCGAAGCTCCAGTAGAACTTCCACGAACCAGGGTTGCCCAGCATTCTCTTGGCGTCTAAGCCGGGTATGTGCGTGTGCCCAGCCAGCAGCCAGGCTCGCGGAGAGCAGTACCTCCTCTTCGCGATCTCCTCGAGCAGCAGAGAGCGCCCCGCTGCGGACGCGGCAGTATTCACTGCGTACGCCAGGACTCCGCTCCTCACAACAGCATCGCCGTGGAGAGCGCAGAGCATGTGCCCCTCCACCTCCAGCTGGAGCACTCCAGGGACTACAAGCAGGCTGCTGCCGTCGAGGCTGAGCTCGAAGCACTCGTCGAACACGGGGTCGTGCGAGCTCAAGCTGGTGGTGTAGTAGATAGCTCCTGGGAGCAAGGCGCTGCCCACCGCTCGGAGGAAGTACTTCCGGAGCCCCCTAGGCTGCATCCTCCGGTGTAGATCGTCGAACATATCGCCCAGCACGATCAAGCAGTCGAGGCCTAGGCGCTCTACGAGCTCGATTGCGCCTAAAAGCTGGGGGCAGCGGGTGCCTGCAGGGCAGTGAGTATCCGAGACCGCGAGGCAGCCTCCTGGAGCCCTGCCGGCAGAGTGCACCAGCATAGCTGAGCTTCAGGGAGGGCTAACGCACATATACCCTTCGCGCGCTCTCTTCACGGGAGCCGTGAAAAGGCCGAAACCCTCACTCGCAATCCTGCTGGCAGCTTTAATAACCACGCTAGATGCAGTTCTCGCCAGTCCCAGCGCCTCGAGCTCTGCCGACAGCGTCAGCGTCCTCGTGCGCATCGACGTCGGTGAAGCAGGAAACGCCACAGTCTTCATAATCTTCAGCGGCACAGGCGATGCAGGCCTCTGGATCACCCTCCCGAAGTTCGAGCCGGTCAGAGTCTGCGAGGCCAAGGGGTCCTACCAGCTCCTGAACAAGTCTATGAACGCATACTTCTACGTCAACTCCACCATACTCTTTAAGGCATCGGAGGACGGGCGGTTCTCTCTGACACTCTGCTACAACTTCCCCTATGCTGTGCTCATGCACGAGGATAGGGGCTGGTTCATGTCGCCGCTCCTGCTGACCGATCCCAGAGCGCAGCTCGTAGTCCACGTCAAGATACCTTTCCTCAAAGAGGTGACCCTCGAAAGCCCGAAGAGCTCCGGGACTCTGGGAGGCTACAGGGTCTACAGGCTCTCAGAGGCCTCCAGGCTGCTCGTGGAAGGCAGAGTTGTGGTAGAGTTCACCTCGGAGCAAAAAGTACCCTCCAGCGAGCTGCAGGACTGGGAAACAGGGATCGCTGTGGAGTACCCGAAGCCCTACACCGGCATCGCTGCGAAAACCCTCGAGGTAGCGAAGAGGAGCTACATCATCCTGCGAGCTATGGCCGGTGTGAGCCCGCCCGAGGTCAAGTTCAGGTTCTACCTCCCGGAGCAGAGCATGGGCGGCATCGGGGCGCTGGGGTTTGTCAGAGGGGAGGATGTGAACGTGGGGGGTAAGGGGCCCGTAATGCTCAACCTAGCCCTCATAAGGTACGCGCCTGGGTACCACGAAACCACAGTCATCCACGAGCTGGTGCACGTCTTCCTTGGTGCAGCAGGAGTGATTGCCAACGAAAACACCAGGTGGTTCCACGAAGGCATGGCTCAGTATCTCTCGATAGTAGTAGCCTGTAAAATAGGAGTCAACGTGTCAGACTACGAAACCGAGCTGAGGAACTCCTCCTTGATAGCCCTGCAGGTGGCTTCTGGGAGACCGGGGAAGCTCCTCGAGAAGTGGCCCTCCTCAAAGGAGGATGAGGGGCTGGCCTACCTGCTGAGTTACTACATAGTCTCGAACATCTCCTCAAGGTACGGGGGTGAGTCATTCATAGTCAACCTCTTCTCAGCGTTGAGAAAGAGCGCTAGGATCGACAGTACGAGGTCGATCGTCGCAGCGATTAGCGAGGCTGCCGGCGAGAACCTGGCCCCGCTGTTCAGGTACTGGGGCTTCCAGGACGTCGTGGACTGGACTGGTCCACCAGCTGTGCGAGACGGAAGGAAGGATCCCGTAGAAACCGCGCCTCCCGGCTCTGCTGACGACGGCTTGGCAGCTGCTCTCACGCTGCTGGGGCTAACGATAGGGCTTGTAGTGTACCTGATAGACCAAAGGGTGCGGAGGGAGTTAGAAGTCTACAAAGAAAAATGGAGGATTGAATCGGCTACTCGACCTTCTCCACGTGGATTATCGAGACGGGGCAGGCTTCCGCTGCGCTTTTGACACAGTCCTCGAGCTCTCCAGGCACTACACCCTCGCCGGGATCACTGCCTGTTCTGTACTTGACCACGATCTGGCTCTTGCCGTCTTCCTCGTTCATCTCGAAAACCTCGGGGCAGAGGCTGACGCACGCCATGTCGCTGATGCACTGGTCCCTATCGATGGTAACCTTGAACTTGGGCATTTTTCTCGAAGCGCTACACCCAGTGATGATTATAAAACTTACTTTTGCTGGGCGCGAGGCAAGTCTTCTCGGAGAGACTCTGAAGCACCGCGCGCAAAGCTTATAACATGCGAAGGGGTAGGGTCACGGGAGGTGCCTGTGCAGCACCAAATTCGTTAACCCAGGTCAGGTCACTTCTCCTAGTTCTCAATCCAGCTGAGATACCCAGGTTTGGTGGGGGTGAGGAAGAGTGGGTGTTGTGAGGAGTATACCCCAGGCTTTCAAGCCGAAGGACTACGAAATAGAGGTGCTGTCCTACTGGGAGAGAAACCGCGTCTACGAGCGCCTCAGAGAGAGTAGGAGAGGTAGGAGAAAGTTCTACTTCCTCGACGGCCCGCCCTACGCCTCCAGCGGAGTGCCGCACGTGGGTACCCTCTGGAACAAGGTTCTCAAGGACGCTGTCATAAGGTACAAGAGGCTGAGGGGCTTCTCTGTGCACGACCAGCCGGGGTACGACTGCCACGGGTTACCCATAGAGGTTCAAGTCGAGAAAAGGCTCGGCTTCAAGACGAAGAAGGACATAGAGAGCTTCGGCGTCGACAAGTTCGTGGAGCAGTGCAAAGCCTTTGTCCTCGAGAACGTCAAGTCGATGAGCAGGTACTTCAGGGACTTCGGAGTCTCAATGGACTGGTCCAACCCCTACCTGACGCTCGACAGGGACTACATTGAGAGCGCGTGGTGGTTCATCAAGCAAGCCGAGGAGAGAGGGCTGCTAGACTACGGCATGAAGGTGGTGCACTGGTGCCCCCGGTGCGAGACCACGCTGGCTGACTACGAGGTATCTGAGTACGTAGAGCTAGAGGATCCCTCCATATACGTCAAGTTCCCCTTGCTCGACGAGGAGGGGGCGTACCTCCTGATCTGGACCACGACCCCCTGGACCATACCCGCTAACACCTTCGTCATGGCGAACCCGGACCTCGACTACACCCTAGTGGAAGTTGGTGGGGAGCGGTTGATACTGGCTGAGGCGAGGCTTGAGGAGGTGATGCGAGAAGCAGGGGTTCAGGAGTACAGGGTTTTGAGGAGGTTCAAAGGCTCGGAGCTGGATGGGCTCAGGTACGTGCACCCCCTCCGCGAGGAGGTTGCCGCGCAGGCGGGGGACAGAGGGATCCACCGAGTGGTGCTCTCCAGGGAGTACGTGTCCGCCGAGGAGGGCACAGGCCTCGTGCACAGCGCACCCGGGCATGGCGAGGAGGACTACGAGGTCGGACTCCGCTACGGAATGCCCATCCTGGTGCTGGTGGACGAGCATGGCTTGATGACCGAGGAGGCCGGTGCCTATGCGGGCAAGAGCGCAAGGGAAGCAAGCCAACTGATAGTAGAGGACCTGAGGCGCAAGGGCCTGCTCCTCCACGCCGGCACGATCAGGCATAGGTACCCTGTGTGCTGGCGGTGCAAGACCCCCCTGCTGCTGAGAGCCACCAGGCAGTGGTTCATCAAGGTCACAAAGCTGAAGGAGGAGATGCTCAGCGAGGCTGCGAAAGTCGAGTGGATACCGCCCTGGGCTGGGTACTCGAGGTTTAAGAACTGGCTGGAGGGGCTTCGCGACTGGATCATATCACGGCAGAGGTACTGGGGCATCCCGGCCCCAATATGGGTCTGCGGCAAGTGCGGTCGCAGGCTGGTAGTGGGCTCCTTGAAAGAGCTCGAGGAGCTCGCTGGCGCGCAGCTGGAGCTCCCCGACCTCCACAGACCCTGGGTCGACAAGGTGGTCATCAGGTGCCCGAGCTGCGGCGGCGAGATGCGCAGGGTTCCCGACGTGCTGGATGTGTGGCTCGACTCCGGTATAGCCTTCTTTGCGTCGCTGGGCTACCCGAAGGACAGGAGGAAGTTCGAGGAGCTCTACCCAGTGGACTTCATCACCGAGGGGCATGACCAGATCGCCGGGTGGTTCTACTCGCTGCTCCGCTCCGGTGTGATCGCCTTCGGTCACACTCCTTACAGGGCTGTGCTGATGCATGGTTTCGCGCTAGACGAGCAGGGTAGGGAGATGCACAAGTCTCTCGGGAACTACGTGGAGCCGGACCAGATCCTGAGGTACGAGCACGGCAGCCGCGATGTCTTCCGCTGGTTTGTTCTGAGGAACACGATGTGGGAGGATCTGAGGTTCTCGTGGAGAGGGCTTTCCGAGGTGTACTCGGACCTCCACGTGCTGTGGAACGTTTACTACTTCGCCACGCTCTACATGAGCATAGACCGCTTTGACCCAGGCGCGTGGCCGCTCCACAAGCTCATGGATAAGCTGAGGCCGGAGGACAGGTGGCTGCTCTCCAGGTTCACCAGATTTGTGAGAGAGTACACCGAGAGCTTTGAGAAGTACCACATTCACCGCGCGGCAAGGCTCCTCAGAGACTTCGTGGTGGAGGACCTGAGCCACTGGTACATCAGGCTAGTCAGACCGAGGGTGTGGGTCGAGGAGGAGGAGGAAAGCAAGCTAGCCGCCTACGCTACGCTCCACTACGTTCTCTTCAACCTCCTGCCGCTGATGACACCTCTGCTGCCGTTCACAGCGGAGAAGCTCTACCTAGGCGCCTTCAAGGACGAGGATATGCCCTTGTCCGTCAACGAGCTTGCGTGGCCTGAGCCGGACCCAGCGCTTGAAAACCCGCAGCTTGAGAAGGAGATGGAAGTCGTCAAGGGGGTTGTCGAGCGCGCCCTGGCTCTACGCATGAAGAGGGGTGTTAAGATAAGGCAGCCCTTGCCGCGCTTACTGGTCTACACCGACGACCCTGCGGTCGCGAGCGCTGTGAGAAAGCTTGCGCACGTGATACGTGGCCAGGTCAACGTGAAGAGCGTTGAGGTGGAGCCTGTTAGCCGCGTGAGAGAGGTTCTCAAAGTGAGGTTCAAGCCTGTCTACCAGAAGCTCGGTCCTGTCTTCAGAGAGAAGACAGGCGAGGTGGTCAGAGCGCTCGAGAGCATGCAGGACCTGGTTTACGCTGAAGCCCTTGAGAGGGAGGGCGAGGTGGCGGTGCGCATCGGCGAGGAAGCTATAACGGTCAAGAGGGAGATGGTGGAGGTCTACCTAGAGTGGGCGGAGGACTTCCTGGGAGACAGGCTGGACAGCTCCTTCATAGCCCTGGACTTCCGGATCAGCGAGAGAGAGATGGCGGAGGGCCTCGCGAGAGACGTGCTGAGACGGATACAGTTCATGAGAAAGGAGCTCAACCTGCCCGTGGACGCGTACATTGCTGTGAAGCTCTACGTGCCGCCGGAGGCCCGCGTGCTGCTAACCCCAGACCTGCTAAGCTTCATAAGGTCGGAGTCCAGAGCGAGAGAGATGGAGCTCGTCGAGTCCGCTGAAGCTGTCTCTGGCGATGCTGTAAGGGAGTGGGAGATAGGTGACCTGCGCGTTGTGATCGGAATTAGCCTATACGGACATCTTGCTCCTTAGGATTTCGAGCAGCCTCCTGCCATCCGCCAGCATGTCATGGTCGTTATTGAAGAACACGTAGGCCCTCTCGGGGGAAGCCCCGAGTATCGCGGCTGCCACCTCCTCGAGCTCCTCTTCCAGGTAGCCGTAGTTGTACCATGCTAACCTGCCGTGCATCCTCACGTAGCAGGTGCCCCTGACGACGTAAACCCTCCCGTGGGGTAGCCCTTCGAAAAGCGGCGAGTCCGGAGTCACGAAGTAAACGCCGACCTCCTCGAACAGCTCGAGCACATGATCCTCGAACCAGCTGGTGTGCCTTGGCTCTACCGCCATCTTCTCGCACGTGCCTGCGAACATCTTGAGCCTCCTCTCTGCCTCCTTGCTGAAGGGCATCTGTGGTGGCAGCTGGAAAAGGTAGAAGTCTATGTTCTCTTCAAGCGGCTTGAAGATCTCTCTGAACCTGTGCCACGTCCCCAGAGACTTCTCGTTCATCCGCCTCAAGTGGGTGATGCTCCTGTGGACCTTCACAGACCAGCGCAGGTCTTTCCCCTCGTCCCTCCACCTGCTCACTGTGGAGGGCTTGGGGAAGCTGTAAAAGCTCATGTTGAGCTCGACCGCGTTGAATCCGCTCTCCTGGGCATACCACCTGAGACCGTCAGGGTTCCAGTCGTAGTTCCAGCCTGAGGTCCCGACGAAAACCCTCACACCCGCTCCCGCGGGCAATGCAACACGTACAATAATATCTCTCACGCATGCGGACTTTGCCAGCACGAAATGGATAATTAACCGGGGAACCCTAGGACTGCGAGCACCTTGAGGAGACTGAGCCTAATCCTCGTGGTGGTGTTAGCGGTAGCGGTTCTAGGCGAGGTGCAAGGGCAGGTTATCTTGTTCTTCGGAAGGGTGGTCGACGAGGAGGGGCGACCACTACCGCAGGCGCAGGTGGCTGTGCTGCAGGGAGACATGCTGGTCCTAGCTGTCGAGACCAGAGCCGACGGCAGGTTCCAGATGCAGCTCCCAAGAGGGCGCTTCGTGATGAGGATCTACAAGTACGGCTACCAGCCTCTCTACGTATCCTTCGAAGCTCTCCCGGAGAGGGGGGGTGATATCGGCACATTCCCCCTGCGGAAAGCGATCACTGTTGTAGCAGACGCTCTCAGGCTCTCCGCGCTCCAAGGCGATAAAGTTCAGGTTAGGATCAGAGTGATCAACAGCGGTGCGGACTTCATACCGGTGAGGTTCGACCTTCAGGCTCCCACAGGGTGGGAGTGCGCGCTCTTGACCCCCGAGGGATTAACGGTTTCGGAGATCTCTGTGCCGCCTGGATCCCAGAGGAACCTAACCCTCCAGGTGTCTATACCCGTCAACGCCGCTGCCACCGGTGAGGTAGGGATTACGGCGAGCTGGGCTGGGCTCTCCCAGAGAGTAAACCTGACGTTCATTGTTGGTGAGAGAACGTGGGACGTGCTAGCAGTAGCCTACGAGGCTGTGAGCAGCTTCCCGGGAGCTCTTCTGAGGATACCCTTGACCATTCGGAACCCCCTGCAGCAGGAACAGCTTTTCTCGATCGTAGCCTCGGCACCGCCAGGCTGGATCTCTGCAATTGTAGACCCTCGGGGGCTGACTATCTCGAGAATTGTCGTGCAACCGCTCTCCTCGGCGAACCTCACTCTAATGGTTTACGTGCCTCAGCCCACATCCACGGGAACGTACTCCGTGGAGGTTGTGGTCGCCTCAGACCTGCTGAAAGCCTCTAGGAAGCTGTCGGTGAGCGTGGAGAGCAGGTACGATGTAGTCGAGCTAGCTCTGCCGGTGAAGCACATCGAGCTGACCGGGGGGTCGTCCACATCCGTCACCGCGACTGTGAAGAACCTAGGCAACGCGCCCACGCAGGTTGTTCTCTCAGCCAAGTGCCAGTCTGCAGTACTCCGGTGCTACTTCCAGGCCTCCGGTAAGAGCAATCTCTCACTATACGTGCTCCCCTCCGAGGAGAAACCAGTGTCCATGATCGTCGAGGCTCTGCCTGCAACAGCCGCTGGACAATACCTTGCGCAAATCAGCGCGGTGGGCGGCTCCAGCGCGGCTTCGTCAGAGCTACTAGTTACAGTCAGCGGTAGCAAGAGCATGAGAGTTGGGACTGAGTACCTGGCGGTGTCCCTGGCTCCGGGCTCCGCGAGCAGCGCTCAAATTAGTGTAGCGAACACGGGATCCGTACCCCTCGATGTTGCAGCATACATAGTCGATGCTCCGCGGGGTTTTATCGTGACCCTCACACCTTCCTCTCTTGAGCTGCTACCCGGCGAGGAAAAAGCGCTCGTAGTAACCGTGAAAGCTCCCGAGAACGTGACCGAGGGGGTCTACAACGTGGTAATAGGCGTAGAGGGGGACGGGGTGAGGGAGCACAGGATTCTAGTAGTCGAGGTGAGAGGAGGAGCAGAGCTTGGGTACTACGCGTTTGCCGCGATCTTAACCTCGGTATCCTTCGCTACCGTCCTGTACAGCCGCGCGCGCAGCAGGTCCGGGATATGGAGCCGGCGCAGCTAGCTCTCGTGTACCTGCTCGGAGTCCTCACGTCCTTCTCCCCCTGCTACCTACCCGTGCTGCCAATCATGCTTGCGTACATAACCAGGGGCAGCTCCGGTAGAGGTGCTGCGGCTAGTATCCTCTTCGCGGCTGGGGCTTCCCTCAGCGCAGCCCTCTATGGAGTGCTGGTCGCTGAGTCGGCAAGCCTGCTAAGCAACCTTGTGGCGCTGGGTTTCGCGCAGCTTACAATATCTACGGGCTTCCTGCTCGTGGGTCTGGGGCTGGCCCAGTTCACACCTATAAAAGATTTGTTCGCACTCGCCCCAACCCTCACACCCAAGGTCCGGAAAGCCGGAGTGGCAAGCGCGTTCATCTTGGGCCTTGTCTTCTCGCTGGCTGCTGCACCTTGCTCCTTCACGCCCCTCATCGCCTTCCTTTCCGCTGCAGCGGTGGAGGGTGCGAGGAGTGGGGAGGCCTTCGCTGTAGCTGCTGCCTTCGCAGGAGGGATAGGCACAGCCCTACTAGCGCTCGGCTTAGCCAGCGTGCTCCTTGGCAAGAAATTCTTCAGCAAGGTGGTCCAGAGTGCGCTGGCGAGGCATCATGCTCAGGCCACTGGAGCCCTCCTCATCGCCTTGGGAGTCCTCACGATAATCTCCACTGAGAACTTCTCCCTGGCAGCACCGCAGGTCGCTCATGCCTTCATCACCTCCACATCTGCCTTGGGGGCACTTGCAGGAACCCTTGCAGCTGCGAGTATCGTACGCATTGGGCTTAGGCTTAGGTCGTCTCCCCCGGTACTGCTGGGCGTGGGGTTGGCGCTGCTGAGCATACACAGAGCTTCAAGATTCCTGAGCATACTCGGCGTCAACACCCCGGACATCTACCTAAGGGAGATATCCGGGGTGCTTATCCTAGCAGGGCTCAGCGCCTTCGCTGCCGGTAGGTACTCCGTGATCGCGCTACCTCTCGGTGCGGCGTTGCCGGAGCTGCTGACCCTTGCAAACGTGTTTACGTGGCTGGCTTTCTGGGCGAGAAGAGATAGATACGCACTCTTCGCCTCATCCTTCATCGCTTTCGATGTGTTAGAGAACATCACCCGGATGCTCCCGAGCGAAGCCTTACTTCTCGTCGCCCCCCTCTCCTTGGTGCTGCAGCTCAGCGTTCTCCCTCTCTGGAGGAAGCTCAGCCTGAAGTTAGTGACGCTAGAGCTGCTCGAGCAGCCTTAAGAGCTTCTTCACAAGGGTATTGTCGGCATTCAGCACGTACGCTCTGGGGTTGTCATCCACTAGGCGGAGGATCCCCAGCCTGGCGAATCTCTCCAGGACATCGCCAGCCTTGTTCACAGCGACGAGCTTCTCGACCATGTACCTAGTGTACGCCTCGTCCGGGTTCCTGAGGAAGAGTGAAAGCACTCTGATGCTCTTCCTACTCTCGGGAAAAATCTCCTCAAGTACTTCAAAACCGTCAGCAGGCTTCACCGAAGATCTCCCTTCTCCTCTCCTCCAGGAGCTTCAGAAGCACACCCTTCGACTCGTCTTCGCTCTCTGTGCGAAGTCCTCGCAGCCTGCGCGCGAGCTCAGAGTCCCCCACCACGAACTCGAACCAGGAGGCGAAATCCCCCCGCTGCAAGTGGTAGTGAGCGGCTCGAGCGGGCAGCTCAGCGACTGCGCGCTGGAGCTCCAGAGCGCTCCTAGCGACAGAGCCCGTGGGAGAGCCGTCGCCCCAGTAGAACACGAACTCCTGCCCCGGGGGGACGCTGCGCGCCCACGCGTACCTCAGCCTTGCTTTATCGCAGGCGGCGAGGGCTTCGAAAACCCTGGTCTCGAAGTCCGCCAGCACGTCCAGGTAGTTGGCGTAAGCAGCGACGGCCGAGGGGTAGTGGCTGAAGTACGCATGCACCTCCCCGGAGCCGCCGCCCTTAGTCGACATGTAGTAGAAGTGGTCGCTCGTGGAGAGAAGCTTCCACACCCTCGCCCAGCCGCGGTTCGGCAGCGCTCTCGCAGCATGCCACAGCTCGCGCAGTCTCTGGAAGCTATCCCTCTGCATGTCGTTCCCCAGCCACGCGGAGGAATCCTTCTCGATGTCCGCCCACGATATTGTCTGACCCTCCGGTACGTCGATCTCGTCCCTCACAGGCTTAGCTTCAGCCACCTCGGATGGCGTCGAGAACCGTAGATGCTCCCACTTAAGTACCTCTCCGGGAAGCCACCTGAGGAACTCGAAGATCCCCGTCTCGGCTGGGAAGTGCTCGCCGAAAGTCTCGTAGTCCACAGCCACCACGATCACGTCGCCGGGAGCGGCCGCGAGCCAGGCGGAGTACTTGTCGGCTGTCAGCGGGTACTCGCTCCACCCTCTCGAGGCAAAGCGGAAGCCTATATCGTCCGAGAGCCGGTAGTTGCGCATCAAAACCCTGATACCGCAGCCTCTCGCCTTGTAAAGGTAGTTCGGGCTCCTCCAGCCGAGAACACGCTCAACACCCTCGGTGACGACGACTCTGAACCCCATCCTGTCGAAGAGGCAGGCAACTCTGTTGTTGTAGATGAACTCCGTGTTCTCGACCGCCGTGGGCTCCACACCGAATACATCCCTCATCATCGCGCGGTGCTCGCGCACCTGCTCCTCGAGCTCCTCCTCGCTCACGAAGCAGGCTAGGCTGTGGTAGTAGGTCTGGTCGAGAAACTCGACAAGCCCTGTAGACGCTAGCGCTCTGAAGCTCTCCACGACCTCCGGAGCCCACCTCCTAGCCTGCTCGACGAAGACGCCGGACAGGCTGAATGAGACCTTGAACTTCTTCCCATAGCTCTTGAAGTGCTCCAGCTGCTGAAGCAGCACGCTGTTCGCGGGGAGGTAGCACCTCTTAGAGACCCTCTCCAGAATCCTCCTGTTGAGCTCCTCGTCGAAATACAACCTCTCGAGAGTTTCAGGCGCGATCTTTTCCCCGCGGGCGACGAGCTCGCGCAGCTTGCTCCTGAAGTACTTCGAGATCCGCAGAGGCTGGTGTACTTCGAACAGCAGGACTACGTCCTTCACTGCCCAGTCCCTGCCTGGAAGCGCTCGATAGCCCTCCTGATGACCTCGCAGGCCCGGTCCCTGCCCTGCCAGCCCCTCACGCGGACCCACTTGCCCTTCTCGAGCTCCTTGTAGTGCTCGAAGAAGTGCTTAATCCTCTCCTTCACAGCCTCGCTGATGTCGTCCAAGTCTTTGACCCCCTCGAACCTGTTGTCGATCTTCTCGTGCGGCACTGCCACCACCTTGCTGTCGTAGCCATTCTCGTCCTCCATCTCCAACAGAGCCACAGGCTTGGCCCTGACGACGCTGCCAGGTACGAATGGGTCGTAGCTCAGCAGGACCACGTCTACGGGGTCTCCATCCTCCTCGAGAGTCCCAGGTATGAAGCCGTAGTTAAAGGGGAAGAACATGGATGTGAAGAGCACACGGTCCACGAAAACTATCCCTGACTCCTTGTCGATCTCGTACTTCACGTTGCTGCCCATGGGGATCTCGACGACAACGTATATGTCCTCGGGAGGGTTCTTCCCGGGCTTCAGCCCGAGCTTCATACTCACCAAAAGCCCTTTCTCAGCGCCGCGTAATAAGCTCTTCTGCCCATGACGACGACCCGAAGCCTCTCGGCCCCAACGCCGGAGGGTATGAGGGGCACCCCGACGGAAGATGACGGGTGGAGTGTGGGCACGCGCGCGCTGAATCAGCATGCTGATTCAGCGCGGAACCCGCTTTACAGTACCTATCGCCCTGGCCCTCGAGTCTCGCAGCACGAAGCGCTCTCCACCCTCGAGGAACCAAGGGTGATAGAGGAACCTAAGCCTGACGAGCCCCCTGTCCCCAGTGCGCATCGGCTCCTTCTCCATCCTCTCGAAGGCGACAGGGGACCTTATCGAGAAGGCGTGGAACACGGTCTGGTAGCCGGGGCGTATCGTCGAGGGGTGCTTCAGGACGAAGATCTCGGCGTCGAACTCCCAAACCGCTTGGAGCGGAGCCTCCGCGACCGCCATCCCCTTCTCGAGCTCTTCGACTTCCGCGCCTGTTATCGCCAGTGTTGCCTCTTCGCCAGCCCTTGCCACAGCCACGGGAACCCTGTTCACGTGGATTGAACGGACTCTAACCATCCTCCAGCTGCCGTCGGGGAAGGGGCCTATGAACAGCGTTGAGTTCTCCCTGACGACCCCCCTGAGCACAGTCACCGCCACGACAGTCCCAACCCCCCTGACGTCGAAGAGATCCGAGACGTAGGCCAGCAGAGAGCCCTGGCGCTTCTCCTCCCACCTGAGCCTGGGCGGTAGCAAGTTCAGGAGCTCCAGCAGGACGTCGACACCCTGCCCAGTGGTGTTGGAGACGGGTACTATGGGCACGATGCGCCCTGTGCCAACTAGCTGCGCCAAGCTGTGAACCTCTGCTGGGGAGCGAACGACGACAGGCTTCTTGTCGAGCCTGCGGAGGAGGGAGAGGAGCTCCTCCAGGTTTCTCTCGCAGATAGCGGGGTCCACCATGTCCACCTTTGTGAAGGCGACAAAGAGGGGTAGGCGCAGCGCGAGGCACAACCCCAGGTGCTCCCGTCCCATAGACTGCAGCCCAGCGTTCGCGGCAACCACGAGCATCACGTAGTCAGGCTCCCTGGAGAGGATACCGCGCACAGCTGTCCTGAGGTAGCGCTCGTGGCCGCCCACGTCGACTATGCTCACGACCTTCCTGGAGCTCAGGTAGATCTGAGCCTCGTCCAAGGGGTTTGGCAGCCCCCAGTTGACGGGTTTGCTGTCCACGTCGAAGCCCAGCACCCTAACGGTGACGGAGGAGGTCCGCCCCGTGATTATCTCGTGCGCGAAGCGCGCCACTTTCCTCATGCTGCTGCCCCTCCCGTCGTCTAGCTCTCCTGTGCACAGCACACCGACGGTTGTGCTTTTACCAGCGTCCACGTTGCCGACCACAGCGACCGTTATCTGGACCGGAGGGTTATCCTCCCTGCTCGACCTGACGAGCAGCCTAAGGACCGTTTTGCCGCCGATGCTCTCCCTGGAGAGCAGCTTGAGCTTCGCCCCCACCTCCCGGGCAGCCTCCTCGAGCAGCCTCAGGCTCTCCCTCTCATCCTCCTCGCTCAAGCCGACGACATTTCCCTCGTCGTCCACTCCGAGCACGTAGATCGCCTCTCCCCCGCCCTCGAAGAGCCGGTACTTCATCTGCGTCGCCAAGCGCTCCACTCTCTCGCGCTCAGCCCCCCGCAGCGTGGACTTGTACTCGACATTCCCCTCCTCGCTCTCCCTAGGCAGCTTCACCCAGCTACACACAGCTCTTGAGTCTTCGCCTGAAAAGGCGCGATATTAGAGTTTCTTTTTCACGGCAGCTGGCTCAGCGCGGCAGGGTCACGCCCCTCTGCCCGAGGTACTTCCCCAAGTACCTGACAGGCTCGCCCTCGATTCTGCAGAATGCCACGTGAGCAAAGCGCATACCCTTCCTCAGCACCACCGGGAAGGCCCCCCCGTGTATCTCGATCGTGAGCTCGCCCTCGAAGCCAGCATCTATCAGAGTGGGGGGGATGGAGACCCCTAGGCGCGCGAAAGTGCTCCTAACCCCTATCAAACCAGCGACGTTCTCCGGCATCTTCACGTACTCGAGCGTCGTCACCAGCACCTTCATGTACGGCTGCAGGACGAACGAGTCCGTCTTGAAGACCTTGTAGTAGTTCGAGAGATCCACCTCGGACAGCCTGTCCGGGTCCAGAGGCTCTGGGTTGTTCAGCAGCACAGCGACCTCGTCTCCTATCCTCAAGTCCACGCCGTTCTCTCTGACTATCTCCTCGCTGAACGGCTCTATGACCAGCTTTCCCTCAGCTATCAGTTTGAGTATCTCTTTCCCCGACAGCACGGTGGAGAAGAGACGGGGGGCGGGATAAAGAAGTAACTTTTAAGCGCGCGCGGTGTAGTAGGTGCAGATGTTGTTAAGCGGGCATTCCCGGCAGCGCGGCTCTCTAGCCTTGCATACTTCCCGCCCGAGCTTTATGAGAAGCAAGTGCGCTTCGAACCTCACCTCTGGCCGGAAGATTCTCTCAAGGTCCCTCCTGACACCCATGTAGCTCGAGCTCCCAGATAGGCCGAGCCTCCGCGAAACTCTCTTCACATGGGTGTCGACGGGCAGCACGGGGTAGCCGAAGCTCGCCAAGAGGACGTCAACGGTCTTGTAACCGATCCCTTTCACAGCGGTGAGCTCCCTCCTCACAGCCTCCTCGCCCAAGTCCAGGAGCCTGCGCAGGTCGCCGCCGTACTTCTCCAGCGTTACCCTGGCCACCTCCACGATGGCAGCGCTCTTCGAGTCCTGCAGCCCAGCCGGCTTTATAGCTTCTCTGACCGCTCCAACTCCTCCTTTGAGGATTGCCTCGGGTGTAAGACCCACGGTCGAGCCGAGCCTCCTGAAAGCCTCGAAGGAGTTCTTCTCGTTTGTGTTCTGGGAGATTATGATGGCGACGAGCACCCTGAAGGGGTCTCCCCCCTCCCTCGCCCAGAGGGCGATGAACTCCTCGCTGGACGGTGAGAACCTCTCCCTCAGCCTTTCCAGGATCTTGTCCCCCAGCTCGAAGCTCATCAGCCTTGCGCGCTATAAGCGGTGCAGATAAGTAAGTTTCCACCTAGGGTGGGGCGATGAGAATCCTCGTCACAAACGACGATGGCATAAGCAGGGGTTTGGCTGCTGTCGTAAAGGAGTGCCTGGAGAGGGGGCACGAAGTCCTGGTGACAACCACCGAGGGTCAGAGGAGTGCTTCCTCGAAGGCTGTAGCCTTCCGCACACGCTACAGGTTCTCCGAGATTATGGGCTGCCCTGCTGTGGTGGTGGACTCGACACCCGCGTCAGCAGTCGCGGTGGCGCTCGAGGTTTTCGAGAGCTGCTGCGATGTTATTGTAAGTGGTGTGAACGAGGGACCCAACCTGGGCTTGTGGGACATCCTCTCGTCAGGCACTGTGGGCGCAGTCCTCGAAGGAGCCCTACGCGGCGTGCGGGGCATAGCGGTGTCTCTTGTCGCGACACGCAGGAGAGAGTACCCGCTGCTCCCCGACGATGCCTATAGGGAGGCAGCCCGGACAGCCCTCGACGTCATCGAGGCACTACCGAGCAGCTGGCCGGTCCCCGTGCTCAACTTGAACGTCCCCGCCTTCGGGTCTAAGGAGGTTATCCCCGCCCAGCCCGAGAGGGCTTTCACCAGCAGGGTGTACCGGTGCTCAGGTGGCGAGTGCGCGATGAAGGAGTGGGTCCTGGAGGAGGACTACCCGTGCGTCACGCCGGGGAGCGACGTGTGCCTCGTGAAGCAGGGGCTCTCGCCGCTGACGCCGCTGCCGCTCCTGGGCAGGGTGGAGCTCGAATGGTTAAGCAAGGCGCTGGCGAGTCAGGAATAAAAGGGCGGCAGGGTTGGGGGAGGTGTGCCAGCTAAAGCCAATGTCATAGTAGTTGGCGGCGGGCCCGCGGGGATGACGGCTGCCTCGAGAGTGAAGAGGCTTAAGCCGGACCTCAGGGTCGTAGTGTTCGAGAGGAGCTCCTACGTCAGCTACGGTCAGTGCGGCATACCCTACTTCCTCGGGGGGCTGTCGAGGTTCGAGGAGCTCGTGCACTACCCCCTTAGGGTGTTCACGGAGGAGAGAGGGATCGAGGTACACGTGAGAACAGAGGTCGTCGAGGCTGCCCCAGGGCTCCTGAGGGCTAGGAGCGCTGACGGCAGTGAAGTCGTCTACGAGTGGGACAAGCTGCTTATAGCCACAGGGGCTAGGCCCAGGCGCTTGAACGTACCGGGCGCCGACCTGGAGGGGGTTCTGACCCTTAGAACTCTCGAGGATGCCGAGAGGGCGCAGAGGGTGCTGGCGAGGGCGAGAAGGGTCGCCGTCGTAGGCGCTGGGTATATCGGCGTGGAGCTGGCTGAGAACCTCACGAGAGCCGGGAAGGAGGTAGTGCTCTTCGAAATACTCCCCCAGGTGATGCCCACGCTAGACCCGGAGATGGCGAAGCTTGTCGAGGAAGAGCTCAGGCGCAACGGCGTGGAGGTGCACCTGGGCGAGAAGGTTGTGGAGCTTGCAGGCGGCACCTCGGTGAGAAGAGTCGTAACAGACGAGGGAGAGTACCACGTGGATGCCGTGCTCACAGCCATAGGCGTGGTACCAGAGGTGGAGCTGGCTAAGCAGCTTGGCGTGGAGCTCGGCAGGACAGGTGCTGTAAAGACAAACTCCACGCTCAGGACGAACGTGGAGGGCGTCTACGCTGCTGGCGACGTGGCCGAGACAACAAACCTGGTAACTGGGAAGCCCGACTGGTTCCCGCTAGCCCCAGTGGCGAACAAGATGGGCTACGTGGCCGGCAGCAACCTCGCAGGGCTTGCCGAAGAGTTCCCGGGAGCTGTCGGAACCGCGGTGACCAAGGTCTTCGGGCTGGAAGTCGGCAGAACCGGTCTGACGGAGAAGAGGGCTAGAGAGGAAGGCTTCAACCCCGTTTCTGTGGTGGTGGAGGGCAGAAGCAGAGCCGGATACTACCCAGGCTCCGCCACCATGAGAGTCAAGCTGATAGCGGACTCCGAGACAGGCAGGCTCCTCGGGGCGCAGATCGTGGGGGGCGAGGGC
>Ga0105154_1000306_pt1 | contig 22230 bp, 27 predicted proteins | sample SSWtaG_FD_89672 | JGI IMG/M metagenome (GOLD analysis project Ga0105154, IMG submission 89672) | Hot spring microbial communities from Sandy's Spring West, USA to study Microbial Dark Matter (Phase II) - SSWsed_matched | ecosystem: Environmental > Aquatic > Thermal springs > Hot (42-90C) >... | reverse complement strand
CGATCCACCAGGCTGATCTACCGGCCCATGGCTTTGGAGGCCGAGGGCGGGACTTGAACCCGCGATCTCCGGCTCCCTACCCCCGCCGGCCTTCGAGCCCAGCGGTACAGGCCGGCGCGTTAGCCAGTCTACGCCACCTCGGCCCCGTGCCTAACTACCGCATCAAGCGACTTCGCACTTAAACATTTCTTCCATCAACGTCGTATAGGCCGAGCTTGAACTCCAAGGCCCTCAAGACTATCGACGTCGCGACGAAGCCCTCCAAAACCTCGTCGTAGATGGACACGACCTCGTCGGCCGAGCTGAGAACCTCATCGCTGAAGCCCCCGTGGGGGAACGCACCTATCATGATCATGGCCCTCTCGCCCTCTTCGAGTATTTTGCCAGCGAGGTCCAGAGGGCTTATCCTAACCCCATTCTCTGAGAGAAGGATCTTCCTCGAAGGCTTGAAGTCCTCTATCGCCTTATCGAGCCCCCTTCCTATAACTTCGAGCAATGCCTCGTTCTTCGTTGGGACTCGTCCGAAGGCCAGCAACTGCTCCATCAGGCCGACGAACCTGTTGTAGTTCTTCGGCAACCTGACGTCGCTCCTCACCCTGATCACCTGGCCTAATAGGGTGTGCACGTACAACTGCACATAGCCCCTGCCGCAAAGGGGGGACTCTAAAACTTCGAGCATGCAGAGGTGCACTACGTCCGGCCTACCCCTCTTCTCCTGGCCTGGCAACCTCTTCATCGCGTGATAGTGGAGGGACTTGTCGAGCAACATCGCTAGGGCCCTCTTCCCCCTCCTCCTCGCGGTCTTTTCGACCGCGGGGTGCTTGGCTATCTCTAACGGCACGAGCTCGAGCGAGGCGTCCACCAGGGCTACGGCGATGCGAGGCTGAGAGGCCACGACGACCACCTCGATGCCTCGAAGCACTTGAAGGTATCTGAGCCAGAGTTCCCTTAATATTCCTCTCTTGACATCTAATTCGCAGACCTCGATGTCCTGCAAGAGACAGAAGGCCGAGATCAAGGCCATAGTGATCGAGAGGATAAGAAGGCTCTTCGAGATGGCCGACTACATGTTTCACGTAGACCCAGGGCTATCGAACAGGTACGTAGAGCTGGCCAGGAGGATGGCCATGAGGTGCAGGGTGAGAATACCGAGAGACCTGAGGAGGAGGTTCTGCCACAGTTGCTACAAGTTCCTCGTACCAGGTGCCAACTGCAGAGTTAGGATAGCGAAAAGGAGGGAGCCTCACGTGGTCATAACGTGCCTCGAGTGCGGCAACGTCATGAGGTTAAACCTGAGGGGGTTGAGGCGTGGGAACCAGCATTAAGAAGAAACTTAAGGAGAGGATGTTGGAGAGAGCGAGCGTCAACGTGGGCAAGCGAGGCCTGACGGAGTCGGTCTTGAAGGAGATAGACAGGCGGTTAAACGAGGACGAGGTGGTGAAGGTCAGGATTTTAAAGTCGGCCTTGGCGGTCGAGGGGATGGACGACAGGAAGAAGTTCGCTGAGGTCTTGGCGCAAAGGTTGGGAGCAGAGGCGATGGAGGTCAGGGGCTACACCGTTGTGCTCTACAGAAAGAGGAAGAGGAGAACAGTTTAATAAGAGACCCCCCGCTTCCTCTATGCTCAAGAGGAACGCAGAGTGAAGGGGCATGTCAGAGGTCTTGAAGGTCCCTCCAGCGCTGTTGATAGAGGAGCTGGCGGCCTACCTCAGGGAGAACCTATCTGACGTCATAAAGCCCCCCTCGTGGGCGATGATAGTCAAAACCGGGCCAGGAAAGGAGAGGCCGCCCGCTAGGAAGGATTGGTGGTACGTCAGAGCGGCGGCCATCCTCAGGAAGATTTACCTATACGGCCCCGTAGGCATCGGTAGCTTGAGGACCGCGTTTGGGTCTAGGCAGAGGCCAGGAGTGAGGGGCCGAGAGCACTTCAGGAAGGCTGGAGGAGCCGTAATAAGGAAAATAGTTCAACAGCTCGAACGAGCGGGGCTGGTCGAGAAGGCTGGTAATAAAGGCCGCGTCCTGACCCCTCAGGGCAGGTCCCTCCTCGATAGGCTGGCCCACAAGGTCTTTAGGGAGCTTCAGAAAAATATGCCAGAGCTCGCGAAGTATGTTTAGGTGGTCCTAGTGGCTGAGATGGCTGAAGCGCCTGACAAGGAGCTCGAGGAGATCAGACAGAGGAAGCTCGCCGAGCTGCAAAGGAAAATAGCGATGGCTGAGGAGCAGGAGAGGCTCAGGAGGGAGTATGAAGCGAAGAAGCAGGCGCTTTTGAGGGCCATCTTGACGCCTGAGGCCAGGATGAGGCTCACTAACATAAAGATGGTCAGGCCGGAGTTCGCGGAGCAGCTCGAGGCCCAATTGATCCAGCTGGCCCAGATGGGTAGGATCTCGATCCCGATAACCGATGAGCAGTTGAAGAGGATACTCGAGTCTCTTCAACCTCGTCACAGAGAGATTAGGATAAGGAGGGTTTGACGTGGCTAAGTACAAGCATACCGCGAAGAAGAGGAGGTTGGCAAAGGCTTGCAAGCAGAACAGCGCCGTGCCGATTTGGGTCATAGTCAAGACCAATAGGGAGTTCAGGTCGCATCCAAAGCTCAGGCACTGGAGGAGGGTCAAGCTGAAGGTGTAAGAGGCGGTCGACGTTGTCCGAGAAGGGGTCCGAAGTGGAGCTCGAGAGGCAGTACACGATACCGTTGCGTATTGTATTTGGGGTGCCCAGGTGGAGGAGGGCTGCGCGGGCCATGAGGTTCGTCAGGGCCTTCATAGCTAGGCACATGAAGGCAGAGGAAGTAAAGATAGACCCGAAGGTCTCTGAGTATGTATGGAGCAGGGGGGCGAAGAAGCCGCCACGAAAAGTCAAGGTCAAGGCGATAAAGTACAGAGACGGCCTAGTGAGAGTAGAGCTTGCGTGAGGGCCTCGAGAATTGCCCATAGAGCTCGCGACGATATACGGGAGCTACCTTGTAGGGGCCTTCTCTTTAGCAACGGACAGGTATGCCCTAATCCCTAGGGACGCGCACGAGAAGTTTCGAAGGATCGTGGAAGAAAACCTCGAGGTCCCGGCCTACAAGGTGAGCATCGGCGCCTCTCCGTTGATAGGGATACTCGCCGTAGGAAATTCTCGTGGCTTGCTGCTCCCCTTCATAACCCTCCCCGAAGAGCTTGAGCTCCTAAAAAGGGAGCTGGGCATCGAAGTCGCTGTCCTGCGATCGGTTAAGACCGCGCTTGGAAACATGATACTGACGAACGATAAAGCGGCGATAGTTCACGAGGACTTCACGAAGGATGAGGTCAAGGTCATAGAGGACGTTCTTGACGTCGAAGCCGTAAAGGGGAGCTTAGGGGGGATAAAGCTCGTGGGGTCCGTGGCTGTCGCTAACAATAGAGGGGCCCTTTTGCACCCCATGACCTCCGAGGAGGAGGCGAAGCGGGTTTCAGAGGTCTTGAAGGTCAGGGTCGACGTCGGAACGGTCATGATGGGCTCGCACCTGCTGAGGGTGGCGATGGTTTTAAATTCAAGAGGCGCAGTTGTAGCACCAACGACCACAGGCCCAGAGCTCGCTAGGATAGAGCAGGTGCTGTTCCTTTAGGTGGTGCTTATGAGCGTTAAGACCTATGAGGTAAGCGGCAGGATGAAGATAAAGAACAGGTGGAATAAGTTCTCGATGACCATTAGGGCGCTAAAGCCTGAGCATGCGATCGAAAGGGTGTTTTCACTCTTGGGCAGTAGGCATAAGCTTAAGAGGTTTGACATAAAGATTGAAGAAGTAAGGGAGTTGGTCGAAGTTGGAGCTAAGTAGCGCTAAGCCCGCGCCCCGAGACATAAATAGGCTTGTTGCCGAGTGGCAATACCTTCAAAGCCTGGCTGAGGCCCTTAAGCAGAGGATAGACTTAGCGCTGGCGGCCATAAACGAGATGGAGGGCACGGTACAGGCCATAGAAGAGCTGGGCAAGGTGACGGAGGAGGTCGAGGCGCTGTTCATGTTGGGTGCTAACGCCTACGCGAGGGGCAAGATCACTGACACGAAGAAGATACTCGTGAACGTAGGCGCAAACGTCCTGGTCGAGAAGAGCTTGGAAGACGCGAGGAAATTCTTCGAGGCCAGGATAGATGCTCTGAGGAGGCTTGTGGCCGAAACCCAACAGCAGCTCGCTAGCGTCACGGCTAGACTCTCAAAGCTCGAACCAGAGTTAAGAAAGATGGCCGAGGGCCGGGCTGGAGGTTAAAGAGCGCTTGTTGGGTTTCCTGAAGAGCAAGCTGAAGTCCCTTTTTCAGGAGATAACCACGAAGGAGCTCGACGAGAAGGGCCTCTCTAACGTCGCCGAAAGGCTTCACTTAGCTCTAGTAGAGAGCGACGTAGCCCTCCCAGTTGCCCTCGAGATTGTCGATAACGTGGTCGCTTCCCTCAAGGGGGCTAGGATAGGGAGGACCGAGAGCGTATATCAAGTAGTTTTGAGGAGCCTTAGAGAGACGCTGTACAAGATGCTCACGTCAGTGCCACAGATAGACCTGGTGTCAGAGGCCAAGAAGTGGAGGCAAGAGGGCAAGGTCTTTACGGTGATGTTTGTAGGGCCTAACGGCCATGGCAAGACCCTCACGGTAGCAAAAGTCGCCAATTTGTTGCTGAAGAACGGCCTCTCGGTAGTGCTGGCCTGTAGTGACACCTTTAGAGCTGGTGCTGAAGAACAGCTAGAGGTCCATGCCTCAAGGCTGGGCGTGAGGTTAATAAAGCACAGGTATGGGGCTGACCCCGCTGCCGTCGCTTATGACGCGGTGTCCCATGCCTCTTCAAGAGGTCTGGCCGCCGTTCTGATAGATACGGCGGGGCGCCTCCAGACCGACAAAGGGCTCATGGACGAGCTCAGGAAGATAGCGCGCGTCGCAAAGCCAGCCCTCAAGGTATTGGTGGTCGACGCCCTCACGGGCAACGACGCCTACGACATGGCCATAAAGTTCAATGACGCCGTGGGCATCGACGCCGCGATACTGACGAAGGTCGACGCCGACGTCAAGGGAGGGGCCGCCGTGTCTATAACGGTCGCCACGCGAAAGCCGATAATATATTTCGGCACTGGTCAGGGGTACGACGACCTAAGGCCATTCGATGCCCTATGGCTCCTCGACAGGATACTCCCGCCCGACTAGCCCTTCAGGAACTTGTTCTTAAGCCCAGCACCCCTGCACACGATGGTCTTAGGCCTCCCCTCTACGACCTCGAAGGACGCTTGAGGTAGGAGCTTCTTGCTCAACTCAATGCACGTCAATGTGTGCATGGTGAGCTCGCTCACCTTGATTACCGACTCGCCCTCTGCGAGGGCCATGTAGACTATTAGCTGATCGGCCAAGTGCCTATCGACCGTGGCCCCGCCCTCGACCTCATTCAATAGCTTTTTAGCGGCCTCCTCGCCGACCTTCTCGGCTGGCTTCCCGACCTCGCCTAAGTTGTCTGAGCCCAGGACGGCCCCGCTCGTCGTCTCGGCCCAAAGCACTATGCCGCAACCGGGGTTCAGGGCGCACTTGGGGTGCCCGGGCTGTAGCACCTCGACCTCTATGTCTGCCTCGAGCCCCGCCTTCCTTAAGAGCTTAGAGGCGCTGTCTGCCATCCTCTTAGCTATGTGGTCCGGTAGCCTCGAGCTGTAGGATATGCCCCTTACCGACTTCACCTCGCCTCGCTCTTCTAATCTTATTGGCGCCAGCTTAGGGACTGGCACTATCGTTGTCCTGACGATGCCTCCTCCCTTGGGGTAAAAGCCCCTCCTCAAGAGGCTTACTTCGAAGTTGTACCCCATCTTCGCGACTGCTGGCTTTAGGACGTGAATCACGTAATCCACCGGCGGCGCTAGGGGGTTGTCCGTCCCGCCAACTATCTCGACGTTGATCCTTGAGGGCGCGAAGGCGGCTGCCGGTAGCAGGCTTTGGAGGACTAGGGTCGTAGAGCCAGCTGTCCCCACGTCAAACCTGAAGCTACCGCTTTTGACGGTCTTCGGCCTGAACGTGAGCTCCATGGATCCTAGGGCGAGGCCCTTGACTTCCGCGTCCACTAGGCTCGCCACGGCCCTGATGGCCGTCATGTGCTGGGCTCTGAGCCCGGGGTTCTCCCTCTTGGCCCTTATGTTGAAGATCTTCACGGGGACTCCGGTCACTGCCGACAGGGCCACAGTCATCCTGAGTATTTGCCCTCCTCCCTCCAGCATGCTACCGTCAATTTCTATCACGGCCCATCACCTTCAAGAGCTCATCGACCACCTCTCTTACCCCGACGCATTCGAGGGTGTTGCACTTAAAGACCTTCTCGCCTCTAAGCTTGTCGAGGGCCCTCCGAATCTGTTCTTCGCTCGCAATATCTATCTTCGTCAGCGCTATGACCATTGGCTTCTCCTTGAACATCTCCTTAACGCTCCTGAGGACGCTGAGTTGGTAGTCGAGGCTGTAGCCGCAGGCCTCGCTGGGGTCGATCAAGAAGACCATCCCCCCTCTCAAGTTCTTCAAGGCGATTATGGCCTGGAGCTCTATCTTGTTCCTTTCCTCTAAAGGTCTGTCGAGCAAGCCCGGAGTGTCCACGACTTGAGCTATGAAACCCTTAGGGCCCATTACGTGCCCTACGCTCACGCTCTTAGTCGTGAAGGGGTACTCGGCTATCTCCGGTTTGGCGGTGGACACGCACTTCACGAAGGACGACTTGCCGACGTTGGGGGCGCCGCTCACGATTATTATGGGCACGTCGAAGTCGAACGAGGGAAGCCTCTTGAGCCTCTTGACCTCAGATAGGACCTGCAGGTCTTCTCTAAGCTCCTTGATTATCGAGGCCACTCGGCCGTAGAACTCCCTGCGAGACCTCGAAGCCTCCTTGGCGTCAGAGGACGACCTAATCTTGTTGACGTACTCCTTGGCCAACCTCTCTACGAGCTGAGAGGCCTTTGATATCCTGACCATGGCTATCTTGAACTTGTCGGGGTCTATCATTAAGTAGAACATGTCCCTGTAGAACGGGTTGAGGGAGTCTACCATTGGTATGCCCCTCTTTATCTCCCTCAACTTGTCGACTACGACCGAAGCAACAGTCCTTACCCTCGTAATCTCCCTCAACTTAGCGATCAACGCCCTGTTCCTCCTTGTGGGTATTTTGACGGACGCGCGAGAAGCCTTCCTAAAAGCCACGTCCACGAGGTCATCTGGCGACGGCACCTCGGGTACATTGCGAAACGGTTGTTCAGGCGCCACGGGGTCCTCTAACCTCGACGAGCAAGCGACCTTTATTAGCTAGCCGTCGATTCCAAAAGATATAAGAAAGCCTAATTAAATAGAGTGGCAGGTGTGCTTCATGTATAGCGTTGGCCATAGGGAGCAGATGAGCGCCTACTGGGCTGTGGGCGCTACTACCGTCGGGCTGAGGGTCGAGGAAGGAGTCGTGCTCGCTTCCGAGAAGAGGGTCAGCTACGGCTTTACCGTGACGAGCAAGTCGGCCAAGAAGATCTTCAAGATATCAGACCACCTCGGGATAGCCTGTGCGGGCCTCATAGGGGACATGCAGGCAATAGCTAGGAGCCTAAGGGCGGAGCTCAGGTTGTACGAGCTCGACACGAACAGGAGGATGTCCATTAGGGCCGCCGCCAAGCTCTTGGCGAACATACTCTTCAGCCGGCGCTACATGCCCCTCATGAGCGAGACCCTCGTGGGCGGCATAGACGATACCGGTTCACACCTCTTTGTGCTCGATGCCATTGGCTCCCTCATAGAGGACGACTACGCCGCTCTGGGTAGTGGGGCGACGATAGCGATAGGCATAGTGGAGTCTGGCTATAGAAAGGACATGGCCGTGGACGAGGCCATTGGTTTGGCAGTAAAGGCCGTGAGGGCCGCGATAGAGAGGGATGCTCTAAGCGGGGACGGCATAGACGTCTTAACGATAACCAAGAAAGGGGCAGAGGAGAGATTCGAAGCGGTAAAGTAGTGAGGACCCATGAAGGGTTAGGGCCTCACCTTGACCGGATCGCCGATTCTGGAGAGTAGTGCGACTCGCGACTCGAGGCTGTCGGCGACTAAGTTGTAACCGCTCGCCTTGCTCAATTTTTTCGCGAACTCGAGGACGTCTCTATGCTTGGGCATGTTCTTGAGCCCTAGCCTGAACCTCGAATACCCCAAGTACATGTAGCCCTTGACCTCCACGTACCAAGGCTCTGCTAGCGAAGTGAGCTTGGCGAAGCCCTCTACGTCGCCCTCGTAATCGTTTACTCCTTTTATCAGCGTGATCCTGATGACCGTGGGGCACCTGAACTCCTTCACGAGCTCCAAGCTCTTCATCAGCCTTCGCCACCCGTCTGCTAGCGAGCATCTGGACAGGGCCGCGAACTTCTCCTCCGTCGACCCGTTTACCGACACGTAGAGCTGGGAGGGCTGGCCTCCGTCCAACAACTTCGCCAACCTCTCCGGGTACATGCCGTTTGTGACTAGGAACGTCGTAAACCCCTTGCTCCTGCAGAGCTCTATGAACCCTCTAAGTCTTTCGTAGAGGGTGGGCTCGCCCGCGAGGCTTATGGCGAAGTGCTTTGGGTGCAACGCCTCGACGTACCTCTCCTTTATCACCTTGGGGTTCGACTTATAGCCGCTTAAGATCCTGAACTGGGCTTTGATGGCTTGCTCGAATATTGTCTTCTCGTCGTCGTGGGTCATGAAGTCCTCTTCTCTCCAAGAGGGGACCTCAGGGTCTCCCCTCTCTACTCTCCAGCAGTGGAGGCAGCTGTTCGGGCACGCGAGCGTGGGGGTCATCTGTATGCACCTGTGGCTCTCAATGCCGTACCAGTTCTTGTAGCAGAACCTGTCGCTTGTCAGCGCGACGTGAAGCCAATGACACTTCTTGACCGCGGCCGTCTTTCTGCTACCGATGAGCTGATACTTCTGCTGTCTCAGTAGGTCTGTGATTGTCAACGAAGTCGGTTGCAATAGCATTTTACGCTCTCCCGATCTTCTTATCAACTTAGGTGAGAAGAGGGGCATAAACGTTGAGGTGAAGCGAGCTGGGCTTGGCTTTCATAGGCATAGGCCTCACGGCGAGGGGGCTGACCATCGAGGGGCTTCAGGAAGCAAAGAGGGCTGACCACCTCTTCATAGACCTGTACACGAGCTTACTCCCCAAAGACGAGTTGCTCGTGCTTCAATCACTGATAGGCAGAGAAGTCAGGCCCCTGCGCCGATCGGACCTAGAAGGCCGCGGCGCTCAGAAGATACTGGAGCTCGCGGAAAGGGGGTCCGTAGCGCTGTTGACCGTAGGGGATCCGTTCATAGCGACGACCCACATAGCCCTTAAGGTAGAGGCCGTTAAGAGGGGGATAAAGGTCAAGTACGTGCCCTCAGCCTCCATCATGAGCGTAGTGCCGGGCTTGACTGGCCTGTCGAGCTACAAGTTCGGGAGGTCGGCCACGGTGGTCTTCCCGGAAAAGGGCCCGAACAACGCCGCTTACGAAGCGATAAGGGACAACTCGTCTAGAGGCCTTCACACGTTGCTCTACTTGGACCTGGACGTCGAGAGCGGCAAAGCCATGACCATAAACGAGGCGTTGAGGATATTGCTCGAAGTTGAGGCCCGGAGGGGGGAGGGCGTCGTGAGTGGGGATAGGCTGGTCGTGGGGATAGCGAGGTCGTGCTGGGATAGCGAGGTCGTAAAGGCCTCCAAGCTCTCCAAGCTCCTCGACTACGACTTCGGACCTCCCCCTCATGTGCTCGTCTTCCCCGGAGCGCTCCACTTCATGGAGCTCGAGGCGCTGAAGACCTTTGCGGGAATGGAGGAGTGCCCTTGAGTCCTTGGAGGTCCGACGAAGAGAGGCTCACGAGGTACTTCAACTACGTCGAGAGAACGCTCGAAAAGATGAGGCTAAAACCCCACCGACGCTTGAGAGGTCGGGTCGAAGCAATAATTGACAACGCGAAACGCTACTATGAAGACGCTAGGTACTACGCGAGGTTGGGGGACTACCCCACGAGCTACGTTTGCGTGGCGTATTGTGAAGGCCTATTAGACTGCTTAAAATACTTGGGCCTAATAGAAGTGGAGGGAGCGGTCGTGGCCGAGAAGAGGAAGAGAGTCATGGTCGCAGGCGTCTTCGACATAATACACCCAGGGCACACGTTCTTGATATCGAAGGCGGCCGAGCTGGGGGACGTGGTCGTCGTGGTGGCCCGCGACTCGACGGTCCAAAGGCTCAAGGGCAGGAAGCCCGTAGTGCCAGAGGGGCAGAGGCTCGAAGTCGTCAAGAACATCAAGGGGGTCAAGGAGGCTGTTCTGGGTAACGAAGGAGAGGACATGCTCAAGATAGTCGAGGAGCTAAGACCCGACGTCATAATGCTAGGCCCGAACCAGAACTTCGACGAAGAGAAGCTCAGGAGAGAGCTGGAGGCAAGGGGCCTCAAAGTGGAGGTGGTGAGGCTCAGAGAGCTCTACGAGGTACACAAGCTCTGTAGCACGACGAAGATAATAAAGGAGATATTGACGAGGGAGGACCTTCAAAAGCTCGCTACAGAGCCAAATCAGCACCAATCGCGCTCATCTTAGGACCTTCTTGTAGTAGTCTATCAGGCGGGGCACAACGTCCTCGACCCTCCACCTGGCCCTGAACTTCAGGAGCTCCTCGGCCTTCTTGGTGTCGGCCAGGGTGTGGTAGACGTAGTTCTTTATGGGGTTCTCGACGAATTTGGCCCTGACCTCTAGGCCGCTGCCCCTCAGCATGTTCAACATGTCCTTGAAGGAGTAGGCCCTCCCCCCTCCGACGTTGAACACCTCGAACTTGCTGTCGCTGTACTCGAGGGCCTTTAGGTTGGCCTCCACCACGTCCTCGACGTATATGAGGTCCCTGGTCTGCGAGCCGTCGCCATAGATCACGAACTCCTCCCCCCTTAACCCGCTCCACATCATTTGGGTCAGCACGTTCGCGTAACCTCTTTTGTGTTGCTCCCTCTCGCCGTACACGCTGAAGTACCTTAGGGCTACCACCTCGACGTCGTGGAGGTCTGAGTACAGCTGGCAGAGCCTCTCGCAGTAGTACCTGGCCTCCGTGTAGTAGTCAGTCACCAGCACCGGCATGTCCTCGCGCCACGGTATCGGATTGCCGTTGTAGATCGAGCTCGTCGACGCCAGTATCACTTTCGACCTGTTCTTCCTGGCGTACTCGAGTATTGAGACGATATCGTTGACAACCTTAGAGACCAGTTGAGGGTCCTTCTTGTACATGGGCGACGACGATGGGATCCCGTTGTGGAAGATCGCATCGACCTTGAGGTCCAAGCGGATCACGTCGCCCGAAGAGCCCTTCATGAACCTCACGTCGAGTCCCTCTATGTTCTCCTCTACGCCCAGCGAGAGGTCGTCTAAGACGTAGACCTCGAAGCCCCTCTTGCAGAGCCCCTCGACTATGTGGCTTCCTATGAAGCCGCAACCGCCAGTCACGAGGACTTTCATGGAGATCTCCCAGCCCTCAGGCTCTTGCGGGATGCCCCCTCTGCTCGGCTATTTAGTGGAGCTATGCTATTGTCGATACCACCTCATCTTTAAACCTCCTGACCTGGCTGAGCGCTTCCCTCAACCTCATGAGGTTCAAGATGAGATAGTTCATCCCCGACCTCTTGTAGCTCTCAACCTCTTTCACGAACTCTCTTGAGTCTTCGTGAGGGGCTATTATGCAGGCGAATGCAAAGTCACCCGCCCTCCCTTTGTCCTCTCTGAGCCTCTTGACCTTCTCGACTATCTTGCCGAAGTCCTCGCTACTCACGTAAGTCGGGAGCCATCTGGGCCCTATGCAAATGAGGCCGTTGCCCAACTCTGCGGCCAGCTCAAGCATTCTCCTGCCAGTGCCTCCAAACCATAGAGGTGGGTGCGGCTTCTGCAGGGGCTTGGGCAAGAGGACTGCCTCCTTAGCTCTGTAGTACTTCCCCTCGAAGTTCACCTTGTCCTCCGTCCAGAGCCTTAACATAAGGTCGAGCGCCTCTTTGGTCTTCTCAAACCTCAAGTTGTTGGGGTCCCAACAACTATAGGCCTCGAACTCGGAGATGTACCACCCCATGCCCACCCCTAGGATGGCCCTCCCGCCCGAGAGCACGTCGAGCGTGGAGACCATTTTTGCGAGTACGCCTGGCGGCCTGAGGGGTATCGGGGTGACGCAAGTCCCGAGCCTGATCCTAGAGGTCTTGGCCGCGAGGTAAGACAAGTAGAGCCACGGCTCTAAGGTCTCGTCGGTCCACGGAAGCATGTAGTGGTCGGTGACGAAGAACGCGTCGAACTCCAGCTTCTCGGCTTCCAATGCCACTTCTTCTAGCACCTTGAGCCTGTCGACTAACCCTCTTTGAGCGTTTGAGACAACAACTCCGAACTTCAAACAAACCACCAAGTACTAATGCATACGAAGTCCTGGCGCTAAATACCTTCCCGTGGCTCTTCCGCGTCTGGCTCTTAAATTAGCCGTCACAGCTTGCAGGGTTTCGTGTGCCTTCCGACTCCATGGCAAACTCTCCTCTCGAGCACCGCTTAATAATCAATGCACATCTGCAATGCTTAGAGCCCTGTACTATTAATCGTAGTACGTTGAAGCGAGGCAGAGGCCATCAACGATGGAGGTCCATGGCCTAGGCCATCATAGCTAGCAGAAATTGACGAAAACACTAATGAATCTCTAAATCGCGAGGCAGTGCGTGAAAGGCCTGGGGAACTCTTGTTGGTCTGTGCGTTCAAAGCTATGCGCGTAGCCCCGCTAAGAGGGTGAGGGGCTACCACCCAGTCGTGAGTTGCATGAACATCGAGGAATTTAGCGTCAGCAAGGTCGTACGAGGAGGTTTTTGGCTTTACGTCAGTAACGTCATCGGTAGCCTCGCTGGCTTCGCGTATTGGCTAGTGATATCGACTATAGCCGGGGCAGAGGTCTTGGGGATCACGAGCGCCGTCGTGGGCCTCCACGAACCTCGTAGCCGGGGTCATAAGCCTCGGAGTAGGAGCCTGTTGCCAGAGGTTCTTCGGCTTGTGCCTTGGTCACGGCGATAAAGATGGGCTCAAGGCGTATTTTTGGAGCTCCGCGATGTTCGCCTTCCTTACATACCTCTTTGCCTCCTCGGCACTGTCGGCTTTAGGACTGTTGGGCATGAACGTGGGCACGTTTACGAGTAACATGTTCTTCTTAGCTAGCGTAATACTCTTCTTCCAAGCTTTTGTTCCTTTTCAAAGCCTGCTAATCTCGCTCCTGAAGACCGACGTGATCTTCTACGCAAATGTTATCGGCAGTGCCTTGAAGTTCGTCGTAGGGTAACCTTAGTCGTATCGGGCTTGGGCTGGTTCGGGGCGGGCCTAGGCTATGCCGTCGCCAGTATGGTGTTCTTCATTTTGACGGCGGCTTATTGCTTGAAGCTCGTAGGCCTTGGGCCCGTCTGGCAGATGTCAGCTCTAATCGACGTCTTGAAGGCCGGCTTCGTCTCTTGGCTTCCTGCAGTCATAGCTACGCTGGGGCACTGGCTCGGAGTTTTGATGGTCTTCGGAATCGTCGGAGCCGTTGAAACTGGACACTACTACGTGGCCCTAGCCATAGCGAGCGTGGTCTTGATGATAGCTACGAGCTTGACGGGCTTATTGCTGCCGGTCTTGAGCGGCATGGAGGACGGGCGCGAGAGGGCTGCGAGCCGAGTTTTGAGGATAAGCCTCGCCTTCATGATGCCCGTGGCGGTGTTTATAGGGCTACATCCTTGGCTCCCCCCCGAGCTTGCTGGGACATCAGTATGTCGATGCCAGCCCCATACTGTCAACGCTGTTGCTGAGTTGCGCCCCCTCGCCCTGTCTAGTTGCGTAAGTAGCCTGCTGTACGCCTACGGCCGCTACGACCTAGTGTTGCGGGTAGGCCTCGCCCAGAATCTATCTGCTGTAACCTCTTACTTCCTCCTAGTGCCATCCTTAGGAGGGCTTGGGGCGGCCATCAGCTACGCCCTTGGGAGCCTTGCGGCCCTCATAGCTGCAATATTTGCTGGTAGGGCCGTGAACTTCTCGTTCGACTTCAAGGGCTTGGCTCGCGTGCCGACGCCAGCATTAGTTGCAGGGCTTGCGTGCTGGGTCTCCGGCGCCCACTGGGCCATAGCGCTAGTCGTCATAGCTTCGCTCTCGCTCCTCTCATACGCCAAGCTCGGGGTCATAGGTCGTAGCGACCTACGCGAGATAGCCTACGCCCTTCTCTCCAAGGAAATGGCCAATCGCCTAGGCGAGAGGACGAGGCCCGTGCTCGACCTCCTCTACGGCCCTCACAGAGCTCAGCGCGACCACGAGGAGAGGTTGAAGACAGCTGAAGAAGATGAAGAGCCCTCTAGAGGATCGTAAATCACTAATCCCCTTCAACGGGCATAGAACCTTAGAACCAAAAGAGCACCCTGCCCTAGGACGCGTTTTGCCTCATAAGGCCGGCTCTACTCGCAACACCTCGGTGAAGACGAAGCCCCTAACCTCCTTGACGAGCTTTCGAAGCCAGGGTGAGAGGGCGTAGCCGATGGCGAAGTACGCCGCTCCGGCCATTGCCACGTGGGCCAGCAGGACGGGGGCATCGCGCCAAAAGCTCGTGACTTCAATGGTGTGAGAGCCGAGGGCGAGGTAGCACGAAGCGCTGCAGAGGCTCGCGACGATGAAGGGGACCGCGTCGCGCCAGGGGAACTTGAAGTCGACGGCCTTTTTCGTCAACTTGTACAGGGAGGGCGCAAGGACGAGCAGGCCGGCTAGCCAGCCCACGGGGTAGGCCGAGGCCAAGGAGACGACCCCTAGATCACCGTGGAGAAAGGCCAGCAAGAGGGCCGTGCCAATGGCTAGGCCCAAGACGTGCATCGCCAAGCTCACGAAGCCCCACTTGAACAGACTGCTTCTAACGTAGTCGCCGATCGAGATCTCGGGCTTTAGGTCTACCTCCTCGCGGCCGCTGACGACAGAATAAAAGATGCCGAAGAAACCCTCGACGAACACGTAGAGGCTGGCGACCCACACGACCCAGTAGGCGTCTCGGTAGACGGGGTTCAACAGGGAGAGCAGGGGGTGTGACAGGCAGATGACGGAGGTGAACATGAAGGCGGTGATGGCGAAGTAGAGCCTGGTAATTTCCTCGACGTCGCTGGCGGAGCCGCCGCGCAACATCCTAGCGTAGAGGCCCGCAGCGGTGGCGCGGCCATAGGCTATCTGGTTCCTCAAGCTGTAGCTCGCGCTCATGTACGCGACGGGGCCCTCGGAGCCGCAAAGCCCCGCGAGCAGGACGCGGTCGGCGTTGACCAGCATGCCATCGAAGACCCCCAAGAGGGGGATTGAGAAGCCCTTGAACCACCTCTTGGCGAGGCCGAAGTCGACCCCGCCCCACCTCAGCCCCCTTCTGACCAAGATCATTAATGCAGTTAGCGTCGAAATGGCACTTGCCAAGAGCACGGCGAGCAAGGCCCCGCTCAGGCTAAGGCGCAATACCACCACGAAGAGGTAGGCCAGCGGCAACCTCAGGACGTCGTAGACGAGCGTCGAGTAGCCCGGGACCTCGGGGGCGTAAGTGGAGGCCGCGCCGCTCACGACTCCTCCGACGAGGCTAAGGATTACGAGCAACGAGCCGAAGGTCGTCGCGATCCAGAAGCCCCAACCGACGACGAGGTTACAGAGCCAGTGCGAGGCCAGAATGTAAATTGCTAGGGCCAAGGGCAAATAGCATAAGCTGATCGCGAAGGCGGTCCCCACGGACTTTGGGACGTCGCGGGCCACGAACCTAGGATACCAGTAGCCCCATATGCTCGTAGGTATCAGCGGGTAGCTCGCGAGCGTGGAGATGAGGGCCCACAGGCCGAACTCCTCCACGCTGAGCCTGCGAGTGATGACGACGACGAAGCCGAAGCTCACGAGGAGGCTGACAATCGCGGCCGCGAAGTTGACGGCGCCTGAGTAGCGAAGCCTAACCCTTTGAGGCAATGGCACATCACCTCTAACCTCTAATTAACCGTGAACGTCGCTGTTCTCCCCGCTTTAAGACATAGAACTCAACTATCGAGTTAACGTTTTCTCACTTTCTTGAGGGGCACGGAACAAGATAGCGCTGCCCTCACCCTGAGTACCACGTCTAAGTTCTAAGGAGCTCCTCGCAAGAGCATGAGCTCGATCTTGAGACGTGCTGTTGTGGCTTGCTCGATCTCGAGGGTCTTGACCCTCAGGTAGAAGGTCAAGTCGCTAGCCGCTCGAGGGCTTAAGGGTCTCAATCGCATACATGCGCACCACCAGCGCCCCGAGTATCGAGAGGGCTAAGCTAAGCAAAGCCTCGATCCAAGGGCCTATGAACGGCTCGACGCTCTGGAGTACTGCCGTTGAGGAGAAGAACATCAAGTTGAACACCGCTGTCGCGGTCGCCGCGTAGTCCTGCCCAAAGGGCTCTTTAACCATAGGTACGCTGACGACGCTAAGGCCCATGGCAACTCCTAAGACAACTAGCCCCACTGCAAATATGCCTACAGCCTTGGCGGGGCAAGAAGTGCATATCAAGGCCCACCCAATGGCTGATGAAGCGGTGCTGGCGACTAGCAGGGGCTTCCTTTCGTGGAGGACCCTATCGCTCAAGAGGCCGGAGGCGACGTTTGATGCTATTAAGACTACGCAGAGCAACATCAAGTACAGGCTCACTTCCTCATTGCTCATGCCAAAAAACGTGCTCATCAAGTCTTGACCCCAAGCTGCGTGAAACGCCAGGCCCGTTCCGCCAGTGGTGATGCAACCCATCGTAGAAGCTAATACGTGCTTTGACTTGATTATAACGAGCATCTCCCTAAACGTGCTTTTGACTTTAACGCTTCGCCCCGAGGAGCCCATATCCTTGGACAAGGAGAAGGTGGAGAAAGCTATTGTAAAGCTTAGCCCAGCCAACAAGAGGAGGAGGGGAACTATACCGTAAGCTGAGAGGAAGAGCCGCAAGGGATACGTAGCCAAGAGAGAGCTGATGTTTCCTACGGCTAGGAGCAGCGCCGTCACGGTGGCTTGTGAGAAGGCCGAGAAGCTTCGCGAAGCAACTCTCTGGGAGGATAAGAAGGCTACCGCCGCGGTCGCGCCCACTAAGAAGCGCCCAGCTATGAGGGTTATGGCTGAGGGCAAGGCCATTATGATGGCCGAAAGTCCCATGAGCCCGATCATGAGCGCCCCAATTCTCTTAACCCCGTACCTGTCGACCATGGGGCCCACGAAGAGCTGGGCCGAAGCATAGGCGTAGAAGTACGCCGAAGGGAATATCGATAGTAAAAACCTGGGATCTACCGAGTAGTAATCAGCTAGGGTGACTATCTCGTACTTCATGACCCCGCTCATGACCCTGTGGAAGTAGGCGAGGCCGTAGGCGGCCAGCATGACTGTTAGAAGCCAGAACCTCTTCTCGCCCTCTCTGGCCAACTCCTCCACTCCTTTATCGTTCGACGCGGTTTGAGCTCTACGGCCCTCGAACTGATACTACGCTTAGTGGCGTTAAGTGGCTTAAGTGTTGTCCTCGTCCGGTGTAGGCGTCCACACGTTCAAGGGCCAGAGAAAACCTCAGGGGAACAGGCCTCGAAGCCAAAGCCCTGCGATGCTTAAGTGAGTTTAGCTTTCGCGAGCTCGTTGGTCGAGGCGCGCTTTATCTCCTTCTCTCGCAGGGATCGTGTTAAGTGTCAAGGTTTATTAGGTTATTGGCTAAGCTGATTGAGGAGGATATGGAGCCCTTTAAATCTTGACGCAAGCCTTCAGCCCCTCTTCCAGAGGCGTCTTCGGCTCGAACTTCAGGACCTCCTTGGCCCTCTTTATGTCGGCGCACATGCGTTTGACGTCTCCAGCCCTAGGCCTAGAGAAGATGGGTCTGGCCCTCAACCCGAAGATCTTTATGAGCTTGTCCGCCAGCTCTCTTATGCTCACTTCGACGCCCGAGCCTATGTTGATCGTCATCCCGGCGCAGTCCTTCGACTTCATCGCCAGCATCAAGGCCTCGACGACGTCGCCCACGTAGACGAAGTCCCTCGTCTGCCCTCCGTCGCCAAATATTATGGGCGCGAGGCCTCTCCTCAACCTCTCGATGAACCTGCTTATGACCCCGCCGTAGGGGCTCCTCTCTTGTCTAGGCCCATAGACGTTGAAGAGCCTCAGGACGACCACGTCGAGCCCATAGACTCTGTGGTACACGTTGCAATATTGCTCAGCCGCGAGCTTGCTGGCGCCGTAGGGCGATAGGGGCCTGGCCGGGTGCTCCTCGTCGACGGGTAGCTTAATAGGCTCCCCGTAGACGGCGCAGGAAGAAGTGAAGACGAATTTCTCGACATCTGCCCTACGGCTCTCCTCAAGCAAGTTCAGGGTCCCCGTTACGTTGACGTCATTGACCACGTCGGGCCTCCTGATCGATAGGTCCACGCTAGCTATGGCCGCTAAGTGAAAGACGAAATCGACGTCCCTGAGAGCCCTCCTTACTACGCCCCTGACCCTAACGTCCCCCCTGATGAACTGAAACCTCGGCTCCTTCACGTATCCCCTGACGTTATTTAGAGAACCCGTGCTCAGGTCATCTAAAACTACCACCTCGAAGCCCTCGCTCATGAGCCTGTCTACTAAGTGGCTACCTATGAAGCCCGCTCCCCCCGTTACTAACACCTTGGTCAACGCCAATACCCCTCAAGATAGGGAGCAAACCCTAAGCGTCTAGTCTATGGCGTCTTAAAGGCTTTTATGTTTAACGCGGCATCGGCATTGAGACTCCTAGGCACATGACGTTAGCTTTTCGCTTAAAGGCGCCCGAGGCATCGCTTGATGCTAGCGCAAAGCACGTCCCGTCACGCGTCGCGCGCGATAAAAGCTTATAAAAACAGCCACCATTGCTATTCGTGAGGGGATTTTCCTTGGCCGAAGCAATAAAGAGGGTTGCCGTCATTGGAGCAGGGGTCATGGGGCATGGCATAGCACAAGTTTTTGCCATGGCCGGCTACGAGGTCAACTTGCTAGACATTAAGGACGAGTTCCTCAAGAGCGCCATGGAGAAGATAAAGTGGAGCCTCGGCAAGTTCGCGGAGAAGAGGCGCATAAGGCCAGAGGACGTCGACAAGATCCTCGCCAGGATAAAGACCACGACGAGCTATGATGTAGCGGCTAAGGACATCGACTTGGCTGTTGAGTGCGTGCCCGAAAACCTAGACCTAAAGAAGAGGGTCTTCGCTCAGCTGGATCAGCTAGCCCCTCCGCATGCCATCCTCACTTCGAACACCTCAACCCTGAGCATAACCGAGATGGCAAATGCGACGAAGAGGCCCGACAAAGTGGCGGGGTTGCACTTCTTCAACCCGCCTCAGATGATGCTATTGGTCGAGGTCATAAAGGGCGAGAAGACTAGCGACGAGACGGCGAACGTGCTTATGAGTGTGAGCAAGAAGATAGGGAAGACGCCCATTCTCGTCAAGAAGGACGTGAGGGGCTTCGTGGTCAATAGAGTGTTAGGCGCAGTGTTCCTCGAGGCCTTCTGGACATTTCATCGCGGAGAGGCCACGAAGGAGGCCATCGATGCCTCAGCCAAGTACGATGGAGGCTTCCCCATGGGCTGGTTCGAGCTCGCGGATTTCGTGGGCCTCGACATAGTCGCCGAGACCGGTAGGGTCATGTACGAGGCCTACGGCGATCGCTTCAAGCCATGTCCGGAGGTCATTGAGCCCCTCGTGAGGGCTGGTAAGTTAGGCCAGAAGACTGGAGCAGGCTTCTACGACTGGTCTAAGGGAAGGCCAGCAATACCGTTCGCCCTGGCTGGCCAATACGACGTCGAGAGGTCTTGGGCCGTGGCCGTCAACGAGGCTGCCTGGCTTGTCTACGAGGACGTGGCGTCTCCGGCCGACATAGACACTGGGATGAAGCTAGGGACTGGCTGGCCCTCAGGTCCATGTGAGTACGCCGACAAGAAGGGCATAGACGTGATGTACAACATGTTGAAGTCGCTCTACGACAAGTACAAGATGGAGTTCTACAAGCCTTGCCCGTTGCTGGAAGACTACGTTAAGAAAGGCTGGCTAGGGAAGAAGACCAAGAGGGGCTTCTACACCTATTAATCGCCTCCCAAACAATTTTTTTAACTCACTCCTATCAACTCTCGAGGCGAGGTGGAGGTAGGAGGCGATGTTGGACTTCCAGTTAACTGAGGAGCAACTTGAGATAAAGAGGGCGGTCAGAGAGTTCTGCGAGAAGGAGTTCAAGCCGGAGCTAGCCCTGGAGCTCGACAGGAAGGAGGAGTTCCCGTTAGAGCTCTACAGGAAGGCCGCACAGCTGGGCTTCACCTGCATAGCCTTCCCACAAGAATACGGCGGACAGGGGTACGGAACTCTAGAAGCGTGCCTCGTGGTAGAGGAGATGTGCAGGGCCGACTCATCGCTGGGGATAGCGATAATGGCGGGGATATTTGGCAGCGACCTCATCTTGGAGTACGGGACTGAGGAGCAGAAGGAGAAGTACTTGCCCAAGCTCTGCAAGGGCGAGTACATATCTGCGGGAGCCTTTACCGAGCCCAACCACGGAAGCGACATAACGAAGCTAGACACGGTAGCCACCAAGTATGGAGATGAGTGGTGGATAAACGGTACCAAGACCTTCATAACGAATGCTCCAATAGCAGACTTCATGGTAGTCCTAGTTCAGACGGACACGAAGGTCAGGCCGACTTACCGAGGTCAGACGCTCTTCGTGATAGACAAGGGGACGCCCGGGCTGGAGGTGACGAAGCTCCACAACAAGATGGGGATAAGGTGCTCAGTGACAGGCGAGGTCAAGCTGGACAACGTTAGGGTAACCGACTGGCACATAGTGGGCCAATTAAATAGGGGCTTCTACCACACGATAGAGTTCTTGGACGCATCGAGGGTCGCCGTTGCGGCCCAAGCCGTAGGCATAGCGCAAGGGGCGTGGGAGATAGCCTTCAAATACGCGAAGCAGAGGACGACCTTCGGGACGCCAATAATCCAGCACCAGCTAATAGGCTGTAGGCTTGCTGAGTTGGCCACGAAGATAGAGGCCGCTAGGCTCTTGACGTACAAAGCCGCTTGGTACGTGGACAAAGTGCGCGAGCAGGTGAAGAAGACTGGCGAGAGAAGGGTTGACCCAAACATGCCGATGCTGACTTCAATGGCCAAGCTGTACGCGAGTAGGGTCGCGGTAGAAGTCACTGACTTCGCTATTCAGACATTGGGCGGATACGGCTACATGGGCGAGTACCGCGTCGAGAGGTACCACAGAGACGCCAAGATAACGGAGATATACGAGGGCACGAGCGAGATTCAATTGCTTACGACTTTGCAGTACTTGGCGAGGCTCTATTAAGAGCCTCCAAAAGCCTTTTTAGCTTTTTACATCACTCTTTTTTCCGAACCGCTAGGTTAGGTGGGTCACATGAGTAAAGCATACGAGACCATAAAGGTTGAGAGGGACGAGGACATTCTGTGGATAACTTTAAACCGCCCCCACAGGCTAAACGCCCTCAACGACGTAATGATGGAGGAGCTCTACGACGCCTTAATGACCGCTGAGAGAGACCCCTCGATAAGGTGCGTGGTCATCACTGGTGAGGGGGACAGGGCTTTTAGTGCTGGAGCGGACATAACCGCCTTCCCGAAGGCCACTCCAGTCACGGCTGAGGCATTTTCGAGATACGGCCAAGAGGTCTTTAGCTTCATTGAAAGGATGAGCAAGCCAGTGATAGCCGCGATAAATGGTTTCGCTCTAGGAGGAGGCCTAGAGCTCGCGCTCGCGTGCGACTTCAGGATAGCAGCGGAGCACGCGGAGCTCGGGCAACCGGAGATAAACCTAGGCCTCATACCCGGCTGGGGCGGCACCCAGAGGCTTGCGAGGATAGTCGGTATAGCGAGGGCCAAGGAGCTTGTCATGCTTGGGGATAGGATCAAAGCCGACGAGGCCCTGAAGATAGGCTTGGTCAACAAGGTCGTGCCCTACGACAACTTGAGGGACGAGGCCCGCAAGCTGGCCAAGAAGCTCTGCGACCTCCCACCGATAGCCGTGAGGTACGCCAAGCTGGCCATAAACTTCGGGTCTCAGGCGCCTCTCGAGGCTGGTCTGCGCATCGAGTCGGCCTTCATGGGCCTGACGTTCTCAACTGAGGACCTAAAGGAAGGCGTAGAAGCTTTCATGATGAGGAGGAAGCCCCACTTCAAGGGAAGATAAGGAGGACAAGGAAGGCCTTGAGGAGAGTAGCGGTCATAGGCGTCGGCTGCGCCAAGT
>Ga0105154_1000304_pt1 | contig 22298 bp, 23 predicted proteins | sample SSWtaG_FD_89672 | JGI IMG/M metagenome (GOLD analysis project Ga0105154, IMG submission 89672) | Hot spring microbial communities from Sandy's Spring West, USA to study Microbial Dark Matter (Phase II) - SSWsed_matched | ecosystem: Environmental > Aquatic > Thermal springs > Hot (42-90C) >... | reverse complement strand
TACCCTACGAGCTGTACACCGAGGGTAAAGCCCGGGAGCTGGTTGAGAGGGCTAGGAGGGTGGTTGAGTGGGTAAGGCGGCTTCTGCGCTAAGGTCCCAGGAGGTCGCGCTGGAGAGAGCTAGAGGTTCTCCAGCAAGGCCAGGGCGAGGTGCGCCGAGCTAGGCTGGGAGCTCGTCGGGGTCTACCTTGTAGGTAGTAGAGCTCGCGGCGACTACCTAGCCGAGAGCGACGTAGACGTGGTCCTGGTGGTAAGAGGGGTGAAGAACGTAGACGTGATCACCAGGCTGGAGGCGTTCAAGGACGCCCTTGAACCTGGTATAGACCCCAGGGTTTACGATATCGAGGAGTGGCTTAGCGATAGTATTGCGTGGATTGGGGAGTTAAGGAGGGAGGCGGTTAAGCTGGAGTAGGTGTGCTGGGGCTTTAGCTCAACACCAACTCCCTGCGTTAGGGCTAAGGCCCTCACCCCTCGCGTAGCGAATGGCTAGACGTCACCACTAGCGCTGGCAGTAGCGTTGGGGGTGCTAACCATCTCCTCGTGAAGCCCGGTACCTGCTTATGCCGCTGGCTACCGTACCCTCCTACCTGGAGCAGGGTAGCATATTAGGGGGGCTTGGATCCCTCCGTGGGTAGAGCTGGTAGTGGTTTCGAGGGTTTGGGACTGGCTTAGGCAGTCGAGGAGGAACCTCGCCTCGGCTTTAGCCAACTACAGGGAGGGTCTGTACGAGGAGGTCTGCTTCGAGGCCCACCAAGCAGGGGAGAAGGCTGTTAAGGGGCTACTGAGCTTCCTCCACAGGGAGAGGAGGGGGCACTCCATAACCTTAATCCTATCCGAGTCCGGGCTTGAGGTACCGGACGACGTTAGGGAGTGTGCCTCAGCCCTAGATAAGCACTACATACCGAGTAGGTACCCCAACGCTTTCGACGAAGGTGCCCCGGCGGACTACTACACCCGTAAGGACGCCGAGGACTGCATAAGATGCGCTGAGAGGATCGTAGAGTGGGTTGAGGGAGTTGTCGGGGGAGCTCAGGGAGCTCGCTGAGAGGCTCAGTAAGTACGGGGTCAGGCTCGTAGTCCTCTTCGGCTCGAGAGCTAGGGGTGATTATACTGACGAGAGCGACGTGGACGTCCTCGTAGTCGCAGATGAGCTACCCGACGACCCTAGGGAGGCCTACGACGTCGTAAGGAGGCTAGCTAGCCCTAGGGTACACCCGGTGTGCTTCAGGACCGAGGCCTTCGTTAGGAGGCTTGAGGGCGAGAGCACCTTCCTAATGGAGGTACTCGAGGACGGTGTAGTCGTGTACGCCGATAGTGAGTTCATGGAGGAGGTCCTGCGCAGGTACCGGGAGGTTAGGAGGAGGTGGGTCAGAAGGGGGAGGACCTGGGAGAGGTTGGTAGAGTAGAGCCTACAAGCACAGCAGTACCTTGGGAGTAAGTACCTTAGGGATGTCGAGCCTACGGTAAGGATTAACCGCGGGCTTACACCTCATTAACCAAAACTCCTACAGCTACACGCGGATACCTACGTGAATAGGGAGCCCGGTACCCCTCCCCACCGCTCAGATGGGCTCCACAGCAATGAACGGGACAAAGCTAAAGCCCGCGGACCCGTTCCTAGGACATTAATTACGGAAGCGGCTCCGGGTTCCTGTAGGGTATGGGTTACGTACTAGTAAACAGCGTACTAGCCGTTGGGGGGAGCCGGTAGGGGTCGAGGTGGAGAGATCCTCCGCAAGGTCCAGTAGCTATGCAAGCTTTCTCCCCGTTCAACCCTTACGTAACCCTTGGGTTAGACCTAGAAGGTCCGGGTCCGCAGAGTCTTTATAGGTGCGCTCCAGAGGAGGACTTGGCGGATGAGGAGGTTGCAGCTCGCCGACGGGTGGCGAGTGTAGCCCGCTCTACCCGACGCCGTACTAGCTCCTAGCTGGGCTGGAGGATAGCGTGCGTGCTATGAACTTAGTCCGCGGTTCCGAGAGGGTATAGCCGCTCCCTTTAGCTGGAGGTGCGGTCCAACCCCTTAGCTACCAGTGCCTACACCCGTTGAGGGGGTCGTGCCCTCTACCCGCAGAGCCTAGAGCTTCTGAAGCCGGAGGCGGTTACGGAGGCTCACATGGGAACAGCTCTTCGGTAATTAGAGAGCTCTACTCCACCTCCCTATAGTACTTGATTACGTTTTTGAATAGCTGGGCGTCCGACTCGTTGAGGACGTGTACCTCCACTTTTCTGTTGGGTACTAGCTTCCTAGCTTCGTGTAGTACCTCCAGCCTATCTATACCGTCCGGTACCTCTATTAACACGTCTACATCGCTCGCACCTATCACCTCCCCCCTTACGTAGGACCCGAATACGTAGGCCCTTCCCCCGTACTTACGCGCAAGGTCTCTTAGACTCCTCAGGTAGTTCTCGAGGTTCTCCTCCAGGTCCTTCCTCAGCTTCCTCAGGTGCTCTATATACCTATACACCTAAACACCTCCTCTACGTACTTTACCGCCTCGCTATACTCCCTCTCACCGTACCTCCTAATGAAGTACCTCCCACCGATGTATGCGTCCTCGAGTATGTTGATTACGTACCACATCTCCTCTGAGACCTCCCTAAGGCACTCGTTCTCGGTTAGTTCTATGAGGTCCTTGATCGAGTGCACCCTAGGGAAGTCCCCGAAGGTCTTGAGGAGGTAGGCCTTCAGGGCTAGCTGCACGGCTTGCTCGAGGTGGAAGAGGGCTATGTCGTACCTACCAGCCGCTACATCGTACCTACTGATATTGAGGAAGTGCCTAGACCTCTCGACCATCTCCTCGTAGAGCCTAATACTCACCCCCTACCACCAGCCCCCTAGTCCCCCGAAGAGCTTACCCACAGCGGTTAAAGTACTTGTACTAGCTACCTACCACCAGCCCCTGCTAGCCCTAGCCGAGGGTGATGCGATTTAAGTAGCCTGGGTAGCGTTACCTTGATGTGGGCTGCGCCCCCTAATATGCCTTCATTACAGATCAAGCCGAAGCTACCGGTTCAGCTGGAGACTCTCTCCACCACCTCCGCAAAAGCTTACTCAAGACGAGTGCCTACCTAGAGGGCTACGCTCTAAGCCTATAAGCGGGTAGCTGGCTCCGAGATCTGCTACCGCCTAGCTTAGCACAGGGTCCCCTACCGCCTGAACATCCGGAAGCCTGAGACCCTCGAGGGGCTAGGACACGGTAATCCCCTCCTACAGTAGGGTGCTCGCGAGGAGTGGGCCCAGCAGTCGGTAGGGCCTAGCACTAACGCGATAGCAAAGGTGGGGATAAGGGTCCTCGGGAACTCTAGCGGTAACCTCCCCTGGACGACCTACCTATGCTTACCTTAAGAGACCTGGAGCTGACGGCGCTTAGTAGCGATGTATGCGTTAAGGGCCCCGACGCCTGGGGTGAACGAAAAGGGTATTACGTGAGGGCTAGGTGCCTGGGTTAGCTGTCCCGGGCTCTAGTACGGGTACATGACGAAGAGGGCTACGCTGAGTGCTGCCAGCACCCAGGCTACTGGGTGGACCTCCTTAGCCCTCCCCGTAGCTACCGCGACCAGTGGGTAGGTCACTAAGCTGGCCGCTATACCTAGGGTTATGTTGTAGGTGAAGACCATGAAGCCTACCGTGATCGCTAGGGGTACTACCTGCAGGGGGTCCTCTAGGTTTATCTTACTGAGCACGCTTAGCATTATGATCCCGACCACGATCAGGGCTGGGGCCCCGGCTAGGGTTAGGAACCCTGGGTCTAGCATAGATATGAGGGGCACCAGGGGTAGGCACACCAGGAAGAGCAGCCCTGTAACCACCGCGGTAAGCCCTGTCCTACCCCCCATCTCTATACCAGCCGCGGACTCTATGTAGGTACCGGTGGTGCTGGTCCCGAAGACCGCCCCGATGACCGTCGCCAGGGCGTCTACGTGGAACACCCTGTCCACACCGACTACCCTACCTCTCTCGTCTACGTAGCCGGCCTTAGCTCCGAGCCCCGCTACGGTACCTAGGGTATCGAATATGTCGACTAGGAACAGTAGGGCTATTATAGGTATGAGCTGGGGTACCCTCAGAGCTCCGGCTACGTCTAGCTTACCGAGGACCTCGCCCCAGTTCGGGAAGCCTAGCTGAGCCTCCGGGTGTACAGCTGGGATACCTGCCGCGGCCGCTATAGCCATGGTGATCAGTATCCCAAGGAGTATGGAGCCGGGTACCCTCCTAAGGTAGAGGGCTAGGGTTATAGCTGTCCCAGCTATAGCTACTAGAGCTCTAGTACTAGTCAGGTTGCCGATCTTAACCGGGGTCCCCACGCCGGCTACGGCTATACCTGCGTTAGCGAACCCTATGAACATCAGGAAGAGCCCTATCCCGACACCCCAGCTAAGGGCTAGAGGCATCGGGACAGCCCTAGCCATGATGGCCCTCACGCCGGTTACTGAGACGATCAAGAAGATAACCCCTCCCCAGAATACAGCACCTAGCGCAAGCCTCCAGAGGTCGTCTCCGGAGTAGCCAGAGCTTATGAGTAGGGGTATTATGGAGAAGGCGAAGAGGGCGTTCTCACCCATGTAGGGGGCCATAGCGAAGGGCTTCCTAGCGTAGATACCTGTTAGGAGCGTCGCTATACCGGCACTTACGATTGTAGCTATGACTACCGGGCCGAAAGGCATGCCGCCCTGACCCCATATGGTGTTTGGGGCGTAGAGTATCGACGGGTTGACCAGGATTATGTAGGCCATGGCTAGGAACGTCGTAGCGCCGGCCAGGACCTCCGTCCTAACCGAGGTTCCGTATTTGTGTAGCTCGAAGTACTCCGCTAAGCCCATGGGCTCTACCGTAAGGTACTGCGAACCCGAGTTAATAAGAACGCGTAAAATGTGTTCAAGGAGTTGCACCCGGGTCCGCTGGTAGTTATTACAACAGGTAGCTGAAATAGGTAACCTAGCCTGAGGCCCTACACCGCTTGAAGACGTGGTCGACTAGCCTCCTAGATGCCGAGCCGGATAGGGCCAGGATGGGTACCCAGAGCGCGAGGGCTAGCAGGGGGTCTACGTCTGGGCCGTAGCCGGGGTAGGCTAGGTAGACCGCGGTACCGACTACGTAGTACAGCACTAGAGCTAGTAGCAGGGACGGGTACCCATCCCCTAGGACCCTGTAGAGGGCTGTAGCTAGGAGTACCGCGACCGCTACAGGTGTGGCTACAGCTGCTAGGACCGCGAGCGCTGGGTCTATGTGGAGGGCCCTGAAGGGGTAGCCCCACCAGGACTCGAGGACTAGGAAGGTAGCTAGAGACAGTAGGGGGTCCCACCCAAGCGGTAGCCCCAGCAGGAGTAGGGTAAGCAGTAGGGATAGTAGGTAGGTAAGGCCTACGTCTAGAAGAGCCCTAGGTAGCCGCACTAAGCTCCCCTGGGTAGCGCAGGTAGCTAGCTTAAAAGTGGGTAGGCGTAGGCCGTTATAGCCCCCTAACCCCAGGATCTACGGTGCTGGAGCTGTCCAGGGCCTGCGACTGGGAGGGTATGCTGGTAGAGCTCAGGAGGGCCTTCGAGGTGGAGACCTCCGGGGACGCTCTAATACCCTCGGTTAGGGCCCCCGATACGGCTGACGTGGTATCGAGGTTTAGGGAGTGCTTCGTCCTAGACGTACTGGGCTCCGAGCTCTCGGAGGCCTACGCGTGGCTAGAGCACGTAAACAGGGAGCTGGAGACCCTGGTCTCCAGGCTTAGGCTATCGGGCTTCACCCTACCTAGGGAGTTTAAGTCATTTAGGGAGGACCCGCTGGCCCACCTTAAGAAGAAGATCTTCATCTACGTCTACGACTACGCTAGGGGTAAGCTGGGGGCTAAGGAGCTGGTCAGGAAGTGCGCCTCGGCTGCCTACACTTCGCTCAGGACCAACATGAGGTCCGCCTACCAGGTCTGGGGCTTCGTAGCCATACTAAACAGGCTGGCCCAGAGGGGGTTCGGAGTACACTACCCCGAGCACCGCTACCTTACTATAGATAGGGCCGGTAAGCAGAGGCTCGGCCACATACCGCCTAACGTAGTCCTCTTCAGCGTTAGCAGGGGCTTCCTGAGCTTCTTCTACGAGGCCCCCAGGCCCCTCGCCTGGGAGGATAGCAGCGATCTGCAGGTCGTCTGGTCCTTCTACACCGTGCTGAGGCCCGACCTACTGATCTACTCGGGTAAGGTGATGGACATAGTAGACCTTAGCTCCAACCCACCGGTTAGGAGGCCGGACGCCCTAGTGGAGTTCAAGGAGCTCGCCGACTGGTACGAGAGGAGTAGGGACCTTAAGAGCTACCTGAGGAAGGCCCCCCTAACAGCTGAGGAGTGGAGGAGTAAGTGGCTGGAGGGACTCTACGTAGGGCTGGCCGACGCCCTAGGGGTTAGGAGGTCCGAGCTTAGGGAGAGGGTTAAGGAGGGTACGGGGCTTAGGGTTAAGGAGTACAAGCTGGTGGAGCTCTACGTAACCATGTACAGACCTAGGAGGGCCTTCCTCATAGCTAGGACCGCGGTACCTAGGGAGGTCAGATCCGAGCTGGAGAGCTACGGGATCGAGGTAGTGGACGGCGTAGGGTTCGACGTAGAGAAGCTCGAGCCGGTAGTGGACGCCGTGGAGTCGCTGAGCTCGTTCGCAGGGGCCGACGTGGTCTCCGTAGAGCTACCGGTCGAGACCGTGAAGAGGCTAGCTGAGTACGCTGAGAAGGTGGGTGCCCTCGACCTAGCTGAGGCCGTAGATAGGTTGCTCTCCGCGGTTCTCCCGAGGGGCTTGCGAATAGTGGGCGCCGATAGCCGAGGCCGGCTAACTTGGGCAGGGGAGGGCTAGGGCCCGCAGAAGCTTCTACCCTACGGCTTAAGCTCTAGGACCTCCCCGGAGTACCCCACGGACTGGGTTAGCTCGTGGGCCCCGCGTAACCTTGCGCGAGCCTAGAGGTCGCGTATTCCCTAATCCTCGCGATTAGCACCGCGGTACTCGTGAGCATAACTGAGGCTACGAGTGCCGGGAGCTCCTCAGCCTAGTAGTAGCTCCCACCGATTAGGGACCCCAGAGGTATCCCTGCGGAGGAGATAGCGTGGGAGAGCCCGAAGACCGTAGCTCTCCGAAGGCTCAGTAGCGTCGGAGAGGACCTTGAAGTAGGCGACCCCCTTGAATACGGTTATGCTTCCTGGGTACGTAGTAGTATGAGCATAACATATTGCGGCAAGCGCCAGATGAAGTTCTATGCTGCCGATCTTGATAACGTTGCGCATCTCCTCATATGCCTGCCTCACTTCACTATCTGTCGGTGGCACTATGTCACGATAGACGGAACAGGCCTCTTCATCGCTCACCTCTCCCGGAAAACCTAGCCAGTTCAATGTGCCTTTATTAATGAGGAAGGTGCGGTCGTATATCTTCCTTCTTAACTAAGGACGGAGAATCGCGTTCACCATTTCCGCTCTCACTAACAGCTACTAAGCAAGCCTCTTCGAGCGACCGTGACGGGTACGTATATGCGTGTTCGGAATGCTTCTCAGCTAGGTATGCACGCTAGGGCCCTTAATCTTGCCCATATACTCCCATAGTCCTGACCTTACCTCAACCTCAGAAGGTCTGTTGGGTCAGCGACTTATCAGCACTCATAACATGCCCCCCTTAGACCCACGGTTTAGAGCATAGTAGGTAAAGCTTTATCACACCTGCAGAGGGGAACGCCGAAGAGGTCGGCCGACCGTCGGGGATGTAATTAAAACACTTTAAATTAGCTTTTAGGCTCAAGATGAATTGTCTTGCGCACATATCTTCGCTTTGAAGTTACTCGCCCACCCCGCATGTATCAGAACCCTCCAGCTACCCGAGGATTTCCCGCATCCTTAAGGTTACGTCCATTACCGAGGATGGTCAAGACCGCATAACTATCTCGCATACTTTACTCCACGTGGCTACCGATTCCGCGCTACGTGCCTATAAACAGGCACTAGCGTGCCTCAAGATAAACCAACCTTCTCTTCACCGCCTACGCTCCTCGGCTTCACTGCAGGTAGAGAGCGAGGCGCTTCTTCAGGTAGAGGCACATCAGTGCCCCCGCGATGCTGAACGTACCCGAGAGAATCAGTGCTAGATCGTAGCCCCCGGTTAGGTCAGCTATGTAGCCACCAGCTGAGGGGAAGAGTAGGCCGCCTATACCCCAGCCGGTGAACACGTAGGAGTAGTTCTCGGAGAGGTACTTAATGCCGAAGAAGTCCCCGGTGGCGACTGGGTAGAGGACTAGGGCTGAGCCGTAGACTAAGCCTAGCAGTGCTGATACTAGGAAGAATAGCTCCGCTGGGAGGATGTGGAGTGCGGCTAGTACGTAGAAGAGTATGCCCTGAACTGTGAAGAAGGAGACCATGGTGATAGGCCTCCCGAACTTCCCGAGCCTATCGGAGATCCAACCCGCCGGAGGCCTCCCTAAGGCGTTCACCAGGGAGAAGATACTGACTGCTAGTGGAGCTAGCTCCGTAGGTACTCCGCGGGACTCGGCTAGGCGCACCATGTGGCCTATCACTAGGAGCCCGGCTCCGCTGACCAGTGTAAAGCTTAGCCAAAGGAGCCAGAAGTCAACAGTTCTTAGAATCTCCCTAGGCGCGGCATCTCTCTTGGGTAGGACAACCCTCCTCTTCGCGAACCTGGAGTAGTACTCCGTAAGGCCCGGCGGTGGGTCCCGGATCTATGCTAGGCTCCTCGTATGCTTACAGCGTGTACATAAGACCCCTAGTGAACCTCTGGGGTAGCGCTTTCTGGGCCTCCCTCCCGTTCTCGGTATTAATGGCTGTCTTCGCGTTCTCGGGTATCTACGGTGGGCGACTATACGTAAGGAGGGGTAGTATCAGGGTCCCGGCCTTACTAAGCGTTGCCGCCACTTCGTCCGGGATGCTCCTCTCGTCTCTGGTAGAGCTGGTCTCCACATCCCTGTGGCTAGTCCTCACCTACGGAGTGCTGGTAGGGCTCGGGAACGGTGTTGGGTACCTACCAGTCGTAGCGCTCGCGAGAAAGTGGTTCCCCGATAGAGCCGGTCTCGCCACTGGCTTAGTAATCTTCGGTTACGGTGGGAGCGCCATGTTCTTCGCCCCCATAAAGACCCTCCTACTGGGACTCTACGGGCTTAGTACTACTCTAGCACTCATGGGGGTTATCTCCCTCCTAATCGGGCTACCGGCTGCGATCGCGCTGTTATAGCGATCCCGGAAGCTAGTGAAACCCACCCTAACCTCCTACTAAAGCCTAACTCAGTCACGCGAATCAACCGATCGAACTCTCCGCGAATGCGATATAAACTGAAGCTCTAGCTATGTAGGCAAGCCCAAGGTAGGGTCTCTGAACGCTAAAGCTAGGACTAAGCGCCCCGAGCTACAGGCTCTTGAGCACTCCGCGAGCTGCGAGTATACCGGTGACCGCGGCCCCGTTTATACCTCTCGACAGCCCGGCCCCGTCACCGGCTACGTAGATCCCCTCGACGGTCGTCTGCATGCTCTCGTCGACCACGGCCCTTACGCTGTAGAACTTTATCTCAGGTGCGTACACCAGGTTCTGGGGCGATGCTAGCCCCGGTAGTACCTCGTCGAGCCTCTCTACGGCCTCGACTATGTCCTTCACAACCCTGTAGGGTAGGGCCATGCCTATGTCGCCCGGTGTTACGTCCTTCAGGGTAGGCTCTACCGAGCTCCTATCTATCCTCGACCACGTACTCCTCCTACCCGACATCAGGTCCCCGAGTCTCTGTATCAGGGGCTTACCCCCGCCGAGCTTCGTAGCCGTCATGGCTATCTCCCTACCGTAGTCTATGGTGTCCTCCATTGGGTCGGTTAGCTGTACCGTTACTAGTAGGGCGAAGTTCGTGTTCCTGGACTTTATGTCCCTGTAGGAGACCCCGTTAACGGCTACGTAGCCGTCGTACTTCTCAGCTACTACGAAGCCCCTCGGGTTAACGCAGAACGTCCTAACCTTATCATCGTAGGTCCTGGTGTACAGTATAAGCTTCGGGTCCTCGACTACGGATACTAGGGGCTCCATGACGTAGTCCGGTACCTCGAGCCTAACCCCCACGTCCAGGGGGCCAGGGACCGTCTCTATGCCCAGCTTCCTAGCTACCTCGTAGAACCACGCCGCCCCCGACCTACCCGGGGCTAGTATCACCCGCCTAGCCTCCAGCTCCCCCCTACTTGTAATAAGCTTGAACCTACCGCTGTAGGCCTCTATATCCCTTACGTAGGTCTCGGTTAGTAGGGTAACCCCGCTCTCGGTTAGCCTCCCGACTAACCTCTCCACTAGCTCTATGCTCTCCTCAGTACCGAGCCTCCTCTGGACTGGGGCTATGAGCTTAGCCCCAGCCTTAGCAGCCCTCCTCTCCCACTCCTTAACTAGCTGGGGGTCCGGTACCTTCAGCGTGTGGTCCCCTACGCCCAGCTCCCTCAGTATGCTGTCGAAGTAGGCTAGCAGCTCCTCAGCCCTACTGTAGCTCCTCACAAGTACCGCTAGGTCCCCGCCGACCTGCGGGTGGAGGTTTATGGCCCCGCTGCTGTATAGCCCCGCGCCTCCCACGCCCCGCAGGATGTTGCAGGGTCTGCAGCCAGCGCAGGTAGCCCCGAGGTCCCTGGACGCGTGGGCCCTTACTAGCGGGCACACCCTAGCTCTAACGCTCCTCCCGGAGTCTACTAAGGCTACCCTCCTAACCCCGCCCCTAACTAGCTCGTAGGCTGCGAAGAGGCCTGCGGGCCCTGCCCCGACTATAGCTACATCGAACTCCATCACCTTCCATCACCTAGGTAGACCGCGTCCTCCACCTCCTCACCAGTACTAACCAGCACTACGGGGGTCTTCAGGGCGCTCTCGACCTCCTCGATCCACTTCCTAGCCTCCTGAGGTAGCCTACCCCACTCCCTAACCCCACGGGCCTCCGGGAATAGCGCGTCCAGCTTAGTTATAGCTATACCGGTAGCCGAGTTTAGCATCACAGCCCTCCTAGCTAGCTCTAGGTTGAAGGGCGCTACGCGCCTAGGCCTCCCGGTTACCGTACCGTACTCCACCCACCCCCTCCTAACCGCCTCCTCCACCGGTATCTCACCGACCAGAGGGCCTGCCCCGACCCTGGTTACGTAGGACTTGAACACCACTATAACGTCCCCGACCTTCTTAGGCCCTATACCTACCTCGGATAGGAAGGCCGAGGCTGTGGTGTCGCGGCTAGTTACGTAGGGGTAGGTACCGTGGTAGAGGCTTAGGAAGGTCCCCTGGGTACCCTCGACGAGGACGTCGTAGCCTAGGTCTAGGTACTCGTTAGCTAGCCCAGCTACGTCGCAGGTCATGCCCTTCAGGGCCTCGACGTCCCTAGCTAGCCTGAGGACCCTCCTAACCCTATCCACCATAGCCTCCCCGACCCCCTGGAGGGTCGAGCCCACGGTCTTAGCTAGGTACTCCGAGGACCTCTCCCTCTCGACGTGCACGTCCTCTATAACCCCCGCTGAGCTGTCTACGCACAACCTACCGGCGGTACCCGTCTCCTCAACCTCCCTCAGGAGTACGTCCACCCTGACCAGGGCACCAGCAGCTATAGCGAGCCTAGTGGATGGGTTGACGAAGGCTGAGGGCACCAGCCTCAGCTTCCAGACCCTACCACCGTAGACTACCGTGTGCCCCGCGTTTATGGAGCCGCACCTAACTGCCAGCCTGTAGCTCCTCCTAAGCGCTAGGTAGGCTACTACCTTACCCTTCCCCTCGTCACCGAAGAACCCGCCCACTACTACTGTAGCCGGCAGTATCCCACCTAGACCTTGCTGGTAGTGTATATAAAACTGCTACGGGCCCCTACCTCAGCCCCCCTCGTATAGCGGGGGCATGAGCAGCACGGTATCCCCGTCCCTAACCTTAACGCTGTCAGTGGGTAGCACCTGCCTCCCGTTTACGAAGACCCACAGCATCGGTGAGACCCTCTCGGCTAGCGCTAGGCCCGGCCTTAGGGCTACCAGCCTCCTTAACAGCTCCCCTAGCCCTACCTCACCACCAGGTAGGTATAGGACGTCCTCAGCGACCCCGGCTAGCTCCCTTAGGGCACCTGCGTAGATCACCCTGAGCACTCCGAGCTCCTAGGTAGACCCTACTAACGGGGGTATTAACCTCTGAGAGGGGCTGAGGCTGAGTGCTTATATATCCGCTCGTAGAGCGAAGCTCTGGCGTACGTCTAAGGTGGTTAGGTATTGATGCAGAACCAGGAGAGAGCTAGGAGCACGACCATATACGCAGGCCTAACCTGGGACGACATACTCGGAACGGCCGTACTGGCCACAGCCCTGACCAGGAAGGGGTTCAGGGTCTACGTGGACCTACCGACTAGGGAGGAGCTTAAGGGCCTTAGGATAGTTAGGTCCTACGCTGTCGGCATACAGCCTAGGAACGGCGTTACCTTCGCGAGCTCTACGGCCATGGTCTACAGCAGGCCCAGGAGGATGGGCTACGTGTTCAGGTACGGCGAGGACGGGCACGGCGAGGTAGTTATGAAGCTTAGTACCGTTAGCTCCGTTACCGAGGTGGTTAAGGAGTACCTATCCACAATAAACGCCGACGTCGAGGTACCTAAGCAACTAATGGACGACGTAGTAGCTATGGGTAACGGCGGGCTCGACAAGGTTAGCAGGATCGGGAGGATTATCTACGGGGTCTGCAGGCTGAGGTGCAACGATAAGACTGCTAGGCAGCTACTCTACAGCTATGCCTACAGCGCCATAAACACCGGGAACCTGAAGCTACCCCAGGAGATCCTAAACCTCTACGCGGAGTACGAGAAGGCCCTTAAGCTAGCTGAGGTCGTGGTTAAGGAGGATAGGGTGGTCAGCTTCGGGCCCTACAAGGTCGTCGTGATATCGTCTAAGTACAGCGACGAGCTAGTCGCCGGTAACGTAGGCTACCTAAGACCCCTTGCTACCGACATACTGAACCAGGTATGCCGCCGCAGTAGCCCGACCTTCCTAGTCTACGAGGACGAGTCGGGCGTTCACTCAGTTAGGGCCTGCGTTAAGTTCAACGTAAGCATAGCTAGGGTAGTCGACTCCATACCCTCAGAGCTCCTAGATAAGCTCTCCGTAAGTACCTCAGCTACTTCAGTGTCCATAGAGTTCCTAGACCCGTCCATAGCTACCCTGGAGAGGGCTTTAGAGCTAGTTGGCCAGATGGTCGCTAGGCTCCAGCTAAAGCAGGGTGGTGGGTAGCCTGCTAGCCAGCTCTAAGCCCTACGTAATCCTAGCTAGGAGGGTCTACACCTGGTTCAGCCCACCGGAGGTCGCTGAGGCCTTAGTTACCTACGGCGGCCGGGTAGTCTACGCGGGTAGTAGGGAGAGGGCGCTAAGGGTAGGTAGGGAGCTTGACGCTGAGGTCCTAGACCTAGGAGACTCGGTCGTTATACCGGGCCTCATAGACCCCCACGTCCACCTAGAGTCCCTAGGCCTCTCGCTGAACTCCCTAGACCTGAGGGAGGTAAGCTCCATAGAGGAGCTTAAGGAGGTCCTGAGGAGGGCTGCTGGGTCGGGCACCGGCTGGATCTTCGGTAGGGGCTGGGACCAGGAGAGGTTTAAGGAGGGTAGGTGCCCGACTAGGTGGGACGTAGACGAAGCCGTAGGGCGTAGACCCGCGGTGTTAGTCAGGGTCTGCGGGCACATGGCCCTGCTAAGCACGGCCGCAGCTGAGGAGCTGGACATAGAGAGGAGGGTGGGCGATAGGGCCATCAGGGATAGCTCCGGCACCTTCACCGGGCTAGTCGTCGAGGAGGGCGTTGGGGAGGTCATGAGGGAGTTCTGGAGGAGGGTGGACGACCCGACTCTATCGAAGTACCTACTGGATGCTGTATCCGCCGCGGCTAGGTACGGGATCACTACCCTAGGCGTTGCCGGGACCTCCCTAAGGGTGCTCTCCGCTCTATCTAAGCTAGCGTCGGGAGGCTCCCTACCGCTTAGGGTTAGGCTCTACTTAGACCGGGAGGCGTTCGATAAAGTCGTTGAGGCGTCGCTAGCCGGCCCTATCGAGGTCGGTAACCTAAGGGTTGTCGGGGTTAAGCTATTCGCAGACGGCTCCCTAGGGGCTAGGACAGCCTACCTGAGCGAGCCCTACGAGGACGAGCCCGGAGCTAGGGGCGTGAAGCTCGCGGACAGGGAGGTCGTAGCTAGGTACGCCAGGCTAGCCGAGGAGCTGGGCTACCAGGTAGCTGTACACGCTATAGGTGACGCAGCTCTAGACGAGGTGATAGCTGGGCTAGCCGGCTGTAGGGGGAGGCACAGGGTTGAGCACCTATCGGTAGTTCGGGACGACCAGCTGGAGGCCCTGGGGAAGCTGGGTGTTGCCGGCGTAGTGCAGCCGCACTTCATAGTTACGGACTGGTGGGTCGTTAGGAGGGTCGGGGCTAGGAGGGCTAGGTGGGTCTACAGATTCAGGACGCTGAGTAGGTACGTACAGCTAGCCCTCTCCACAGATGCTCCGGTGGAGCCGGTAGACCCCTGGGAGAACATCTACGCAGCTGTAACTAGGGGGGCTAGCGAGGGCGTGGAGCTCAGTAGGTACACCAAGGGGGAGGAGCTCACGGTAGCCGAGGCGCTCCACTACTACACCTACGGCTCAGCCTACGCACTCCGCGAGGAGGGTAGGCTAGGCTCCCTAAGGCCCGGGTACCTGGCTGACTTCGCGGTCCTCGATAGGGACCCACTGGAGGTTGGGGTCGACGAGCTGCGGAGGGTTAGGGTTCTCGGGGTGTACGTAGGTGGCGTCAGGGTCCTCTAGGTACTCCAGGCAGCTACCGCTACTGGGGGAGGAGGGGCAGGAGAGGCTTAGGAGGTCCACGGCCCTGGTAGTGGGTGCCGGAGGGCTGGGAAGCGTCGTACTCTACTACCTGGTAGCAGCCGGCGTAGGTAGGGTCCTAGTAGTCGATAGAGGCTACGTAGACCTCCCGGACCTAAATAGGCAGATACTCTACACCGAGGAGGACCTCGGCAAGCCTAAGGTCGAGGTAGCTGTAGCTAGGCTTAGGAAGCTTAACAGCGAGGTAGAGGTATCCGGCTACGCTGTAGACGTAGAGGACGAGGTCCTCGAGAAGCTGGTAGCCGGGTCCGACGTGGTCGTGGACTGCTTGGACAACTGGAGGGCTAGGCTTAGGGTTAACGAGCTAGCCGTTAGGTACTCCAAGCCGCTGGTCCACGCAGGTATAGAGGGGTTCTACGCTCAGCTAACCACAGTAATCCCCGGGGTAACCCCCTGCTTAGCCTGCCTAGTCCCCAAGCCACCCGAGAGGTCGGGTACCATACCCGTAGTAGGCTTTACCCCAGCTGTAGCGGGGTCCATAGAGGCCTCTGAGGCCATCAAGATCCTGGCAGGCCTCCAGCCTGGGCTAGCCGGCTACCTACTCGTAGTGGACCTAAGGAACGTGGAGTTCGCCAAGATGGCTATAGTGAGGAGGGAGGGTTGCCCGGTATGCTCGGTAGTAAGTGTACGTACAGGTACCTAATGCTGGACTAACGTAGCTTAGGTGGCCTATTGAGGTTGTGGAGTATCAGCCCTAGGTACCTGGACCCGGTCGGCCTAGTAGCCCTGTGGAGGGAGTCCCTACTAGCTCTAAGGGTTATAGAGGGTCTAACTAGAGGCTACAGAAACCACCCTCAGCTAGCTAGGTTTAAGCAGCACCCAAACCCCTTAAAGGCTATCAACACCTACCTCTACTACGTGTGGATCGAGGGTAGGAGGAGGGACTTCTCGTTTAGAGGGGATAAGATTAGGTGGGATATGGTGGATACCTCGTTAAAGATCCCGGTTAGCGAGGGGCAGTTCAAGTACGAGGTCTGGCACCTACTTAGGAAGGTGTTCAACAGGAACCCAGCCTGGTTTAACCACCTACTCCAGCTAAGCTGCTTTGAACCTAACCCCCTATTCTACCCTACCCCAGGTGGTGTAGAGCCCTGGGAGAAGGTACCCGAAAGCCTTAGAGGGCTGGACCTAGCCGTAGTTGAAGTAGATACCTACAGAGTCAAGGTAAAGCTATGCACCTAGCCTAGGGGTAGGTCCCCCAGCTTCGGCGACCATTAGGAGGCTTAGCTAGCGGTTAAACCTTCTCTACCACCTCTTAACTCGAGAGCAGCCTTCTTAATCACCTCGATTAGGTAGCCCTCCTCTCCGGGTACACCAACACCTACAAGGTGCTCGTTGAGGTAGACCTCTGGGTCGTCGCTATCCCCATCTTCGGAGACTACCTCCACCGGCTCGCCGAGCTCCTGCTCCAGTATATCCCTTACCTCGAGGAGCCAGCTGTAGACCGTGAACCTCCAGTAGTTAGGTCTACCCCTAACTGAAACCCTCACAACCACGCCGCCAGCCCGGGATCGAGTCGTACGGTCTAGGGGGTTAAATGCTTTTAGTACCTACCCACAGCTGGCTTGGGCGGTAAGCCCCGCCCTCAAGGTAGAGGTATGCAGGTAGGGGCCCCCTATAGCTAGACCACGCCCGGAGCTAGTTCAAGTAAAAAGAGGTTGGACCCTACGACCTACCCCTCCTAATTAGTATAGCTATAGCTACAGCTAACGCGACTACGGCTACCGCCACTACGACCCACGTAGCTACTGGTATAGCTCCGGGTGCGGGTGGGGTAGTCCGCGGTGTAGGTGTTGGCGCTACTGGGGAGGTCAGTACCGCGTTCTCCCGGACTAGGGTGTACTCTAGGGTAGCTGGCCCTAGGACCTCCAGGGCTACCGTACCCCCGCCTAGCCTCTCGTAGCTAAGTACGTTCTCAGGTACTGATAGTAGGGCTACCCCTCCGCCTAGCTCTACCCTCACCCTAGCTCCCTCAGCTACCCGCAGTACCAGGACCCCTCCCACCGTGGTTACGTTAGCTACGTACGTTACCACTGCTGTTAGGTTCCTGGGGGACATCAAGTAGAGGGTTAGGCCCTCACGTACCCAGGCTATGTCGGCTGGCTCTACCTCCAGCGTAAGCTCTACGGGCTCCACCGGTAGGGGGACCTCGTTAAGCCCCTCGGATAGCTGTACCTCGACCCTCACCACGGCTACCCCGTCATCCCCTACGCTTACTACGGCTCTAGGTGTAGACGTGCTAGCTAGTACCTGCGGAGCTAGTAGGGCTAGTAGGAGTAGCGCTAGGTAGCGCCTCAACCTAGCCCACCGACTACTCCACGGTGGCGCTGACCGTGATCACCGTACCTGCTGAGGTATGCACCAGCACGGCTACGGTCCTAAAGGCCTTGAGCTGGGCGAGCTGTAAGGGGTTAACCGTGAACTCTACGGCTACGGACCTTTCCTCGCCTGGTGCTACGCCTACCCTAACCCTAAGCTCTACTGCAGGGGTAATCACTAAGGTAACCCTCTCAATCTCCACCGGGGTAGCACCCTCGTTCTTAATGCTTAGGGTTAGCCTGTACCTATTCCCGCCTAGGTTCTCTATGGTCGCTGTAGCCGATACCTCGGGTTCCGGAGCTACTGGCTTAGCTCCTTCTGCGACCTGCTTAACTAGTCTGTACGCAGGCTCTAGCCTAGCTTTGACTACCGATAGGGTAGCTAGGGCTCTGTTAGCTAGTAGCAGAGCCTCGACCTTCCTACCGGCTTCGTAGGCCTCCCTAGCGTCCCTCAGCATAGCCTCAGCCTCCGCTGTAGCGTTCTCAGCCCACTCCAGTAGCTTCGGTAGGGTCTCCAGTACAGCGCATACCGGTGGCGGTGGGTAGACGGCTACGCACACTATCTCCCTAGACCTCTCCCTCAGGAACTCTATGATGCTCCTAACCTCCTTCAGTAGCTCCTCAGCCCTCCTCACTATGGACTCGAAGGCCTTATCCACAGACGCTACCGGTAGATGCCCGTAGACCTCCCTAAGCCTAGCCCTGACCGTGTAGAGCCAGGCCTTGACCTCCAGTAGGTCGGGCATCCACCTCCTAACGTCCTCTAGGCCGCCCTCCTGGGTCGCGTTCTCCAGCTCCTCCAGCTTGAGTAGGAGCCTATCTATAGCTGCCACCACCTCGGTTAGGTTAGCCTCGAGTGCCCTAGACCTAAGCTCTAGTAGCTCCTGCTTAAGCTTCTCAACCTCCTCCAGGAGCTCCTCAGCTAGCTTAGCCGCGGACCTGTTCACAGCCTCAGCAAACCTCTCCCTACCTAAGGTAGCTAGCTCCTTCGAGACGTTCCTCAGTAGCTCGCTGACCTCCCTAAGCTTAGCTATAGCTAGCTCGAGGTCCTCTAAAGCTGACTCGGGTACGCCTAGCTCCCTCAACCTCTCGAGGGTCCTGTTGAGGATCCTTTGGGCAGCTTCTACGTGGGCTAAGGTAGCTACTACAGCTCCGTAGCCCCTCCATAGACCTACAACGCTCCGGTTGTACAGGGCCTCGGCAAGCGCTCTAGCCCTAGCCTGAGTAGCCCTAGCCTCAAGCTCCCTCAGGTACCTCATCACCTCAGCGACGTCCCTAGCTCTAGCTAGCCTAGCTAGGAGGTCGTCTACGGATACGTTGAGCTCCGGCCCAACCCTCCTAACGGCCCTCTCCAGCGCTCTCCTAAGGCCGCTGAGGTACCTCTCCAGCACTACCCCGACGGCGTAGGCCCTACCCTCCCTAAGCTCAGAGGCTGCGGCCGCTAGTACCCTCGACGCTCGCTGGGCCCAGCTCCTAAGCTCCGTGCAGTTAAGGGCCTCCACGTCTACCTCGAGTAGTGCTGAGGCGTTAGCCTTAACCCCCTCGGATACGTTTAGAGCTAGTACCCTAGTTAGAGCTTCACGTAGTACAGCTACCTTAACCTTCAGCACCTCGCAGGGCGTTGGAGTAGCCGCCTCCGTAGGGGTCTGGGCTAGGGCTACTAGCGGTACTAGCTGGAGTGCTAGTAGGGCTACCAGCAACCCCGCGGGTACCCTACCCACCTTCACGTACACCACCGACTAGCCCTCTGCTTTAGGGTACTATAAATACTCCGGTGAGACCCAGGGGAGACCGAGCCGAGACCTGGGCTACCCCAGGACCTCCACACCTAGGAGCCTACCTAGGGTTGAGCCGAGTAGGTAGAGAGCTAGGGATACCCCTAGGATGAGGCCAGCTGTCTCAGCTAGCTCCCTCAGGAACCTCCTACCGCCTAGGACCGCTGAGTACGCAGCCATGTAGGCCGCTACGGCTATAGCTACCGCTAGCATGGCTACGTAGGCAGCTACCATAGACCCTAGGGTGAGGTAGGGTAGGGCTAGTAGTACCGTTACAGCTGAGTAGGCTACTCCCGTATACGCTGCCGAGAGCGCTGGGCTCCTACCCCTCTCGTGCTTAGCCTGGGTGTAGGCCGCTACAGCCATGGATACCGAGGCAGCTACACCGGCTAGTAGACCTGCTAGACCTGCCGATACCGTGCTGGCGAACGCACCTAGGGACCCGGTGTACACCCCGGTTAGCTCGACTAAGGCGTCGGATACCCCTAGGGCTATCGAGCTGAGGTACCTAACCCTACCCTCCTCGATCCCCTCGACGAGCTCCGCCTCGTGCTTCACCTCGTCCGCGGTTAGCGCCTCCAGCTCTCCAGCTAGGTCAGGCCTCGACCTAGCTATCTCCCGGTAGGCTACCACAGCACTACCCTCCATGGACTCCACGAGCTTCATGGTGAACGTCAGCCCGAACAGCAGGTAGAGGACCGTGTAGAGGTAGGCCCTAACCCTAAGCCAGGTGGAGCCGCACTCCCCCGTAAACCCCTTGAGTACCGTATAGTGCCTTAGCTCATCCCCGGCAGCCCTCAGCAGTACTTCCCTGAACCTAGTTCGCCTGCCCACGAGCCTAGCTAGCGCCCTGTAGAGGTGGTAGGAGAAGAACTCATCCCTACACGCCTTAAGGAGGTAGTCCAACAGGTCCACCTAAGGGAGTATCCCGGGAGGCCTAAAACCCTTTACTGCGGTAGCTCTCAACATATATGCGTAGCCCGTAGGTAGCTCCAGCTTAGGTTCTTAGCTAGCTCGATGAAGCCGACCCCTCGGGAAAGCTTAATACGGTAAGGTCGAAGCGCTGGGGTGGTCTAGGTGCCTAGGCCTAGGTTCCCAGTTAAGTTCGTAGACCTAGGTGAGGTAGTTAACTGGAGCTCTAGGCTAGCCGACAGGATCTCGGCGGACGGCTTCGAGCCGGACGCGGTGGTGGCCGTGGGTCGGGGCGGTGCTGTTGTTGCTAGGTTCCTCGCGGACCTACTTGGGGTGGGTACCCTAGTACTAGCCCCGGTTAGGTGGGTTGAGGTAGGCGCTAGGCCGTGCGAGAGGTACCTAGCCGACCTTGTGAGGGGCTGGGTCAGGTCGTCGAGGGAGGGTAGGCCCGTGTGGGAGTACGTTGGGGAGGTCGTATCGAGGCTCAGGGTCTCCGTAGACCCGGGCATCAGCCTAGACCTCAGCGGTAGGAGGGCCCTACTAGTCGAGGAGATAGTAGCTACCGGAGCTCACATAACCGTAGCCAAGGACCTAGCTAGGAGGTGGGGCTGCGCTGACACTAGGTCTGCTACCCTCGTCTGGAAGTCCCCCACAGCGTCCGTAAGGCCCGACTACTTCCTCGTAGAGGCTAGGGGGTTTGCGTGGTTCCAGTTCCCCTGGTCTAGGCTGGAGGACTACAAGCAGTTCGTTAAGGTGATGCTTGAGGAGAGCTCTAGGGAGGTGGGTAGGGCTGTGTGGAGCATGCGTGAGGTGGAGGAGCTGTTCACCGAGTGGTACGGTAGGGAGCCCGACAGGTACTACCTACGTAAGGCCCTGCAGTGGCTATCCGGCTGCGGTACCCTGAAGCTCTCGGATAGCTACGTAGAGGTTAGGCTAGGTACCTAGCTCCGCCTAGCTACTACGTAGCTACGTACTTTATTACCCTACGGCAGGAACCCTCTTGGTGCTACCCTTGAGGTTCGCTACCTACGCGCTCGGAGGTACTAGGAGGGTTGGTGCTGAGGTTAACGGGAGGCTCATTGACCTGGGGAGGGCCTACAGGATACTCTTCGAGGTAGAGCCCCCCGCCTTCCTACTAGACCTCAAGCTCCTGGTCGAGGTTGGTGATAGGGCTGTAAAGCTAGCTGAGCTAGTCGTAGGCGAGGCCCTGAAGGAGCTTGAGGGAGGTTCTAAGCTCTCCGAGCTACTACTCAGGGAGGCTGTCCACAGCCCTGAGGAGGTCGTGTTCTACCCTCCCATCGCGAGCCCCGGTAAGGTCCTCTGCATGGCTGTTAACTACTGGTCGCACGCTAGGGAGACCGGGACGGAGCCCCCGGAGCAGCCCTACCTCTTCGCTAAGCTACCGGGCACCCTCGTAGGCCACAGAGCTACCGTGGTAATACCCAGGGGGGCCCAGAGGCCTGACTACGAGGTCGAGCTAGCCGTAGTCATAGGTAGGAGGGGTAAGTACATCGGTAGGGGTGAGGCCATGGACTACGTATTCGGCTACACGGTCTTCAACGACGTTACCATAAGGGAGAGGCAGGCCCCGCTACCCAGGTCCCCGAGGCTCGGGCTTAGGTGGGTCCCGGGTAAGAACTTCGATACCTCAGCACCTATAGGCCCCTACTTAGTAACCAAGGACGAGGTCCCCGACCCCCACAACCTCAGGATAGGGATGAGGGTTAGCGGTGAGGTTAGGCAGGACGGTACCACTGCCGACATGGTCTTCAAGATCCCGGAGATAATCGAGGCAGCCTCGGATGGCCTAACGCTAGAGCCTGGGGACATCATAGCTACCGGGACCCCCTCCGGCGTTGGGCTCGGTACCGGTAAGTACCTAAGGCACGGGGACGTCATGGAGGCCTGGGTGGAGAGGGTCGGTACCCTAGTAAACCCGGTAGTCTTCGAGGAGTACTCCACCGGGTAGTAGGGGGAGAGGCCGTGGGTGCGAAGGGCTTCAGGGTCTTCATACCCGAGCCCGAGTGGCCCGAGGCTAACAGAGTCCTCGAGGAAGTCGCTGAGGTAGTCGTAGGGGACCCCAGGGCTAGGTACGACGAGGACGCGCTAGCCGAGGTACTTAAGGACTTCGACGCGGTCATAATAACCTCCCAGCACAGGGTTTCCCGCAGGGTGATTGAGAGCTCCCCGAGGCTTAAGGTCGTAGGTAAGTACGGCTCCAAGCCGGGTATCGATAACGTGGACCTCGAGGCGGCTACCGAGAGAGGTATTCCCGTAGTCTACTCAGGTGAGGCCAACGCGGATAGCGTTGCGGAGCACACGGTAGCCCTGATACTCTGCCTACTTAAGAGGGTCTGCTTCCTCGACAGCTTCCTCAGGCGGGGCGGGTGGAGGGGTACCCTCGTAGCTGAGAAGAACTTCAACAGGGAGCTTAGGGGTAAGAC
>Ga0105154_1000299_pt1 | contig 22393 bp, 23 predicted proteins | sample SSWtaG_FD_89672 | JGI IMG/M metagenome (GOLD analysis project Ga0105154, IMG submission 89672) | Hot spring microbial communities from Sandy's Spring West, USA to study Microbial Dark Matter (Phase II) - SSWsed_matched | ecosystem: Environmental > Aquatic > Thermal springs > Hot (42-90C) >... | reverse complement strand
GGGCTGTGCAGGCTGCTCTGGCTGCCCGCTGGGCTGAGTGGGCTGTGCAGGCTGCTCTGGCGGCGGGGGTTTAGGCACTAGGAGGAAAGCTGCTAGCGCGAGCACAACCACGAGGGCCACGACCGCAGCGACCGTCACGACGGTCTTCCGCTTAACCGCCTCGCCCATCGCTCGATAGAGGCCTTCGCAGCCTCAAATTTCTATTGCTAAAGGTAGCTGCGGGTAGAGGAAGGTTAAAGAAGACTCCGTTTTTTCGAGGGTTGCGCGCTGCGCCTAAGGGGCCGCTTTGGGCTTCCTGAGCAGGATGAGTGCTAGCGCCGCGACGATCAGGACGGCCTCGACGATCGAGATTATCATCAGTGTGTTGACGGTCCCCGCCAGCGAGCTCAGGGAGCCGGAGAGAGAGCTGACGTCGCTGGAGAGCTTGTCCAGGCGGGACTGCAGGCTCTGCAGATCGCCCTTGAGCCTCTGGATCTCGCTAGACTGGCTGGCGAGCGCGCTGTTCACTTTGCTCATGCCCTCGGTGACCGCGCTGGAGAGCTGCGCGATCCTAGATTGTAGCGGGGCCTCGGTGACCACGTAGACCCACCACCGGAACAGGTTTGTGACGAAGGTCGGCCCGTCCAGGTCCACTCCGTAGTACCTCGAGGACCACGCTGGCTCGTAGTCGCCGTAGAGGCTCTCGCCCGCGACCACTATCAGCACGTTCTTCTCGGGCCAATACTCAGCCGCGTACATAACGAAGCTGTGGTCTCCCGTGCCCTTGCCGTAGGACATCAGGTCGTAGACATGAGGCGTGGGCGGGGTGTTGTCGCCCATGTAGCTCTTGCGCGCCCAGACGAGCCTGACGAGGCCGGGGAACGTCTCCTTGACTGGGTCGCGGTAGTTGCCCTTTTCGTCGACCCAGATCACGCAGCCTGGCCCGTGCATGAGCACGGGGAGCGTGATGTCCCGCTTCAGCATCTCGGTGTTGAGACCCGGGTAGCTGTCCGGCTCGACGAAGGTGAGCAGCCTGTAGTAGGCCTTGGCATTCATCTCTGGGTAGTCGCTATAGACAGCGCCGTGCTCCAGCCTGAGCTTCGTGCCGATGCCGGCCAGGAGGTCATTGATCTGGGCGATAGTCTTCCCTCCAGGTCCGTAGTCGCTGTCACCAGCGACGTAGAGGACCTTGTTCCCGGTGTTCAACCAGTCTCTGATCGCCTTGATCTCGTCGGGGCTGAAGGCGACGGTCGGCTGCCCGAGGAGCAGGATGTCCACGCCCTTCAGCACGGAGGCGTTGATCGCGCCCTTTATCACCTTCCAGGTGACGAACGTGATATTACCCATGATGTAGTTTAGGTACTTGCTGCTCTCACCGTGCCCTAGATCCACAGCAACAACGACGGGCTGCGCGTGCGCGTTGAACGAAGCCAGAAGGAGAGCAGCTACAGCCAGTACGATCAGGGCTTTTGCTGCTTTCATCGGTTGAGGAAAAACTCCTACGCATAAATAACTAGCGCGTACGTTAACCCTTGCCGCGGTCTCCTCCTCCCCTGCGCAGAGCGGCAGCGAGCAGCAGTGCTACAGCTACCACCAGGAGCGCGACCGCAACCAGCACGAGCGGGCTGGGCTGCACCTGCTCGACGGGTGGCGTGGTTGGAGCGGGTTTCGCTTCCGGAGGCTGCTCAGGCTGCTGCGGCTGAGGAGCTTCCTGCACAGCACCCGGTTTCTCCTCGGCCGGAGGACTCTCCTCGGGAGCAGCTAGGGGTAGCACGTACTCCTGCCTCGCTGCGTGCCCGGCGAAGTCTACTGCTGTGAAGACCAGCTTAACCTCGGAGACCCCGCTCGGAGCCTTTGCCGCAATTCTGAAGGTGTACTTGCTCACAGGATCCGCCAGCGTGCTTGGTAGGTAGAGCTGGGGTTCGAGGGGGGTCTCAGCGCCGCCCGCGAGAAGGCTCGCGGAGAAACTAGCCAGGCCCCACCCCCTGTCCTCGACATCCACGAGGACCGTTAAGGTTGCGCCTGGCGCAGGTCTCTCCGGGCTCACCATCCCGACGGTCACCCTAGGGGCTTCGGTGTCAGGGGCGTTTGCAAGAACTACTTTGAGCCTGCCCTGTGGCGGCAGCTTTATGCGGACGCCGAGGAACAGCTTGTCGCCGAGGCGCAGCTGGTCCAGGACGGTGAACTCCGCGCCACCGCTCTGCTCCACCTCGACGGTGAAGTCGCCTGTCCACGGCAGGCACCAGACCACGGAGTTCTCAAGCGGGAGGTAGTCCAGCTTGTTCTCCAGGGTTACGACGTAGGCGTGCTCCGACTGGTAAAGCGCGGCGGGCACGAAGACCTGGTTAGCAACACCCAGGTTGTTCACAGGCGGGTAGGTGCCGATCGGTATAGAGTTCTGGGCCAGCTTCCTAGTCTCGTTCGCGAAGCCTATAAACGTCCTAGGCTTCACAGGGAAGTCTATCGCCCCGGTGTTCAGGTCTATCGCGTATAGACCTAGGCCGTTGTATATCGCGGAGCCCATCCCAAGGGTCGTTGTGGTTATGAAGTAGGTGGTGCGGCCCGTTCGGGTGCTCGTGTACTTGACATAGAGGTCACGGTGCACATGACCCGAGAAGACGAAGTTCACTCCGTACTCCTCCACCAGCCTGAGGAAGTAGCGCGTGGCCTCCATGTTGCCGCTCCAGGTGGAGTAGATGGGCGAGCCCGGGGACGCCTTCGGGTCGTACGGGTAGATAACCTTCTCGTCGTCGTACGTGGTCTTCAGCTCGCCCTGGTAGTAGAAGACAGGGTGGTGCACTAGGATGATCTTAATGGGGATCGAAGCGTGCCTCCTGAGCACCTCCTCGGCCCACCTCAGCTGGTCGAGAGGCACGTAGCCCTGCTCGTAGGAGTACAAGCCTACGACGAGGACGCGGTCGCCGATCACCCTGTACCACCACGGGGAGCCGTAGTAGCTAGCGTAGGCGTCAGGCGGAGTGTCGTGGTTCCCCGGGACAGCGAGTATCGGGAAGCTGTACAGGAAAGCTCGCTCGTAGGCGTAAGCCCACCTGTACTGCCGCTCGCTCACAGTGTCGCTCAGATCGCCAGTGTCGATTATGAGGTCGGGTGACAGCAGCGACGCAACAACGTAGCCAGAGAACCTGTTCCTATCGCCCGTGATGACGTCGGGCTGCCCCGCGCCGTAGTGCTGGTCTGTCACGTGGAGAACCCTCAGGGTTGAAACACCCGGGTTGATGACCCAGACGCTCCTCGGTATCTCCACCCTGCCTTGACCCACCAGCACTAGGTCGTAGAGAGCTGGCTTAGCCTCGCTGGGCACAGCCACCGTCACCTGCTGGCCGGAGACAGCCACGGAGACCGTGTAGTTGAGCAGCCTTAGCTTCCCACCTTCCAGCACAACCGTGTAGATAAAGCCCTTCGACGCGCTTAAGCCTGGCAGCGCGAACTGGAAGCTTCCGCCGGGTTTCACCACGGCAGGCTTGCCCAGCCCTATGTCCGGGGTTGCCGCCCGCTGGGAAAGAGCCGGTATGCCTGGCAGCGCTGGCTGCGAGAAGGCAGCTTGGGAGAGCAGTAGAACAACCAGCACGAGGAATGCTAGTGCTCCTCTTTCCATCGAAACTGCAGGGGCGGTGCCCAGATATATTACCAGCGTGAAAAGTCGCAAGGCGCGCACCGGCTTCAAAAAGCTATGAGGGATGCGCGCCAAGCAGAAGTTCTAGGTTGCACCCCAGAGCGTATAGGAGCCACCAGGTCTGAAGGGAAGGATCGCTAGATAAGAGAGTCGTCGAGGACGCTTAAGGCTACCTATGGCTCAACCTCAGATCCTCGGCTAGCTGAGATCAAGAGTGAGCGAGCAGCAGCAGCTCAGCGCACGCGGGTCAGCCAAGGGGGAAACGGGGGGGAACGCCCCTGATGCAGCTACGCGCGCTCGCAATGTGAAAAACCGGTCGCACGCTTCAGCGCTTCAAGCGGATAACGCAGTACTCGCCATCCCTCTTCACGTCCAGCTCCGCCGGCACTCCGGCGAAGCCGCTGAGCAGGCCCGGCAGGGGGCAAAGCTTCCCGGGCAGCTCCAGACCGCCTACGCGCCTGGGGCACAGCCTGCAAGACTCGGACCGCATCGCGAAGACAAGCCCGCCTTCCTGCTCCTCGACTTTGAACTCCCCGAGCTCGAGCATCTCCACGACCTTCGTCAGCGACTTCGCCGGGCTGTCCTCCCTCCCGTAGATGGCAGCCAGCCTCTTGCCCACCTTCTCGGTTGCCATGTAAACTACTCCGAAGTTCAGGACCCCTACCTCGCGGAAGGCAGCGATTAGCGAGGCTACGAAAGCTTGCATCGGTTTCACGCCCTTGCTTTCTAGGGCTGCTCTAAGGTCGCCGTCTTGGTGCGCCATCGAGCGCCTTGCTCAAAAATAAGGTCAATTATATATGAGAATTTCTCCTCTAGTTGCTCCTCGGGGGCATGCGCTACTCTGTGAACTTCCGGACTGTTTCCTCGTCTAAGCGGAGCACGAGCTCGGCTACGAGCTTGACAGCGTTCTCGAGGTCTGACAGGCTGATCACACTAACGTGGCTGTGGATGTGCCTCGTGGGTACGCCGATCACGATGCTGGGCCTGCCGCCCCTGTAGAGGTGGAGCCTTCCCGCGTCTGTCCCGCCGCTGACCGCAGAGAGCTGGTAGGGGATCTTGGCCTCCTCCGCGACCTGTATGACGAACTCCTTCAGCCTCTGGTTGGGGATCATGGACCGGTCGTAGACGACTATCGTGGGCCCCTTCCCGAGCTTTGCCTGCGCCTCGTGGGGCTTTATGCCGGGCACGTCCCCCGCTATGTCGACCTCGGCGACTATGGCGATGTCGTGGTCCACGACCCAGCCCACTGTCTCAGCGCCTCTGAGCCCCACCTCCTCCTGCACAGTGGCAGCGGCGTAGTACGTGTTCGGGTGCTCAACCCCGCTCTCGCTGAGGTACCTGAGCACCTCCAGGGCGATGAAAGCCCCTACCCTGTCGTCGAGCGCCTTCGCCATCACCCTGTCGCTGAAGGCTGTCCGGGTGAAGGGGGACCAGGGGGCCACGGGGTCGCCTATCCTGACGCCGAGCTTCTCCACTTCCTCCTTGCTGGTAGCTCCCACGTCTATATACATCTGGCTGATCTGCACGACCTTCTGCCTCTCCTCAGGCGTCAGCAGGTGCGGGGGCTTGCTCGCTATAACCCCCATCACGGGCCCGTTCTTCGTCCTGATCACCACTCTTTGAGCGAGGAGCACCTGGTCGAACCAGCCGCCCAGCGGTGTGAAGTTGATGAAGCCCTCGTTGGTGATTCCGGTCACGAGGAAGCCGACCTCGTCCACGTGGCCCGCCACCAGGACCTTGGGCCTCTCGGACTTGCCGCGCTTCACAAGCACAAGGGAGCCGAGGTTGTCGCGCCGCACCTCGTGGGCGTACCTGCCGTAGCGCTCCTTGATCAGCGAGAGAACAGGTTCCTCGAAGCCCGAGGGGGCGGGGATCTCAGTTAGTTCCTTCAGGAACTCTACCTGCACCTCTCCCAGCTTGTAGTCAACCATAGCGTAGAGAAGACCCTGGGGGGCTCCAGATTAATCTTTCTCGCATGCTCCGCTGCGCAGGGAGACACGGCGACGGGGCTTGTTGACTACTCTATCCAGCGAAAATATTTATGATGGACATCGCCCAAGAGGCATCCGCTATGAGCGCGTTACTTTTACTCATGCTTGTAATCCTTGCCGCCGTCGCCGTTCTTCTCGCGCTTGCGTATGCCATATCGGGGAAGCTGCTGAGGCCGCCGAGGCACAGGGGTGAGTGGACGCCGAGGGACCTTGGGTACGAGTACGAGGAGGCCGTCGTGGAGACACGTGAGGGTTTCAAGCTGAGAGGGTGGTTCATCCCCAGAGGAACAGACAGGACCGTGGTTGTCATCCATGGCTACACCTCGTCGAGGTGGGGCGACTACGTCGAGAAATCTGTAGAGATGCTTGCACGCAGAGGCTTCAACGTGGCTCTTTTCGACATGAGAGCGCACGGGGAGAGCGAGGGTAGGTTTACCACGCTGGGCTACCTAGAGGCTGAGGATGTGAGGAGGATTATCGACTGGCTGGAGGGGCGAGGTACGGGGGCTAAGCTTGGCCTCCTGGGGTTCTCGATGGGCGGGGCTATCACGATAATGCTGGCCGCGTCGGACAGCAGGGTTAAGGCGGCTGTGGCGGACAGCCCCTACATCGACATAGTGAGCTCTGGGAGATGCTGGATAAGGCGGCTGCGGACCCCACTCCGCCACATCCTGCTCGCGATTTACCCGCTTGTGGTGAGGCTCACGGCTAGGCGGGCTGGGGTTAGGCTGGAGGATCTCGTCATGTACAAGTATGCTGAGAAAATCAAGCAACCCTTCCTCGTGGTGGCGTCGGAGAGGGATGAGCTTGTGCCGCTCGAGGAGGTTAAGAGGTTCTACAGCATCCTGTCGAGGTCGAACACCGATGCTGAGCTCTGGGTGGCGCCCGCAGAGCACGTGAGGGCTGTGCTCGTGGTGCCCGAGGAGTACGAGGAGAAGGTTGCGGGCTTCTTCGAGAGGTGGTTACAGTGAGGGTGGGGTTGGCTCCTCTGGCTGCGCTGCTGGCGTTCTTCGTGATCTCCTACATGATGGGCTACTACATGCTCAACCCCATACTGAGGACTCTCCGGTCGGAGGGGCTTTTGATCGGGGCTACTGAGGCGGAGTGGAGGTTCTACGCCGGCCTCATCGCTACCCTGCTCCAGGGGGTTGGTCTGGCGGTCACACCGTTCACCGGGATTCTCGCGGACAAGTTTGGCCGAAGACCGGTAATCCTCGCACTAAGCCTGGTGATGGGGGCGGGCTTACTGCTCGTCTCAACAGCAGGCGACTACTGGAGCTTGCTCTCGTTCTTCGTGCTCTACGGTGCTGGCTACGTCGGCATGGGTCCCGCGATGTACGCCTTCATCTCCGACATAGTCCCGAGCGAGAGGAGAGCTCTTGGGTACGCGGTGTACTACTCTTCAAGCGTCATGGCAATGATCCTCGGCATAGTCATCGCTGGGGCTCTCCTGGGCTGGAGGAGTGCTTACGCTGCCGCAGGGCTTGCCACGCTGGTCTTTGGAGCGCTCCTGGTGGTCTTCTCCAAGGGGAAGGGCGCGCCGGCTACGGGGGTCTCCACCAGGTACAGCCTGCGCGGAGCCCTGCCGAGCTTGTCGAACCCGATCGTCGCTGCGATTATCCTGATGATAACCCCCTGGACCATCCCCTGGGGGGCTCTGAGCGTCTTCTCTATCGACTACATATCGACGAAGTGGGGCCTACCCACCGCGACCGCATCGCTGGTGATCGCCCTGGCCACGCTCTCGATCGCCGTGGGGCACATCGCCGGCGGCCTGCTTAGCGACAGGCTCGCCAGCAGGGAGGGGCTGGTCGGCAGAGTTAAGGTCTCGATCCTGGGGGTGGCGCTAGGCTACCTGGCGATGTCCTCCATGATCCTGTACCCGTACCCCTACGGGGACACAAGCCTCCGCGCCCTGCTTCTTCCGGCGCTGCTCGCCCTGGCGGGGATGATGTTCACCACCTTCACCTACCCAAACATAAACACCGTGCTGAGCGAGGTCGTCGCCCCGGAGTACAGGGGCACAGTCTTCGCTGTATACAACGTCCTGAACAACCTCGGCTGGACTCTCGGACCCCTCTTCTACACCTCCCTACTCCTCACTCTCTCCCAGCTCACAGACCTCCTGACCGCCATGACCATGGCGGCCTTCACCACGGTCTCCCTTTGGCTCTTGGCGCTGGCGGTCTGGCTCTACGTGAGAAAAACCCTGCTGAGGCGGGCGGCTACCGCCTGAGGCGTGCCGCCACCGCGCGGGCCACGCCCTCGGGGGTCAGCTCATCCGACCCCGTCTTCTTTGCCAGCACCAGCAGGTGAGTGGGGACGAAGCCGTGCTCGCTTAGGAACTCGACGTCGCCGAGCACCTCGCGCGGTGTGCCATCCCTGACCACCGTGCCGCGCTCTAGGACGATCACCCTCGTCGAGAACCGGGCGAGGAGGTCTAGGTCGTGGGTGATCACGATGACTGTACGCCCTGCCTGGTGCAGCTTCTTCAGGACTTCGAAGAGCAGGAGGCACCTGTGGTAGTCCAGCCCCGTGGTGGGCTCGTCGAGTATGATGTAGTCGGGCTCGACCGCCAGCACGCAGGCTATCGCCAGCCTGTGCTTCTCGCCGAAGCTCAGCGCGTGCGGGGAGGCTGTCAGGGGCTTGTGCAGGTCGACAGCGCGCAGAGCTCTGAGAGCTCTCTCCTCGATCTCGCCCTCCGGGTAGCCAAGGTTTCTGAGGGCGAAGGAGATCTCCTCGAGTATTGTAGAGGCGAAGAGCATCATGTCGGGGTTCTGGTAGACGTACCCCACTTTCCTCGCGAGCTCCGAGACAGGGGTCCTCGAGGTGTCCATGCCCTCCACCAGGACGCGGCCCTTCGTCGGCTTGAGGAGGCCTACCGCGAGCTTCGCCATGGTGGTTTTGCCAGCGCCGCTGTGGCCGATCACTCCCACGAACTCCCCCCTCCTGATCTCCAGTGAGACATCCCGGATCGCAAGGGGGCCCCGCGGGTACTGGTAGCTGACGTTCTCGAAGACAATCATCACCGACCACCCCCCAGCATCTCCTCCATCTCGGAAAGCCTCACGGGGATCTTCAGGTTGAAACCCATCCTAGCTAGGCTGTAGGCGACCTCGCTGACCCCGGGAGGCCTGACGCCGTACCTCTGGACCTCCTCCACCCTGCTGAAGACCTCGCTGGGTGTGCCCTCGAGCACCAGGGCACCGTCGCTCATGACAGCGACTCTATCCGCCACTTCGACTGCCCACTCCACCCTGTGCTCAGCAGCGATTATCGTCAGCCCGTACTCCCTCTTGAGCTGGGTGATGAGGTCTAGGACCAGCTTCGTGCCGAAGTGGTCCAGCATCGAGGTGGGCTCGTCCAGGAGGAGCACCTTGGGCTTCATCGTCAGGACGCCTGCTATCGCTATTAGCTGCTTCTCGCCCCCTGAGAGGCTCTGCGGGTCCTTGAAGAGGTAGTCCTCTAGGCGTAGCGCCTTCGCGACGGATTCAACCCTGGCGCGCACCTCCTCCTTGGGGAGACCCAGATTTTCAGGCGCCATCGCGAGCTCCTCGAAAACCGACCTCGTCACCACCTGGACCTCTGGGTTCTGGTAGACAACGCCGACCTTGCCCGCAAGCTCTCTGTAACCGGCCTTCAGAACATCTACTCCAGCCACGTGAACCGTGCCCTCGACAGTCCCGGGTATAACCCAGGGGAGTAATCCTGCAAGCACCTTGAGGAGCGTGCTCTTCCCGCAGCCCGAGGGGCCCATCAGGACCAGCATCTCCCCCTCGCGCACCTCGAGGTTGACGCCCCTAAGCACCCAGTCCTCGGAGCCCACGTACTTGGCCCAGAGGTTTCGCACGGCTACAGCCACAGAGCCCATGCGATCACCCCGAGGTAGAATGCCATGGATACGAGCGTGAAGATTGTGTCTCTGCGTGTCCAGCGCGGCTCCTCCACGTAGGTGCGCCTCCTGGAGACGCCGAAACACCGTGACGCCAACACCATGCTCAGGTCCCACACGTCGCTGAGCAGCCTCGAGATCACAGGGACTATCACCGGTACATGCTTCCTCAGCCTCTCAAAGATACTGCCCTTGTCGAGGCTCAACCCCCTCAGCTTCTGCACGTCCGTGACGTCCCTGACTGCTCTGATGACTCCCGGTAGCAGGCTCAGCGCTATCACGAAGGAGAAGGCAAGCTTGGAGGGTACTCCTGCTTTCTCCAGCGTCCACGAGATGTAGTACGGCTTGGTGGTTGTGAAGAACACGACGAAAGCCAGGATGGGGTTCACTATAAGGAAGAACTTCCCCGAGGCCACAAGCAACCCCACGTCGGTGACCCTGAGGAAGCCGAGGGTGATGAGCGGCGTGCCCTGGCCAGCGTACATGCCAGCCCACACCAGGGTCGTCACCAGGAGGAAGACAGAGGCGTTGAATATCAGCAGGGCTGCCAGCCCTGCGCCGATCCCTGACAGTGAGAGTGCTATCAGCGTTGAAATAAAGACCGGAAGGCTCTTCAACCCGTTGAACTGCGCCGCTATAGATGCAGCGAGCACCAGCAGAGCCCATAGCAGCTTCGCGCGGGGGTCTAGGCTGTGGAATACCGAGCGGCCTTCCACGTATATGCCTGAGAGCACGAGCTAGCACCCAAGGGGATTGATTAAAAAATCGCGTTTACCCTCGCGCCGGGGAGGCTTTCTAGGCGGTTGTGCCGACCCGGACTCTGTCCTTCCAGTATAGCCCTCTGCCCTTCACGAGCGGGTAGAGTATTCTGCCTAGAATGGGGGATAGCACAGCGTTGACAACGACGTTGTTGCTGAGTATCACAGGCGCGATGACACCCCAGGTCACGAATATGGGCAGGCCTACTGCCCACTGCATGAAGTCGAGCCACCAGCAGATGTAGACTGCGCTCACGAAGGCCTGTACCAGGACACCCCAAATGTAGAACTCGCCGATGGAGGTAGAGGTCGAGAAGGAGTGGTCTCTCACGAACTTGTAGGGCAGGTACGCGATGAGGAAGTTGCCGACGAAGCCCCCTATCGAGCCGACGCCGAAGTAGCCTCCGACGATGTCTGCGATCAGGTTCCCGATAGCGACGCCGACGCAGCCGGGGATCCCGAAGAACATGCCGAACAAGGGTGCTAGGGAGTTCGCGGGCCTAAGCCAGGTGAACCCCGGGAAGATCACCAGCGGCGCTGTGGCGGCTAGGAGAGCCCCGTAGACCGCTGCGCTGAGCGCGGCTAGCGCCAGGTCTATTACTGACCAGCTGGCGACCCCCATCCCGCTCTTCCTCAAGCCGCGCAGCGAGGGCGTGTACCCCGTTAGCTCCAGGAGGAAGACCACGGTTCCCAGGATCCAGATGACCGCGCCCACGGCGTAGACCACGGGGTAGGCTCCCAGGAACGCCTTCGAGATTATGAACGCCTCGAAGGGGTTCTGGGGGTTGATCGTGAGCGCCTCGTAGAAGGCGTATATGATGAAAGCAGCGATGGCGAGCCCTACCACCACTGCTACTATGCTCAGGGTTCTCGCTTTTGTCACAATAAGGTCTTAACAGCGGTTATTTTTAACTGTTTCCTTGAAGGTCCTAATCCACCGTTAAAGTTGTGCAGCAGCCTGAGAGAGAGCACGCCGAGGTCAGCCGGTTAGGGCGGCGCTCGGGAGTAGCTCCTTCTGGCTCGTCTCAGCCTCTCTGTGGTCTTGCGGGCTAGCTCCACCAGGTCGGAAGGGCCGTAGCCCTCATCTGCCACGGGGGGCGGCTCCTCCGTCAGGCTGACCAGGCCTGCTCTAGGGATGCCGAGGCTCCTGATGCGCTCCACTGCCTTGGAGGCTTCAGAGCCGGAGAAGGGGCCGAGCTTCACCTCGTAGCCGGCAACCGCCCTCTCGCCCTTCAGCAGCACGACGTCCACATCCCATGTGCCTGTGATAGCGTAAGCGCGCTTGAGCCCTGTAGCCTCTGCTAGCAGCTCGCCCACGAAGAACTGCGCCTCGACGCCTAGGGTGCTGCTGACGACCTCGCAGCTCGGCCTGAGGCCTGCTTCGAAGCCTCTCTCCTCGAGAGCCATGAGGAGCGAGAGCAAGCTAGACCTGTGCCTGTAGTAGATCCTCGCCCCCGGGGTTTTCCACATCCTGACGCGCTCGACAAGGCCCATGGCGGCCAGCTGGGCGAGCATGCCTGTGACAAGGGAGGCTTCGGGCCTCGGCAGCAGCCTCGCCTCGTGCAGCTTCTGGGCTAGCGCGGCAGACGACCAGTAGCCGAGAGCGAGCAGCCTCAGGATAGCGTCGTACAGCTGAGTCAGCTTCCTCTCCTCCTCCCGGAAGACCTCGCCTACCAAGCCGGATGCTGACGCCACCAGCAGGTGTGCGCTCTCCGCTATTGCCTCCACTACGTCCCCTCTCGGCTCCAGCAAGCCGAGGAGCCAGGGGTCACGGGCCACGATAGCCCACTTCGCGGCCTCGCTGGGGCTCAGAGCTGTGGAGAGCGACACCAAAGTATCGGAGGGCGATGCTAAGTCCACCTTCAGAGGCGCGAAGAAGCCGAGCAGCGGGCTCCTCCTGTCGAAGACTTTCGACGCGACGCCCAGGCTGGAGCCGCAGAGAATCAGCCTCCCTTTACCCCGCGCCCGCGAGACTGCCAGGAGATCCCAGTACTCCTCCGGCAGCCGCTGGAACTCATCGATAACCGCCGCGTAACCGCTCTCGACAGCGCGTAGAGCTGCCTTCAGCCCCTCCTCCAGGCTCGCAATGCGCGGCCCCTCATCACCCTCCTCGACGAGGCAGAGACCGCTCCTGCCTATGGTCACGTAGACCGCTGAGTCAACACACCTTCTGAGCAGGAATGTTTTACCTGTCTTCCTGCGCCCGTAGACTAGCAGCCAAGCGCCGCTGGCCGGACCCTCCCTCAGGCTCCAGCACTCCCACCTGTCTATCACCACCATTACATCATTATGGTGATATAGTGGTGGTTATATCAGCGTTGCTGCTAAGGCTCCTTGACTCTCTCGACGCTGAGTACCCTCAGCTCGAAGTCCCACTTGTCGTAGTAGAGGTTCCCCTCCTCGCACTCGACCTCGCCCCTCTGGCTGTCCACCGGGTCTGACCTGAAGTGGAGCTTAGGCGGTGAGAACTGCGCCGAGACCTCCACGTTCGCAGCCAGCCTGTAGCCCTCGGTGGAGCCGAAGTAGAACTCCGATCTCCAGGGCTCACCCCTGATCCTGTTGCCGAAGCTGGGGTCTGCGTAGAGCCAGCCGTAGGGCTCCACGTAGAACTGCGCCCAGTCGTGCATGCCGTGGCTCACAGGGTTCATGTACCAGCCGGACTGCCACCTGGCGGGCACGCCGGCGATCCTGCAGAGGGTTATGAAGAGCAGGGCCTGCATGCCGCAATCCCCCCTCCTGTGGACGGCGACGTACTCGCTGATGTTGTCGTAGAGCGCGTAGTCCTGGGCGTAGGTGTACCTCACGTTGGAGGTCACCCAGTCCCAGATCCTCCTAGCCCTGAGGTATGGGTTCCTCTCGCTCCCGACGATCTTGGCGGCGAGCTCCCTGAGCAGCGGGGTGAAGACTACGTGCGGGGGCCTCTCGCCCACGTACTGCGAGAGCTCCTCGGGGTATCCCTCCTCAACCCTAGAGGGATCCACGTCCACGTGGAAACCCCGGGAGACGTACTCGTAGACTACGCGCACCTCGTCCACACCGGGCTCCAGCTCGAAGTACATGGTCCTCTGCGGGTGATCAGGAGGAGCCACGTAGCGGGGCTGCGGGTGCGCCTCCACAATCCTCACCTCTGGGTGCAGCTCGTCCTGGCGGGGTAGCGGCACCCACACCCGCAGAGCTGACCTGCAGGCACCCCTGTCCTTGACCTTAAGGCGCGCCTCAACCCTGTACCTCAGCGGCAGGACGTAACCCCCTCCCCTCTCGCGCGCCGCCGCAACCACCCGCTCAGCCCTCCACCGCAGCGCCTCCCTCGCGATGGCCTCCCGCTCGTCCTCCCCGCGCACCCGCCTCGCCTTGAGCTCTGGGCACAGCCAGAGAGCATTAGGGATGAACCTCCTGAAAACTCTCACCTCGCCGTCGACACTGAGGCTGTCCACGCAGCCCGCTCTGATCAGCGAGACGAACTCCTCCCTCGTCACGCCACTCACCTCGCGGGAGAAGAGCTCGAAAGCCTCCTCGACCGTGTAGGGGTACTCGTGGAGGATCCTCTCCGTCCTCTCGAGCTCGAAGAGTAGCCTAAGCCTGCTCGGCCCCTCCAAGCTCTCGAGAAGCTTCAGCATCCTGGATCTAGCCTCGGAGAAATGCCCCTTGCGAAGAAGCTCCTGGACGTCGGGAGGCAGAGGCTCCTTCATGAAGCTCAGGACGTTCTCGAGCATCGCCCATCAGTAGCGTGCAGCTGCTTAAAAGCGGTTGCCCGCAGCAACCTGATGATAAAGAATAAATATTACTAACCGAGTTCAACTCACACCTGGTGAGCCGGATAAGAATCGTCATCATGGGACCCCCCGGGGTCGGCAAGGGCACCTACGCCCAGGCCGTGGCGTCAAGGTTCCGCGTGCCGCACATCTCGACGGGTGAGCTCCTCAGGAGGGAGATAGCGGCCTCGACAGAGCTGGGCTTGAAGACCAAGGTGTTTGTGGAGAAGGGGGTCTTAGTCCCGGATGAGATCGTCAACGAGGTCCTCTGCAAGTACCTCTCAAGCGAGGAGTGCAAGCTAGGGTACGTGCTCGACGGCTACCCCAGGACGCTGACGCAGGCAGCGTTCCTGGAGACCGTGGCACCAGTCGACGTAGCGATACTCCTAGAGGCCCCGCTAGAGGTAATAGTCGAGAGGATATCGGGCAGGCTGTACTGCCCCTCATGCGGCCGGGTGTACCACGCCAGGTGGAGACCGCCTACCGTGGAAGGTGTGTGCGACGCGTGCGGAACCCCGCTGACCAGGAGGAGAGACGACGAGCCATCGGTGGTGGCTACGCGGTTCAAGCAGTTCTACGAGACCTCGGGCGGAGTTGTGGAGTTCTACAGGAGGCTGGGTAAGCTGTTCGTGTTTGACGCAAGCGTGGACTCCAGCGTGGGTGTGCCCCTGCTCCTGGAGAAGCTAGAGAGACTGCTCTCTGCGAAGCTACGCGCCGAGAAAGTGCAGCAGGAGCAAGTAGCCTAGCGTGCGAAAGATAGCGATTTCTACCCCGCGTAGCATGCTTCCTAGTGGGATGCCCATAGGGAGGTTCCAGGTGATGGCGCTCCTCCAGGCAGCGAGGTACTACCTCCTAACCGGAGACCTGGAGAAAGCCTACTCCTTCGGTCTCAACAGGGCGATCTTCTACGCCTGGGCCAAGAGGAGGGGGGTGCCAGCCGCCGCCTCCAGACCCCGCCTTTCTGGGGGCAGACCTGTCGAGGAGACCAGGGAGGGGGACAGGGTGGTCGTCTACGTGGGGGACGAGCAGGCCTACGTGAGCCCTAACGGCTGGTTCGCGATGGGCGGTGTCGAGCAGAGGCCGGAGGACTTCAGGCGCGAGGTGGTCAGGAGGATCGAGGAGGTAATGCCCTTCGAGGAGGCCTGGAAGCTGGCCCTCGAGTACGTGGGCAGCTTCGATAAGCGGATTTTGCTCAGCCAGAGCGAGTTCTTCGAGAAGGTGTACCTTCCCGTCAGGGACTCCTTCCCGGAAGGCCTCAAGCGCAGGGAGGGAGGAAAGCAGCTCACGCTCTTCTAGGGCTGCCCTCAGCCTCCGCCGTAAGCCTCACGCGTCGGTCCTAGCAAACCTCATCATATCCTGGTATGCGAGTGCTTCCAAGACATTATAGCCTTTTCTCCTCTACTGTATGAGGTGCACCTCTTCGTCGTCCTCATCCATCTTGAAGAGGTAGAGGAACGCGCCCCAGATCAGAACGTTCTTCGCCGCCTCCTCTGAGTTCCCGGGGTAGTACTTCTCCACGATCTCCATGAACTCCTCGACGCCTATCGATTTTCTCTCCTTCAGTATGCGTACAAGCTCTCCGAGCGGCTCCAACCTTTCGATGTGCCTTCTCAGCTCCCTTTTCACGGTCTTGGGGTCGCCCTTGACGACTTTCCTCCCGAGCTCTGTCAGCTGCAGATTGCCGACGCTGGTTTTTACAAGCCCTAGCGCCTCCGCCACGTCTATAGCGTGCGGCAGCGTATCCACGCTCTCGCCCAGCGAGTCCCCGATGTACATGGAGTCTACGTTGTCGCCTAGGCTGTAGAGCATCTCCAGGAGCCCCAGCACGTGGTCAGGGGTTACGTTCGGAGGGAGTAAAACCTTCCTACTCTCGCTTTTATCACTACTTTGCGACACCCTCCTCTCTCACCCTACTACTTAGGAGTACTCCCCGCCACGTTTATAAGCTTTACAGGGAAGATCCCCGAGATCCCCTCAAGGCGGTGCGCATGCTACCCCTGCAAGAGCTACTCGTAGCAACAGCGCTCAGCCTGCTCAGGATGTTCTGCGCCTACATTCTATCGCTGCTCGTGGCGGTCAGCGCGGGAACCTGGATGGCAAGAAGCAGGACTGCGGAAGCCCTGCTTCTTCCAGCGCTCGACGTGCTCCAGTCGATACCTATACTCGGCTTCTTCCCAGCAGCTCTGCTGCTCCTCGCCAGGCTGCTCCCGGGGAGCCTCGGTCTCGAATTAGCCGCCGTGTTCCTCATATTCACCAGCCTCGTCTGGAACATGATCTTCGGCGTCTACACATCGTTGAAGGCGCTGGATCCCTCCATCCACGACATGGCTAGGGTCTACAGGCTTGGCCCCCTCGCTCGCTTCTTCTTCGTGTACTTGCCAGCCTGCAGAGAGTCTCTTATAGCTAACAGCCTGGTCTCCTGGGCGGGAGGCTGGTTCTTCTTAACCTCGGCAGAGGTCCTGTCCCTGGGCGAGGAGGAGTACAGGCTGAGGGGCATTGGTAGTTTCATCCTCGATAGTTTCGCCAAGGGGGATGCACTCGGCTTCTACGCTGGAGTGCTAGCGCTACTAGCTACGATACTGGCCACATACCTACTCCTCTGGAACCCCGCTGCAACCATCATGCTCAGGCTCTCTCTTCCCAGCATGCCCGCGGTCTTCGAAGTTATAAGAGAGGCTGTGGGGTTCGTCCTGTCAAGCCTAGCTCGAATTCTCATCCCGCTGGAAGCCAGGCTAGGACCTCTGCCCAGACCCCCCAGATCCCTCAAAGCAGTACTTCTCGTGCTCATTGCCGCAGCGGTAGTGTACTCGGTGAGGGGGTTCAGCCCCGAGCCACTACGGGAAGCCGCCCCCGTGCTAGCGAGCTTCCCGATCGAGCTGGGGAGAAGCATCCCCCGAGTAGGCTTTGTGCTGCTACTCTCAGCGTCCTTCTCGGTGCTTGTCGCCTACTTCGCGCATTTGAGCAGGGGCGTCTCGATGGTCGTCAGCACAGCAGGGGAGGTACTCGCTTCTATACCTGCTGTGGTCTGGTGGCCTCTGCTCAGCAGTCTAGCGCTCAGCCACCCCCTGGGGCCGAGCATCGTGATGCTCGTCGTCTTCCTGCAGGGCGCATTCTGGTACGTCTACTTCAACCTGATTGTCTACGGGCTCGCCAGCGTGAGGAAGGATTTCGACGAGCTGGCGACAGTATACCGGGTTAGAGGGCTTCCCTACCTCAGGTACGTGTTCATCCCGAGCCTTCTGCCCTCGCTGGCCACAGGCCTGCTGAGCGCGTGGGGAGGCGCCTGGAACGCGAGCATAGTTGCAGAGTACGTGGAGATAGGCGGAGACGTCATCGACATGCTAGGAGTGGGCTCGCTTATCAGCAAGGCTGCCACTCAAGGCAACGTGGCTGCACTTCTGGCAACTTCCCTGGCGCTCTCGCTGTTTATAGTGCTGGTGAACAAGACCCTTTGGGTCAGGCTTTTCAGGTTCATAGAGAGGCGCTACGGAGGCGAGTAGACGTGCCGAAGGTGCTGACGATAAGCAACCTGAGGAAAACTTTCGTCGAGGACAAGCGGGTCCTAGAGGTACTGGCGGGGATAACCCTGGAGGTGGGGGAGGAGTTCATCTCGATCCTGGGTCCCTCGGGCTGCGGGAAGACCACCCTGCTCAGGATAATCGCCGGTCTAGAGAGGGCGGACTCGGGCGAGGTCATCTTCCACACCCAGGACAAACGCGTGGGCTTCGTGTTTCAGTCGCCGACCCTGCTCCCATGGCTCACAGTACTCGAGAACGTCGCCCTGCCCCTTAGGGCGAGCGGAATGGGGGAGGAGGAGGCTTACGAGAGGGCGAGAAAATACCTCTCGCTGGTGGGTCTACAGACCTTCGAGGACTTCTACCCGAGAGAGCTCAGCGGAGGCATGAGGCAGAGGGTCAACCTAGCCAGAGCACTCGCAGTCGAGCCCACATTGCTTCTGATGGACGAGCCGTTCTCGCAGCTGGACCCGCTGACTGCAGAGTCCCTGCGCTCCGAGGTCCTAGACCTCTGGCTATACGGCGTCACCACCGTGAGAGCGATAATCATGGTCACCCACAACGTCGACGAAGCCATCCTGATGAGCGACAGGATCGTCGTCCTCTCGCCGAGGCCCGCTAGGGTCACCGAGGTGGTCGAAGTGAGCCTCCCGAGGCCCAGGGACAGGAGATCGCCTGAGTTCCAGAAGCTAGAGGACAGGATCTACGAGCTGATCAGCGCGTAAAACCCCTCCCGCATCTCGGGCACAAGCCTCTTGCACGCTGTAGAATCATCGGTGCTCGCCGACAAGGTGCTCAGCGACCAGAAACTTCTTCATCCTTTCGTCAGGCGGGGAGTTCTATCATCACGCCAGGGGAACTCTGGGTCCACAGGTACGTAAAGCTTTTCGTCGTGCCTACAGCGGTACCTCTAGATGATGACACGATGGCTGGGCGACCGGTGAGCGTAGGGTAAGATGCTGAGAGCGCGGCGGGGGCTAAACCTCCCTGCATGCCACCTCCAGGCTTACGTACTCCGTTTCAACGTCTGGAGCTTCTACGACCAGAGCCACACCCTTCGCGCCACCGGGTCTGTAGGCGTTATGCCACTCCTCCACCACGTAGAGCTTGCCAGGCTCCATCTCGACCTCCCTCAAGGTGACACCGTCCTCTGATAGCACCAGGGTTACCCTGCCCTCCAGCAGGACGAAGAGCTCCGGCCTGCTGTGCCTCTCCAGGACGACCACCTCCTCGCGAGAGGTGTTCTCGGGGATGTAGATGCCTGCCTGCCACTTGTCGCCGTCTCTGAACACCACCTGCCACCGCTCGCCCGCCTGGGGGGTAACGACCTTCATGGCGGTATGTACGTGCGTAAGCCGCGCTAAAGCTTTGCCGCACGGCACGCGGCTTGCCTAAAGGACGCTCTCCTCGGTCGCCTGCCTCGAGATCCCCCCTCCGAGCACCCGGATATCCCTCTGAGCAGCTAGCTTCTGGAGCAGCTCCTCCGCAGCAACCACGGTGTCGTAGAGCTCCTCCGCAGTCCCAGCGTAGACGGTGAGCGCCAGCGGCGCCCCCTCTCTCCCCAGGAACCTCAGGTCGAACCTCGCGAATACTCCCTGGAGCTCCCTGCTGAGCTCGTCGGCTAGCGCGTCCGCAGTGCTCCTGTCGCACCCGAGGTGGAAGGTCATGGTTGCGGAGAACCTCTTCCCGGTTTTCTCGCGGATGAAGTCCTGGACGCCTCTCTCGAAGCACTCGACAGCCTCGCTGGGCTTGGAGGGTAGGCCCGCGATGAACTTGTCCTCTGTGAGGCTCATAGCCACGAACGCCGGCACAGGACCCCTCTCGTTGGGCACTATGTAGCTGAACTCGGGGGTCAGCGCCAGGTTCTCCAGGCCCTCGGGGACGTCTAGCGCGTCCGAGTAGTAGCTCCTGACGTAGGTTAGGGCTTCCTCGTTGACCTCAACCCCGAGGCCGAGCAGCTCGGCGACCACTCTCACTGCGTCTGGGTTGCCGGCAGCCCCCGCCACGATCACCGCGTCGCTCTCGGTGTAAGCCTGCCTGATCGACAAGTAGTCGCCGGAGTCTCTGATCAACTCCACCTTCTCAACGCCGATCGCCTTGAGGTAGCCCAGCAGCCACCTAGACAAGGCGTCTGGAGCTTCCACGGAGCTCAGCAGCACGACAGAGACCTTCATCTCGGCGCACCTCGACGCTCGCTAAAACCGCGCTGGAAAGGAAGTAGGCGCATTTATTTGTACGCTTTCCAGCCGCTCACGCGCCTCACAGCAGGCCCCTGCTCCTCAGCTTCTCCACAGCCTCCCTGGCGTTTCTGTAGGTCATGAGGTGGAAGTTGGGCCAGGTTATGCCCTGGATCAGTGCCGATAAGGTTCCCAGCCTATCCTCCAGCACGAGGCCCGCCGCCGGCTTGCCCCGCGTGAGGAAGTACGCCAGCTCGAAGCCTACGCCCAAGCTGGGGTACGAGACCTCGGCTACCATCACATCGGCTTCCTCGAGGAGGCGGATATCCCTCTCGAACACCTCCCTGGGCGACATCCCCCTGTCCACGTCCAGCACATCGTCCGCAACGTGCTTCGTGAGCACTTCGTGCCCGTAGCCCTCGATTAATCGAATGAGCTCCTTCACCTCTGGGAGCGCACCCCTGATCCCTCTCATAGGCGCTGCGAGGTAGACTTTCACCACCGCGCTGCCACCCTGGAGGGTGCCAGAGGTAGCTTCTGGGTCTCCTTAACTGTCTCAAGAACCACCGACGTGTAGGTCTTCTCCACCCCTTGCAGGTTTCTGAGCCTGTTCACCACGAACTCTCCGAGCTCGTCCACGCTCGAGACTCTCACCTTCACGAGTATGTCCCACTCCCCCGTGATTATGTGGACCTCCTGCACCTCAGGGAACTTCGCAATCTCCTGCGCGACCCTCTTCTGGTCCACCCCCTGGTTGCGGGCGAAGGACACGAAGACGAAGGCCGTCGTGCTGAAGCCGAGCTTCCTAGCGTCGAGGACCGCGCTGTAAGCCTTTATGTAGCCCTCCTTCTCCAGCTTCCTGAGCCTAGCGTGGGTGGTGGTTATCGGGGAGTTCACACGCTTGCTTATCTCCTTGACTGTCAGCCTCGCGTTCTCCTGGAGCACCTCGAGTATCGCTATGTCCTTCTCGTCGAGCATTACCGGGCTCTGACAATCCGTGAAAAATATACTTTACGCTGCTCTAAATCTTAGAAAACTTTTCCTAGCGCCTAATAGAATACCATGTCGAATATTCCAAGAGGGCTTCAGCGGCTCCGCCCAGGGGTATAGCCCCCCATCTCCTCGAATATCCTTGAGAGCCTGGACTTGAAACTCCTCCCTGCACCGCGCCTACGCCGCGCAACCACGCTTTTAGCCTCGCGCAGAACGATGAGCGCTGCCCTGTACTCAGCCTCCCCCTCGAGCTCCGCGATGAAGCGCTTGAGCAGCTTCAGCGCTTTGAGCACAGTGAGATCCGGGCTCAGCGGCAGCACGAAGGAGATTGTGAACAGCTCGTCCGCGAAGTCGGCGTGGAGGTCCCTGACGAGGTTCATCTCCTCGAGGCTCTCGAGTATTGAGACCAGGGAGCTGAAGAACGGGTAGAGGCCTATCCCGCTCTCCCAGTCCTGAGGCCACTCGCTGTACTCGATCACGGCGAAGCCTCTCCCGAACTTAACCTCGAAGGAGGCCCTCCTCCCCAGGTTCAGCGCGATGACGACGTTGCCGTCGATGGCCTCGACAGGCTGTATCAGCACCTGGTCGGGGATCTCGCCGAGCTTTAACCTCCTGAGCCGCCATAGCGGCACGGGGGCGAAGTCCCCCACACCCTCGAATATGCTGCCGTCTATCTCAAGGTAGGCGAGCTCGCCCGTCTCTGAGAAAAGGGCTTTCACCCTCTTCCCAGCGACCAGCTTAGAGTAGGTGCTCCCCGTGCCCCTCACTCAGTTCAAGCGGGGCTACCTAGCCATGCTAATTAACCCTTCGCTTACCTAAGCGAACTTAATCTACCTGGCTTGCGCCTGCAAGCTGTGACCACCAGGCTCAGAGCAGTCTTCCTGGACGTGGGGAACACTCTCGTCAGGGACGTGGGCTTCGCGCAGAAGCTCGCTGAGAAGCTCTCCAGCACGCTGTACGTTGTGGTGGGCCTCCGCGTAGACCAGGAGTCAGTGCTTAAGGCATGGGTGGAGCTGGACAAGTGGGCTCAGAGCGGCGTGGAGCTGTGGGACCTCGCGAGAGTGATGCTTCTCGCGAGGAAGCTCGGGCTAACGCCCAGCGCAAGGCTGGCCGAGCTGCTGTACGCAGCCGTACTGGAAGCCTACCTGGAGGGCTTCGAAGTCGAGCCCGCTGCGTCCAGCGTCATTCGGGAGCTGAAGGAGATGGGGCTTCGCGTGGGGCTGCTGACTAACGTCGGGAGCTACGATGTGGTCAAGCTGAGGATGCAGAAAGCAGGCGTCCTCGACTACCTGGACGTGGTCGTAGCGTCCCAGGCTTTCTCCTGGCGCAAGCCCTCCAGGAGAATCTTTGAGGTGGCGTGCTTCCTAGCGGGCGTGGAGCCCGTAGAGGCTCTCCACGTTGGAGACGACCCCCAAGCGGACATCGCCGGGGCTAGGGCGGCGGGGCTGAGGGCGGTGCAGGTCCTCAAGTACGCGGCGGAGAGAAGCCCTGCGGCGGACGCGTGGATCTACTCGATCGAAGAGCTGCCGGGCGTTGTCCGCGCGATCATGAGCTCGTAGTGCGGGCTCCTGAGAACCTCGAGAAGACCCCTGACGAGGCGGCCCATCCCCTCCCCGAAGACCACTACTACCGCTGCGTCTTTGCGAGACCTCAAGTAAGCTAGCTTGCTGCAGAACCTCCTCAGGTACGCGCACATGTCCTC
>Ga0105154_1000296_pt1 | contig 22433 bp, 23 predicted proteins | sample SSWtaG_FD_89672 | JGI IMG/M metagenome (GOLD analysis project Ga0105154, IMG submission 89672) | Hot spring microbial communities from Sandy's Spring West, USA to study Microbial Dark Matter (Phase II) - SSWsed_matched | ecosystem: Environmental > Aquatic > Thermal springs > Hot (42-90C) >... | reverse complement strand
GTTTACAGACACCTATGGCGCTATAGTCGTAGGCATCGATCCTGGCTCAAAGCTTAGTTACGTTGTTATTAGTAATGGCGAGCTCCTCTTCTACGGCGAGGGTAAGCTGGAGGATCTGGAGAAAGACTTGAAGTACATTAGGGAGTGTATCCCGCACAAAGAACTGAGAGTTAAAATTGGCTCGGGATTTAATGCTGTTGACATAGCACTGGAGATTAAGAGAAAGTACAATGTCCCCGTAGAGCTCATCGACGAGAAGATGTCAACTCCCAGTGTTAGTAGACTCGAGGAAATAAGATTTCTTAAAAAGAGGTTAAAGGAGCTAAAGCCATTCAGATACAAAGACGTTTATGCAGCATATAAGATAGCTATTAGCGAGGGTGTGGAGGTGCTATAGTTGCCGCTAATTAAACTAATTAAAGGCGAGATGCTGAAAGTATTTGGCCCCATGTCTATAACCGTCAACTCGGGTTGCATTGAAATCTACGGTAAAGTGCTCTGCGCGGGTGAAAAAGCAGTTATTCATAAAGCCAGAAACTACATAGTAGAGGCTGTTAGTGACGTTGAAATAGACGTTGTAATGGTTAATGAGTCCCAAATACAGAGCGTTGAGGATAACGATCCCTATAGGAGGAAGCGTGAAGTACTACTGGAAATCACGCAAGGTAAGTGCCATAAGGTTATTGTAATTGGCTGTGTAGACTGTGGTAAGACCTCATTTGTAACAATGTTATTTAATACGTTTCTCAGAAATGGTAAGAAACCGTGCGTAATAGATGGTGATGTGGGGCAGGCTGATGTTGGACCCCCCGGTTTTATTACTCTCGGAACCTCGGAGAAGACAGTACTGTGGATATCTGAGCTCAGACCTCTCGCAATGAGATTTATAGGAGACATCAAGCCCCAGTTTTATGCACAGAGTATTGTGAGTAAAATTAAAGAGCTCTCTGAAATAGCAGAGAGCCTGAATTTGAATCCAATAATAGTAGACACAGATGGTTGGGTTAGAGATGAGGGTGGAGTACTGCATAAGTACAGTACTATAAATGAACTTAAACCAGATGTGGTAGTAGTAATTGGAGACGAGCTGAGAGGTCTCTTCGAGAAGTATAAGAAACTGGGTGTGAGAGTCTACGAGATAGGCACTCCAGTCTCTAGGAAAACAAGGTCTCGCGAAGAGCGGAGACAACTGCGCAGTTTAAGGTACCGGGAGTTTCTCGAAAAAGCGCCACTAGTGAGGGTACAGATAGACAGCGTTCTCGTAGAGGGGTTTCCACTACTACAGAGTCCTGAGATAGATGTCTCGACTATAAGTAAACTCATTGAGGGCAGAATTGTGTACGCGTCACGACTCCCTAGTACACTCTATATCTATGGTAATGTGAAGTCTTATAATAGTGAAGAGTTGAGAGGACTAGGCTACGAGAAAGTCAAGATATACGCAGAGGGATTTGAGAGAAATCTCTATTGCGCTATTACAGATGAGAGCGGAAACGAATATCCCTGTGTTATCTGGAAAATTGACTTTGAGAAAAGAGAGATATTGCTGAAAACCACCTGTACCGGTAATATCAAAGCACTAAAGATCTCGAGAATTAGGCTCAAAGAAGACTACACAGAGGAATATGTAGAGGTGTAGTTACGTGGATATTCAAGATGTACTTCAAGTAGCTCAGATTACTGGAAAAAATGTAGTAGATGCTGGGTTAGTGAGCGGGGAATATGTGCCAACTAGGTTAAGTTACGAGAACAGGAACAACCTAGTCTTATTCAGAGTTGACGGGCTACTAGAGGATACCCTGGTGTTTTCAAATATCATTACCTCGCGAAGAGATATTCAGCAACTTCTAGGTACGAGTAGTATTGAGGACACATATGTAAAGCTTTTAGAAGCTGTTAGCTCGCCACGAGAGCTAGAGGTGGTGGAGTTCAGAGATCACTTCGTAGAGGTGGGTTTAGATCTCAGTAAGCTCCCATTTATAAAGTACTACAGGGAAGATGGGGCTCGCTACTTAACGAGCTCAGTCTACATTGCCTGCTACGAATCCATCTGTAATGCTAGTTTTCACAGGACTATGTACTTATCGCGAGATAGAGCCGTTTTGAGAATTGTACCGAGACACTTGCACCACATTATAACTAGGTACAGTGAACGGGGGAAAGACACACCCGTAGCACTAGTACTAGGTTTGAGCCCGTTGCAGGAACTTGCAGCGGCCACGAGCCCTCCTTTCGGGGTGTTTGAAGTGTCTGTGGGTGCGGCGCTGACTAATAACAATAGAGTAGTCAAGACTCCTCGGTACGGATTACCAGTGCCAGTAGAGGCTAGTGTTATTGTCGAGGGAGTGATCTCGAGATTAGAGAGAGCTCCTGAGGGCCCCTTCACAGACATACTCATGCTTGTTGATCAGGTGCGAGAGCAGCCCGTCTTCATAGCAGAGCACTTGTATGTATCTCGTAAAGCACCGAGAGCCATACACGCAATTGTCCCAGGTCTCTGGGAACACCAGTTACTTATGGGGTTTCCGCGGGAGGCACAAATATATGTTGAGGTTAAGCGAGTTGTTCCCTGTGTTAGTGCTGTGAGATTAACAGAAGGAGGCTCTACGTGGCTTCACGCCGTAATAGCTGTTAACGAGAAGTGCTCTTACGCGGACGCTAAGTTAGCGGCAATAACAGCTATAGCGGCGCATCCCAGCGTGAAACATATTGTTGTAGTAGATGACGATATTGACATTGACAACCCGTTAATGATCGAGTGGGCTGTTGCCACGAGGTGTAAAGGCGGGGAAGATGTTCTCGTGATCCCGGGTATTAGAGGTAGTACTCTAGATCCGCGGAGTAGTGAGGGTGCTGGAGACAAGGTGATTATAATGGCTATTAAACCGAGAAATGAGCCAACTGAAAAGTACACTAGAGTCAGGGTTCCCTGACAGTGTATCTCACACCTGAACAGGAGAAAATGCTTCGCGGTGATTATGGCTGGTCTGTAGCTAAGGCTATGGAGATCATTGTCAGAGTAGGAGAGGCTCTTGGTGCAGAGGAGCTTGTGGAAATTACCCACGCACACGTCTCTGGCATATCTTACTCTACAATTGGCAGGTATGGACTTGAATTTATAAGAGACTTGGCTCTGAGAGGCGGCAAAGCCAGGGTCTTCACCACAATAAATCCTGGGTGTGTTGACTACTCAGGTTATTCAAGTGTAATAGACAACTCTCTAGTAGAGTATCAGAGACTAATTGACGAGTCTCTCAAGGAAATGAAGTTTAAACCTGTATACACGTGTATACCATACTTCTACAGAGCTCCACTACCAGGAGAACACCTTGCCTGGGGGGAGAGCAGTGCTGTCATATTCGCAAACTCCATTTATGGGGGGTTTACAAATAGAGAAGGGGGGCCTGTTGCTCTAGCGGCAGCCCTCACAGGCTTCACGTACAAAGCGGGTTTACACTTACTGGAGAACCGCGTAGGAAGGGTAGAAGTGCGACTACACACCTCAACCACGCTCATGCCTATAGGTGCTCTTGGACTCTGGATAGGTGAAAACATTAAGCATACTCCGTATATACGTGGTCTACGCGAGGTATCCCTAGATGACGTGAAAAACATGTTAGCCTCGGCGGCGGCTAGTGGTAGCCACGCGCTTGTAATACTAGAGGGGTTAACTCCCCGTGGCACGTTTAGACTAGAATTCGAGGACAGAGTTGAAGTTGAAGCTAAAGCGCTGGAAGATTATACTGGTGAGGAGTGTTCTGGAACCAGTATACTGGGCTATGTCGGGTGCCCCCACACAAGCCCTCGCGAATTACTACTAATTACGCATCTAGTAAAGAAGTATGGGAAACCTCGAAGAGGTAAATTACTAGTAACTATACCGGCTGAGTTTACAAGACTCTATAGAGACCTAATTTCAGAGCTGAGAGCGATGAATATCGATGTGGCTGCTGGAACATGCCCCGTAGTCTCAAGGTTTAAAGAGAAATTTGACTGTGTTATTACTAACAGCGGTAAGGCGCTCTTTTATCTTAAAAGAATTCACGGAGTTAGAGTTAAACTTGCGAGTGTGAAAGAAATTGTCAAATACCTTTCTGGTTTACAGGGGTAAGGTGAAGCCTGTTATTACAGGTCCGTGTTTCGGTGAGGTGGTTCTAGTAGACAGCTACATTAGCTTTTTCGGAGAGGTCAACCCCGACCAGGGATGTTTAGTAGTACAAGAGAACACGTGTTTCCGAGACAAGGTGTTTATATTTAGGGGTACACGGGGAAGTACAGTAGCCCCCTACGTTATCTACGCGCTGAGAAAAAACAACACGGCTCCAAAGTGCATTCTCGTGGCAGAACTAGAGCCTATGTTAATAGCGGGGTGTGTACTTGCGGAAATCCCGCTTTTTCTAATCGAGAACTACAAGGAACTTGTTAACAGTATTTGTGATTTCAAAGAGGGCTTGTATTTAGAGGTGCGTAATAGTGAGTTACTACTCTACAGGAGAATATAGAGGGGTCTTCGTAGTACTAGAGGGTATTGATGGATCGGGTAAGACGACAATAGCTAACATGATACTTAGAGAGCTCTCAGAAATGGGGTATAAGACTCTGTACACGTACGAGCCAACAGACTCTGAGATTGTTAATATTGTGAAAACGAAGTTTAGTGATTTTAGAGATCCATATATAGATGCTCTCACATTTGCGTTAGACAGACTCCTACACATTAAGTTAAAGATCCTGCCGGCACTTGAACAGGGCTATATTGTTGTGTGTGACAGGTACTACTACAGTAGTGTTGCATATCAAGGCGCACTCGGGGCTCCTGTTGAGTGGGTACTTGAAGTTAACAAGTGGGTTTTGAAACCAGATATTGCAGTATACCTTGATGTAGACCCACTAATAGCTCTTAAGAGGAAAGAAAAAGCGTCATCGAGGTTCTCGGAGTTCGAGAAACTCGAAATACAATACAAAGTAAGAGAGGTGTACCTAGATCTTGTGAACAGGGGATTGCTTGTTCTCGTAGATGCTTCACGTAATATTAGCGAGGTCTATAGTGATGTGAGAAGACTTATACTTGAAGTAGTAGGGAGGAAAGCACTAGCTGGGACTTCTCGGAGTTAGTTGCGATTTTAGTCTCTGAATTCTCTCAAGCACTTCAAGCCACTTAATGTACTCGGTTGGATCTATATCTGGAGCGTTAAGCAAGTTTTCAATGGTTTTAAGTGCATGTACTTCGAGCTTCTCAATTACTTGCAGTAGGTATACTCTAGCGTAGATCTCTCTAGCCTCCTCCTCGGTTTTAACTATGTGTACTTTGCCGTGAACCGGGCACACGACTTCACCAGTTCTGAGCTTAAAGAGGGGTAAGTAGCAACCTTCAACTGGGCATGTTTCAGCGAGCATTATTGCTCCCGACTTGAGGAGCTCAGCCATGATTTTTGTCGGGTCTTTGGCTGTTGACATCAAGTCTCGCCCAGCCCGCTCTCTACATTCAAGGTACTTATCTATAATCTTTAAGAGAAAACATAATTAAGGCTCTATTATACTTAACTACGCAGAGAGTAAGGGGGTGAGCACGGATGAGCCGCGTCATGGATAATGAAGCTAAAATTAAGAACGCTATGTACATCTTAATGACAATTATCAATGACACAGCTATACCTAGAAACATTAGAAGAGCCGCTATGGAGGCTTTAAATCACTTGAGAGACACGAGATATACGCCTGGTGTCAGGGCAGCTAACGCTATAGGTGCACTTGAACAGGTAAGTCAGGATCCAAATATGTCTTTGAGTGCTCGTACAAGAATATGGCAAGTTATAACAATACTCGAAACAGTTAAGGACTAGGTTTAGACACAAATACATGCCAGTAGCCGACTTAGTACTGGAAAATCTTAGAGGCGATGAATTCTCGTGTTTTTGTATTTTTAATAGCCAGTATTTCTGGGGTTTTGAGATGAGCGGTGCTAATGTACGTGTGCGCGGCATTTACGCCACAGCGATCTCGAAAATACTACTGGAGAGGGGTTTCAAGATCGTAGATGCCAGTGAGAAAATCGCGGAGAGATTCTCAATGGAGCTGGATACGGAGCCTGCCGATGTCACTGTTAAATGTGCTGATGTAGAGGACGAAATACTGGTCATGGGCTCTCCACGCGAGGCTCTCCAAGTATACAGTGTTCTAATTGATGTGTTGAGGTATGTTTACACGCTGAAATCAAGTGTAGAGCTTTACGCGGTCTATAAGGGTCTTATTGTGGAGAAAATAGGTGACTATTGTGTAGTTGACCTCGGCGATGTGAAAGGGCAGTTAACACCGTGTAGAGAAGAGCCGGGAGAAAGCGTTATTGTGAGTATTAAAAGAGCCCCACTCAGACCCGGCGAGAAAGCTCTACTTACTCGAAACTTCATGATTCGAGGCAAAGTGCTCGCATTAGTACACGGGGATCCCAGGATAACATTCTCAGAGCACATTAGAGATAGCAGGATCAGAGCCAGGCTCTCCACATTAGCGCTATCTAAACTCATGGGCACTGGTCTCGGTGCTCACTTCAGGAGTAGTTCAAAATACGCGAGTGATAATGTTGTTCTCGAGGAAATAGACAAATTGCTTGCTGAGTACAGGGACTTAGTTGAGAGAGCACGTAGTCTAGACCCTCCTGTAAAACTCCGACAGGGAGAGTTTATAGGGTTAATTGGCGTTACGAGTCTTGCTAAAAAACTTCTCGATGAAATTAGAAGTTGTGTTGTAACTACTGTTAACATGCACCACTCGCTTAAGTCATCAGGTCTGAGTGATCTAGTGGACTTCGTCGAGAGTATTGTGACTAGTGATGTCTGTAAACGTGAAGTTTCAAGTAGACTTCTAAACTACATAGGTAACAAGCTCAGGGAGAGGCGTGAAGTGGAGTTTGTGCACATTAAGCCTACTGGTGAAAGAATACCGCTGGGTGGTGGGGAGGTTCTGGATGTACTCGTTGGCGAGGACTTCGTGCAGCTTCTAGCTAAGAGGGTGATTAAATCTAGTGGCGTGTATGATGGACTCGGCGTAGAGAAAAAACCAGGTGATATTGACTACGTGATTGCTAGAAGTGATCAGCCCATACTAGTGCACAACTACTATAGGGGTGAGGAGTGGCTGGGTAGCTATATTAACATTAACACTCCACCGGAAATAACCCCGAGCCAGGTTAAGTATCACGACTTGCTAGTCGACGTAGTGGTTTTGCCAAGTGGTGAAGTAAAGGTAGTTGACGAGGAGGAACTAGAAAAAGCCCATAGAGAAGAAATACTTACAGAGAGCCTCTATAGCTGCGCTAAAAACACGCTTAAACTAGTACTTGAAAAGTACAGAGAGTGGATTTATAATCCCAGAAGTAGGGGAAAAATCTAATTGGAGTGTGCGGGGGTGCCCGAGCTTGGTCAAAGGGGTCGGGCTTAGGACCCGATGGCGTAGGCCTGCGTGGGTTCAAATCCCACCCCCCGCACTCTATTTTCGTAATTAAGATCGGGTTTCTCAGCGTTAAGGATTTCTAGGGTGTTTAAGACTCGTGAAGTACTTCTCGTATTTCTAGCTGGGTAGATCGCTGAATTATAATTCATAAACTTGTAAGTTTTTAAGACTTCAACTCCTCCTCACATTCTATTCCTCATATTCTACGAGAGAAGTTTTATAGAATACTATATTTTAAGGGGGGTAAAAGAGTTATTATTACAAGAACATATAAAAAGAGCTGTGGAAAAAAGTTATTGTTATTTAGGTTTGTAGAATGGGTGTACAACTGTGTCTTTTTTACTCAGTATTTCTTCTATTTTCGGGTTTCCCCGGAGCAATTATTTGTAGTTATTTGTGAATACTTGTGAATACGCCCCGGGGTTCCCCCGCTTAGCTCGGGGTGTCATTGCTTCACAGCGGGGGCTATCAGGGCTCCACCTAACCCGCGAGCCCCTCATCTGCCTTAGCCCTCTTAGAGCTAGGTTCCAGGAGGCGATGACATCTCTTGTAGTAACGGTGTCTTCAAGCTTGACAAACCTGTAGTTGATGAATACTAGTGGCTTCCCATTAGGGGGTATTTTAGATGTGCCCCTTGGGTCTACATAGACAACTCTGATTCCTTCTACCAGTGCTTTGCACTCTACGAAGCTTTGCAACCTCCTATAACACCACAATTGTAGTTCCCAAGAGAATCTGTCTCCGTTAGCCTTCTCCCTAAGCTTCTCTAGGTCTTCGAGGACGATCACAGCGCTGTACTCCTTAGCAATCTCCACTAGCCTCTTAGCGATGTAGTGCGAGGAGTCCGTTAGTATGTTCCTAGCTCTACATAGCCACCTGGCCCTAACCCTCCTAACCAGCTTCAGGAACCTCCAAGACCTAGGATACTTTTTCTGAAGCTTCTCAGCGAGCTTCTTGAGGTGAAGAGCTTTACTGAGACCCCTGAACGGCACAACGCCCATTGAAACTAAGTTGCCGCTTAAATCCACAATTGTGTATGTGATGTTGTTGAAGTTTATGTCCACGCCCATAATGGTCTTAAGCTCTCTTAGCTGAACCTCCTTGCTGAAGGTTAAGTAGACAACTATCTTGCCGTTCCTGTAGCTCACCTGTATTTCTCCAAGCCTCCAAGAGCCGTCTAGGTACTTGTCTAAATAGCTATACCACTTTAGCTTGAGCTCAACCCAGCGGTCGTTAAGCACTGCTAGCCTTAGAGTCTTGGAAGCGAAGTCTAGCTTGTAGTCTAGCTGGTGTATTCTAGCAGTCAGCTTCTTCAATACCGGCTTAGAGCCCTTGTTCTTCTTAGTCACTTCAACAACTTCTTTTGCACGCTTGTATATCTCTGAGACGTGGTGTGCTCTAAAGCCAAGCCTTTTCAGATTATCGTAGAACACTGCGTGGAGCTTCTTTATTGAGGGCGTCTTGTCTAACCTCCATATCTCATTTACAATGAGTTGCACCGAGTCCCTATACGCTCTCAGGAACTCGAGTAGGAGACCCTCGCCTCCCTCGGGGGCAACCGCTTCAACCCTCGCAGTTGCCCTAGCCCTCACTGGGAGGGTCATCTAGACACCAATACTTGGTTTAGTTGACAGAGCTTATAAGCTTTGTTCACAATTGTAGGTTTGGGTGTCTCCATGAGCACTGTTTACGTGTTTGAAGCGAGCGTTGTCAAGATATCGGGTAACAGGTACGTAATATACCCTCCGAAAGAATACCAGGAGAAGCTTGGGAAGCATCATGGAAAGAAGGTGAAGGTCTTAGTGGTAGTGGAGAGCGAGTAACATATTCACAACCACCTACAAGTATTCACAAGCAATTACAAGTATTTTTGGCTATTATAAACCCTGCCACGGCTTTGTGTTTTTGAAGTATAGTAAATATAGTTTAGTTTATTTTAAAGTGATTTTACCTTTTATGGGAATAATTTCGCCACATCTTCTACACGTGTATTTGTTATTTGAGTGGTCTAGATACACTCCTAATACCCTGTAGCCACTCCTATGTATAAGTATTTTACCGCATTTTGGGCACTTTGTAGACTCGAATTCAGGGTCCCATATATTGCCAATGTAAACATACTTTAACCCCTCTTTTACAGCGTAATCTCGAATTTCACGTAGACGACTTATAGGTGTTGGGGGTTCACACCACCTATGTGCAGGGTAGTATCTATTAATGTGTAGTGGTACATCAGGACCGAGTTCTCTTAAGTGTGTGTTAATAATCCACTCAACACACTCGGTGAAGTCATTTGTATTTGTGACTACCAAGTACACGATCTCTACGTGTGCACCCATATTGACAGCTATTTTGGCATTTCTGTATACTACGCTGTAGTCTATTCCCACGAGTGCTCTCCTCATAGTGGGGCAGCCCTTGATATCAGCCGAGAAGCCATCTACGCCGGCCTCTATAATGGCTTTGAGAGACTTTTTCGTGAAGTACATGTTTGTCACGACCATTGAGTAGAGACCACTTTTCACAGCTAACTCTGTCACGTCTATTACGTAGTCGAGGTTTACTATGGGCTCGTTGAAGCTCGCAGAGAGGCCCTCATCGCCGTTTAAAATAGCTAGTTTAACGAGCTCTTCGGGAGGCGTAATAGTGTCCTCTCCTGGTGGTTCACGGTAGCTCAAGTGGTCATTTTGACACCATGGACAGTAGAAATTACAGCCGTAGCTACTGTATGTTAAACTCGTTGAACCTGGCCAGTAGTGGTAGAGAGGTTTAATTTCAATAGGTCTACTCTCAACAGCGCTGAGCTTCCCGTAGCCAACATGATAGAGAACTCCGTTAATATTCATGTAGTTCTTGCAGGGACCCCGTACACTATCTCTCAAGACACAACCTCTCTCGCAAACTTCACACTTAACAGTCTTGTTGTATAAGACCTCGTAAAATCTTGCCTTAACTAACATAGAGGATCACGCTTACTACAAGTACATAAGCGCCGGGGGCGGGATTTGAACCCGCGCGCCCCCTTAAGGGGGCAGTGGGTCTCTCACTACGTAGCGCTGGAAAGCGCCTCGAGCCCACCCCCTTAGTCCGCTCGGGCACCCCGGCTCTAGATTACTCTACGCTTACTTGGCTTATATCAGTTAACAGGAAGTGCCTCTCAGCTGAGGACTCTACTGTATTTAAACCGTGTTGAGTATATGAAATACTAGTGATGAGCTTTCAGCGATCGGATTTCTGCTACTCGCAGTGGTGAAGATAAAGGCCGCATCTGACTTCTCCAGGTGTAAATTCCTCAAGGCCCTCACTGCCAGGGGACTCTTCACGACTTAGAATACTCCGAGGGTAGTCTCCCGACGGCGCTTCATCGGGCCATAATACTTAATTAGACTAGCATCTAAAATACCCTGCACTACAACCTGCTATGAGCGGGCATCTTCTCGTAGGTAAGTAGAAGAGCTGTGGAGTAGCACGGAAAATACTGAGAAATCAGCTCCTGGCTGACTGTTAAGTCACTAACGTAGTGTTGAGTGTGAAGAGGAGAGCCGAAAAGTAGCCGGGCGGGGATTCGAACCCCGGTCACGGGGTATCTTCCGTGCTCGGCCAAAGCCCCGCATCCTTGGCCGCTAGACGACCCGGCTGCTCTAAATAATATATTTACAGAAGGGGTTTTAATCTGAGTTTGGAGCTTTTTAAGGAGCTTAATGAGTGTGATTTATAAGCTTAGCGTTAAGTTTATAAGGGGGTTTGACTACTAATTTATGACCCCTAAAACGGGGTGTTATTGTGCTCTCTGAGGGGGGGTTTAATAAGGAGGAGCACACTCACGTAGAGTCCTCAACTAGTAGTGGGGAGTTTACGTGTCCACCTGATAAAATTGTGTATGACTCTGCGAGAGCTGAGTATGTATGTTTAGAGACTGGCGAGGTAATTGAGGACAGGATTATTGATGACAGAGCAGAGTGGAGAGCTTTTACACCTGAAGAAGAGGAGAGGAGAGCTAGAACAGGTGGTCCTATAACTCCAACTGTGCACGATATGGGGTTCTCCACGGTTATAGACTACATGAATCGTGATGCTTCAGGTAAGCCACTAATAAGTAAAAAGTACCAGCTCAGTAAGCTGAGAAAGTGGCAGTCTAGAATAAAGGTAATTAGCAGTATAGAGAGAAACCTCGTGCAGGCAATGAACGAGCTTGATAGACTGACTTCTCTAATGAACCTACCATCATATATTAGAGAAGAGGCGGCTAGAATTTACAGAGAAGCCGTAGAGAAAGGTCTTGTGAGAGGTAGAAGTATTGAGGCCATTGTGGCAGCCGCTGTGTATCTTGCTTGTAGAATAAGAAAACTACCGAGAACTCTAGATGAAATAGCAGAGTATTCTCGAGTAGAGAGAAAAGACATAGCGAGGTGCTATAGACTGCTACTGAGAGAACTAGGTATTAGAGTGACGACCACTGATCCAGCTGACTTTGTCTACAGAATAGCAAATGCGCTGGGATTGCCCGGTTCTGTTGTTAAAGCGGCTATTGAAGCACTTAGAATAGCTAGAGAGCGCGGAATAACTGGAGGTAAAGATCCCGTGGGACTCGCGGCGGCGGCAGTGTACTACGCGTGTGAAAGATTAGGTATCGAGAGGTCTCAGAAAGAAATTGCAAGTGTAGCAGGTGTAACAGAAGTTACTGTGAGAAATAGGTACAAAGAGCTTGTAGAGGCGTTAAACCTAGTAGAAGTTGAGTAGAAACAGCGTGAGATTACGAGAGGCGTGGTATAGAAGATCATTTGTTTAAAAAAGAAGAATAAGTGAGGAGAAGAAATTCTCTACATTACTATTATGTTTTCTGGGTTTATTCCAAGTTGCTCTATAAGTATTTGTTTTACTCTCTGTCTCTGGTCTCCCTGAAGTTCTATTCTCCCCTCTTCATCTCTAAATGTACCTCCCGTGGCTAGTTTTATCTTGAAGAATTTTGCTAATTGTTTTAGCAAGTGTTTGTCGTTGGGTAAACCATCAATAATAGTTACTGGTTTACCGAATTTCCGCGTGTCAAGTCTCACTTTTATCAGTGGCTGCTCTACTAGTAGTTTTTCAATTATTTCTGGGGGTAGTTCTTCACGGTTGTCTTTAGCCATAATTTAAATTCTCACCACTCACTAATTATTGTGTCTTTTAAAGCTTATAAATTCCTATTAGAGGAGAGTGGGAAGAGAACCTGTTAGGGGAGAGCAATGGCTAAGTATAAGTGTGGTAGATGTGGATATACATTTGACCCTGAAGAGGTAAGTAGAATATATGGGAGGCAAATCCGATGTCCCAAGTGCACGTATGAAATAGTTTACAAAGTGGCTAGACCCTATAGAATTGTGAGAGCAGTATAGTGTAGCTCTAATAGCACTCTAAGTGGAGTTTCTAGCTAGGTAAAGTCCAGCTACTTCTAGAGCTACTTTAGCTGCTAGAATGCTAGTTATGTTATTAATGTCAACTAAAGGATTAACTTCTACAATGTCTACTCCAATTACCTTCGAAGATCTCGCGTATATCTGTTTAAGGATCTCTATAAACGACATTAAATCTAAACCTAGTGGTTCCGGGTTTGAAACTCCAGGAGCATATGCAGGGTCGAAGACGTCCATGTCTATGCTTATATATACACGTCCTATATCCTCGAGCTCAACTTTTCCTCGTAGTGAGCTCAGTACATTGTAGAGTTTAATACGGCTTGACTTGGCGAACTCTAATTCCTCCTTACTGTACGCTCTTGAACCTATGTGTATGACGTTTAAGTCTGAGCACTCCTCTAGAAGTCTCCTTAGAAAAGTCGCGTGATTTAATCTAGAACCTAGATACTCGTTCCTAGTATCAAGGTGGGCATCAAAGACTATAAAGGTGTCTACGTCCTTTAAGAAGTGCTTTACAGAGAAATATGTTAATAGGTGTTCACCTCCAAGAATAATTAGTAGTCTGTTACTGTCCTTCACGATATTACCTAGCCCCAGTTCAATGTACCTGGCCACCTGCTCGAGGCTGCCTGGAGGTAGTACAAGGTCGTAGTAGTCTCTAAAACCCACTTCCTCGAGAAAAAGACCTGATGCCACTGAGTAGAGTTCAATATTACATGATGCCTCTCTAATTCTCATTGGTGCAAATCTAGTTCCAGGTCTATATGTGCTTGTATGATCCAATGGTACTCCAACAACACCTAGAGGTGAATTTGTGTTCTCAACACAGCTGAAGACCATTTCTTGAAATAGAACCCTCCAGGCCACTTTTAACTCGCCACTATAGAGTCTTCGATGTAGTATATGCCTGAGTATTAAATATGCTGATAGGTGGAGTTGCCTTTTTAATCCCGTAGATAACTAAAAAGCTCTGTAAATAGGTTAGCAAGGCTGGGGTTTCTTGAGTGGTGCTGAAACATACGATAAGGTGCTGGAGTTAGCTAGGAGAAGAGGGCTTCTCTGGCCTTCATTCGAGATTTACGGTGGAGTAGCGGGCTTCTACGATTTCGGCCCTATTGGAGTTCTCATTAAGAGGAGTATTATAGACCTCTGGCTAAAGCTCTTCGTCTACCTCCAAGAGAACATTATTGAGATCGAAACACCAATTGTAAATCCACGCATAGTCTTCAAAGCTAGTGGTCACGAGGATCACTTCACAGACCCCATTATCGAGTGCTCTAATTGCGGCAAGATCTTTAGAGCCGATCACTTGGTTAAGGAGCTTGTAGGTATAGATGTGGAGGGCTACAAACCACAAGAAATTGACGAGATCGTGAGAAAGTACAATTTAAAGTGCCCTGAGTGTGGTGGTGTATTTAAACCAGTAACAATAGCTCTACTACTATTTGCTACCGAGATCGGGCCGTACAAGGGGTCTCCGGGTTATCTAAGACCAGAACACGCACAGGGCATGTTTATAAACTTCGCGAAAATGCTAAGAGTAGTCGGCGAGAAGCTTCCTCTAGGAATAGCGCAAATTGGGAGAGTTGCTAGAAATGAGATCTCGCCTAGACAAGCACTTGTAAGGCTCAGAGAATTCACGATCATGGAAGTGGAGTTCTTCTTCGACCCTGCGAAAGAGAGAGAAGAAACTAGTAAAATACCTGAAAAAGTCCTCAACGAGAGGATCAGAGTTGTAACAGCTGATATGAGATTAAGAAACATCGAGGAGCCAGTTGAGCTGACAGTGAGAGAGCTCATAGAAAATAAAATTGTCAAGTCAGCATGGCTTGCCTACTGGATGGGTATTGGAAATATCTTTGTCAGGAGTTTGGGGATACCCTCTGACAAGATAAGATTTTTCGAGAAACTCCCACGTGAAAGAGCTCACTACTCGGCTCAGACATTTGACCAGGAGGTCTATACCTCTAGATATGGCTGGATTGAGGTTGCTGGCTATGCCTACAGGACATCATATGATCTTGAGAGGCACGCCGAGTACAGCAAGGCGGACTTAACATACTTTAGAAAATACGAAAGCCCGGTGACTAGAACTGTAGATGTGGCTTATCCAAATCCCAAAGAGATAGCGAGAATTGTTGATATATCTAAGTACGCGGAAGTAATGAAAGAGCTTTCTCAACGAAGTCCCGAGGACCTGTACAGGGAGCTCTCAGTGAGAGGTAGTATAGTAGTTGGGGGAATAGAACTCCCTCGAGAGTGTTTTATTGTTAAAAAAGAAGAGATAAAAATTCACGGCGAGAAAATATATCCTCATGTCGCGGAGCCCTCCTTTGGAGTAGAGAGACTATTATACGCAGCCCTCGAATACGCGTATAGTGAACGTGATGGAAAAGTTGTCTTGAAATTACCACCTTACATAGCACCATATCATGTGGCAGTGTTTCCACTAGTAGCAGGCAAAAAACCCGAGCATGAGAAAATGGTTAGTATTGCGAGGAGCATATACAGAGATCTCGTTAAGAGGGGTCTTAGAGTGGTCTACGACGAAGAGGGGAGTATTGGGAGGAGATATGCTCGCGTAGATGAGATCGGCGTGCCTTACGCGGTCACAGTTGATTATCAAACACTAGAAGACGGTACGGTAACTGTTAGAGATAGGAATACTACACAACAGGTAAGAGTGAGTATAAGTCAACTCCCCGGATACCTCAGTGAGCTGATCTTGAAAGAGCTCAACGAATACATGATCTAGGTAGGTGTTTAGGCGCATCTCAGCAATCAGGTAGTACAGTAGTGAAGTTCTTGAAAAGCACTCGTGCCTCTCTTTCTACTTTACTCCTGCACTTCAAAAGATTTTCCTAATGTAATTAAAGCAAATACTTATTTTTCCTCTAAATTAATTATAATGCAGGTGTATTGACTTGAGTGAGGAGACACCCGGAGAGGGTGAGGCTACTAGAGAAACCAAGATCGATGTCTCAAAACTAGTTGCGATTATACCTCCAGCCTCGGAGATTATTGGTAAGAAAAGAGAGAAAGAGAGCATAATTACTGAAAAGAGAGTTCGAATACGCTTTGACAGAAGCCTTGACAAGCCTATAGCAAGAGTTCCCAGTTCTATTGCACAGCTCCTCGGTATAAAAAATGGCGATGTAGTGGAGATCGTGGTGGCTGGTAGAAAAAAAGCTATTTTCACAGCAGAGGTGTTTGAGGCTAAATTAGAGGAGGGGGTGGTTTACGTGTATCCAGGTGAGCTCGAGCCTCAGGGAGTATCAGATAACAGTATAGCTACTATTAGAAAGGCTAAGAGATCATGAGTTTGTATGATGTTTTCCAAAATTTAAGAGACCTCGTAGAACAGTTTGAGGGCCTCATCGAGAAGGGTAAAACGGCAGTATCTACTCGTAGCGTTGATTTGATAAACGAGTTCATAAACTCGGCAGAGGAGTCTTTTCAACAAGTTACTAGTATCCTGAGTAGGAGTAGAGATATCCTCCAGGAACCTCGGCAAAGCGACGCGCTCCTTAAGTACACTAGTGTCTATTATAGAATGCTGGTACTAGTGAGCATTCCCTATGTGATAGATATTCTCGAATCAGCCTCCTCTATACTCAGAAATAGAAATCTGGAGGGCAACGCTAACAGAGCACTAGTTCTCGCCGAGAAATTTAAGAGCTTTGTGGACACTCTAAAACGTCAATGAGTCTCCCTATTACAACTCTGCTACTGATATCCACTACCTCAACTACACACTTACATCCATCGACTTTTCCTCGAGGCGTATTCCTAGAAGAAATTACTATAACAGGGCCGTGTTTAACGGGGTATCCGTAAACACCTCTCTTAGTTCTCACTACGTACACTTCTATTCTCTTTCCAATGAGACTTCTCTTTGCGGCAGTATTGTACTTATCAACTAGATTCTTAAGCTCACTTATAACATCACGTAGAAACTTTTTTGTCTCAACGTCATTTAATTTCTCGAAAGCGGTGGCAGGGAGCTTTATGTACTTATACAGTGTAATCTTCTCTACACCCACATAGCTAAGAGTCCTCACAGCTCTTATAGTTTCTAAGTAAACCTCTCGAGTAGCGAGCGGTAAGTTGTACATTAAGTACACGTATGGTCTTAAACCAGCGTTCTTGAGTATTCTACACGCCTCGATTACTTGTTCTACGCTTATGGGCTTGCCCAGCACTTTGTTATTGTACCAGTTACACCCAGTTTCAAGTCCTATGTGCACAGTAGTGCCTTTCAAGTACCTGCTGAGGATTTTTGCAACGCTTTCATTTACAAGACACGCCTTGACGTTCTCTATCATTACTGTGACTTTTCCGCTTTTAACCTCCTCAATGGAGAATACCGAGTTGAGCAGGTCTTCAATAGCATTTATATTTGCTGGCGGGCTACAGGGGTCTGTTAATTGCCCCTCTACGAGCTCCTCTCTTCTATAGTCGAGAAAGTCGGGAGCACTCAGCACTATTCTGCGTGCACTATGCTGTACTAGTTCCTCGACCTCGTTAACTATAGACTTAACACTTCTACTTCTGGGATAGCCTGATATAAAGGGAACACTGCAAAAACCACAACCAGGCGGTATATTACTTGGACAGTTAATTCTCTCGGAGAGAATAGGGCTACGGCATTTCATGCACAGTACACAGTTCAACTTACCTGCTCTAACTAGCGGCCTTGCAAAATTACTACAGCCTCTTAAGACCTCAACGTAGAACCTGTATATCCATGTTGGTTTGTAAGACTCGTCTACTCTAGTCCACGGCTTAATCCTAGAGAGTAGCTCTTTAGGGGTGTAGAGGTGTCTAGATGTTAAAATGACCTGATCGTTATCCCTGAATGCTAAAGCCGGTGTGTTTTCAAAACACACTCTATCTCCTCCACGTTTAAGACACTCTACGAAATGTCGAAGAGGGATCTCAGCTTCCCCTACAATTACGTAGTCTACTTGAAGCTCACTCAGTATCTTACTATACTCAAAACTCAGAGGACCTCCCAGCACGATGGGTCCTTTAAACAGCTTTCGTAGTTTTTCAAGGAGTCTCTTAACGGCACCGTAGTCACTACTCATAGCTGATATAAAGACCGCGTCAAAATCACGCACGGTTCCAATATTAGTAATAATAGCCTCGTAGGGATAGAGAAGCGTCTCATCAAATTCCTCGAGTATACCAGCTACCACGCGGGGACCAGCACCCACAATGTCAAATGTGGAGTATCGCCTACCAGCTCCTCGTGCGAGAGTGTCAATAACTAGATACGGCAAGGCCCTCCCTACACTATGCTCTATTTAAATACCTCTTAACTTATTATTCACACATGAGCTCTAAGTAGAAGTAACAGTGTGATGACACTATGTCTCTAGAAGGAATTGGCGCTGAGGGTGCCCTAGTCGAGCTTACAGCAACTGAGCACTTAGTAAATCTGTGTCGAATTATAAGAGACGAGCTTGAGATGTTAAAGTCCATTGTGCAGGTGTATAGCGAGCTTAATTCAGAGAAAAAACACGTAATAACTGATATTTACAGTAAAGTGAGAAGTATAAAAGAAAGGGGTGAAAGCCAGAAAGTCTTGATAATGGAGTATCTCGTGAAGAGCAGTGAAATGGCCACGTCAACAAGGAGTTATATCGAGGTAACCCGGATTCTAGATAGAATAGTCCAACACCTCGATAGTGTGGGTTATAGATTTGTCTTAATGATTGAAAATGGCGTGTTAATTGGAAAAGAAGCCGTTAGCGATTTCACGCGATTTATTAACATGTTAAAAGAACAGCTAGACTTCCTGGAAGCCTCTATAGACAAGTTGAGAGTCTCCCCGAAAAAAGCTCTAGAACTCCTGAGTAGGGTGTTTACTATTGAAGAAGAAATAGACGAGAAGTTTAGAAGAGCTCTCTTTGAAATATACAGCAAGTACGCGGGCTATGTCTCAGCTCTTCTCATACTAAAAGACATATATGAGCACTTAGAAGAGGTCAGCGACTTCTTAAAGAGTGCGGGTGAAGAACTACGATACCTAATACTAGTAAAGTCTGCAATGGCGTAAACAGCTCTGAAGAGTGCCACGCCCACTTACTACACAACAGAGCAGTAATTCTAGACTACACTTGTGCTAACAAGGTGTACTGGAACGGCTACTATGGTACATTTCTAGGCGTGAATAAACCCAGAGACAGAAACATTGCAGCACCACTAGAACTCTCCTTAATTGAGGCCACGTATCTCGTAGAGAAAAACAAAATAAAAGTAATCAAGGAAGGCAAACCGGTGAGCTTAGAAGAACTCCTATCCTCGAGCTCTAAGACTATTGAGAGATTTAATACACTATACAAAGTCTACGTTGACTTAAAAGAGAGGGGGTTTGTCGTCAGGCGGGGATTAAAATTCGGATGTGACTACTTAATCTACCGCTATGGTCCAGGAATAGACCACGCACCTTTCGGCGTTCTCGTTTATAGCCTGGGTGATAAGGTCGACCCAATAGAGTTTGTGAGAGCTGGTAGATTACTGCACTCTGTGAAAAAGAAACTTGTAGTAGCTGTTTGTGGAAGTAAAATTGACTACTATGTGTTTAGTTGGTGGAAGCCTTAGTGATTTTAAGACATATTAATCTCTCTTTTCATTTACTTAAATGAGTGCTTGATTTAACCAGGTGCCCATATGAAAAACCCTAAAGACCTTCCTACTAAACACGACTCTACTAGAAATAAACCTCCCTCTCACCACTACAGTAGACAGTCACACCACGCTAGTAGAGTTGAAGAGGTAAAAGTGCAGCCACAACCCTTAATGGACAAGTGCAATCCGCTATGTCCTCTATTCCGCTGTGCTAGAGATGCCCTGTTCACTACTAATAAGCCTGTTAAAGGGCGCATAATTAGAGTAGCACAGTGCAGGCTAACAGGGGGTGACTGTATTAACGGTGAGTGTCAGTACGCTAGTTGCAGAATTAACAGCCTACTCCCTGATGGTAGGTGTGTTAAAGCGCTGGAGAAGAGGACAAGTAGGTTGACAGACGAGGAGTTAATAAGGCAAATACAGGCTATGGAGGATTTCGAGTAGTGCCTTAAGGAGGTGAAGGTAGCGGGGAATTTAGCTTATAGGAGGTCAGCCCTGCGCGGGCACATCAGTCACTCAGCCCTTGTAGAGCTCAATCATCCCCATTAATAAATAGTCACAGACTCTTAATTATTAACTTCGTAACTCGACGCTTCAAAGACTTTAAGTCTAAGTATAATATTGTGAACTCTGTACTCAATAGGATTAGACCATGTACGTGAAAGGCATAGACGTTAAGAAATTAAACAAGCTCGTAGACGAGTTGAGAAAACGCGATCTGTGGGCAGAGAGACATTCCTACAGTATTAGGATCATTTATAACGGGTTAATTGTAGCTAGCCTGCATATTTACCCTGGATTTAACGAGGCTGTTCTTAGACTTTATGGTGATAACACCTCGGATCGCTATGTGCAGAGCGTTGTTAGTGAAGTCCTCTCTCAAGTACTAGAGGACGTTAAGTTGAAAGTTGTTAAGATAAGGTGAGCTATCTAGGCGAGTACTCTTATCTGAGAAGCCTTTCTAAGTCTATTCATCACGGTGAGCCCTAATCCCCGATCCTCAAAACCCTCAACTATGCCGACATCACACTTTAACTCGTCAAGTGTTCTGAGTGTTTTAAAGAGATTTTTAGCAACCTCGAACATGTTATTTCTCGACCCGATCTCGACGACACGAACTCCTCTAATTGACCTGTACACCTCCGCGAGCTCTCTACTCGCCACTACACATACTCTTGAATACTCCTCACAGTGCTTTTTAATGGTAGCAAGCATTTTCTCTACGAGCAAATTGAGATCTCCCGATACCGGGTCAACTAATACTAATGGAGTCTCAGGTGCGTAATGCTTGTACTTCATGCCGGGAGCTAGAGCAGTAGAGCTCTCTCCAAGCCCTCTCGCGTAGTCGGGTATGTAGATTCTTTCACTTAAAATCTTCTCCACTTCTTCAACTGGAATAGCTCCAGGTCTTAATAGTGTTGGTGGGCTAGTAGTGATGTCAATAATAGTAGACTCGACGCCGTAAAGAGTTTCACCCCCATCTAGAATAGCGTCTATCTTGCCATAGAGGTCTTGAATGACGTGCTCAGCCGTGGTAGGGCTGGGTTTACCAGCCAAATTAGCACTCGGCGCGGCAATGGGGTCACCTACTTCTCTTATAAGTACTAGTGCTACAGGATGTGCAGGCATTCGAACAGCCACCATATCAAGCCCTCCAGAGACTACTCTAGGTATACTCGGATTTCTCGGCAAGACTAGAGTTAGAGGACCTGGCCAGAACCTCTCTATGAGCTTGAAGGCTTTTTCAGGTATATTATCAGCAACCTGACTCAGCATTTCAAGACTACTTATGTGAACTATTAGTGGGTTGTCGAAAGGCCTATTTTTAACAATATACACTCTTCTAACAGCCTGCTCGTTAAATACAAGGGCACCAAGTCCATAAACGGTTTCAGTGGGGAAGGCTACTAAACCGCCTTCTCTAATTATACTGGCAACTTGCCTTATAATGTGAGGGTCCGGGTTATGGGGGTCTACTCTAAATATTAGAGTCACGTAAAAACCCTATTCGAGTACTTGTACTGGTTGGTGAGAACTCCCGGCGTGAAGCGTTCTGGTGATACACTAGTTATGTGTTCAAAGTATATACAGGCTATTCCGTGAGCTTCTTCCTGGAGTACTTTTGCGGGTTTTTTGAGGAGCTCAGAAGCATCGTCCCAGGAGCGTCCCTGAAGAGCTTTTATTACTAGTAGTAGTTCTTGTAGCCTACTTAGAGCTGGACGCTTCTCCTTGGGTAGTAACCAGTGTAGCCTGCTAATCTTAAACATCAGGTCAGCGGCTGCCTCGAACGTCATGGGCCCTGTGCAGTATGTCCAGAGCCTGTCTAGGCCTATTGGTGTTAGAATACTGGAGAGGTCTATGTGTAAGTAGGGTTCACTGTCAAGCATTAATAACGCTACTTCCGGCTCTAGCTCCCTATAGTTCACGGCTATACTGTCAAGGAGCTTCATCTTGAACTCGTATTTTGCTATATCTACAAGCTTGGAGACGCGCTCAGTGAGAGGTTTAATGACCAGTACTGTGTACTCGCCGCTCACGGGGTTCCTCTCAGGGCTTATGTGTATGACGCTAAATCCATTTTTCATCCAGAACCTCAATAATTCCTCTGTCACGCCAAAACCAGCACCAACCCACTCCAATCCGCGCTGAAGGGCCTCTTCAAAGATCTTCTGCAAAGCCCAGCTGCCAATACCCTTGCCCTGAACAGCCGGGTGAGTGGCTATTCTTACTATTCTCCAGCCAGTAGTTTTGGCAAACTCCACAAGTCTTGTGTGCTTTAAGAACCTATCTGGCAGGATATTTCCCGGGATCTTCCCTCCTCTCAGGAGCTCTATAGCTGTCTTCTCGTCTATAGGCCCCTCCTGAGCTATTTGTATAGCACACACTATTGTACCCGTAGAAGTCTTCACAGCTCTTATAAAGTGGTGTGGCGCGTCTGCGAGCATTCCAAGG
>Ga0105154_1000295_pt1 | contig 22438 bp, 24 predicted proteins | sample SSWtaG_FD_89672 | JGI IMG/M metagenome (GOLD analysis project Ga0105154, IMG submission 89672) | Hot spring microbial communities from Sandy's Spring West, USA to study Microbial Dark Matter (Phase II) - SSWsed_matched | ecosystem: Environmental > Aquatic > Thermal springs > Hot (42-90C) >... | reverse complement strand
CCAAGAACTCCACTTATAGCTCCTGAAGCTCCAACTGCTGGTATTATGTATGATACTAATCCACCTACATAGCTGAAGGCTGTGTGGAATATTGATGCCACTATACCTGAGAATAGGTATAATACCAGTAGTTTCTTCCCACCAATAACCCTAGTTACTGATTTACCAAATAGGTATAAGTAGTACATGTTGAAGAATATGTGGAATATGTCTGCATGTATGAACATTGATGTAAAAATTCTATACAAGTTTTGCATGTCTCCTACTAGTGATGGTATGAATCCAAACATGTTAACCCAGTAGTCGCTTGTCTCCATGAAGAATCTCTCATATGACGTTATTAGATACACTACTATGTTTAGAAGTATAATCGCGGTTAGAATTCCCGTGCTTTTTTCATGTTCCATCATTACACATCACGATGTTATTAACTATCTCTAATGTAGAGTTTAAACATATCTCTTTCGTATCTGAAATATAGGTTTTATTAGTTATTTTATAAATGTGTGTATTGAATATTTTTGGTGGTGTAAAGTTTGCCTGAGTTTATAGATCTATACATTAGAGATTTATTTTCAAAAGCTAATGTTCTTAGAAGCCTCTATAATTTACATGAAGATCATGGTTTAAGTAATGTTTTAGGTGATTATTTCGATAAGTATTGGGTTGAATTCAAGTTTTCTAAAGATTCAAGTATTGATTTCAATGTTTTTGCTGTGGATAGTAGTTCAAGGCATTTGAATACTGGGAATGGTGGTATATTTTATGTGGCTAGAGCTTTGGGTTTAACTGGATCTGGTGATGTGTATCGTAGAGTTGATTGTGGATTTGATTTCTGTTTTACTGGTAATGGTAGTGAATTTATTGGTAGGGTTATGGAGTGGTTGGAGCATTTAACGATTATTGATGCTTTGAATTCTGGTTTTAGGGGGGTAGTATTGCTGGATGGATCGATATATGGTAGACTTTCACATGTACCATTGGAATTCAATTTAACTAGCAATAAGGATTTCATGATTAAATATTTTGATGATCTAATTAAACTTATGGATTTATGTAGGAGGTTTAAAGTTCCATTAATTGGTGTTAGTAAGGGTAGTGTATCCCACTTCTTCAGAGACTTCCTTTTTGGTTTATTGGCTGTGGATGTTGGTGTTAAGCTTGGTTTTGATGCTCTTTCAATTAAGAATTGGATTTTCAAAATTTTCGATGCTAGAAGGAGTGCTGCAAATATTTTGAGTGGGCTTCCAGAGGATTTGAAGAAGATTTTCATTGGTTTAATTCATAGGAAACCAGATTTCCAACTTATACTTAGATATTCGAAATCTACTGGTTACACATTTCCATTATTACTTAATCCTCCTCCAAGGACTATTAGAGCATTTAAGCTTGCTGAGCGGAATCCAATTGATTTCTTGAAAGCAGCTTTCCCCTACTCTTCCCTTTCAGGGGGTTTCATTGATTGGGCTGTTAACGTTGTTTCTAAACTTAAGGATCTCCCAGCCATAATATCTTTCCATGTTCTTCCATCTCTGGGTGATATCCCCATGAGGATTGATGTCCCTGCATGGTTTTTCGATGTTGATGAGAAATTCATTAATTTTAAGTGGCCTGAAGCTATTGATGTTGATGTCACCCCTATCTTAAACATTTTATCTGCTGGTTATTGTGGTTTAGATAATCATAATGTTTGGCTTACAAGTGTTGATAGGATGGTTAGGCTTGGTAGGAGGGTTTTTGAGGATATGTATCTATCTAAATTTGAGGAAATTGTTAATGCTAAGGTGACTTCGAGGGGGTATAGACGTGTCAGATATCCATGAAGGTTTAGATAAACTTGGATATGTTGTGGGGGAGGCTAACCCCACATACTTCTACTTCATAGTTGATGAAGGTAAATATCCTCCAATATGGGAGTATGTGGTTGTTAGATCTATGGAAAATGTTAATGGTAATGATGTTGAGGTTATGGTTGTAGCACAGATATGTGAAATACTTTCTTCAAGTCTAGCTTTGGATCTATCTTCTAAACCTAGACATGAAGCTGTTGAGAGAATCGTTAAAGCTGGACTTGTGGATAGGAGGATTCTTGCTAAAGCTAGGGTTTTAGGATTCAATTATAATGGTGAAGTCCTACAGCCTAGGAGAGCTGTTCACCCTGGAAATGAAGTTTATAGAGCTCCATCAAGTGTCCTTAAAGAATTCTATTCATACCCAGATTCCGAAAGTCTATATATTGGTTCACTGATAAATAGGGTTGACGTTCCAGTTAGCATATCCCTTAAGGGGTTTAGAAGACATCTAGCAATATTGGCGCAGACAGGTGCTGGGAAGAGTTATGCTGCAGGAGTTTTATTAGAGGAGTTGCTTAAGAAGGGGGCTACTGCAATTGTTCTAGATCCACATGCAGATCACGTCTTCTTTTCACGTAGTAGGAGTGGTGGCTTTTATTCTAAGAGAGTTACCGTATTTAGAACGCCTGAGAGTAGTGGGAGGTATAATGCTAGTGACATAGGCTTTTTATCCACATATGAAATTAAGTTTTCAGATCTTAGTGTTGATGAGATAGCCACAATTTGTGGTATAGAGGAGAGATGGATGAATATAATATCTGCTATAAGAGATGCTCTTAGAGAGTTGAGAGAACAGAAGGGGGATTCATATAGTTTAGAGGATTTAATTAAATTTCTAGAGTCTAATGATGATGAAAATTACATGAGGGCATTGAAGTATGTTAGGAAGCTTCAGAGGATTAATGTTTTTGGTGATGCGACCACGAATATATTAAACATTCTCAAACCAAAGCATATCTCAATAATTGATTTATCTGGTTTAGATGATGAAGTTTCAGATTACGTTGCATATAGAATTCTAAATGATACTTTTAATGTTGTTAAATCACAGAAATATCCATATCCAGTTTTCATAGTTATTGAAGAAGCTCATAGATTTGTTCCAAGCAAAGAGTCTACACTTTCAAAGGGTATAATTAAACGTATAGCTGCTGAGGGTAGGAAATTCGGTTTATTCCTCATAATCATAAGTCAAAGACCTTCAAAAATAGATCCTGATGTTTTAAGTCAATGTAATAGTCAAATGATTTTGAGAATAACTAATCCTGAAGATCAAGAGGCTGTTAAGAGGAGTTCTGAGAGGATGAGTGAAGATCTTCTTAGAGATCTCCCTGGACTAAATATTGGTGAAGCAGTTATAGTTGGAGAGATTGTAAAAGCTCCAGTCATGGTTAGAATTAGGTCTAGGGAGACCATGGAGGGTGGTGCAGATATAGATGTTATTTCAAAACTTGCTGAAGCTTCAAGAGAAGCTGAAGAAGGTGAGAAGAGGTTGGCTGAGCTGGTGATTGAAGAGCGTAAACGTATTAAGGAGTTAATTGAAGGATAATTTTGGTGATCAACCTTTAGAATCGCACATATTTCTGATACCCATTTGGGGTATAGACAGTATAATCTTGATGAGAGGGAATCCGACTTTTATGATGTATTTAATGAAGCTGTCGAAATTATTCTTAGGGAAGATGTTGATCTAGTTATACATTCAGGAGACCTCTTTGACTCCCCACTACCACCAATAAAAGCTCTTAAAATATTTAGAGATGCTGTTAAGAGGATTTCTAGTAAAGCTAAATTTATATCTGTTCTTGGAGATCACGATATGCCTAAAAGGCGTGGGTTATATCCCCATAGTCTTTTTGATGATGTTAAGGTTTTAGGTTTAGGTTGCCTTGAACACATGGATTTTAATGGTGTGTTGATAGCTGGAATATCTAATCTCAGAGGGAGAAGTATTGAATTGTTAAGGGAGGAAATAAGGAAGTTTGATAAGATATCTAGTGGGTATAGGAAGTCTATATTCATTATGCATCAAGCTATAGATAGATATCTCCCCTTTGAAGGAGCTTATGAAGTTAGGGAAGATGAACTTCCAAGAACAGCTTCATATTATGCTCTTGGACATATTCACTCTAGAATTCTAGCACGTTTCGGTGGAGGCTTACTAGCTTATTCAGGTTCAACTGAGATTAATAGTAAGAGTGATATCCCCTCTTGGCGTAGTGATGGTAAAGGATTTTTCCTCGTAGACTTAGATGGTGATGAACCTAAAGTTCAAAAAGTCAATTTGAATGTTAGACCACAAATTGATTTAGAATTGAATATTATGGATAGAGGTGGATTGAGTAATGCATTGAAAATTTTAAATGAAAACTTGATTTCCATATCAAAGCTTTCAAATAAACTTCCAATAATTCATTTGAACATTAAATGTAGAGGTGTGGAGAGGCAGAATGTTATAAATAAGATTAGCGATGCAATTAAGGGCAGAATTCTAACATCAAGAATAAGTTTTGTAGAAGAATTCTCTCTCCCATCAGTAACTGCAATTAAGAGTAGTGTTGATCAGAGAGGGCTTATAAGTGAAATTTTAAAGAGGTATGGTTTAAGCGATGAGAAGTTCATTGATTTAGCTTTAGAACTTCAAGACCTCCTTGTAAATGATGAGGTAGATGAAGCAATAAATTTAGTGAAAAAGTTCTTAGGGGTTGATGTGTAATGATAATTTTGAAGGATATCACTATCAAAAACTTCTTATCACATGAAAATACAAGAATAAGCTTCCCTCTAGGGGTAATAGCACTAGTGGGTCCTAATGGTTCTGGGAAGACTGCTATAATGGATGCAATAATACATTCACTACTTGGATTTAGAGGTGTTAGAAGTAGAACTAGTAGTGCTGATGATCTAATAAGGTTTGGAGCTAAATCCATGGAGTTAGAATTGAATTTCGAAGCTTATGGTAAGGAGTACAATTTGAATTGGCGTAGGGAAAGAGGTGGCGAAGTGAATGCTAGGCTCCAATGTAAAGGTGTTGGGCTAATAACTGATTCAGCTACTAAAACTGTTCAAGAAGTTTCGAAGATAATTGGAATAGATAAAGATACACTATTAAGCTCAGTATTCATCCGTCAAGGTGAAATTACAAGTCTAATAGAAGAAGAACCAAGTAGGAGGAAAGAGGTTATAGGTAGAATACTAGGATTAGACAGGTATGAGAAAGCATATGAAAAAATGCGTGAAATAATAGGTCATCTTGAAGACATGAAGAAGAACACCGATTCCGAAGCTAAGAGAATTGATGGATCTATTGAAGTTTTAAAGAAGCGTCTAGACAAGCTTTCACAAGACATTAAAGCCTATCAAGAAAAGCTGACTAAACGTAAAGATGAACTCAACTCTAAATTGATGGAGCTTAAATCACTACAAATAGAGATGGAGCTACTAGATGGTATGAAGAAGATGTATGATGAATTACGTGAAAGGAGAGGGAGAATTGAGGAGAATATGAAACGCATTGAAGAATCACTAAGAGAGCTAAAAGGTAAGCAAGACAAATGTGCAAATGCCAAGAAGAGAATTGAAGTCATGGAAAACGAGATTTCCAGAATTCCATTACTAGAGAGGTATAATGAGATCTGCTATGAAATGGAGAAACTGAATGTTGATATAAAAAGCTTAAATGAGAATTTCAGTAAATTAAGAGAATTGGAGGATTATGAGAAGCAATTAGCAGAATGGTCAAGTGAAGTATTAAAGTATTTGCCAGAACCCTCCATGGAAGCTTTGAAGAGATTGCTGGAAACCCTCAGGAACTCGGAGAAGATGATTCAAGATGAAATTAATGAAAAGCAACGTGAGATAGGTGAAAGAATTGGCAAGATAAATGAGTTGAAGGGGCATATTAAGCACATAGAGAAGCTGGACATATGCCCAGTATGCAAAACAAAGTTATCGAATACACATAAAGAGCATGTTAAAACAGAAATATTAATGGAAATTCAGAAGATCGAGCTTGAATTAAAGAGTCTCGAAGAACATGTACAATCACTATCAAAGAATCTTGATGAAGTTAAAAATAAAACTAAAAATCTCTCGGACATTACAAGTAAAGTTAGGGATATTGAAAACCTCAAATCATTAATAAGTAGAGTTAGAGGTGAAATTACACGTTCAAATCCAGAATTAGGTGATGTAAACTTTAGGATTGAAGATGCAAAATCTATTCTCATAAATAAACTGGAAGACCTAAAGTCAAAGTCAAATGCATGTGGATCTGAACTAAACAATATAGTTAAAAGTATTGGGTATGAACCGAAGGATCCTAAACATGAACTTAAGTCTCTACGAAAGATGCTTGAAGAATACAATAATTTGAGAGTTGAAGCGGAGAGATATGATGAATTCTCAAAACAAATCGATAATTTAAGTTTGGAATTAGAAAAGTTTAGAAGCGAATATAATGCTGTGGAAAATGAAATTAAAAATTTAGGTTATGATGCTAAGAGACATGAGGAAGTTAATCAAGAGATTTCGAGGTTAACAAGAATTTGCGGTGAATTGAATGGGGAGATAAAGCAAATTGGAGAAGCTGTGGAAAACCTCAATAGGGATTTAAATAATTTGAAGAGTGAAATTGAGAAGTTGAGGATTGAACGTGAAAACATTAATGCGAAAATGGAGAGAATTGAAAATGCAATCAAGACAATTAAAATTATACGTGAAGCATTTTCGAAAAATGGAATTCAGAAGCTTATAAGGCAGAGGATTACCCCATTAATTTCACAGCTAGCAACCAACTATATTGATCAATTCAATTTAGATATAACTGGTATATTTATGGATGAAGATTTGGAGATTAAAGTTTCAAAGGGTGGAGACTTCATGCCCCTACAATTATTAAGTGGAGGGGAAAAGGTTGCTGTGGCAATAGCTTTGAGACTTGCACTTGCTAGAGCATTAGCTGAACGCTTCTCAACAGTAATAATGGATGAACCCACAATACATCTTGATGAGGAGAGGAGGAGAGTATTAATAGATGTATTCAAAAACTTTAGGGAATCTGCAATTACACAACAGATGATAATAATAACCCATGATAGAGAACTTGAAGAAGTTGCTGATACAGTTTACCAAGTTAACAAGATCAATGGAATTTCAAAGGTTAGTGAGGTAAAACTGTAAATTAGATAATGTAAATTAATAAACCTAGTTTCACAGCACTTTATTCACTTATTTATTTCAGTATTCTAAATATGTATGCAGCTTTCGTTGCTTCTAAAATCTCTATCTTAACTTCAAGTAGTGATTCTAAAAGTTCTTTTACAATTTCACTTGGTAGAACTGGATATGAAACTTCGATGTTTTCATTATCATGTAATGTGAATCTTCCAAGTCCATGTAATGTTAATAATTCAAGTATTTTAGGTAGGTGTTCTGGATTTTTTGGTGAGAGACGGAAGAATCTTAGTCTAGGTTTTAAACATGAACTAACGGCTTCTATAGCTTCGCTTCTAGATTTTTCAGGTATGTATTTCATTAATGATGAGAGTGCATCTGAAGGTATTAGTGTAACTCTACATGGATGAATATAAAACATTCCTTTATCGACATCCCATTCATCAATAGTATAAATTGTAGCTACTTTTAAACAGTAGTTGACGAATTCCTTTAAATGTCTAAATCTCCCCTTCTTAATTGATAAACTAATGTATTCCACTATGTCATCATCTAATTCAACTGTTGTTAATTTGCCCATAGTCCACCTGTATTAATTATATTTCAATTTGTATTATTAACATTTTTGCGAATTATTATTTCAGAATATTCTGAAATAATAAAGTTTATATATGAAAAATATTCCAGAATATTTTGGGTGAATATTATGTTTGCAGAGCCTTTGATTAATCCACTATTATTATTGGAGTATGAAGCTCCCAGTTTCGTGGTTTACTATTACTTGGTAGTGTTCACACTTTTCTTAGCCTACATACTGTTATTGTGTGTTAATCACTATTCCCATTACACTTATTATGATGGTAACGGTGCTAATGAGCTTTATGAGCATAGGTTCTACATTCCTCCTGGTGCTCCCACATTTCTATCATTCTTCCGCACATGGGTTATTTCTCCATCATTGAAGCTTACATCTTCTTATCTTAATTTTGGTTATCATGGTTTTAATCCAGTTCCAATATTAACGTTTTTCTTACCATTAATTTTTGGGGTTATGTTTGCAGATATAGGTCATGGTTTGATATTGATGGAATTCGGTTTACTTATGATACTCTTTAATGGTAGGGTTAATGGTATGCTTAGTTATATTGTTGATAATGGTGGGGTTTTATTTACATGTGGTTTATCCTCAACTATTATGGGGATATTTTTCGGTGAATTTTTCGGTTATCACGTTAATATATTACCAATCAAGATATTTATTCCACTGGTAAATGTGACGTTACCCTTCTCCTTTATGGATAATATCATGGGAGCAATTAAATTATGTATATTGATTGCAACTATACATTTATCTTCTGGGATGATTATTGACTTCATTAATAGGGTTTGGAATGGTGAATATTTAAGGGCATTTACATTCTCCTTTGCTCGATTATGGTTTTACATTGGATTTATAATTTCAATATTCATTAATAAGCTTGATATTCAGGCTTGGATTTACAATCCATTAACAACTTTTGGTGTAGTATTACCTTTAATGGTTATGTGTATTGGTGGAATTCTTTCAGGTGATCCTATTGATGGATTCATATGCACATTTGAAACTACAATTGAATCTCTCAGTCACACAGTTTCATATCTTAGAATTCTTGCTCTTGCACTTGTACATTCATTGTTGAGTAGAGTGTTTATTGATTTATCCCATGGAAATCTATTCATAATGCTTATTGGAACTATATTGATACTTGTATTGGAGGGTTTGGTTGTTTTCATACATACTGTTAGGTTAATGTGGATTGAATGGTTCTCAAAATTTGTGCATTGATCCAAAGTTTCCCGATAATTAATTAAATTTTTATTTTGTTGTCTAATCACTATATTTTGATGTGTTATGGTTAGGAAGTTTTCTGTAGATGATGTTTTAAGACTTGTTTCTATTGGTGAAGTTAGGGTTTCATGTAAACGTGATTTAGCATTCACTATTTCGAGGAATGATTTAGATAAGAATAAGGTTTTGAGTGAAGTTCATATTGTTAGGAGTGATGGTTCAAGGGTTTTCTTGGTTGGTGAAGGTGATTCTAGGCCTAGGTGGAGTCCTTCTGGAAGTTTGTTAGCATTTATTAGTAGGCGTGGAGCTTCTGAGGGTGAAAGGGGGGTTGGAGTTTTTGTTTGGAGTGGTTTTGGTGATGCTAGGAGGGTTGCATGGTTTAGGTATGGTGTTTTAGCTTTAGAGTGGATTGATGATTCTTCAATTGCAGTAGTTACACCGAGCCCTATAGATGGCTTATATGATTCCGATGAAGACTACTATGCTACTGATAGACTTCCACTATGGATTGATGGTGTTGGTTATGTTGCTGGTTTAAAATATGAAATTCACATTTTAAATGTTGATTCCGGTTATTCTAGGAAGATTGCTGAAGATGATGAGAGGATAGTTGATCTAGCAGTTGGTGATGGTGTATTATACTATGTTGCTATTGAAAGTTGGAGGAATCCAATTTTCAGTAGACTTGTGGAAGTTGACATTAAGAGTGGATCTAAGAAGACTATATTGCAAGGTTATCATATATCCTCAATTAGATTTATTGATGGAAAATTGTATGGTTTAATGCATCGTAATGAGATTGGAATTGCAAGTCATTATAAGCTTTGGGTTATTGAGGATGGTAAACCTAGATGTCTGACAAGTGGTATTCTTGATAGAAACATCTATTCAATTGCTGGCTTAGTTGATGGTAAGTTAGCTTTCATATATGCTGATTCAGGTTCATCTATACTTGCAACTATTGATGATGGACGTATCAGAAATATTGTTGGTGAAGGTGGATATGTTCATTCTGCATATGCTGAAGCCAATGTAATTGCATACACATATTCAACGTCAACAATCCCACAAGAATTATACTTGTATGTGGAGGGTGAGCATAAGAAGATTTCGAGATTTAATGAGTGGCTTCTCGGTGAAGTGAGTTTCAGCAATCCAATTAGGGAGGAGATTTCAGTGGATGGTGAAATGGTTGAAGGGTGGATTATGCTTCCAAAGGAGGGTTCAGGTCCCTACCCAGTCCTCTTATATATTCATGGTGGACCTAAGGGGATGTATGGATACACATTTTCACCTGAAATGCAATTAATGGTTTCAGAGGGATTTGCAGTAGTATACTCCAATCCACGTGGAAGTGATGGTTATAGTGAAGAGTTTGCTGATATTAGGGGGAGGTATGGTGATGTGGATTATAAACAGATAATGGCCTTCCTGGATCATGTATTATCAAAGTATCCCCTCGATGGGAATAGGATGGCTGTTACTGGTATAAGTTATGGTGGATATATGACCAATGTCATTGTAACTAAAACTGATAGATTTAAAGCTGCTGTGAGTGAGAATGGAATTGCAGATTGGATATGTGATTACTGGGCTAGTGATATTGGATACTGGTTTGATCCAGATCAGATAATTGGAACTCCACAAGAAAACTTGAAAAACTACTTAGAGAAAAGTCCAGCCTTCTACGTGGATTCAGTTAAAACCCCAATGCTATTCATTCATAGTGCACAAGATTATAGATGCTTCATAGATCAATCACTAGCCATGCATGTATCACTCGTATTGAGGGGGAAGGAATCAAAACTAATAGTTTTCAGTAAAGGTAGTCACGGTCATAGTACTAGAGCAGAACCAAGACATAGGAAGAAGAGGTATCAAATGAAGATTCAATGGTTAAAGGAGAAGTTGAAAGCTTAAACCAATCAACTCACACCTCTTCTCTTTCGAATTGGACAGTAAATTCCACGTCTCATGGAAACTGCAAATGCCAATACAAACAATCCCACAATCAATACTGCTATAAATAGTAGTAGTATGCTTCCAGTTTGAAGGTAACCATAAACATCCAAGCCAACTACTATCATTATAATTGAAGTATCCACAATTATCCTCCTCTTACTTTCAATTGGTATATATGGTATTGTTATATAGTAGAATCCTGCCATCACCATATGACTTCCAATAATCATGCCCACTAAATCTTTATAGTAGTATCCAGCTGTAATCATTAGTAATCCAACTACCAGAAATATTATTGCTCTAATGACATTAGATCTACTGATTTTCATAATTTAATCCCACGAATCACTTCCTCTTCAAGTTTACTTATCTTATTTATTCTCCTCTCATGCCTCCCTCCCTCAAAATTCTCCTTCAACCAAAGTTTCACATATCTTATCGCATCTTCACTTTTCATGGTTCTCCCTCCCAAGCATATTACATTAGCATTATTATGCCTCTTAGCTAGTATGGCTGTTTCATCTGAGTATACTAGTGCAGCTCTTATACCTGGAAACTTATTTGCAGCTATACTCATACCTATACCAGTTCCACATATCAATATTCCATAATTAGCTTCACCATTAATGATCTTCTTGCAAACATCTTTTGCTATATCTGGGTAATCCACAGGTTCCTCAGTGTATGTTCCCACATCTATGACTTCAAATTCCCATTCCAAAGATTTCAATAATTCCTTCTTCAAATTTAATCCAGCATGATCACTTCCCACACAGATCTTCATAGGACGATCACACTAGAATCTACTTGCACCGTGAATAATTATGTTTTGGTGTATCTTACTTTAATATGTTCTGAGTGATTTAACCTGGCTTTAATTAATCTATTTTTATCTTTAATACTTCTGGATTTACATCCCCCAACCCCTTTGTACCTGCTAGTTTGATGTGTTTAACTTCTTCATGTCCCAATATTTTAGCTCCAATAGAATCACAAGCTACAGAGTCTTCACTTACAATTGTTAAATTTAATTTCTTGAGTTTTCCATGTATATGTGAACCGAACATTCCAGTTGTTCCATCTATTAATGCAAGGTTTGGTTTGAATGCTTTAACTAGATCGCATAATCTCAATGCCCATATGTTTGGATTGCTTTCTGCATGTATATACTCTTTTACTGGTATTTTTGGTGCAGGTTTCAGTATGCCCATCATGTTTTTAAGTGTTAATGTTACTTCTGCAAATCCATGCTCTTTTAAAACTGCTACTGAAATTATGTAATCCACTTCACTCACTACTCTGTTCACTTCGAAGTTCCAGTATTCTCCATGAACTTTAATGAAATCCCCCTTATTCAAGTCTATAAGTTTAACATTGTATTTCTCGATTAAGTATTCGTATCCAGCTATTTTGAAGCATTGCATGGTATCTGGGTATGCTGACCCCTCCCCCACAATGATCTCATAATCTCCTATTTCCTTGAGGGATATTATTACCCCCTCAACAGTTTCAGGTCTCGTTACAGCTCCAGAATCCTTGTTCATAGGTTCAACTAAATTTGGTTTTATTAGGATTCTCCCTACATTCTTTGGGATTTCTGGTTTTAGATGTTTTAATGCGTTTATGGTTCTATCTATTATGTCTACCCCTTCGACTACGACAACCTTAGATTTCATGGCAATTCCCACTTAGCATGTTTAAACTTAAATTTTCCTCATCCTTTAGGTTTTGGTTAGATTTAAATACGTATAAATACGTATTTATATGTATGTCTGTTAAGGTTAAGCTGACAATAACTGTTGATGGTGATATTTTAATTAACGCTAAGAATGTGGCTCGTGATAAGCGTATACCATTATCTAGAGTTATAGAGAACTTTTTGAAGTTCTTCTCTGAACCAGAGTTCTACTGTTTTAAGTGTGGTGGAAAGTTTAAAGCGAGGGATGCTGATTTATGTGCGAAGTGTGGTTGGATGATATGTCCACATTGTGGGGCTTGTAGATGTGGTTTAAGTGAGGAGACTGCTATAGCAGTTTTCCATATGAGGAGGATTTACGAAGATTTGCTTGGTGGTAGGATTAAGTAGTTTGGTGATTTTCATGTTGGTTTGGATTTACTGGTTTATTGGTTTAACCATAGTTACATATGCATCCACATGGATTGTTAAACGTTATCCTCAACATGGCTTTTCAGCTTTGACAAGCTTTTACGTCATATACCTTGCGGCATCACAGATTCTTGCTTCTAGACCAATATACTTTGATCTTGTATTCACAGGGTTCTATGCTCCTGCAGCTGTATTCATATATCCATTCATAGCTCAAGTTATTGATATGATAAATGAAGTTTATGGTAGGAGGAGTACACATATAGCAATAATCATAGCCTTCATAACTCAAGTTTTACTGGTAATATTCATAGCAATGGTTAACACATTATCACCAGCACCATTCTTCCAATATGAGGATGCATGGAAATCCATATTCAGTTTAAGCATTAGGATTACAGTGGCATCATGGATATCATTCCTAATATGCTCAAATATAGATGCAATAGTATTCTCAACGTTGAAGAGCAAGTTTATTGATAGGGAGAGTAGGTTTAAACATGATGCATCAATAAACCCATATATATGGCTTCGCTCAAGTGTAAGTGACATTGTAGATTTAACTCTTGATAGCGTAATATTCGTTACACTAGCATTTTATGGTGAAATGCCAATACTACCATTGATTATCGGTCAGATTGTAAGTAAAAACATTATAGGGTTCATAGATAATCCATGGTTTGTATGGTATAAGAGAATGCTGAGAGGATCCAATAAAATCTCAGAATAAATTTTCCAATTCAATCAAAATACATTTATCAATTGACTCTTCAATATCTTTTATAGATTTGATGTGAGCTTTGAGGAAATTGAAATTTTAAAGGAGCGTGCAGAATCCTTTTTAAAGAATGCTGAAGAACTATTCCTTAAAGAAGTTTATGATCTAGCCGCATTCAACATAGAGCAATACTGTCAATTGATCGTGAAATATAAATTGCTTGTGAAAACTGGAACATACCCGAGGACACGCTCATTAATTAAACTCCTAAGATTATTATCAAACATTTCAAGTGGATTATATATATATTATTTGAGGGTAGAAACATTGTTATGTTAACGAAAATTGAGGATGCATATATTGGAGCTAGATATTTAGCTAGAAGATATGAGAAGGGGGAAGTTGAGGAAATGCTAAAATTCGTATTGGAGGTATTTAGGAATGTCATTGAAAGAATTTGATAAACTCATAAAATTATGCCATGAATACTTCAAGAAAATGGGAAATTATATGGAGATAGCTAAGGAGGTTAAGAATATAGTTTTAAAGCATTGGCCGAAAGCTGAACTATACCTTTTTGGATCTACAGTTAGGGGGGTATACTGCTTTAAGTGACATAGACATATTAGTTGTCTTAGATGATAAGCCTAGTAGAGATGAGGAGTATATGGTTAAAGCTGAAGTGTATAGGGTATTGGATGCTCCAGTAGAGCTACATGTAGCATCGAAGATGGAATTTGAGAAATGGTATAAAAAGTTTATAGGAGAGGATATCATAAAGATTTAACCATACCGTGTAAGTGGAACCCATCATTTACTTTGCGTAAATAATTAATCCCCATAATTGTTTAATAGTTTATGGGTTCACCTTTGAAGCTTAAATTTAATGGTAAAATTGTTTATGATTTGGATTTGTATAATAGGCATGGTGTTTTCAATGATAGATTTGATGCTGGAATAAAACTTTCAAATGCATGTAAAGAAGTTTTTGGTCATGTAGATTATGTATTTGCAATTCCAATGGGTGGTGTTCCAATTGGTATTGAGATTGCTAAAGCTTTGAAAGCTGAATTTGATTTACTGATATGTAGGAAGCTTTTAATTCCATGGAATAGGGAAGCTGGATTTGGAGCTGTAGATCCTGATGGAAATGTTTATGTTGATTTGGAATTTGTCAGAGAACTTGAGTTATCTGAATTTGATGTGGATTCAGCTATTAAAGAACAATTAAATGAAATTGAGAAGAGGAATATTAGGCTTCGAGGTGGCAGACCATATCCACATTTAGATGGTAAATCCGTGATTATAGTTGACGATGGAATTGCAGCTGGATACACCATGAATGCTGCAATTAAATTCTGTAGAAAGAGAGGTGCTGGGAAGATTTTCATTGCAGTTCCAACTGGCTCTATGAGGTCCGTGAAACTGTTATCCCAATATGTCGATTTAATTTTATGCTTAAACTTGAGGGATGACATATGGTTTGCAGTTGCTGATGCATATAAGTTTTGGAGAGATTTAAATGAAAATGATATTATGGAGATTTTGAAGAAAATGCATTTACATTGATAGTTATCTTTATTAGTCTATGATTTATAGAATTTTTTGTGGAGTATTATCCAAGAAAAATAGAGGAAAAATTGGATAAGTGGATTAATAGGAGAGAAGCTATATTGATTAAGGGTCCTAGGCAGAGTGGGAAAACAACTCTGCTGTTACATTTGAAGGATAAGTTTGGTGGTGAATACATAACTTTTGAAGATGAGAATATCCTAAGATCCTTTGAGGATAATCCAGAATTATTTGCCAAGAGGTTTATTCGAGGTGAAAGGAGTACATTATTTATTGATGAGGCTCAGTATTGCAGTAATGTTGGTAAGCTTTTGAAATTCCTCTTTGATAACTTCTCCGACAAATTGAAGTTTATAGTTACTGGTTCAGGGTCTTTTGATATTAAGGTTGAAGTTGGGAAATACCTAGTTGGTAGAGCAATATATTTTGAATTGCTACCCCTAAATTTTGAGGAATTTCTAATATGGAAGGCTGGAGATCTCCATAAAATCTTTACTGATTATAAACGTCAAGTTGAACGTTTAATCCTTGAAGGTGAACCAATAGAATCTAAACCAGTTTTTCAACGTGAATTCAATACTCTACTTGAAGAATACATTCTCTTCGGTGGATTCCCAGCAATAGTTAAGGAGGATGATCATTATTTTAAAATTGAATTACTCAAGAATCTAGTTAGATTGTATATTGAGAAGGATGTATTCTTCTTCCTAAATGTTAGGGAGCTTGAGAAATTTAGAAATATAATTAGGTATATTGCCCTATCCATAGGTTCAATTTTTGAATACTCTTCTATTATGAGGGAATTTCATGTGGATTACAGAACCCTTGAAAATTACTTATCAATACTGATCAACACATACATCGTATCCCTTATACCTCCATTCCACAAGAATCTAGTTACCGAACTTAAGAAGGCTAAAAAGATTTATTTCATTGATACTGGGTTTAGAAACTCCATAATAAACAACTTCCTTCCATTAAGCAATAGAACTGATAAGGGATTCCTAATGGAAAACTTCATTTTAAATGAGTTAAGAAGTTTTGGTTTTGAAGTCTATTATTGGAGGACTACTGGTAAAGCTGAAGTTGATTTCATAATCAAAGTTGGTGATGAAGTAATTCCAGTTGAAGTTAAAAGTGGTGGATCTATTGGGAAGAGTTTGATTAGTTTCATAAAATCTTACAAGCCTAGGAATGCTATAATCTTCACAGATGGATCATTTAAATCTGAAGAAGTTTATGGCACTAAAATATTCCATCTACCATACTTCTACATTTAATCATATCCCTAGCATTGTTTTTAAGCTAGTTTCACCTTAACTCTAACACCATCCCCCACTCTACTTAAAATCTCTAATCCACTTGTAACTTTACCAACAACATTCACTGGACTTGCTGCTACCGGGTTTTCACCAATACTTATTGGTGTTGGTCCGAAGAATATGCATAGACATTTTCCATCAGGCCAATATGCTATATCTCCAATGGACACTTCCCTTTTAGCATTCTCCCTCTCAATGGATACTGGTATTTCGAAGTATACCTCCTTACCCCAAGTTTCAACAGTAGATTCTATTGGTAAGCTTTTAATTAATGCTTCAAAGGTTTTTGGGTTTAAATCACTATACAATTCACCTTCAACGCAACCTAAACCTTCAAATTCAATTATCAACTTTGCCTTTCCCATAATTCCACATTATGTTTATTTACTAAACTTTAATTTATTGTTTTACGATGGCTTTATGATCATTTTTGCTCATGGAGATTGTGATGGTATATGTTCAGCTGCAATAGTTTTACATAAATTTAGAGATGCAAAGCTATTTTTCACAAGTCCTGCTGGTTTATTAAATGATTTGAAGGGTATTTCCTGTGAGGATTTGATTATAGTTGATATTGCTATAACTTCTAGATTTAAAGATGAAATTTGTGATGAACTTAAGAGGATTTCTGCTGGTAATATGGTTATGTATTTTGATCATCATCCACTGCCACCCAATTTAAGTGAGATGAATATTCCAGTTAACGTGATTTTCAGAGATGAGTATGCATGTACATCTGAACTTGTCTTTAGATACTTTATTGGTGAAATCCATCATGATATGGGTAGAGTTATGCTTTATGGTTGTATTGGAGATTATCGTGATGACACCGAATTTTCAAAGACTGTTTTGAATTGTTGGGATAAGAGGGAATTATACCTTGATGCTGGAGTCTTAATTGAGGGGATTGAGGGTGCTGGTAAGAGGAATTATGATTTCAAGAGAGCTCTAGCCTCAAAACTATCCAATAACATTAAACCTAGTTTGAATGATGAATTGGTTAAATATGCTTTGAACGAAGCTAGTAGAAGTGATGAGATGAGGCTTTACGTTAAGAGGAACGTTAAAGTTTATGGTTGCGTATCCTATGTGCTAGATGTACCATGGTCTTTAGGTAAATCAGCAATTTACGCTAGAGTTTATGGTGGAACCATAGTTGGCATTGCTGGTGAAAGTAGAGGGGGGTACATTGATATGAGCATTAGATCCATTGGCTTAAGGAATCTAAATGATATTGTATCAATGGTGGCTGAAAGTTTGGGAGGGGTTGGTGGAGGCCATAGGGATGCTGCTGGTGCAAGAATTGAGAAATCCAAATTCATGGATTTCATACATGGAATTGATGAAAGAGTTAGAATGTTAATGAACATCTAGTTTAAGTATCCTTTATATCATAAGAGTATTGGGATAATTTGAGTGGGGAGTGCATGTATGGCTTCGATTTTCAGATTTGATTCTGTTGATTTGGAGCTTGTGGAGGGTGATATAACTCTCATTGAAGTTGATGCCATAGTTAATGCTGCAAATCCATATCTTGAGCATGGTGGGGGTGTTGCGAAAGCTATTGTCCGTAGAGGTGGAGATATAATTCAGGAGGAGAGTAGGAGGTATGTGAAGGAGCATGGCCCTCTACCTGTTGGTGGCGTTGCAGTTACAAGTGCAGGTTCTCTTAAAGCAAAATATGTTATTCATGTTGTTGGTCCGAGATGGAATATTGATCCACCATCTAAACTTGATGAAGCTATAACTAATGCTCTCAAGAAGGCTGATGAACTTAATTTGAAGAGTATAGCTTTCCCAGCTATTAGTACTGGAGCTTATGGTTATCCATATGATTTTGTGGCTAAGGTTATGGTTGAAGTTTTCCGTAGAGAAATTCCACACTTAAAATCTTTGAAGAAAATTATTGTATGCTTATATGGATCTGAAGCTTACAATACATTTAAAGAAGTATTTGATAAAGCTTTTAATGTTTAGCTCCACCTTAATAATTGAATTTTATGGTGGGTTTCAATCCATTCAGCAATATTCCAGGAGTTCCAACTTCCCAGCAACTTATTGACATGGCTTTTGGTAGAGCTTCAAAGATATCTATTGAGCTTCCAAGTAATAGAGATCCATTATTGATGGCTAAACTTAGGGAGATTAAGCGTATAAAAACAGTTTCATCAATAATTTCAGATAGATTGAAATCAATTGTTAACGGTATGCCTAACATAAATTCCATACATCCATTTTATAGGGATTTATTCTGTGTAATGTTTGATAGGGATTCATATGTTAAATCTTTAAGGAATGTTTCATGGGCTTCATCTATGATAATGAAGTTATCTAAGAAGTATATACGTGAAATTAGGGGTGTTAAGAATCCCCGTGAAGCTGCTAAGCTTCGTAGAGCATTTTATGGTAGAGTTTCATCTATAATTGATGATATTGAGGAAGATCTTAAATTCCTAAGCAATCTAATTAAGCTTAGGAGACTTCCATCAATAGATTTCAATATCCCAATAATAGTGGTTTGTGGTGCACCAAATGTTGGGAAATCTTCCTTCGTTAAATGTGTATCTACAGCTGAACCTGAAATAGCTGAATACCCATTTACAACTAAGAATGTTAGTGTAGGTCATATTATGGGTCCATATGGTGTTAGAGCTCAGATAGTTGATACCCCAGGATTACTTGATAGACCTCTAAATGAAAGGAATAAGATTGAATTGCAAGCTGTGGCTGCTTTAAAGAATCTTAAAGGTGGAATAGTATTCCTAATAGATCCAACTGAAACTTGTGGATACACCCTAGAATATCAATTGAATGTTTTCAAGAGTGTTAGAGAATTCTTTGCTGATAGAATATTGGTGATTGGGTTGACGAAAATGGATTTAGCTTCAAAAGATCAGATTGATAATGCCATCAAATTAATCAATTATGATAAGATTTACATTTGTAGTTCTCTCAATTGTATTGGAACTATGGAGATTGTTGAAGATATACTGAGGAGTATAGGAGTTTAATATTAAATCTTAAATTGATGTGGGAAATATTCTTTTGAAGGAACTCTTTAATTAAATTTGGATTGTAGCTTGGTGGATGGTATGATTGAAGTTGATGGTAGCATGCTTGAAGGTGGTGGACAGATACTTAGAATGTCTGTAGCTTTATCAGCAGTTTTAGGAGTTCCAGTTAGAGTTTTCAATATAAGGGCTAAGAGGAGTGATCCAGGTTTAAAAGCTCAACATATAACTGCAATTAAAGCTGTGGCAAGCTTGGTGAATGCTGATGTTGAAGGTTTGAAGCTTGGTTCTATGGAGATAAAGTTTAACCCTAAAATTATTGGTGGTGGAAGTTATAGATTTGATATTGGCACTGCAGGTTCAACTACACTTGTACTTCAAAGCCTCCTACCAGCAGCAATGTTCGCTAAATCTAGAGTTAACGTGGAGATTACTGGTGGAACTGATAATCCACTTGCACCACCAGTAGACTATATAATAAACGTATTGAAGCCAATACTATCTAAAGCTGGATACAATTTCAATATCCAAGTTTTGAGAAGAGGATTCTATCCCAAGGGTGGAGGTATAGTTAGAGCCTACATGGAGCCAGTGATGAGTTTAAAGCCAATAAAACTTGAAGATCAAGGTTCAATTAAGGTGATTAGGGGGATATCATATAGCTCTAGACTTCCAGAACATATTGCAAATAGAATGGCTAATTCTGCATCAAAAATCCTTAGATCACATGGATTCGATGTACACATAGAATTGGAAGTATTGCAACCAAATCATCCGAAATGTGCTTTAAGTCCTGGATGTGGAATAGTTTTATGGGCTGAAACATCCACTGGATGTATCATTGGCTCTGACAGTTTAGGTGAAATAGGGAAGCCAGCTGAAAAAGTTGGTGAAGAAGCCGCGATGAAACTTTTAGCTGAAATTAAGGGGGGAGGAACTGTTGATTCCCATGCAGCAGATCAATTAATAGTCTACATGTTACTTGCTGATGGGGAATCAGTAATAAAGACAAGCAATCTAAGTATGCATACTCTTACATGCATAGAGTTAAGTAAGAAATTCCTACCCGAAGTATCCTTTGAAGTTATTGAGGGGGAGCCGGTAACAATAAGGTGTAGGGGTATTGGCTTCCAGAGGGGGTAACATTTTAAGCTTATAGTCTTTAGTTAAGGTTATAAATAGTGTTACAATATATGTTTTCGGTGTTACATTTGATTCTAGATAAGAATGCTTTTGGCTTCAGGGGGTATATTATAAGGAAAGCTTTCAAAGCCAATTTCAAATTTGAAGATCAAAAAACTATTGGTAAATGTATTTTGGAAACATTGCCTGAAAATGGTGATATAAGTGTCTACATACATTTCCCATTCTGTAGGAGTTTATGTCCAGCATGTCCATATGTGAGGTATCTATATGATGGAAGTCTTGTGGAAAAGTATGTTGAAGCTATTAAAATGGAGATAACACTTTACGGTAAACTACTTAAAGACAGAGGGATTAGCATATCTGATATACATGTTGGTGGTGGAACTCCAAGTTTACTTAGCCCATCACAGTATAGGGAGATATTGAATTGTTTAAGTGAATTCTTTGATTTGAAAAGTGATTTCGATTATGGTATTGAAGCTAATCCAAATGATATAAATGAAGATTACCTTTTCAAATTGCGTGATGCTGGAGTTAATAAATTGAGTATTGGTGTTCAATCCTTTAATGATTCCAATCTTAAAATGCTTGGTAGAATTCATAATTCCAATGATAATGTTAAGGCTATTGAAAATGCTTTGAAAGTTGATTTCAAACTTATAAACATTGATATGATGTACTTTCTACCAAATCAAAGTCTTGATAATTGGATTAATGATATTAAGATGGCAACGGAATTCAATGTTACACAGGTAACCCTATATCCACTACTGATCGTGCATTATAGGCCTATGTATAAATTGATGATGAATGGCAAAATACCTAAACAACCGGAGAAGAAGGTGTTCAAAATCATGTATGGTGAAGCTATGAAGGTTTTGAGGGAAAGAGGCTTTCTACCAATAAGATACTACTCATTTAGTAGGACAATTAGGGAGTATTCTACAGTTGAACGTGAAATGGTGGGGCCTTTAATCGCTTTTGGTAGTGGTGGGATGGGGTTCACTGGTGGATGTGAGTATGTGAATACATGCTTCCCCACAGAATACATTAAAACTGTAATTGACAATAAATTTCCAATTGCAGGTTTAAGGATGGTTGATGTTAAGGAGAGAGCTATCAGATATGTTCAGGAGAGATTGGGTGCTTTAAAACTATCCTTCCAAGACTTCAAAAACATGTTTAATGAAGACTTCCACTCATTAATTGGTAAAACAGGTTTGAAGTATAGTTTATACATTGATAAGCTACTTGGAAATATTAAGACTTACAGTTGGGGGATTGAATTAACTGAGAAGGGCATGTTTGCTAGGAATTGGAGTGGCTGGGCTTTCGTATTACTGGTGCCATGTGGTATTGTGGAAAAGTATTTAGTTGAACCTTGGCCTAAAAGTGTCATTGTACCCTAAACAATTACTATCACAACTGATGGATATTTCCAGATTCCCCTGTATACTTACATCTTGTTGAATACGTCTTAGCACTACTTAAAATAAATAAAATTTATTTGGGAAGTTCCCATCATTACTGATGTTTTTTATTCACTTATAGGGCAAGTTACATTGTTTACCATGAAACCTTCTATGCAAATATTACAGTTAATGATGCATGTTAGACTTCTAATTTAACTTCTTCACCTGGTTTTAGAATTATTAATTCAACTTTCACTTTTAATTCATCTAAGTATTTCTTGAATTCTTCTGGGGATCCAGCTATTATTGGGAATGTTTTGTAGTGCATTGGT
>Ga0105154_1000293_pt1 | contig 22497 bp, 23 predicted proteins | sample SSWtaG_FD_89672 | JGI IMG/M metagenome (GOLD analysis project Ga0105154, IMG submission 89672) | Hot spring microbial communities from Sandy's Spring West, USA to study Microbial Dark Matter (Phase II) - SSWsed_matched | ecosystem: Environmental > Aquatic > Thermal springs > Hot (42-90C) >... | reverse complement strand
TACCATTACTACATTTAATGATGTCTAACATGTACGTGTTCTCTAAGACTACTGTGTTAGGTCTCCTAACTACGTAATTCTTAAGAGTTAATACTAACTCCCTACCCTGGAATAAGGGGTCGTCACTAACAACTCTTAAAACACCTCTAGAAATCCTGAACCTAATACCTAACTGTTCTAAAGACTTTATAGTGTTGATAGACCTTAAAGCTATTAACTCAACTAAAGATCTCCTATTAACATACCTACCACCCTCAATAACATCTCTTACATAATCATCTACGGAATACCCGTTAACAGGACATCTAAAAGCCCCTGCTGAGTAGTAAGTTGATGTACCATAACCTAGAGATGACTTAGAGATAATAGCTGTTCTAACCTTCTCAGCCGTGAACATGTCTAGAAAGTATACAGTTGATAAACCAGCTAAGCCACTACCTACAATAGCTATATCTGTTACGTAACTCCTACTTAAGATTTTAAACACCTTAATTGATATAGTATTAAGTTAAAAATGTTTTAGGTAGTTATTAAGTCTTAAGTAAGTAGTAGTTAGCGAAGTGATAGTATTGAGTAATCCGAAGATTAGAGGGTTAGTAGCTCTAATACTTACATCAGTTCTTTGGGGTACTTCATTCCCTATCATTAAGACTGTTATGTACTACGTTAATGAGTATACCTATACTTGGGTTAGGAGTTTAATAGCTATTCTAGGCTTAACACCCTACCTACTATATACTTACTTCAGAGGTGAGTTCTCAGTTAGTACTGCTAGGGGTGGTTTACTAGCTGGTGTGGCGTATGCTTTAGGTTTATGGCTTCAGGGGTGGGGTACTAAATTCACTACAGCGTCTAACTCAGCATTTATTACTGGTTTAAACGTTATCTACGTACATCTATACTCAGCTATTATTATGAGGAGGTATAGTCTTAAGTTATGCTTAGCCCTCATACTATCTATCTCAGGACTCTACCTACTAACAACACCTACTACAGGTTTTAACATAGGTGACTTACTAGTCTTAGCAGGTTCCTTCATGTGGGCTCTACAGATAATTCTAGTAGATAGGTATAGTCGTGGAGACCCACTAATATTCACGTTATTTGAGATGGTCCCAGCCCTAACATTCTTAATACCTGATGTATTACTCTACGGTAGTATCTCAGTAAGTGTTAACGTCTTACTCTTAATAACGTATCTAGCATTCGTATGTAGTAATGCCGCATTCGCGCTTCAAGTCTTCGGTCAGAGGTATGTGAGTCCTGCAGTAACAGCTATAGTATTCCTACTAGAACCTGTAGTTGCTGCTGTACTCTCATACGTAGTACTTAATGAGGTTATTACTTCTATAAAAGCTTTAGGAGCTTCACTGATACTAACTGCTATGTTCTTATCATCTACTGATAAGTACTTAAGTATTAAGAAGTAAGGGGGAAATAAACTATATGAATTTAACTGATACTGAACCTATCCTATCGAAAGTTACTTTAACGTAATCCCCAGCTTTAACAGGTATTGCAGGGATTAACGAACCTGAAATCACTATATGACCGGCTCTTAAGTAATCACCAACTTCAGCTATAGCATTAGCTAGGAATACTAATGAGTTTACCGGGTTGTTCATTACCGCAGCGCCTGCAGCTGTAGCTACTACCTCACCATTAATCTCTACAACACATCCAACTAGTCTTAAGTCTAACTCCTTCACATCCCTAATAACACCACCTAATACTACCCTAGCAGCTTTTGAGCTATCTGCTACGAAGTCTTCAATCTTATTTTTACCGCTGATTCTACTATCCACGATCTCGATAGCTGGTAGTACACCTTCAGTAGCTTTAAGTATATCACTTACAGAGACTCCAGGACCTCTAACATCTTCTTTAAGTAAGAATGCTATTTCAGGCTCTATCCTCGGTTGTATTAACTTCTTACTATCTACTTCACCACCATCAGGTACTAACATACCGCTAGTTAAGTAACCCCACTCAGGCTTATCATAACCCCAAGCCTGTTGTACAGCTTTAGATGTCAAAGCTACTTTAAAACCTATTACTTTCTCACCCCTCCTCAACCTCTCATTAAGAATACCTAAGCTAATCTTACGGGCATCTACTAACGTAATCTCTGGGTACGTAACTGTTAAAGGCTCTATAGGTTTAGCATTTATCTCAGCATCTAATAACTTCTTAATAATTTCCTTAATCACATCATCACTTAAGACCATTTTAAAACCCAATACATAGTTAGAGTAAGTGTATTTATATCTTAATCCTAATACCTTTATATATAATACCTTTATATACTCTGTCCAAGAGAGTTACTTGGTGTTATACTTGAGCGAGAAGAAGGATTGGTACTCAATTTCTGAAGAACTTCATAGGAGGTATAAGGGTAAGTTAGAAGTAGTTCCTAAAGTACCTATAAAGAGTTTTGAGGACTTCTCAATCTGGTATACACCAGGTGTTGCTGAGCCTTGTAGGAGGATTAAAGCTGGTGGTAAGGAACTCTCCCTAGAATACACCTTCAGATGGAATTTAGTTGCTGTAGTTACTGACGGTACTAGGGTTTTAGGTCTAGGTAAGATAGGTCCTGAAGCAGGATTACCTGTTATGGAGGGTAAGTCATTACTGTTTAAGTATTTAGGAGGTGTTGATGCTGTACCCTTAGCTTTAGGGACTACAGATGCTGATAAGTTTATAGAGGTTGTTAAGTTATTAGAACCTAGTTTCGGAGGTATTAACTTAGAAGATATTGAACAACCTAAGTGTTTCTACATACTTGAGAAATTACGTGAGATTCTTGAAATACCTGTATGGCATGACGATCAGCAAGGTACTGCAGTAGTTAATCTAGCAGCAGTTATTAACGCCTTAAAAATAGTTGGTAAGAGGTTAAGTGATATTAAGGTAGCTATAATTGGTGCTGGTGCTGCAGGTATAGCTACTGCTAAGTACTTAATAGCTGCTGGTGTTAAAGCAGGTAACGTCTACTTAGTAGATACTAAAGGTATACTACATAGGGATAGACCTGACTTAAAGACTGGTGAATTCAGTGTTAAGTGGAAGAAGGAGATAGCTGAGATAACTAATGCTGAGGGTAGGACTGGAGGTATTCCTGAGGCTATGAAGGGTGTTGATGTAGTGATAGGTCTATCAACACCTGGTCCTGGAGTTATTAAGAAGGAGTGGGTTAAGTTAATGAATGATAACCCGATAGTCTTCTCTGAAGCTAATCCAGTACCTGAGATATGGCCTTGGGAAGCTAAAGAAGCTGGTGCTAGAGTTGTAGGTACTGCTAGGTCAGACTTCCCTAACCAAGTAAATAATAGTTTAGCATTTCCAGCAGTGTTTAGGGGTGCTTTAACAGTTAGGGCTAAGAAGATAAGTGATGGTATGTGCTTAACTGCTGCGTACGCGATCGCTGAATTCGCTGAGATGAGAGGTATTTCAGAGGATAGGATATTACCGACTATGGATGAGGTAGAACTCTACATATATGAAGCTGTTAGAGTTGCTGAGAAGGCTATGGAGGAGGGAGTTGCTAGGAGGTCGTTAAGTAGGAGTGAGTTAGAGGAAGAGATTAGAGAGTTAGTTTTAAGACCTAAGAAATACCTTGAACTAGCTATGAGTAGTTCATTAATTAAAACCTAATTTATTTTTACCTACTCGTAAAACCTACATACTTAGGTGTATGTATGAGTAGCTCCTCATCTAAACCTTATGATGAACTCATTAAGTCAGTGAGTATGATGATGAGTAATATAAAGTATAAGGTTTTAGTTATTAGTGGTAAGGGTGGTGTTGGTAAGAGCTTCATAACATCCTCACTAGCCCTACTTACAGCTTCTACGGGTAGGTCTGTAGGTATCTTAGATGCTGATATTCACGGACCTTCAATACCTAAGTTCTTAGGTATTAGTAACCCTACCTTAAGTATAAGTAGTAACGGTGTAGAACCTATAGTAGGTCCTCTAGGTGTTAAAGTCATATCAGTACAGTTCTTCCTACCTGAGGAGGACTTACCAATTATCTGGAGAGGCCCGCTTAAGGGTAGGTTGATCGGTGAGTTCTTATCTCAAGTTAATTGGGGTTCTCTTAACTACTTATTCATTGATTTACCACCAGGTACTGGTGATGAGGTATTAAGTGTTGTTCAGTATATTAAGGATTTGACTGGGGCTATAGTTGTTACGATACCTTCACAACCATCTAAGTTAGTTGTTAAGAAGGCTGTTAGATTCTGTCAGGAACTTAACGTACCTGTGTTAGGTGTTGTAGAGAATATGAGGGAGTTTATATGTCCGTCTACCGGTACTGTCTATCGGGTCTTCCCAGGTAGTGCTGGTTATGAGATGGCTAAGGAGTTAGGACTTAAGTACTTAGGTTCAGTACCTCTAGACCCTAGAGTTAGTGAGTGTGTTGATTTAGGTATACCCTACGTAATTAAGTATCCAGATACTCCAGTGAGTAGGGTTCTTAAAGAGATAGTTAATGATGTAGTAAAGCTTGTTGAGGGTATTAGTTGAAGGTATTGATAACTGGTGGGGCTGGATTCATAGGTCATCACCTAGCACTATACTTAAGTAGTTTAGGTTATGAGGTATTATGTGTAGATAATCTATCCAGGTCTTCACCAGAAGTTATTAATACCTTAAGAAGATACGGTATTAACTTAATAGTTGTTGATGTCTTAGATATTAACTCATTAGATGTTATTATGAGTAGGTTTAAACCTGAAGTAGTTATCCATACAGCTGCGTTAGTAAGTGTTGAGGAGTCTGTGAAGAAACCTGAAGAATACTTTAGATGTAATGTTTTAGGGACTTTAAATACTGTTAGAATATCTACTAACTACGGAGTTAGTAGGTTCATATACTTAAGTTCTGCAGCAGTTTACGGAGACCCTATTAAACTACCGGTGAGTGAGGAACACCCACTAAATCCTAAATCACCGTATGGATTAAGTAAGTTACTTGGTGAGGAAGTAGTTAAGTTATACTATAGGATGTACGGGTTAGAATACGTGATATTAAGGTTATTCAACGTTTACGGTCCTAGACAGTTCTTAAACCCCTACTCAGGAGTTATTACTAAATTCATTGATAGAGTGAGTAAGGGTTTACCACCAGTGATTTACGGTGATGGTACTCAGACTAGAGACTTTATACATGTATTAGATGTTTGTAGAGTTATTCAACTATGTGTAAGTACTGAAAAAGTTAATGAGGTTTACAACGTAGGTTCCGGTAAGCCGTTAAGTATTAATGAATTAGCTGATCTAGTCGTAAGGGTTAGTGGGTTAGATTTAAGACCTACTTACGAATCATCAAGACCTGGTGATATAAGACATAGTTATGCAGATATATCTAAAGCAGTTAAGTACTTAGGCTTCAAACCATCAGTAAGTATTGAGGAGGGTATTAAAGAACTTTTAAGGCTTAAGAATACTTAATACTTAAGTAGTTTAAATCCATTAAAATTTATTATTCATGAAGTGATATAGCTCTTGAGGGTGTCTTTATGAGTGTTTCAAAGTTTAAGGCTAAGGAGACAGCTATAGTTCTTATAGAATTCCAAAACGACTTCTGCAAACCTGGATTCCCACTATACCCGGGTGTAGAACCTATACTAACTAAGAATAAAGTTATAGAGAATACTGTTGAGGTTGTGAAGGAGGCTAAGAAGAAGGGTGTTTTAATAGTCGGTTGTCCAGTCCTCTTCGAACCGGATTATAGAGACTTAGGGCAGGAGTTCGGGATTAAAGCAAATGTTAAAAAGTTAGGATGTTTTAAGAAGGGTACTAAAGGAGCTGAATTCATTGATGAGTTAAAACCCTATATAGATATATATGTTGAGGGTAAGAGAGGTTTAGACGGTTTCCACGGTACTAACTTAGACGTAATTCTAAGGTATAACGGTATTAAGAATGTAGCATTAGCTGGGTTCTTAACTAACGTATGTGTAGAGTCAACAGCACGTACTGCGTACGACTTAAATTATAAGGTCATCATATTGAAGGACTGTACAGCAGCTAATTCATGGGAGGAGCAGGTATATGCTGAGACTAAGTTATTCCCATTAATTGCTGAGGTATTAACTCATAAGGAATTCCTAGAGAGGTTGGAGGGTTAACCTAAACCTAACTATTTTCAATTACCCTACCTCAGATTTAACTCCTTCCTTATGAACGTATCTACATCAACACCTATCTCTGAAGACCTCTTATAAGCAGCTTCTACAGTCTCCATCAACGCTGACTTAACCCCCTTAGACTCCATAATAGCTAAACCCCTAATCGTCGTACCTCCAGGTGTTGTTACCTCATCCCTAATCTCTGCCGGGTGTGCATCCCTATTCTTAAGTAGTATTGCAGTACCTTCAAGAACATCTAATATTGCTTTGTAAGCTATATCCCTAGGCATTCCTGAAGCTACTGCACCTAGTACTAAAGCATCTATTATCTCAGCTATGAATGCTGGACCACTACCGACTAACGCTGTCCAAATATCTAAGTACTCCTCAGGTACCCAGTAAACACTACCTAAACAACTGAATAACTTCTCAATAACTCCTCTACTTAAGTCATCATTATTAAGTGTAGCTACTGCTGTTGATGCCTTCCTAACTAACGCGTTAATATTAGTCATAGCTCTATAAACTTTAGCACCTTTTAAAACAGCTTCTAGAGTCTTTAACTTAATACCAGCCATAACTGAAACAACTATCTTACCTACCCATACATCAGTACCAGTCTGACTTAAAACTGTTGGGAAGTGTTGAGGTTTAACACTAAGGATTACTAAATCAGCTAGTTTAACAGCTCCTCTATTATCTCTAGTTACTTCAGCACCTAAAGCCCTAGCATTCTCTAAGGTAATATCCCTACGTCCAGTAGCTACAACCCTAACACCACCCCAACACTCACTAATAGCTTTAATTATTGCAGACCCTATCTTACCAGCACCTAACACAGCTATAGTATGGACATCAACACTCATAACACTACCTCAAAGAATGTGGTTATACGCTTAAAAAACTAACTACTTAATTAAACCTTACCTGAAGTTAATTACGTAGACCATAAGCTAAATACTGAGGAAATAACTAGTAAGTTGGTGGTTCCTTGAAAATAGTTAACTTCGAAGTATTCATAGTTAAGAACATACCCCCATATAGGGGTGGGCGTTACTGGATATTCCTTAAGTTAATTACTGATGAAGGTATTGAAGGTTATGGTGAGTTAACCTCCTTAGGTGCTTACGGTAGGGAAGTCTCTAACGTTAAGTTGTTAGAGGATTTATGTAGGAAGTTCGTAATAGGTTCAGACCCGTTCAGGATTGAAGACCTATGGCATAGACTGTATAGTTACGACCACGACTTCAGACATCCAGATTTAACCACGATGTCTGCTATCAGTGCTATTGAGATAGCTTGCTGGGATATCATCGGTAAGTACCTAAAACAACCAATCCATAACTTACTAGGCGGTATGTATCATGAGAAGTTAAGAGCTTATTCCTACATACCTGAAGGTGAGGGTTGGAGGAAGTTAACACCTGAAGAAGCTGTTGAGAAGACTTTAGAAGTTGTTAAGAAGGGTTTTAAAGCTATTAAGTTAGATCCATTCCCACCACTATACCCGAGTCCTAGGGATGTAACTTTAAGTGAGATTAAGTATGTTAGAGAACTACTTAAGAAGGTTAGAGATGCTGTAGGTGATGAGGTGGAGATATGTATCGGTACTCACGGCCAGTTCACCACACATAGTGCTATTAGAGTTGCTAAGATGTTAGAGGAGTTCAACCCTCTATGGTTTGAAGAACCAGTACCTCCTGAGAATGTTGATGAGATGGCTATAGTAGCTAAACATACTAGAATACCTATAGCAGCTGGTGAGAGGAGAGTTACTAAGTATGAATTCCTAGAACTACTTAAGAAGGGTGCTGCTCGAATAATTCAGATGGATGTAGGTCGTTGCGGCGGAATTCTAGAATCTAAGAAGATCGCCGCGTTAGCAGAAGCTCATTACGCATCAATAGCACCACACATGTACTTCGGACCAATACTACTAGCAGCAACAATACAACTAGATGTATGCAGTCCAAACTTCCTAATACAGGAATACAACGTTACAGAACTACATAATAAGATACTGAAGAAACCGATAATAGTTGAGGACGGCTATATAATACCACTGAAAGACCCCGGTCTAGGGATAGAGTTAAGGGAAGATCTTATTAGAGAATTCTCCCACAAGCCTGAATAGACCTTCCAAACACATATTACATTAAAATAAAATATCATGTAATCACTAATAACCTAAGATTTGGAGTAATTCCTAACAGTATTGAATTTCCTAACATATTACTATGTTAAGATTTAATAGCCTTCAGGTAACATTAATTATGTGGTTCGTATGAGTAAGAAGGGTTTTAAAGAAATAGCTGAGGTTGAAAAGAGTTATCACGATAGGTTAGTCAGCTCAGCTAAGGAAGTTACAAATCCGGTCGTAAGGGTTGTAATGACAGCAGTTGCTCAAGACTCATTAAAACATTCTATGATATATGAGGCGTTAGTAGAGTTATCGAAGGAGAGATCTATGATTAGTGAGGTAGAGCTTGAGAAGATAGCTAGTGAAATAGAACACCATATAAAGACTGAGGAGGAGATGATAAACTATCTTAAGAAGTTGTTAGAGGGTAGTATAGAGAATAAAGCTGTTAAGTTCTTATTAGAGGCTATTCTTAGAGATGAAGTATTCCATCACTCATTATTAAAGAATGTCCTTGAGATCATAGTACGTAGGGAGGCGTTCACAGAAAGCGATGCTTGGGAACTGGTCTGGAAGGATGTAGCATCGCATGGAACGCCTTCTGCTGGTTAGATAAGTTAAGGTAATTAGTATTTTTAATTTAATATTTTTACTAACTTTACAACTTATTAACCTAAATAAACTTAAAATTAGATGGAGGCATTGAAAATGTCTCAAAACCTGGTCAGGAAAGCTTATGAAATTGAAGATAAGGCCTTAGGTTCTTACCTTAATGCTATGAGGATTCTTAGGTTATATGGTATGGAGTTAGAGCACTTAGAGAGCGTTATTAAGAAAGTCCTTATAGATACTCTAATACATAAAGAACTGATGAGTAGTTTACTAAAGATCTATGAAGAAGTTGCTAGAAGGGAGGGAGAAGTATTAAAGGAGGTAGAGGGATTAACGCCTTCCGCAATTGAGAAAGCTCTTATAGCTAAGGTACTTAAAGAACATCTAGTTATTGAATCAGATATGATCGAACTTTATAGGGAGATTGCCAGGACCACACAACATAAAGTCTTCACAGATCTAGCTGAGGCATTAGCTAGAAATGAGGAGGAACATCATAGAATAATTAAAGACTTAATAGATAAGTATCAAAAGTAGTTAAGGGTTACTTTATAAAACAATACGTCATTTTTAATTACTAAATTAGTTATAATGTGATGTCTATGGTTAGGAAAGTAGTCGATGTTGAGGATAGTATTTACAATATGTTAAAGAATGTAGCGAGGAGGTATGGTGTTAGGGTTAGTGAGGTATTGAGGGTTTACGTTAATAGTTTCGATGTTGTTGAGGAGGTATTAAGTGCTGAGTCTAACTTCTTGAGGAAGTATTTTAAGTTGAGAGGTGATGAGTTAATCGCATCAGCCCTTACTAGGATTCTTAATATTTCTCAAGGTATGTATAATACCATATTAGTAATTGATGAGGTGTTAGGTCTGTGGAGGAAGGGCTTCATACTTTCAGAGGTTTCAGGTGGTGTTATAGATAAGGACTATAATATTAGGGGTATAATGATTTACTTTGAAGGGACTGAGGTCTCTAGTAGGGAGAGTTTAGTAGATCATGTTGAGCTTCAAATACATGATAGTGGTTGTGCTTTAGAGGTTGAGTCTCATATAAACATTGATATAGAGTCTAACGAGTGTGGGGAGGATATTATTAAGAAGGTTGAGGATGTTTTAAGGACTTACGGTCTTAAGGAGGAGTTGGAGGGGAAGGTCTTAGAATGTGGTGGTGGGGGAGGTGTTGATGTAGTTCTAGAACGTGAGGGTGGGTTATCCATCAAGATAACAGTATATACTAAGAAGTTTAACTGTTTACCTAATATAACTGAGGTGGATAGGGTCTTAGCTAAGATTATTAAGGAGTCAGGGATTTCAGACGTTATAGAGGGTCAGAGGGAGTTACGTATTGATGAACTCATAAAGAGTTAATCACTCATAAACTTATCAAGAGTTATAAACTCCTTCTTAGACTTAACACCTCTCTGAGATATTATCAACTCTTCAAACCTTTTAATCAGTTCATCCCAACTAATCTCATCATTTACAGCCCATTCAACAATTAAGTTAGAGTTCTTACTAATGATCTTTAGGAATTCCTGCCAGGTGATCCCTAAGTTCTTCAGGTCATTACCCCACGAACTCCATAGGTATTGAGGTAGTTTATTAAATACTAAAACACCTTTAGATAAGTCTTTACCCTTAGTACTAAGTAACCTACTTAAATTCTTAATAGCTTCTTTAATCTCTACAGGCTCCTCAACCCTCCTCAACATCCTAGACTTACCACTTACTAACTATACTTAGGGAATATATTAGTTATTATCTGAAGAATGCTTATAATACCTCAGCACTAATTACTATGATATGGTAGATAGTATTGGATATAGTGTTGATGATTACAAGTGATGTTCTACTACCAATCTACTTATTAATCATAGGTTTCATACTCTCACTAATCCTTAGAGATTCTAAGGCTTTAGACTCAGCGTTGTTTATCTCCTCAGTAGCGAGTGTTACGATGATATTACTAGCAATTCAGACTTTAACCTCAGACCCTACAATACCTAAGATTACTACAGAACTACAGATTCTTCTAGGGACTTCAAACCTCTTAAAGACCTTCACATTATCTCTTGACGGGTTATCAGCATTCTTCATATTAACCTTAGGTATTGTAGGGTTAGCTTCATCTATCTACGGTACAGCATACATTAAACGTTACTTAGGTGTTGAGAGTTTAAGGTTTTACTCATTAACGTATATACTCTTCCTACTATCGATGTATTTAGTCTTAGTAAGTAATGATATAGTGTTATTCATAATTTCTTGGGAGTTAATGACTATTACAGCATTCTTCCTTATAGCGTTTGAGAGGACTAGTGAGGTTGCACGTAGGGCTGCGTTAAAGTACTTACTAATGTCTTATTCTGGTTCAGGACTCATAATAATGTCATTACTAATACTATACCTACTATCAGGTTCTACATCATTTACATCTCTTAAAGGTTTGAATTTAGATGTTACTACTCAGTACTTACTCATGTTACTCTTTACAGTTGGTTTCGGTATTAAAGCTGCTTTAGTACCTATGCATAATTGGTTACCTGACGCACACCCAGAAGCACCTTCTAACGTATCAGCATTACTGAGTGGGTTTATGATTAAGACAGCTGTTTACGGTATTTTAAGATTTACTATTTCGTTAGTATGTCTTAACTACTATGTGTTAGGGTTAGTACTAGCTTCCTTAGGTGTTCTCTCAGTAGTCTACGGTACTTCAATGAGTATAGTCCAGACAGATTCTAAGAAGTTAATGGCTTTCTCCAGTATCGGGCAGATAGGCTATATATTCCTAGGTATAGGGGGTGGTTTAGTACTGTATCCTAACCCTCTAGGTATTATAGCTATGTCTGCAGCCCTCCTCCACGTACTTAACCATGCAGTATCTAAGGGTTTACTATTCCTAACAGCTGGTAGTATAATATATAGAGTTAATAGTAGGGATTTAAACATCTTAGGTGGTTTAGCTAGGTATATGCCGATGACCTTCACATCAAGTTTAATAGCCTCACTATCTATTTCAGGTATACCACCATTGGGTGGATTCATAAGTAAGTGGCTTATAATACTCTCACTACTAATATCTACAAATACCTTACTCGTAATTTACGCGTCACTAGCGATCTTCGCTAGTGTATTAACAACTAGTGCTTTTATAAAGTACTTATCAAGGGCTTTCTTATCTAACCCAAACATTAGCTCCTTAAGTCATGTTAAGGAAGTCCCGACATCAATGGTATTAGCACAACTTCTACTAGCCTCCCTCTGTGTTTTATTAGGAGTACTCTTCTACATACCCCTCAACATCATAACCTCAAGAACAATCAGTAACTTAGTTGTATTTGACTTAAACTCAGTTAGTATTTTAATTATGAATATAGTCAACATATTAACCTACATCGCATTACTACTAATAACGATAACATCATCATTAGTTATTGTTATATATACCTTAAGATATAAGGTTAGGACAGTACCTCTATGGACCTTCGGAACTAAAGACCTACTACCAAGTAAGTTAGGATTAGATGGAAACTCATACTATACCGAGTTCGAACGTACATATAGTTTCAGTTACGTACTTAGACACTACGTATATGAATTCCTCATAAACCCAGTAACTAGTATGTTTATGAGGTTTGTTAAGGCTTACGATAAGGTAGATACCTACTTATACGTAATGCTTATAGTGATTACGACTTTCTTAACTGTGTTAATAGCGTTAGTTGTGGTGGTCTGAGTTGGTTGTGGTGTACTTAGGTTTAATTATTACGGTGTTAATTATTTTGGTCTTAATACCTATACTTGACGGTATTGAACGTAAGTTTATTAAGGCTAGGATTCAGAGTAGGGTAGGTCCTCCAATACTTCAGACATACTACGACTTAATTAAGTTGTTTAGGAAGGAGTTATTAGTACCTTCTACAGCATCTAAGTTATTCATTATAGCACCTATATTGAGTTTCTTCACCTCAGTAGCTACACTATTCGTAGTACCGTACACTTTAAGTAATCCGTTAGGTTTTGAAGGTGATTTAATACTCTTCATATACTTACTGATATTCTCATCAATTACCGCCTTATTAGGTGGTCTATCCTCTAGTAATCCATTTACTGAGGTTAGTAGTAGTAGGGAGTTATCACTTCTAATGGCTTCAGAACTCTTTCTAGGTCTATCTATAGCTGTTATAGCTTTAAAACAGTCGTCATTAAGTCTAAGTAAGATATCATCTACTCCAGTAATAACACCTTCAGTAATACTAGCTTACATAGCCTTACTATACTACGCATTCATTAAGTCTGCTAGGACACCATACGATATAGCTGAGGCTGAACCTGAAATAGCTTCTGGGTACTTGATAGAGTATAGCGGTCCACTACTTGCGTTCATGATATTAGGTAATTTAGTTAGGAGGTACTTAACAACATCGTTCTTCGTAGTAGTTGCTTTAGGTCCTACAGTATCTCTAGCTACATCAGTTATACCTACACCTATTAAGGAATTAACTAACTATGTCTTAATCTTAGGGTTGAGTACGTTAACTTACTTAGCCTTAGGTACTGCTTCAGTCATACACGGTAGGTATAGAGTTATACATGCGTTAGACTCTATCAGGAAGTATACATCTGTACCTATAATAGCTTTAGTATTAGCTGTGGTGGGGTTATAGAATGACCACTACTTTATTGAGGTGTTAGGTGTGGACGTGGTTAAGTTACTTTATGATGTCTTAAAGGGTAAGGTACTACATCATGAAGTTATTAGTGGTGGGGTAGTTATTGATGTTAGACCTGAGGACTTAGTAAGTGTTGTTAAGGTTATTACTGAGGAGTTAGGAGGTATATACACAGTAATTGTAGGTGTTGATGGTAGGGGTATAGATAGTACATACCATAACGTATACGTCTTCAGCTTAGATAACCTGAAGACCTACGTCTTAATTAGGGTTAGGTTAAGTCCTGAAGACCCTAAGGTTGAGTCAATAACACCTATAGTTAAGGGTGCTAACTGGGGTGAACGTGAGGTTAGAGACTTACTCGGTATTAACTTACTAGGTCATCCAGACCCCCGTAGACTGATACTACCTGATGACTGGCCCTCAAACACATACCCACTTAGGAAGGAGTTTAACTACTATGAGAAGCCTAAACCAAGTCTAGGATGTAATTACGTACCTAGTAGGTCTGAAGAGGTTGTAGCACTACCTTACGGACCTTACCACCCACTACTCCACGAGCCTGAGTACTTTGAATTACATGTTAAGGGTGAGACAGTAGTTGATGTTGAGTATAGAGGTTTCCACGTACATAGAGGTATTGAGAAGTTAGGTGAGTCTAGACTAACCTATAATCAAATACCTTTCGTAGCTGAGAGGATTTGCGGTATATGTGGTTTCGTACATAACGTATGTTACTGTCAAGCAGTTGAGAATGCTGCAGGTATTGAAGTACCTGAGAGGGCGTTATACATTAGGTCTTTAGTACTTGAGATTGAGAGGATCCATAGCCACCTACTCTGGTTAGGTGTTGCATGTCATGTACTAGGCTTCGATACAGGGTTTATGCATGCTTGGAGGATTAGAGAACCTGTGATGTACTTAGCTGAGTTATTAACAGGTAGTAGGAAGACCTACGGTATTAACTTAGTAGGTGGTGTTAGGAGGGATGTCAATAGAGAATCTATAGAGAAGATTGTTAAGATACTTAAGAATGTTAAGGAGGAGTACGACTACTTCGTAAAGAGCTTAACTAGTGTTAAGGAGGTTATTAAGAGACTTGAAGGTAGTGGTATACTACCTAAGTCTGAAGCTATAAGTTACGGTGTTGTAGGCCCTACAGTTAGGGGTTCAGGACTTAAACGTGATGTACGTGTAGACCACCCATACGCAGCTTATAAGGAAGTATCGTTTAAAGTCCCTGTATATAGTGAATGTGATAATATGTCTAGGTTGATGGTTAGGGTTGAGGAAGTCTACGAAAGTATATCAATTATACAGCAATTAATTGATAAACTACCTTCAGGCCCTATAATAGCTGAGAATATAGAGATTCCAGAATTTAAGGAAGGATTTAGTGGTGTTGAAGCTCCTAGAGGTGAGGACGTACACTACGTAATTACTGGGAGGTTTAGTAAGGTGTTTAGGTGGAAGGTTAGAGCACCTACATATAATAACATACCTGCTTTGAAGGTAATGCTTCATGAATGTCCGTTAAGTGATGCACCGTTAACTATAGCTAGTATAGACCCCTGCTTCTCATGTACTGATAGGTTAGTAGTAGTTGATGTCTTAACTGGTAAGAAGTTTAGAGTTGATTTTAGAAGCCTAGCTAGGAGGGGTAGGTTATGAGTAGGTTATCATGGATTAAGAAGGCTTTAGAAGTTGGTGTAGTTACTAAGAAGTACCCGTTTGAACATGTTGAAGTACCTGAAGGTTCTAGAGGATTACCTGAGTTTGACTCAAGTAAATGTATTGGGTGTAGTGCATGTGCTAACGTATGTACTCCAGACGCTATAAGAGTTGTTGATGATTTAAATGAGGGTGTTAGGAGGGTTGAGTACTTCGTAGGTAGGTGTATATTCTGTGGTCGATGTGCTGAGGTATGCCCTGTATCAGCTATAAAGATAACTAAAGAGTTTGAACTAGCTTATAAGGATGAGGTTAGATTCATAATAGAGTTAAAGTTAGTTAAGTGTTCTAACTGTGGTAAACCATTCACAACTACTAGACATTTAAACTATGTCTTAGGGAAGGTAGGTGAGGGACTCCCAGAACTAATGACTTTATGTCCTGACTGCCGTAGGAAGTCAACTATAAACTCATTCATAACTCCAGTAGGTGGTACTGTATGAGTATCTACGGGAGGAGTATCTGGGTATTCCACCTAAACACAGGTAGTTGTAATGCATGTGATATAGAGATCCTTGATGTCCTAACACCGTACCACGACGTTGAGAGATTCGGTATTAAGTTAGTTGCTTCACCAAGACATGCAGATGCTTTACTACTAACAGGCCCTATAACTAGGGAGTCTTTACCGAAGGTTGTAGATGCTTTACTAGCTGTTCCAGAACCTAAGTTAGTCATAGCTATAGGCTCCTGTGCTTGTGGTGGTGGTATATGGTATGATACGTACTCAACTGTAGGTGGTCTTAACGAACTATATAGGGTTTTGAGGGAGGAGTACGGTATTCCTGAACCACCAACTGTTAGAGTTCCTGGATGTCCTCCAAGACCTGAAGCTATAATCTACGGTGTTGCACTAGCGTTAGGTATTGTGAAGCAGAAGTACAGTACTACTAAAGTAAGTGTTGAGTAACTTATTACTTTAGAAACAACTAATTACTAGGGTTGAGATTCGTGATCCTTGATATCTACTTAAGATGGTATGAACTAGCTTTAAGAGCTACTAACTTTGAGGTTTACGGAAGTCCTCGTAAGGACTTATTCCAAAACCTAATACTCTCAGGTATGGGTGGTTCTGGAATAGTCTGTGATATGATTTACTCAGTACTATACTCAAGCTCTGAGATACCAGTAACTATAGTTAAGGACTTCCAAATACCTCGATGGACATCTAAAAACTCACTACTATGTGCTATCAGTTACTCAGGTAATACTTTAGAGACTTTAAACACTGTATCGAAGGCTTTAGAAGTAGGTGCTGAGGTCTGTATAGTTACCTCAGGCGGTAAGTTATTAGAGTTAGCTAGGGTTAGAGGACTACCCCACGTAGTAGTTGATAGTGGTTTAATACCTAGAGCAGCATTCCCACAACTACTGATAGCCACACTTAAACTACTAAGTACTTACGGAATTAACTTATGTAGTGATTTAAGGAGTTTAACTAATATTTTAAGAGATGTAGATTCAGTATCTAAGATATCTAAGGAATTAGCTGAATTCCTTAAGAACTCACTACCAGTGATAATATCTAATACGAGGTTTTACCCACTAGCTATGAGGTTTAAGGACGAGTTTAATGAGAATTCTAAGATGATGGCTAAGGTTGAGGTAATACCTGAGTGGGCACATAACGATATCGTAGGATGGGAGAAACCCGTAAATCTAGACCTTATTAGAGCTTTAGTTTTATGGGATGATGATCCAGTCATAGAATTCGCAGTAAATTACCTGAAGGAGTTAGAGGTTAAAGTACGTGTTTTAAAATCTTTAGGTGATGACCTACTTTCTAAAATCCTCTATGGATCTCATGTAGCAGGGCTCACAAGCACCTACATAGCCGAATTACGTGGCTTGAAAGCTGAAGAAACAAAATCTATAGAAAAGTATAAAAATTTCTTAAGAAGTCTATCCTCCTAAGGTAATAATTTTTGAACAATTGTACTTGTTTGAGAACCCTTTGTCTTAATCCTCACTTAACTCAGGGTCTTCATCTATTCACCACGAGAGCTATCAGAACTTCACATAACCAAAGTCCTCATCCACCGTAAATTCGCACAACTAGACTAAAGCCTATCATCATTAAAAAGCTAAAAGTGACTCATAGACTTCTAAGCTTATTAAACAACGATTAGTTTTAATGAGGTAAAACATAGTATTTAGAACATAAATATCTGCTTAACCATTTATTTATATGAGGGTAGTCAGTGATTAGTAGAAGTAGTTTTAAGAAATGTCTTCTTTCCTCAGCATTCATGATGGTACTTTATACCTGCCTTATCCTTACGTTTTACTCGTATAAGGGTTTAATAAGCATTGCTCTAATAACTCTTATAATTGGAGCTTACACCTTCACCACTTCATTTATGTATCTATACCTTCTGGAGACTGGAAATATTAGCAAAATAGCGATTGCTACAATTATCCCCCTCCTCTATGTCCATCTAATTCGTTTTACGCATGAAATATTTATAGACGCTTTCTCAGACCCCAATTATGTAGGGAAATTCCTTACCGGGACTTTATACCTTACAATCGGATATATCCCATTCGGTATAATACTTTTTATCTTAAATTGTAGTGAGAAACGTAAGGCAACATAGTAATTAGAGTGTGTAAGTCAGCTTATGATTGAGAACTCCTCAACATCACATATTCACAAACACTTACAGGTAGCACTGAGTTATTGAGGGCCCTCTACGGCTCACATCTAGAGGAATGACTTCACCTACAACGATCAGCGATCACTGCCTGACAGTCCTTAACTTGTTTAGTATTTCCTTAGCTTTATCAATCCTTATAACACCCTCCTTAAGCATCTCAGTAACTACCTTATCTATCTCCTCACCATGAGCTCCAGCAGCTATAGCTATCTGCCTAGCGTGGAGTTTCATATGACCTCTCTGAATACCTTCAGCTACTAATGCTCTTAGAGCTGCTAAGTTTTGAGCTAGTCCTACAGCACCCATAACCTCAGCTAACTCCCTAGCTGTCTTAACCCCTAAGATCTTAAGTGATATCTTAGCTAGTGGGTTAACCCTAGTAGCACCACCTACTATACCTACAGCCATAGGCATCTCTAAATAACCTATTAAATCACCGTTCTCATCCTTCTCCCAAGTAGATAGTGTTGTATACCTACCACTACGTGCTGCGTATGCGTGAGCACCTGCTTCTAAAGCTCTAGTGTCTTGACCTGTAGCTAGTGCTACAGCTATCACACCATTCATAATACCTTTATTATGTGTTGCAGCTCTATACGGGTCTGAAGCTGCGAATGCCCAAGCATATACTATACCGTCAACTACTTCAGGACCTCCAACAGCTTCCTTAGGAACTCTAGTCCATACCTTAACTAACCTCCTATCAGCTAAGTTTGATACTATCCTCAACAGTACTTTACCACCTGTCAACTTCTCTATGTATGGACCTACAGCTTCAGCCATAGTATTAACTACGTTAGCACCCATAGCATCCTTAACATCAACTATTAAGTGGGTTATGACCATAGGACCTACAGGTGTTTGAATTACCCTAACCTCAACATCCCTAACACCACCACCTAAGCTAATTAGTAGTGGGTCTTTCTCATTAGCAATCCTGATAATCTCATCCTTATGCTGGAGTATCTTCATAACTGCTGTATGTGGTGATGTAACACCAACTAACTGTATCTGAGCGATCATTAAAGGATCAGTACTTACAGCGAATAAACCACCACCATCCCTACACATCCTAGCAGCATTAGATGCTGCAGCAACTACTGAGGGTTCTTCAATAGCCATAGGTATTAAGTAGTCCTTACCATTTATTAAGAAGTTAGTAGCTATACCTAAAGGTAATTCAAAAGTCCCAATAACATTCTCAATCATCTTATCAGCTATGACTAACCCCATCTTACTAGTCTGTAAGAGGTTAACCTCCTCATCAGTAAGACCTGCAAAATCCTTAACAATACCTAACCTCTCACTAACCCCTAACTTATAGAAACCTGAAATCCTTGAAGTACGCATATTAAACCACATATAGTTAGTAGTGATGCAATTTAAAACCTTTCTAAACGTGAAGTATAGACTACTTAATAACTAAACTTATAAGGTATAGGACATATCATTAAGTGTGGTAGCTTCAGAGATTATAGAGCTTAAGAAGAAATTAATTAGTTTACTTAAGGAGGATGAGGAGTTTAGGTTAGTTGTTGTTGGGTTGATTGGTTATAGTGAGGTTCTTAAGAGACTTGATAGACATGAGGAGGAGATGAGGAGGGTTTGAGAATCTATTGAGAAACTTAGAGAAGACTTCCTAATATTTGTTAAGGAGCAAGAGAAGCGTTGGGAAGAGAATAATAGGAGGTGGGAGGAGAATAGTAGGAGATGGGAGGGGGCTTATAAGAGGTTTGAAGTTATTGAGAATGAGTTGAAGAGGTTGAGGGAGGACTTCAATAGAGCTTTTGAATCACTTAGTAGGAGGGTTGATGCTTTAGGGGCTAGGTTGGGTATAATTGCTGAGGGGTCTTTTAGGGAGGGTATGAGGGGTGTTGTGGAGGAGGTCTTCGGTGTTGGTGAGGTTAGGAGGTGGGTCTACTATGATGATAAGGGTGAGGTCTTAGGGTATCCATCAGTTATTGAGGTAGACTTACTGATTAGGGATAGAACACACGTACTTGTAGAGGTTAAGGCGAGTACTTCAGATAGTGATGTGTCTAAGCTGTGGAGGGTTGGGAAACTCTATGAGAGGGTGGTTGGTATTAAGCCTGAGTTAGTGATAATTACACCATTCATTGATAGGGGAGGTCTTAGGACTGCTAAGGAGTTAGGTGTTAAGGTATATACGAAGACTTGATTGAGTTATCTATAACTACTTACTACCTCCTTAATCTTACTCCTTACTATGGGGCCCATAGAACTACCTAACACCTTCTCTGTTAACTTACAGAATGCACATACATCACCTGATGTAGGCATTCCACAATACCTACACGTACCTACGTTACTTCTCAACCCTACCTTATAGAATTCTATGTTCTTAGCTATACCTCTAGCGAGGGCTATCTTAATTCCTGGGTTCCTCCCCTCAATACTATCTAGGAATTTCCTAACCTCACCCTCAATACTACCAACTACTTTATAAGGGCATACACCATCAACTACTGGTAGTCCTTGAATACTTACGTAGAGTGATGTCTCATTCCCTGAGACCTCGTAGAGTGGTCTTACCCTCCCTACTAAAGGACCTTCAGATTCTGTCTTAGGGCCTAACTTACTTATGTCGTTGAGTTTTTGTAGGAGGAAGTTCTTCATAACATATGTTAGGAGGTCATCTAAGTGGTGGCCGAGGACTACTACATTAACTTTAGATTCAATACCTACAACATTTATTAAGTATCTCTTCAACAATCCACATAAACTACATGCAGGCCTCCTACTCCTAATAACTAGGTCAGGTAGTCTAACACCTAATAACTCCTTCAAATCAACTACGATTAAAGGTACTTCAAGACTTCTACAGAATGACTCAACTACTTCTCTAGCCCTCCTAGAGTAATCAGTAATACTTAAGTCTAGATGTAGAGCTAATACGTTAAAACCTAATTGTTTTGAAATTACTGAGAGTATATGTAGTAACGCTATACTATCCCTACCACCAGAAACAGCTACTAAAACCCTCCAACCATTCTTAATAAGCTCGTATCTCTTAATAGTTTTAAAGACTTTATTCTGGATATACTCTATAAAGTGTTTCTTACATAATCTAAGTTTAGCGTAACGTATATTAGTAATTGCAGGTTCACTACATAGAGAGCATTTTAATACTTCCTCACTACTCATATACTAACTACCTTAATATAGACAGATAGGTATTCCCTAACCTTATATGTATTGCCAAACTATACTCATTACATTACTTAAATCTATATCTGAGCATACCCTACTACAGACTATGTGATGAATACATAACACTTTAAGAACTTTAATACATTCTTCATAATATTATACTCATCCTCAGAAGCCTTAACAACTTTCTCTATGTAAGTATATTGGGAGATAACTCTTAAAAACTTATTTAGAGAATATTATTAAATAAAGTTTCTACTAATCATTAAACTAATATGGTTAGGTAGTAATAAGTAATAAGACTTAATTTAGTTAAAATTAGTAGGGTTTGAATTGAGGATTTATAAGAAGATCTTCATTATAGCTGATGACTTAACAGGTACTAACGATACTATTGTTCAGTTTTGTAAGGTTGGTTATAGAGGTGTAGTATTAACTGATTTAAAGATTAATCTCTTAGATATTTTAAGACAATACGATGTTATTGGAATTAATACTAATTCAAGAGTGTTAACACCTGATGAAGCTTATAGGAGGGTTAGGGAGGTTATTATGTGGTTAGTAACTTCATTAACTGATTTAGGGTATTCATTAGATGATGTCTTAATCTATAAGAAAGTTGATTCTACCTTAAGAGGGAATATTATTGAGGAGGTTAGAGCTATTTACGAGGTTTTAAGACCTGATGTTATCGTATTTGCACCTGCTTACCCAAAACGTGGTAGGAAGACTGTTAACGGTATACATTTAGTTAATGATGTACCAGTTCATAAGACTTACTTTGGTAGAGATTTAAGGACTCCAGTAAAGTCTTCATATATACCTGATTACTTCTTAGGATTTAATGTTGATTATAGACATATATACTTAAGTGAGTTAAGGTCTTCAGATAAAGTTGATGTATGTAGTTATGAGGTCATATCATCAGATATTGAAGTTAGTGAGGATTTTATAAAGTTAATTAATCTTATTAGGGGTTGTGGGTGGGTAAGGATTTTATGGGTTGGTTCTGCAGGTTTAGCTGAGTACTTAGTATATAACGTAGTTATTAGTCATGGTTATAGAGGTCTTATAATTATGTGTATTGGTTCTTTAAATGATGTTACTAGGAGACAATTAAGTAAGGTAGTTAATAACGTAGTTTTAATACCTTTAAATATTGAGAGACTTATTAAGGACTTTAATAATGAGTACTTAGATGTTCGTAGTAGGGTTTTAGAAAGTCTTAAGTCTAACCCATTAGCTATAGTTCTTACTACATCATATCATGATTATCAGATTATACAGAGTGAGAAGTTAGTTAGTGAGTTAGGTATTAGTAGGTCATCGTTATATGAGTTAATAAGTGATTCTTTTGGTAGGTTATGTGCTTT
>Ga0105154_1000292_pt1 | contig 22505 bp, 18 predicted proteins | sample SSWtaG_FD_89672 | JGI IMG/M metagenome (GOLD analysis project Ga0105154, IMG submission 89672) | Hot spring microbial communities from Sandy's Spring West, USA to study Microbial Dark Matter (Phase II) - SSWsed_matched | ecosystem: Environmental > Aquatic > Thermal springs > Hot (42-90C) >... | reverse complement strand
GGCTTGTCCAAGGTGATTAGGGTAAAGTACGAGAAGGGCTTGCTAAAGCCGCTAGAGCCCGTAGAGCTTGAGGAAGGTAGAGAGTATAAGGTTGTAATTGAAGAGGATATAGATGAGCTAGTTAAAAAGTATAGAGGTGTTCTCGGAAAATCTTCTGTTGAAGAGTTTTTGGAGCTTGAAGAAGAGGCACAGACACAATGATATGTCTTGATACAAATGTAATCTATTACTTTCTTTTTGAAACAGAGCTAACTGATATATCAGAGAGAATTATTCGTGAAGCTATTGTAGATGGTGTGGCGATCCCCATGATAGTATACAACGAGTTGCTTTATATAGTGGCTGCTAAGATTGCTAGAATAAAGTATGGTGTTAAAGGGAAATACTCTTTTAGAAAGCATATAGCTGTACACAGATTTCCCGAAGAAGCTGTGGAGAAGGTTAACGGTTTCCTAAAAGACTTTGAAGTAACCGTGCTAAAAGATTATCAAGACCCAGAAGAGCTGGTCAAAACTATTAGGCTTTACAAGTTAGTACCAAACGATGCACAAATAGTACTAACCTGCAAGCATAACAATATAGAAACAATAGCCACTTTCGACGAGGACTTTAAGCGTATTCCATGGCTTAAGGTAATTCCTTAGCCTTAGATATAGACGAGGTCATTAGCTAAGATGTTTTATTTTCTTCAGTCACAGAATTATGGCTTTTTAGTTAGAGAAGAGAGAAATTTACATAGCTAATATCTGGATACCTATGTGGTGGACCCGCTGGGATTTGAACCCGGGACCTCCGGCTCCGGAGGAAGAGAAACTCTAGAACACCTTAGAAGCTCATATAGAAAAGCTCTCTGAGAAAACAGCTATAGTTAAAGTCTCTACTAAAGAGCGTCTCCCGCACCTGCCCATGATGCAGGTTCGTTGCGAGGACACGAGTGGGCAGGGTGTTCAAGTGCACAAAGTGCGGTTTCAAGCTGGATAGGCAGAAGCTCGCATCAATAAACATATACCTTAAGTAAGCCAAGATGAGGGATTTTCTCACAGCAATGAAAAGATGAGCTGTAAGTGGAGGCACCTCGATGAAAAGGGTCTGAGGGCTGTGAAGCCAAGTATGGAGGGTTCATATAAAAATATATAAACCCTATGAAGTCCGAACTCCAGCCGTGGCGATCGAAGAAGAGGTAGACGGGAAATACACTGTGACAAGGGAGTACTCTTACATAGTAGTAGATGGTATGAAGGTACAGGTGGCTGTTAGGGAGCTGGAGAGGAAGAACAAGTTGGAGGTGGTTGCCCGTGCTTTATCTTTTTGGTTACTGGGGTTGCTTTGGAAACTTGCATGGGCTTCTTCCTCAGCCACCTCATTGCTTTCGGTTGCTCGTTGGGAGCTACATTCCCGTACACCATAGGGTGCGGGTTACAGGTTGAGCCGTCATCGGCAATGCCTGATGGCTCTACAGTTCTCGGAACAGACATGTATTTATAAGCGTTACGTTCCCAAAATAACACAAATACCCAAACAACCAATCAGTCTCAGTAACTGAGGAATGCGGAAGAGTTTACATTGCTGGAGACACATACGACATAGAGAAGAGCTGAAGTCTAGAGAATTCCGCTGGAATTCAATGAGAAAAGCGTGGTATACTGATAAGCTCAGCATATTAGATGTTGTTAAATTTGAAAATATTAAACGTAAACGTTGTACTTCACGCTAATACTAAAACACCGAATTAGCAGCGGGTAATCTCATTTTTGATTTATTTCACTCCCTTACCTACCTTTTACTGTGTGTTTCCTTGTCAGTATGGTGTATGCAACCACCACCAGCATCAGAAACCCGGCTATCACTGCTGCACTCTCCCACTTAATCCCGTTACGTGGGACACGGCTGGAGGTATAAAACCTATCGGCGACAAACAATGAGAGTAACGGGCCCGCCGGGATTTGAACCCGGGATCTCCGGCTCCGGAGGCCGGCGCTCTATCCTGGCTGAGCTACGGGCCCTCCTGTTTATCTCTGTTTGTTGTCTATAAGTTTATCTATGGTCTTGCCCGTGTGTTCTCGGCTTATTCTCTTAGTATTGGCTAGCTTTTTGTAGCACTTGTCGAGTCTCTTCTTTGCTTAGTGTGTTTTCCTCCTTTTCTCCATATTCTTATCGCTTAGTGCTGCTTCGATGTTGTACTGTCTTTTTGATATTCTTGCTACAAATACTATGTCTCAACGGCCTCTACATCTACTTGTCTCTGTACCACGGGAGCCTATATATTCCGGTTGCCCTGGGCTTCATACGCTGAAAGCGACTTCACTAAAGTCCCTTCGTCAGGCTCATTGAGTTCATCCCTACCTGGTAATTATGCTATTTCTACTTCTACTTTTTACTTTATACATACTACCTTAACTTCCTCTTTAATTGCTATATCGCAAAGTTTTTTATCGGCAGTATAAAACTCTGATGCTTTAATGTATTTTGCTGATGTAATTTGTATGGCGTCAGTTTCGTAAATATTGTGCTTTTCTATAATTCTCCAGCTCTCAGTGATTATATTTAGCTTTAACGGAACAATCTTTAGCGATCCTAGTCTTAACATCCTAACTGTTTCGCTCAAGAACATTCCTCTAGCAGTTCTATACTCACTATCTCCAAGCGATCCTCTCTGACAATACTTATTTAGAACCCCTAGTATCTCACCAATATTCCATAGAGAGAAAGAAAGTTTAACCTCACCATTCCAAGCACTTAAGTAGAGAGCTTTAAATACATCAGTTCCACTTCTTGAGAGTGGAACTCTTATCCCAACCGGTCTGAGATAACTAAGCTATATCAGAAGGCGAATATCTCCGTTATGCTGTCAATTTTCGGGGAGTCTTTTGGTATAGTTATATTAGAGGCTATGGCTTCTAAAACACCAGTAATAGCTACAGATCAGGGAGAGGTAAGTGAGGTAATAAAACATGGGGAGACAGGATTCTTAGTGAAGGATGGTAATGAACTAGAGATGGCTAAATATATTTTAGAGTTATTAGAGGACAGAGAATACTGGAGGAGGATCTCAGATAACGCTTTCTACGAAGTAAAAAAGTATGACTGGAAGGTAATAGGTTCAAAGATTGAAGAACTTTACTTAACACTTATATCGAGAGATATGTAAAGCTCGGAATTACTCTATCGAAGTACCACTCTGTTTTGGGTAAGTATAGCCTGAGGAGCTTAGTTTTAGGTTGAATAGCGTTATTTAAACTGCAACTATCGCTAGAAATTCTGCTAATAATGAGAGACCTTTAGGAATAAAACCAGTAATAGAAGAATTAATATAAATCCCCATATTAAGCACTATATATAAGATTTTAATTAAACTTCCATAGAGGTATAATGAGGTTATTAATAAACCTGACCTATAGGGGTTATAGCCCTACCGTGATTTGAGCATAGGACTCCATGGAGCTGGAACTTATAAGGGAATGTCCCCCAGAAATCACATCAACCGGGATAGAATATAGTGAGAATTTATATCTGGAGCAAGTTAGTGGGGACAACGATCAGTTATTTAAAGTAATACTATATGCTACTCGGGGTACATGATTACTGTGCAGGATTACGTATAATTCGATTTACCACATAACATCGATCTCCACTCTCTAGTGCTCGATATTATTCATCGTTTTCTTCTCTTGTAATCTTCGAGGTGATTCGATACTTCCTTGAGCCCTATTACCTTTGCCCACACCTATTGCTTATTTAGCGATTGACATGTGTTTTGACCATCGGCATCACAGAGCTTTTTATTTTAAGAAATGTTGAGTTAAAACAAGAGTAGTGTATCACCTCTTATAGCCATGGCAATGTTCTTTATGATAAATCTGAATACGTTAGTGTATTTAGGGGTAAAGTTGCCAGTAAAGTTTCACGTTAGATATGATAGATTCGCAGATGCTCTCTACATTAGGCCTAGGGATGGGAGGATTGTAGATTCTGATGATGTTGCTCCCGGTATAATAGTGGACCTTGATGAAAACAATGAGGCCATAGGAGTAGAGGTGCTTCAAGCATCGAAACGCAAACTCGACCTATTAAAACTCTTGCTTGAAGGATCCGAGGGCCTAGTGGCTAAAGCTTGAACATAATTTATACTCTGCATGTGAGCGAATACGCTCACTACTAGAACCCTGACGTTGTTGGCGAGAGCGAAGGCAATGAGAAATGGGGCTATGCGGAGCCCCAGAACCAGCATCTGCAGGACATGTCGTAAACAATGCGTGGAATGGTAGGTCCAGGGAGTTTTTGATCCAGAATCCTGAGGTGCTTAGAGCGGGGTTTTCAAAGGATATACGAAATGGTGCACTAGCTGGAAGGGTTAATTGTTCTGAAGCGTATAGATTATAGGTGGTGGCTAGGGTTTGAGTGGAGAATACCCTATGCTATTACGTAAGAGGGCTCTTAACGCGTTGAAATGGGCTGTGAGAGCTCTTGAAGAAGGCGACTATGATATGGCTGCCCGCGAAGCCGAGTATGCAGCTCAGCTATACCTTAAGTCGTTGCTATATAGAGTCCTAGGCGAGGAAGCCAGAAGCCATAATCTGAGAGAGCTTCTAGGCGTATTGATCTCTGCTCTACTAGAAGAGGGCCTTCGAAAAGAAGCGGAAATGCTCGCAGATTACGTGAGAAGAAAGAGGAGGGAGCTAGCAGAGCTCAGCGATGCCCACAGTAGAGCTACATATGGCTTGGCCGAGTATACCAGGGCTACTGCAAACCTGTTGGTCAGGATAGCCCAGGACATCATAGAGAAACTTAAGGAGCTAGAGGAGAGGCTCTTTGCCGGAGAGGAGGCTCAAACTCCTAAGTAACTGGAGAACCATAGCAACTATTGCTGCAAGCGCTATCAAAGAGCTCTACTTAGACGTAGAAATCTACGTCTTTGGAGGTGCTGCTGAGAATAGACTTACATTACTGAGTGACATAGATATAGCTATAGTGCTAGAGGATCCACCCGAAGACAGAGCAGAGATGCTAGCTAAGATATGGGAAATACTTGAGGCTAAAGGCATACCGCAATACTACCCCTTAGACATCCACATTCTTAGCAAGAAAGAATTTGAATATCTTAGAGGGACTAAGATTAAGTTAGCATAAGAGTAAAGGACTGTCATCAGATTAGAGCTTTATCAACGACTATGAGGGGCCCGTGGGGATTCGAACCCGGGACCTACGGGTTAAAAGCCCGCCGCTCTATCTGGCTGAGTTACGGGTCCTATTTTGTTTTCGGTGCTTTCATGTTTTTATAGTTATTTGGTTTTTTGTTAGGGTAGTGCTTATATAGATTGGTTTTTAGGTTCTATCTTGGTGAAGATGTTTTGAGAAAGCTTTATGTTGCACTGCTGGTTACGTTGTTGTTTGCGATATTGCTGAATGTTGTAAGCATATATGGTGAGTTTGTACTGAGGTTCTATGCTGAAGTTGTTAAGTATCCTACGTTAGCTTATCCTGAACCGGTACTTGCCGGCGGTGTTTTAGAGGTTAGGTTGGCTTTAAGCGATGATTCTTCACCTAGCGACTTCAGCTTAACAATGTTTAATGAGTTTGGAAGTTATGAGCTTAGCTTTAAAAGTGTAAGCTACAGTAGCAAATGGAAATCCTGGGTTGCTGAATTCAAAGTACCCGAAGAAGCTTCTGAAGGACTATATTCCATGAAGATATCGTTTACTGCAGCAGGGGAACACTACGATATTGAAATGCCCAATTGCATATGGGTGCTTAGGGAATGGCCTAACAAGATAAGGCTCATATTTACTGCAGACACTAAAACACCGGCTGGAACACCCTACTGGAGGGAAATGGTTTACGTAGCTAACATACTTAATGCAACAATGATGATTTTCAGCGGTGACGAAGTTGAAAGACCATCTCAAGCATCCGCATGGAAATACTTCTTAACCTACTGGCTACAGTTAAATAAACCATCATATGCTGGCATAGGAAATCACGAATACGATTCCCCAGGTATTGCTAAAACCTGGGAAAGAATTATGGGCTATAGGAACTTCACATTAACTATAGGGAACTTCCTATTCCTATTCCTAGATTCCGGAATGGACGGATGGGTTCCTTTAGAACAAATTAAATGGGCTGAAAATGAACTTAAAAACAATCCGGATAAGGTAAAGATATTAACGATGCACCATCCAATATTCGGATATAAGATAAGGGATGAGAAAATAGTGTTAATAGAAATTAACTCAATAGATGAGGACTTCGAAAAACTCTTTAACGAAAACTACTTCTATGAAAGCTGGAAGAATCATAAGGAAGAGTTGAAGGAGCTTTTCAAAGCAATTCTTGAAAATGGAGTTCATTTAGTACTTACGGGACATACACATAACGACATAAATAATGTTGTAACATATGGGGGGCAAAAATACTTCTTCATAACGGCAACCGGTGTACCTTACGATGTTAGGATTGGTGATTGGAGAGGCTTTAGACTAATAGACATCTACGCTAATGGTACAGTAGATGAGAAAACACTAACATACTTAGGAAAACCATTCAACAACTACCCAAATAGCATACCTATAGATGTTGGAGAAGGAATAATGCCGTATGAAATAGGTCTTTTAGAGTACTACTATACGCCAGCAAATGATGGTTCCTCATATACTGTTTCGTTGAAAATAAAGAATAAGCTTGATGAAAGCTACGACTTAGTTATTGCTTTCAGAGTACCAAATGACATATCGTTTGAAAATTACAAAGTAATTCCCGAAAACATAACATATGCTGTAGCGAATACGAATCAAGGATACTACTATGTCTTACTGGAAAACATCACTATAAAGCCTAGGTCAGAGCTTAAATTCACAATAACAGCGGAGGATGATAAAGAGGAACCTGAAATACTAAGTGCTTCAATATCTAAACCTAGTGAAATAAAATTTGCAACACTTACCATAAAGGTTTCTGAATGGTGGATTGGAGAAGTTGAAGCAACAGATAAGGGATGGGGTGTAGCGTCAGTTAAAGTAATGTATAATACCGGTAACGGATGGAAAGAACCTGAACTTTACGACCTAGATCTCGATAAAACAGGGAACGGCATTGTAGCTTACAGGTTCTGGATAAATGAAAAAGAACTAACAGGTGAAGCACAATTCAAAATAGTGGTAACGGACTTTTCAGGAAAATCCGTTGAAAAAACATATATGTTCACGCCGGAGAAAGGCCTATTTCTACCGGAGATGGTTCCTACGTCCCCTACTGAGACACCAACAACTCCTACCGAAACACCACCGACAACTACGGAAACAACACCAACAGCTACGATGACGCCAACAGAAGCTGTTACTGAAACAACAACCCCTACAACAACGTATATCCCATATAAGCCTAGAGGCGTCAATTATACGCTACTCTATGCAGGATTACTCATAGCAATAATTATAGCTGGTATCTTAATAGGGTTAGCTAAAAAGAGAACATAAAGCTATTTTTAAACCTTAATTTCTTCCCTATATGCTGCTTCTGCTTCGCCTAGGGGAAACACTATTGTCCTATCGTAGCTAATGTAGGCAACTATTTTATCGCCTATTTTAACTTGGAAATCTGGATCTACGTTTACAAGTATTTTTAATCCATTAGATTTAATCCTTAATTCAGAGTAGGGTCCAACGAAAGATATCCACTCTACAATCCCTTCAATTCTATTTACATTTTCCTCTTTTTTCTCGATTTCGAAATCTTGCGGTCTAAGCACTATTAACGCTTTATCACCCTCTCTTAGCCTAATATTCCTTGACGGTATTACCCCTTTAAGCACTATGTTGTCTACAGTTAAAGTAACTGAGCCATTTCTAACTTTCTTAACCACACCCTTTAGAATAGTGCATCTACCTAAGAATGAAGCTACGAAAAGGTTTTTAGGTCTCCTATACAGCTCCTTTGGCTCATCAACTTGCATTATTCTCCCACGGTTCATAACAGCTATTCTATCTGAAATAACCATTGCCTCTTCTTGATCATGGGTAACGTAGATTGTTGTTATTCCAAGTTTCTTCTGTATCTTCTTAATTTCCTCCCTCATTTCAATTCTCAATTTCGCATCAAGATTACTTAGTGGCTCATCTAATAGAAGAACCGCTGGCTCTATAACTAATGCTCTTGCTAAAGCAACTCTTTGCTGCTGTCCACCGCTAAGCTGCGTCGGATACCTGTTCTCTAAGCCCCTAAGCTTAACTAAATCGAGAACTTCGAGAACTCTCTTCCTAATTTCCTCTTTAGGTAGCTTCCTTATTTTCAAACCGTACGCTACATTCTCGAAAACGGTCATATGAGGCCAAAGTGCATAGATGTGGAAAACCATTCCGGTGTTTCTCTTATACGGTGGTTCATCAGTTACGTCTTTACCGTCAAAAAACAGCTTACCTTCATCAGGATGTTCTAATCCAGCAATGATTCTTAAAGTCGTTGTTTTACCGCAACCTGAAGGCCCAAGGAATGTGAAGAATTCTCCATGCTTTATAGTTAATGTTATCTTGTCTGCTGCAATAACCTCTCCAAACCTCTTGGTTATTTTCTCCAATCTAATGTTTACCAAAGTTTAAACACCTAGGAAAGCTACTTTCTGTTTAAGAATGTAGTTTGAAACAGAAATAGCTATTATCTGTAATGTCATTAGTAAAACACCTAATGCTGCAGCAATACTTACGGTTCCTACTGCAGCACTAGCATAAATTACTTGGCTCATTAGGAAAGTTATTGGTCCTTGGCTTGGATTTCTACTACCAAGTATTACGCTTGTACTAACCTCGCTCATCGAATAAACAAATGAAAGTATGGCTCCACTAATTATGTTTGCCGCTATAAGGGGCATAACTATTGTGAAGAACGTTCTAGCCCTACTTGCACCAAGGTTTTCAGCTGCTTCCTCCAAGCTTACATGGGTTTGCTGTAATCCCGCAAAAACGGCTCTTGCCGTGAAAGGCAATCTTCTAACACTATATGAGAACATTAGGAGAAATCCTGGATTAACGAAGGGGTCAAACATGTGTCCTAGGCTTTCCAACGGTGTTCCATAGAATGTTTTCGCTAATAACGTGAAGAAAACTATGTAGCCTACTGCAACGATTATTCCCGGAATAGCTACAGGTATTGTAGCTAATGTGTCGAGAAGGTCTTTTCCAGGAATCCTTCTTCTAGCTACAACATAGGCTGCGCTTGTCCCTGTTAAAACAATTATTACCACGGCGATACCAGCGTAGGTTAAACTATTGGTTATAGCTTTGGTAACGTCAGATTTGGTAACGAGGGAAGCTAAATGTTCTAATGTAATTTTTGTTGGAACAATACCGCTTGTTGCCCAATCCGTTGTAGCTAATACTATCACCCCTATTTGCGGAAACGATGAAATAGTAGTTAGTAATGTGAGGAAAACATATATTGCAAATAGTCCTTTCCTACCTGGCTTTCTCACTCTCGGACTCCAACGACCACCTTTAGAGAGCATAGCGTACTGCTTTAGGGAAACATATTTCTTAATCATTAGAAAAGCTACTGAAGCTATTAGAAGCATTGTAACAGCTAATGCATAAACCGATGCATGAACCTGTTCTAGCGAAAGAACCTTTCTAAATTCATCATAAATGTAGAATGACATTAAGTGTGTATGTAAGCCATCCCCGAATGCTCCACTTAAACCTATAGGAGCACCTAGGTCTTCCATGCTAAAAATGAAAACCAGCGTTGCTCCAGCAGCTAAACCCGGCAATGCTAACGGAAGAGTTACTGTGCGGAAAAGTTTAAACCCATGAGCACCCATGTTTTCAGCTTGTTCCTCAAGGGAAGGATCAATGTTTATAAGGCTAGATAGGGTGTTCATGTAAACTATGGGGAAGAAGCTTAGCGTTTGAACAAGTATTACAGCAGGTAAACCTACGATAACTATTGTGTAATCGGTTATCTTCAAAACGTCCTTTAAAATGTAGTTTAATAATCCGCCGGGACCTAAAACCTTACCTATGACGTACGCGTTCACAAACGGTGTAGCTAAAAGAGGAATAATCAACAGTACTCTGAAAACGTTTTTCCCGGAGAAATCATAACGTGCCATAATGAAAGCCGCTATTAAGCCTATTATTGAAGCTAAGAACATAACTGATGCTGAAACGAAAATAGAGTTTAAAATATATCCGAAGTCTGGACCTACACCTCCAATGTAAATTGTTTTTAACGGTACTAGAACTCTTGAACCGTTCTGTAATATTACAAACCTATATCTTTCAAGGAATTGTATAACTGTAAGTGATGGATTAGGAGAAATCATGTTGGAATCAGTATATGTTGATTCAAAATATTTTAAGGTAAATCCCCTATCTGATACGAATGCTCTAACAAGGAGCGAAGCTATTGGTGTTACAAGAAAAAATATTAGTACAAATAACGCTACGAGTAACTGCACTACAGTAAGCTTATCAAGTTCCCTTCTAAGTCCTCTTAGGTTCATTAACTTATCCTCCTACCATATAGAGGAGTTCCTGGCGAACCATCCGATATCTTTCTTTAGCAGCTTCTATCCACTGTTGTACGAGAGCATTTCTGTAATCAGCACTTTCAAGTACTTTCTCATTTAGTTGCTGAGCAACCTCCTGTGTGAACGTTAGCTCTTTTCCTGTATCTGGGTCTTTAAATTTAATATTTTCAGGATTCGTTAGCTTCTCCACTAGGTAATCGAATTGCTCCTTAGTTATCTTACCGGTTAAGTAGGCTAATGCGATATCCTTCCATGCTTCCTGAAGTTCCTGATGTGCTTGAGTTATTGTTGCGAAAAAGAACCACCTCATGATTTCCTCATAGCTTAAAGCTAATTCGTCGCTAAATTCTATCGTTGATGCTTTAAGTGTTTTCTCATATGCTTCTTTAAGGTCAGGTCTTTTCTGTCCCTCAAGTGTTTCGAAAACTTTTACGTTAATGGGCATCCTATTTATGTTTTCATGCATCCATATTACCTGTCCCTCCGGGCTAAGAACCCATGCTATAAATGCTTGTGCTGCTTCCTTTCGCTTACTTGTTGTAAGAAGCGCTATTGGGTCGCCGTTAACTATACTTCCATCTTCTGGGAGAATGTATTCACACTGTTTAGGATTTTGTAGTTGTGCTGTGTATCCGTAGAAATCTATTGTTATACCTACTGCTACGTCCCCTCTTATAACAGCGTCTCTTACAAGTCCTGATTGATCGTATATTCTAGCGTTAGCGCCCATAAGGGTTATTATTTCCCATCCTTTCTTCCAGCCATATATTTGAAGTATTATTTCATACATTCTAGTGTTGCTTGTACTTCTTGTTGCATCAGCTACGCCAACGCTCGGTGTAGGTAGGGTTATTGCGAAATCGGGATTTGCAAGGTCAATCCATTTAGTAGGTTTGGGTAGCCCATATTCTTCAAGTTTCTGCTTATTTATTGTAAATCCGAATGAGGATATTGCGGCAGCAACCCATATTACGTTACCGTTAGCGTCCTTTCTTATCATAGGTGAACCAGAGATTTCCTCAGGTATGTCGTTGAGATTTGCTTTTACCTCTTCACTAGTTATTGGTGCTAAAAGTCCTTCCCTAGCTAACATGTCGAAAAGTGTAGGGCCGCCACCCCAAGCAACGTCTATTTCTCTACCAGGTGTTTCTGCTGAAGACTTTATTATATCGATCCATTGGGATGGATCTATAGGTAACCACCTTATATCAACTATGTTATATTTCTTTGCTATTTCACTTTTCAGAAATTTCTCCTTTGCCTCATCTAGTATGTCATAGCCATGTCTTGTTATTACGCGTAACACTATTCCCTGAGGACTAGTTTCTATCGGTGGTGTTTCAGTAGGGGTAGTTGGTGTCTCAGTAGGGGACGTAGTGTATGTTGTAGTTGGCGATGTTGTAGGATAAGTTGTGGATGGTGTTGTTTCTATAGTTGTCGGTGAAGGCTTAGGTTGCATAGTGAAATATGCTCCGCCAACGATAGCTACGATTACTATAATTGCAATGCCAATAGCGGCTGTTTTCGAGAGAGCATATGTGTTCATAGGGTTTGGGACCCCCTAAATCTATTACCATGAAAGTTTTATTGGTTTAGCAATATTTATATCTATTATAATATCGTAGTTGTCTAGAAACGTTCTTTACGAAAAGTTAAAATTCACTTATGCTCAAGAAGAAAAGTAGAAACAAATATTGTTCTTCTAGAGGTTAATAAGCTATGAGGGAATTAGCATTAGCATTAACAATAGTTTTAACATTAGCATTAGCGCTACTCACACCATCAATTACCCTAGCGCAGGAGGAGAAGCCATTGGTTGTTGTAGTAGCTCACGGAATGTTCGGTGATGATATACAACTTAACTACATGATGGGTAATATAACAGAGGTCAAATGGAAAGTAATAACAAGTGAGATAACCTATGATGAAATTAAGGATGCCGACATGCTAATATATGTTCAGGTGGATACTGGAGTTCAAATAACAGATGAAGAACTAAACGCTATTAAGCAATGGTTTAATCAAGGAGGTAAAACACTATGGGTTACTGGAGAAAGTGACTATAAAGGAGACCACTTAAGAATAATTAATACGAACAAAATATTGGAGACCGTGGGTTCTGTTCTAAGAAATGATCATTGCGAAGCAGTGGATAGAGAAGTCAACTTCGGCGCAGACTATAGAGTAGGTGGCTTAATAAGGCCTGATCCGGAACTTTTCTTCCTAGCTGGCGGCATATTCCATCCAGTTCTCTTCCACGGACCAGCTCCAATAGCACTTTACGTTAACGGAGAATGGAAGCCACTTTACGGTACAGGAGAAAAGCCCGTAGAAAACGTTTATAGAATAGCTATAACATCATTTAAAGGAGCCATAGCTGAATTCGTAGAGCCACTACCGTACGCATATGATGTAGGTGAGGAAGGATCATTCACACTTATGGCAGCTGAAATAATGGATAAAGACAATATTGTGATTTTAAGTACTGAAGCACCCTTCAACCACTATAGAGGTATGTGGGAAACAAAATATCATGAAGTTAAGGGAAGCGGGCCTGAGTTCATAAGGAACGTTATACTATGGGGAGTAGGACTGTATGGTTCAAGGGTACCGGAATCAATAAGGTTTGAACAGCTACTTACAAGTTTAAGTGAGGAAATTGATACTTTAAAGAGCGAGTACGAGAAGGTATTAAATGAAAAGCAGAGTTTAGAGCAGGAACTCGAAAATACTAGGAAAACACTGCAGTCGCAAATAGATACTCTAAAATCGCAAGTGAGTGCATGCGAGGAAGAAAAGAACGCCTTACAGTCGGATAAGGAAGCTTTAATGGAGGAAGTTGAGTCTCTAAGAGGAGCACTTAACACATACATGATTGGAGGAGTAGTAGTAGGATTAATAATAGGGTTCGCTATAGGCTTCTTCTTAAAGAGGAAACCTTAAGTAAAACCTCTTTTTCTTTTACATTCTCTCCGGAGCAACAATACCCAGTAAGGTTAAAATGTTTTTCAACACTACTTCTGAAGCCTTCACAAGCATTAGCTTAGCTAGTTTTTTCCTATAGTCTTTCTCAGCAAGAACCGGTATTTTAGCGTAAAACGAATTGAAGGAATCAGCAAGTTTTCCAGCATACTCCACTATAAACTCAGGCCTTAGTTCATCAGATGCTTTAGCGAAAACCCAAGGAAATTTGATTAACTCCATCAGCAATTTTCTAGTTTTAACCTCCTCAAAAACACTGTAGTCTAGTTCGTTAAGTTTGCTGAATTCCACTTTTCCACTGAAGTTTTTAAGTATGTTTTTAGCTCTAGCGTAAGTGTATTGAATATAGGGTCCACTATTTCTTTCAAAACTTAAAACGTCTTCCCATTTGAATACGAGCGGTTTAGTAGCTGAAATTGAAACTAAAGCATATCTTAATGCGCCAATCCCTACCGCTTTAGCTATTTTCTCCTTTTCATCCCTAGGTAGTTCCGGATTTCTTTTTTCAACTTCGTAAAAAGCTCTAGCTATTGCTTCATGTATTAAACTATCGAAATCAACATATCTCCCCTTCCTACCTGACATTTTAGCCCCAGGTATTTTGACTATTTCGTAGGAGTAATGTATTAGGTTAAGTGATTCCCTCACAAACCCTAAAGCGTAAAGAGCCAGTTTAACCTGGAGTTGTTCAAGTTTTTGCTCAGACATTATAACGTTTATTACCTTATCTGCATCCTTAAACTTTACAATACTGTATGCGATATCTCTTGTAGTGTAAAGTGTTGTTCCATCACTTCTTTGGAGAATTAGTGGCGGTATCTTAAATGTTTTAGGTAGCTCTATTTTCTCCCTAACCTCCCTAAGTTCCTGTACGTAGGAAAGATCAAGTGCGAAAGCGCCTTTATGTGTTGTTGCGTAAGGGCTTTTCCTAGCTCTATCTAAGACGTTACTAACAATACTTTCCCATGCTAAATCGCTTTCCCAATCCCATTTATCAAAAACCACATCTACTTTAGAAAGGGTTTCCTTAAAACCTTCAATTACCTTTTCGCAAATGAACCTTACTGTTTTAACTATTTCCTCATCCTCTCTTCTTTCATACTTTCTCATAATTTCTAGAATTTCCTTTTCATGATTTCTTCCTGAAAGCTCTTTAGCTAGCTTTTCAACGAAATCCTTTCTTTTCTCCTCGAGTTTAGCTAAAGCATCAAGCCAATCGTAAAGTTCATCCTGTAGTCTTAGGTATTCTTCTCTTCCACCTCTCTTCCTTGCATCGCTTATTTCCTTCTTCAACCTATCAATTTCTATTATGGCATTAGTTATCGAATATATTGTTCCGAAGAAGTGATCTGGTTTCCCTTCGGGCATAGGCTTACCTAACGCAATATATCCGTAAGCTAGTGTTGCCACTTGCCTTCCCATGTCGTTAATGTAGAATCTTCTCTGAACCCTATGTCCTCTTTTCATAAGCATCCTAGCTAAAGTATCTCCTAAAATAGCGTTCCTGGATGTGCCAATGTGAAGCGGATGTACAGGGTTAGCACTGGTATGTTCAATAACTATCTTTTCTTCCTCCTCTGTTTTGAGAAATCCAAAAGAGTCTCCATACTCTCCTATAGCGTTAAAAAGCATTTTAGCTATTTCGCCTTCATTAAGGAAGATGTTTAGATATCCTTCAGCAACAACAACATTTTTAACAAAGCTAAGCTTTAATTTTTCAGAAGCAATTTCAGCGAGCTCCATAGGGGTTGTCTTCACCATTTTTGCGAACTTATATGTTGGAAGCGAAAGATCCCCAAATTTCTCAAAAGGTGGTTCTTCAAGTTCTAAAACTATTTTTTCCCAACCAACTGGTATGCTAATTTCTTTCCAAGATTTTGAAATAGCTTTAGCTATCTCTGTTCTTAAGTAACCGTAAATGTCATGAATACTCATTATCTAAATGCACCCTAACTAAACAAGATATCATTGTTAGTTATATAAAGCTTACATTCTATATTAAAATTTAAGTAGCATCCATAATAGTTTATGTTGGGCTTAAGTACTCTGGAAGGTGTAAAGTATGGGGCATAAGTTTGAGCCCTATAGGGAATATGTTGATACATCGTATGAGCCCGATTTTGAAGAGGATGTGGTAGCTGTATTTAGGATTAAGCCTGCTAAAGGCTTCTCCATAGAAGATGCTGCTGGAGGTGTTGCTGCTGAAAGCAGTACCGGAACTTGGACAACACTTTACCCATGGTATGATGTTGGAAGGGTGAAAAAGCTTTCAGGTAAAGCATATTGCTTCAAAGATCTCGGAGATGGATCATGGATTGTTAAAATAGCTTACCCTGTTAAGCTATTTGAGAAAGGAAACTTACCTGGATTATTAGCATCTATTGCCGGCAATATTTTCGGTATGAAGCGTGTTGAAAGTTTAAGGCTAGAAGATATTTATTTGCCTAAAGCTTTTCTAGATGACTTTAAAGGGCCAAGTAAAGGTATTGAAGGTGTTAAGAAAATATTTGGTATAGTAAATAGGCCCATAGTTGGTACTGTTCCTAAACCTAAAGTCGGCTATTCCTCTGAGGAAGTGGGGAAGCTAGCTTACGAAATACTTGTTGGCGGTATGGACTACGTTAAGGACGATGAGAACCTAGTAAGCCCTAGCTACTGCAGGTTTGGAAAGAGAGCTCAAGAAATCATGAAAGCTATCGATAAAGCTGAGAAAGAAACTGGCGAGAGAAAAGTTTGGTTCGCTAACATAACTAGCGATATAAGGGAAATGGAGAAAAGGCTTAAGTTAGTAGCGGACTACGGGAACCCCTACGTTATGGTTGATGTGGTAATTACGGGATGGGCTGCTCTAACCTACGTAAGGGATTTAGCTGAAGAATATGGATTAGCGATTCACGCACATAGGGCAATGCATGCAGCATTTACTAGGAATCCATACCATGGAATATCCATGTTTGTTCTAGCAAAACTCTACAGAATAGTAGGTGTTGACCAATTACACATAGGAACTGCCGGTGTAGGTAAGCTTGTAGGAGGAAAAATAGACGTTATAAGATGCGCTAAAATACTTAGGGAAAAACATTTCAAACCAGATTTTGACGATGAATTCCATTTGGAACAGAACATGTACCATATTAAACCAGCAATTCCCGTTTCATCAGGGGGTCTACATCCAGGAAACCTACCTGGAGTAATTGAGGCTCTAGGAACAGACCTTGTAATCCAAGTGGGAGGAGGGGTTTTAGGACATCCAGATGGTCCAAGAGCAGGTGCGACAGCAGTTAGAGAAGCATTAGACGCTATAATTAAGAAGATACCGTTAGATGAATACGCAAAAACACATAAAGAACTGGCTAGAGCACTAGAAAAATGGGGCTATGTAAAACCTGTTTAACAGCATTACATCTATATTTGCCCATACAATAGGGTTGATATTGGAGTGGAAGTATTCAATACGGTATAGTGATTGTGGTGGAGGACTTGAATTTGGAATTGTTGAAACCTTTAAAAACCGGTGTTGAGGTTAAATATGGTCTCTCAAAAATAGTTTTGAATGAGCAAGGGAGGCTTGAAGCATGTGATCCCTACGGTTGCGTCAATATTAGAATACCTGTAGGTGATGAAATCTATATAGAACCTATTCCGGCTACAACTAGGCCGCAGCAGCTAACGGAATGCCTATATGTGGAGTTTACCGAGCCAATAGCTTTTGGGGGAGGCAAATTAAGCCTATGGTTTTTAGCGCCTTTTGAACTAGCAATAACTTATAAGGAGAGAATAGTTACGAGCATATCGCCGACTAAGGTGAAATTTACACTCGTAGGTGACATTGTTAACGGTGTAGTTTGCAGATACCATAGGAGTATGGTTGGGTTTTCACGTGATGACGTAGTAGACTATGTTGAATCGGGCTTAGGGTTTGTAAGAGCTGAAGTTAAAGGTAAAGCCGCCACCATATCCGGTGTAGGATTCTATGTAGCCGGTTTTCCTCTATACGTGGATGAAGAGGGCCTCGTATATTACCCTTTAGTTGAAGCCGAAGTGGGCGAAGGCGCTATGGAGAACAAAACCACTACGAACCCTCCTTTTAAAGGGCTTAGAGCTATATTAAAGTGGAAACGTTACGTACTTGCTCCATCTCTTACCCAGCCAGTACAGCGTTAACGTTGGAGGAGGTTATTTATGATCGTAAATGTTGTAGAGTGGATTTCGGGGTTAAAAGCGAAGTTTATGGAAATAGTTGTTGCCGGTGTTGTAATAGTTGCTTCAGTACTATTAGCGCTACTTGTACGTAACGTTATGAGGAGGAAGCTTCAGCAGAAGCTACCAAGCTACGCCTATAAGCCTCTTGAAAACCTTGTTTTCTACGGTATTGTGGCTGTAGGGGTTCTTTCTGCGCTAGCACCTTTCGGAATAAGTCTTACAGGCTTACTTGTTGCGGGAGGATTTGCAGGCATAGTGATAGGTTTTGCTTCACAGCAGACTGTTTCGAACTTCATTAGTGGATTGTTTATCCTAATAGAGCAACCCCTTAGGATAGGGGATCCGGTAACTGTAGGTAATGTGAGCGGAGTTGTTCTCGACATAAGCTTCTTATCAACTAAGATAAGGACTTGGGATGGCTGTATCGTTAGAATACCGAACTCGGTAGTATTCAATAGAAACATAACGAACTACATAAGGACGAAGGCGCGACGTATCGAAATAACTATAGGAATAAGCTATGATAGCGACATTGAGAAAGCAAGAGAAACCCTTATCAACATGATGAAAGAACATCCATACTGCCTAGTAAACCCGGGTCCCGAAGTGTTCGTTGAAAACTACGCAGACAGCGCCATAATACTTAAAGCCCGATGCTGGACACCGCCACCCGTATGGTTCGCAACAAAAATGGATTTGCAAACACGCATGAAAAAAGTATTGGAAGAAGCAGGAATAAAAATACCGTATCCACAACTTGACGTACACATAAAAGATATAGCAAACATGAAATCGAAGATTACAGATAATCGAAACCAACATGAATAAACCAATGTGCTTACCTCCACTCCCACACTAAAGAGCGAAGCTTTCACTTGAAAAGCTACGGAGCTCATATACTTAGCAAACACACAGTAGCTTAAGTGGTTTAAGCTAGCCAAGATACAGCCATACACATTCAAAGTCTCAGAACATTACAACCCACACTAGTTCAAGGAGATTCTCAGAGCCGAAGACAGCGCTCTCCCTATTCGAGAGGTACAGATAGTTAGACTATTTGCTTGTTTGAGTATTTGCGTTATTTTGGGAATGTAGTGTTTATAATTCTCTGTTTACATTAGAGATATCAGGGCCATTAGGTATTGCCGATGAAGGCTCAACCTGTAAGGCGGGCTCGGTGGTGCCCGCCAATGTAGCCCCCAATGAGCAACAGATAGAGATGAGGTGGTTGAGGGAGAAGCCCGTGCAGGTTTCCAAAACAACACTAGTAACCAAAAGATAACACACGGGTAACCACGTAGGTAAAAGGGGTTCAGCTCTTTCACAAAAAGGGCGGTTTACAGAGAGGTAAATGCTTAGACGCCATATTTCTTGCATAGTACTTCTACTGCCTTGGGTAAGAGGGGGTCTATCGGTCTATACTTTCCGTTTTCCGTTCTCTCTACAAATCCGTACTTGACTAGGTTCTGGAGTATCGAGTTGAATCTGTTGTCTGGCACATACCCTACAATACCTTCTGTGAACCGCTTTATCTCCTTCCAAAACTTTAGGCCTAGCGAAATGGCGTGCAAAACCGCTACGTATCGTCTAGGAGAGTAGTTAACTAGCTTCTCTAGCTCACTGACCAGTAGCGGAACAGCCTCCTTCTCTACATGCTTTAGCGCTTCATCATGGCTCAGACCATACGTAACCCTGTAGTAACCATACAGAGTTAGCCAGCCAACTATGCCGTTGAAGATGTTTATAGCGTCTTCGATTTCCTCTTCTCTAGCAAATACTCTAGCCTCGGCAAAACCCTTCTTTAGGAAGTCTATGGATTGCTCCTTAGAAAATGTACCTAGCCTTATCTTAAGCCTTGCCCTGCCGAAAAGGGGAGACTCTGGCTTATTTAACTTCAGAAAATCGTTTAATACGTTAACCTCGCTTCCCGTAACCACGAAAGTCACGTTCTCTAAATTATCCATTGACCAGGCAAGGAGGGTTCTCCATTGAGGATATATTCTGAGCTCCTGAGCTTCGTCGAGAAGTACAACAACCCGCGTTTTCCGTTCTCTAGCCCACTTATCAGCATATAGTAATACTTCGCTAGGAGACCTCTCTTTCCTCCCCCTAATCCTCAAGCTCAATATGCCTAAGTCCATGGAATCAACGTACTCCAGCACCTTACTCAGAAACTCCTTAACCCTACCTTGGGACCTCTCGTACTGCTTCAAAATTTCCTCAATAACCCATAAGAGGTTCCGGGGGTGAAGTAGGGAGGCATCCACAAGGAATCTTCTCGCATCGATGGGAACGAAGGGTATGTTCAGCTCCGAAAGACCCACATAGACTAAGCTGGTTTTCCCAGTTCTCCTAACACCATAGACTACTATTAAGCCCTCGCCAGCTTCAATACCTTTAAAGAATAACTTTAGCTCCCCCTCCCTATCGTAAAAATCCTCTCTCCTAGTCTTGGGCCTCCTATCGAAGAGCATAACCTACACCCCCCGTACATAACTTATGCCCCCAGTAAGTTATAAAACTTTTATCATAACTTGGCCTTTAAAAATATGTAGAATGCTTAGTACCTCTGTTTTCAACCTCAAATTTTTTAAACTCCAGAGTCAATACTAAAACTAAACTCAAAGTAGGTGTCTTCTCTATGGGCTTTGCACTAAAGAAACCTACGTTAGTGGTAATTATTGCAGCTGTAGTTGTTATCGCGATCGTGGCCGGGATATTGATAGGTTACTACATTGCTAAACCAACACCTACTGCTCCACCTACAAAGGTGAAAATGGCATTCATATTCCCTGGGAGTGTAACCGATACGGCGTGGAATGAAGCAGGATATAGAGCCATGGAGGCTTTTAGAGGAAAACACCCTGAAGTTGAAATAGCCTGGGTTCAAGGAGTATACGATCCAGCTCAAATAGAGTCTGTCATTAGAAGCTACATAGCACAAGGCTATAAACTATTGGTGGGTGTAGGCTTTCAATTCGGCGAGCCCATGGCCAAGATAGCAAGGGAAGTGACAGATGATGTTTACTTCTTAGCTATTGCCGGAGCCCCACAATACATAGGTCCCCGCGTTAGCGTAGCCGATGCTAGAACGGACCAGTCCGGCTTTATCATAGGCTACCTTATGATGAAGCTTTCAAAGACAAAAAGCGTAGCATTTGTAGCCGGAATGGCTGTTGCAGAACTTTCGAGAAGCGAAATTGGCCAGAGAGAAGGCATTAAATATGCTGGCTTTAACCCAGACGAGGTCTACCATGTCTACTATGTAGGAGATTTCCATGATGTTGTTAAGGCAAAGCTCGGCACTATAACTTTAGTTGAGCAATATAACGTGGATGTAATTAAGGCTATGGGTGACGGTGTTCAGCTAGGTGCGATATCGGCTGCTAAGGAAAAGGGAGTGTTAATAAGCATTAGCGGCACATATCATCCGGAAATATATCCTGAAGGCACATTCCTTTACGAAGTCTGGCGATGGGAAGTAATACTTGAACAGTGGTTTAACGATTACTTAACAGGAGAGCTTAAGAAAGGTGGTAAGTTCCTTTGGATATCTTTGGAAAACGGTGGCATAGAATTAATTAAAGGCCCCATGATTACAGACGAGCTCTGGGGAGATGTCCAAACCCTCATAGACAAGATTATTAGGGGAGAAATTAGCACCGGTTTTACACCTACCTACTAATTTTTTACTTCCTTACAAAATTCAACCCTAGGTTAGTTGCTTCATGGATCCCACCAACATCGTTGAAATGAAGGGGATTACAAAGAGGTTCCCAGGCGTTTTAGCTCTAGATAAAGTAGACTTCAACATTAAAAAAGGTGAAATTGTCGCACTACTAGGAGAAAATGGTGCTGGTAAGACAACGCTAATGAATATTCTCTATGGGCTTTACGTTCCAGATGAAGGTGAAATTTATGTTGATGGTGTCAAGGTCTCTATTAGGTCCCCAGCAGACGCTATAAGGCTAGGTATAAACATGGTACATCAGCAGTTTATGCTAATTGAGAACTTCACGGTGCTTGAAAACATCGTTCTAGGGAGTAAATACGTAGGTATACAGCTAGATTATCGTAAGGCTATTGAGGAATGTAGTAAACTAACTAAAGCGCTAGGTTTTGAAATACCTCTTCAAAGAAGAGTTAGTGAGCTTTCAGCGGGGGAGAAACAGAGAGTTGAAATCGTTAAGGCTTTACTGAGAAAGCCTCACGTACTAATACTAGATGAACCCACCAGCGTTTTAACACCTCAAGAAACCAGGGAGCTCTTTAGGCTCCTAAAGGAGCTGAAGAGTAAAGATATCAGCATAGTGTTCATATCTCATAAACTAAACGAGGTATTAGAGGTTGCCGATAGAATAGTTGTGTTGAGGAAAGGTAGAAAGGTTGGAGAATTAGGCAGGGAGAAGGCAGATCCAATCACGCTCGCCAAAATGATGGTTGGTAAGGAAAATTTGATAACGTTGAAAAAGCCGGTGTCAAGGATAGGAGACCCTGTTCTCTTAGTTGAAGACCTCTCAGCCTACGGAGATGACGGCCGCTTAAAGGTTAGAAACGTGACACTACTAGTTCGTAGAGGAGAAGTAGTCGGAATCGCAGGTGTCGCTGGAAATGGGCAGAAAGAACTAGCAGAGGCTATTTACGGTTTAAGGCCCATAGCTAGTGGAAGACTTGTTCTTAATGGTATAGACCTAACGAAGGCTCCGGTAAGGGAGAGATTAAGACTTGGAGGAAGCTACATCCCCCAAGATAGAACTCGGTATGGGGTTATTAAGGCATTCACACTTCTAGAAAACATGTTAAT